>ERZ1031113.12-NODE-12-length-124811-cov-15.473019_pt1 | contig 124811 bp, 115 predicted proteins | sample MGYA00518225_ERZ1031113 | MGnify/ENA primary metagenome ERZ1031113 (study PRJEB33718, sample SAMN03159751) | human skin metagenome | collected 2014-05-20 | study: EMG produced TPA metagenomics assembly of the PRJNA266117 data set (Human skin bacterial metagenome...
ACGAGATGCTCAGGAGTCTCGTGGGCTCGGAGATGTGTATAAGAGACAGACCCTATACCCCGCCCTGCCACGCGCAAGAAGTGCCTAGCCCAAACTCGGTATGCCCAATTTCCGAGGTTCCGTACCACAAGGTATGCGGCGGCAGGCAGTCTGCGACGGCCGTGGTCACCTTAGTCAGCGGTAAATCTGAAGAGCCGTTGACGATGACGCGCCACACATGTTCGCTCACCGGCGCATGACCGTGTTTCGTCATGTACTCATTGACCAGGATATTGTCCGGTTCGCAGGTAAAAGACACGATCTCAGCATTGATGTCACGCGGTTCGACGCCGCCCTCGCGTAGGCGCTGTGGCATGTCCGCTAGGACCTTGTTCCATTCAGCTTCAGTCATCAAGATCGACAGGTCAGTGCTCACGTCCACGACGTATCCTCCTTCAGTGCTTCAAGGTATGCGAGGTCAGCGGCATCTAGTTCAGCTGTCTCTAGCAGCTCGGGCCGGCGCTCCAGTGTTCGCTTCAGCGACTGTTCGCGGCGCCAGCGATCCACCTTGGCGTGGTCACCGGACGTCAGAACGTCTGGAACGGAAAGACCGCGCCACTCGCGAGGCTTGGTGTAGCTCGGGCCTTCCAAAAGACCGTCAGAGAAAGAATCCTCCTCGTGGGATCTCCGATTGCCCAGCACTCCCGGGATAAGGCGCACCACGGCCTCCGCAATGACAAGTGCAGCCACCTCACCGCCGATGAGCACGTAGTCTCCGATGGAAACTTCCCGCACGCGGTAGCGCTGCGCGGCATCCTCCACAACACGCTGGTCAAGCCCCTCATAACGCCCACAGGCGAAAACGATGTGCTCCTCACCCGACCACGCCTGGGCGTCTTCCTGTGTAAAAGGCTTTCCGGCGGGAGTTGGCACGATGAGCAGGGGCTTCTCTTCGACACTAGGCTCGGCATAAGCATGGGATTCCACGCCGTGGATATCGTCGTGCCGCGGCTTTGACAGGTGCGGCAGGGCACTGTCGAGATCGGAGGTGGAGGCGGTGCCAGAGGAGACGTCGTCAAGCGCAGGGCCCCACACCTCAGGCTTCATGACCATCCCAGGCCCGCCACCATACGGGGAATCATCGACGGACTTGTGCACGTCCGTAGCCCATTGACGAAGGTCATGCACCCCCACAGCAAGCTTTCCCTGCTCAATCGCCTTGCCTAGCAGCGCGTGCCGCAACGGGTCAAGGTATTCGGGAAAGATAGTGACAACGTCGATTCTCATAGTTCCAGCAGCCCCTCCGGCGGGGTAATGGTGCAGGTACCGGCATCAAGGTCAACGTCCGGGACAATCGCCTCGACGAAAGGAACCAACACTTCTTTACCGCTCGCCAGCTCTACTTCAAGTAGTGACTGCGTAGGGCCGTGCGTCACGCCGGTTACTTCACCAATGTCCTGGCCATCGAGCCGTACTCGAAGCCCTTCTAGCTCGTGGTCATAGAAACCGTCATCGTCCGGATCCTCGATGGGTTCGGCAAAGAACTGGGTTCCTCGCAACGAGTCTGCCGCGGTACGGTCAGGGATTTCCTTAAAGCTAATGAGCAAACGCCCCTTATGCGCACGGAGCGTAGCGATAGTGAGCTCGTGTTCCTTCTTTCCTTGTTTTCCATGAAGGACCTCGCCCACAACGTAGCGTTCCTCCGGGGAATCCGTGGTGACCTCGACAGCAACCTCGCCTTTGATGCCGTGGGATTTCACCACGCGGCCAATAAGTAGTTCCATGCCTTAAAGCTTAACGGGCTAACCTGGAAAAGTATGACTGACCTTCCCATCAATGATGCCGCCACGTTCGGCGCCGCGGCTCACGACGGTGCCGCGCTCACTGCTCTGAACCTGCTCGACGAAGCTCCGGCTCCTGACCCCACGCGCCCTCGCCCAGCGGTCAAACGCATGCTTAGTGCCGACGGCGCGAACCTGATTCTCTTTTCATTCACGCCTGGCCAGGATCTTCCCGACCACAAAGCCGCACACCCGATTACGGTCCAGGTTTTGCATGGTTCGGTGACCTTTAGCTGCGGAGAACGGGACGAAACCCTCACTCCTGGACGTATCGTGCACCTACCGGCATATGTGCCCCATGCGGTGTCCTGTCACGATGAGCCGGCAATCATGCTGCTCACGATGTTAACGCCGAACACTAGCGCGAATGTATAGACACCTAGTAGCATCGTCCTATCGTGAACACTTCTAAGCCTTACCACCACGGAAATTTGCATGAGGCGATCCTCCACGAGGCCATCACCCTTGGCCGCGAAGGAGGCCCGCAAGCCGTCACAATTCGCGCGGCCACCCGTGCAGTGGGAGTCTCCCCCACCGCCGCGTACCGCCACTTTAAAGACCAGGCCGAGCTTCTCGACGCCGTCGCAAACGCCTCCACCGCTGAGCTCATCGAACGTCTCAGCGCTGCCTTCCAGGACACTGAGGGCACCATCGTGGACAAGATGATGGCAGCCGGTTTTGCCTATTACCATTACGCCCTCGATGAGCCAGATTTCTTCGAATGCATGATGGCCTCACGTGGCTACGACATTCCTGGCGGCTTGGCAACCGCGACCGACGGCCCTAACGAGGACCCGCGCGTACAAGCTGCGCATAACTTTTATTGCTACATGGAGCAATACGCTCGTGAATGCGGCCAGGTCCCGGACCGGAAGCACATGATGCGCAATTGCTTGGCGGGGTGGTCTACGGTGCATGGCTTTACCGTCCTGTGCACGAGCGGCCACTTGGCATCGCTATCAGATGAGCAAAGGGAGGAGATGGCGAAGGCCGTCTTTGCCTCTGCCATTCGCGGCTTGGACTTTGAGAATTCCTCGGATCCTCATCGCTATCACAACAAAGCATAAAATAATCCCCGCTGGCCATTACAGGCAAGCGGGGATTAAGTATGTAGAGTGCGATTACTCTGCGGACTCTTCAGTCTCAGCAGACTCGGACTCTTCGGCCTCAGCGGCCTCCTCCTCAGCCTTAGCAGCCTCAGCAGCAGCGGCCTCCTCGGCAGCCTTCTCAGCGGCAGCCTTAGCCTCGGCCTCTTCCTTGGCCTTACGCTTCTTTTCGGTGATGGCCTCGATAGTCGGGCCGTTGTTGGCCTCAGCCAGAGCAGCGTTGAAGAGATCCAGCTTGGACGGCTTCTCCTCAGCAACCTTCAGGGTGCCCTCTGCACCCGGCAGGCCCTTGAACTTCTGCCAGTCACCGGTCACCTTGAGCAGAGCGAGGACCGGCTCGGTCGGCTGAGCGCCGACGCCCAGCCAGTACTGTGCACGCTCGGAATCGATCTTGATGAGGGACGGCTCCTGCTTCGGCTGGTAGATACCGATGTTCTCGATAGCCTTGCCGGAACGACGGGTGCGGGCGTCAGCAACAATGACGCGGTACTCAGCGTTGCGGATCTTACCGATACGCTGCAGCTTAATCTTTACAGCCATGATTGGCTCCTTTTCTAGTCACCGGGCAGTGCAGACACGCGCCTAGAATGGCGCGCCGGTTCAACCCTTGGATTTATCCTGCGCGTGACGTGCCGGCCGTCCGTAGGCGGTTGCGGCGTTACGCAGAAATGAAGTTGTCAGTGTTATCCACACACGATACGCGGACAACCCCACTAACTTTAGCGATACAGGTGGAAAATAGGAAATCCACCCTTTCGCCGCACTATTATGCCCCTCCCCCGTGAAAGGGGTAGTCTGTAATGCGGTCAATTCGCTGCCACACATAGATCTTTTTATGACTCAACAAGCCCCATCTAGATTCCGCTACCGCTACGACCTTGACGGTCTGCGTGGCATCGCGATCGCTTTGGTCGTGATCTACCACGTCTTCGTCGGCCGAGTGTCGGGTGGCGTGGACGTCTTCCTGTTGCTGTCCGGTTACTTCTTCCTGGGTTCCCAGCTTCGCTACGCCGCACGCCCGAATGCTTCCCTCAATCCGTGGTGGCCCATCTGGCGAACGATTCGCCGCCTCGTCCCTTCCTTAGTGCTCGTTATCGGCGCCAGCTATGTCCTCGTTCGACTGTGCGCCCCGGAGCTCATGAACACCGAGCTCACAAAGCAAATTACGGCGACGGTCTTTTACTACCAGAACTGGGAGTTGGCACGCCAGAATGCCGACTATGCTGCGGCATCAGCGACGACGTCTCCCCTACAGCACATGTGGTCCATGGCGGTGCAGGGCCAGTTCTATCTCATCGGCATCCTGTTCGCCCTTGGTTTGGCGGCGTTCATGCGGCTGCGTCCGAAGAATACTGGGCTTACCCCCCAGCGTTTCCCCACCGTCAATTCAATTGCTGGCCCCATTCTTATCGTCGTTACCATCGCGTCCTTCGCCTACGCCAGCCGCGACGGCCTCTTCGGAACCCCGGAGAACTACTACTCCACGTGGTCGCGCGCGTGGGAACTCACCTTAGGTGCTGTGCTCGTAATCTATGGCTCGCGCCTGCAGATGCCGCAGCGCCTGTCCAACATCGCCACTGCTGTGGGTTTGGTTGCCCTGGCCTGCACGGGCCTTGTCATTTCCGATACTTTGGCATTCCCCGGCCCACTGTCGCTACTGCCGATTGGCGGCGCTGTACTCATCATCATCGGCTCCGGTGGTTCCTTCTCCCGTGTGTTGACCTCCCGTATCTCGCGCTGGCTGGGTGATATTGCTTATCCCCTCTACCTATGGCACTGGCCCCTGCTCATTATCTTTACGGTAGCTCTGGGTCTGGAGACTCCTCCATGGTGGCTGGGCGTCATCATCATCACGGTGTCGCTGGGGTTGGCGGATGTGACTCATCGATTCGTCGAGAAGCCTCTGCGTCAGCACCGCAAACGCCCGCTTGCCGACGATCTCCCAGTGCACCGCGGCCTCGCTGACTTGCGCACCCGCAAGGGCGCTGCTCGCGGAGTTGGCGGCGTCGTGGTGGCCGCCTGCACCGTGGCGCTCGTGGCTATTCAGCCACTGTGGGCACGTACTTTGGACGAAGCCAATGCTGAGGTGCTGGATCCGGCGCTCTACCCGGGCGCAACCACCTTCCCCTATGGCATCACGCCTCCCGATAACGTCGAATTTAAGCCTGACCCCATCTTGGCACGCGGTATTACTCCGCCGGTGGCGGATAACTGGTGCTTTATTCCGGAGGACCAACCCACGGACTACTTCTTCGAAACCCGCAGAGACGGCGAAACTCCCTGTGTCTTTGGCGATATGGATTCCGATGTCGAGGTGTTCTTGGTGGGAGGTTCGCACGCCGAACAATACTCCTCTGCTTTGGATTACTTGGGCCGTGAGATGGGCTTTAAGCTTGTCCCGCTCACTCGTGTGGGCTGCCCAATTGAGTTGGGCGATGAGCTCTCTGTGAAGCCCGAGTGCGCAGAATGGAGCAAACACGCCGTGCAGCGCATCATCGATGCCGACCCAGCCTTGGTGGTGTCGAACTCGACCCGTCCTGGCCAGCCCTTCGGCCACGGCCCCGACGCTGTCCCGCCAGGATACAAGGCCTTTTGGGACGAGCTGGCGAAGCACGAGATTCCCTTCGTAGGTTTCCGCGATAACCCGTGGGGTTTCGATGATGAAGGCAACGGGCTGGAGTTTGATGAATGCTACGTTGCCACCAAGGATGCTCTGGGCTGTGGCATGCGCTTCGAGGAAGTCTACGAGAGCTACGACCCTGGTGCCGCAGTCTTGTCGCAGTACCAGAACATGCTGGCGGTGGATACCTCCAAGTGGTTCTGCAACGATGCTGGCGACTGCCCCGTTGTCATCGGCAACGTGATGGTCTACCGCGATATGCACCACTTCACGAAGGCCTTCGCTGATTCCATGATCCCGCTCATCCGTGACATCATCACGCCGATTCTCAACGGTGAAACGGTCCAGCAGGAAGCTCCAGAGATTCCGGCGCAAGCAGCAGCCGCGGATTCACAGCAGTCCACTCCTGCTCCCGCCTCAACACAAAATCAGCCTGTCCCCTACCCGCTGTACCCGGCAGGCCAAGCTATCTAAGCTGCCTATCCAAGCGGCCTATCCACGATAGGCCGGAAAAATGGCCCGTGGGATGTCTCCCACGGGCCATCACTGTTGTGCGCCTACTTCTTCTTGCCCTGACCGAAGTCGAGGTTGTTGAGGTCGATATTCTCCATGCCCTTCGGCATCTTCATATCGCTTAGGTCCGGCATGCCGCCGCCCATCTGCTCTTGCAGCTTCTGCAGCTCCTGCATCGACGGCATTCCGCCGCCCATTCCCGGCATGCCACCACCGCCACGGCGCTTTGGCGGCTTGCGCTTGCCGTTCTTGCCCTTGCGGCCCTTCGGCTTCTTTTTCGTCGCCGAGCGCCCGCCACCCATGCCCGGCATGCCGAAGCGGCCGGCCATCTGGTTCATCATCTTCTTCGCTTCGTTGAAGCGCTCGATGAGCTGGTTGACGTCGGAGACAGCCACGCCAGAACCGTTAGCGATGCGCTTGCGGCGCGAGGCGTTAAGGATCTTCGGATCTTCACGCTCCTGCGGGGTCATACCGCGAATGATGGCCTGGATGCGGTCGAGCTGCTTTTCATCGACCATGTCGGCGATCTGGTTCATCTTGTTGCCGCCGGGCATCATCTTGAGCAGGTTACCCATCGGGCCCAGGTTGCGGACCATAAGCATCATGTCCAAGAAGTCGTTGAGCGTCATCTCGCCCGAGCTCATCTTCTTGGCGGCTTCTTCCGCCTTGGACTGATCCAGCTTAGATTCTGCCTGCTCAATCAGTGTGAGCAGGTCACCCATGCCGAGGATGCGGCTTGACATGCGCTCTGGGTGGAAGACATCAAAGTCGTCGAGCTTCTCACCGGTCGACGCAAACATGATGGGCTTGCCGGTGACCTCACGGATGGACAGCGCCGCACCACCGCGGGCGTCACCATCCAGCTTGGTGAGCACGACACCAGTAAAGTCCACACCATCGCGGAAGGCCTCGGCGGTCTGGACGGCGTCCTGACCAATCATGGAATCGATGACGAACAGGACTTCGTCGGGGTTGACGGCGTCGCGAATATTGCGGGCCTGCGTCATAAGCGTTTCATCGATGCCGAGGCGGCCGGCGGTATCGATGATGACGATGTCGTGCTGCGTACGCTTGGCTTCTTCAATACCGCGCTTGGCGACGTCCACCGGATCACCGTGCGACGTACCCATCTCATGCTCGTGGGAATCGAGGGAGGTACCCGGATCCGGGGCGTAGACATCGACGCCTGCGCGCTCACCGACGATCTGCAGCTGCTGCACCGCGCCCGGGCGCTGAAGGTCACACGCCACCAGCATCGGAGCGTGGCCCTTGGAGGCCAAGTGCTTGGAGAGCTTTCCTGCCAGGGTGGTCTTACCTGCACCCTGGAGGCCGGCAAGCATGATGACCGTCGGAGGATTCTTTGCCAAGTTCAGGCGGCGGGTCTCGCCACCGAGAATCTCGAAGAGCTCCTCATTGACAATCTTGACCACCTGCTGCGCCGGGTTCAGTGCCTCAGAAACCTCAGCGCCGGCGGCGCGCTCCTTGATGCGCTTGATGAAGCCGCGAACGACGGTCAGCGAGACGTCGGCCTCCAGCAGCGCGAGGCGGATCTCGCGCGCGGTGGCATTAATGTCTGCCTCGGTCAGTTTGCCCTTGCCGCGCAGGCCTGACAGGGCTGATTGCAAGCGGTCAGACAAAGACTCAAACACGTCGGAGTGCTCCCTCAACTATCGTCGATAATTTTTAACTCCCCCAGCTTAGCCGTTGACCAGTGCTTGGGTCACATTCCGGACCAGCGCCGCGCGAGGAATGTCCTTACTTGGAAGCGCATGAAGCACCATCGTGGAGCCCGGCGTGGTGGTAGACAGCCACTCGCAATCAGGCAACAGCGACAACACATGACCGAGGGTGCCGGTGTAGTCGTCGATGCGAATCTCAAAGATACCTCCAGTCCACATCGCGGTTGCGGGCCCTGGGACAAACGGCGGCAGCACAGAGTGGGTTCCTGATTTATAGGCCTGAATAAGGCGCTGCTCGTCCGAAACCAGGTCGATTCTGCCCTGCAGGGCACGCACATCGAATTCGCCGGCATAGCCTTCCGCGGTGCGCACGAGGCGCGATGACACGATGAACCATCCGAAGGCCGCGATGAGCGCGAGCGCTCGCACGGCTTCGCGTTGATAGTTGCCGCGCCACACCACGGTAAAGATGTCGTCTTCTGGGTTGTACCGCAACCCCATGTCCCGGTCGGCGGCCACCCAGGGTTTCGTCGGGCGCAGAGATTCGAGCTGGTCAAAGGCGCGGCGACTGACCGTCTCAATGCCGCGGGCCAAGCGCTGATTCCATACCCCGGGCCCCGTTGATTCCGCATCCGCCTGCGCCAGCGCGACGAGGAGTGCAAGGGTCAGGTAGTCGTAGCGCACAGCTTCCAGGAGCTCGTCACGAGCAGCGTCGGACTGCGGGTCCGTGCGCGAAACGATACGCGCGAGTGTGGTGTGCTCCGCCACCACGGTTTGCACTCGCGACCGGTCCGCAAGGTCAAGACGTAGCTTCGCGGCGGCCCGGGCCACCATTTCCGCACCTACTACCGAGTGTGGGCGGCCGTAGCCTTTACCAATATCGTGATAGAGCCCTGCCAGCAGCAACAAGTCCGGCCGTGCGACGGAGGTGCGCGCATCGGCACAACGGGCCACGGTAAGAATTGAGTGATAGTCCACCGTGTGCGCATGCGTGCGTTCCCGCGGTAGGAGCCCCCGAATATGTGCCCACTCGGGGACGATCCTCTCCCACAAACCATGTGCCTCCATCTCTTGGATAAGACGAGGTGTGTGCACGGGTGAAGAAAGCAGAGCGAAGAAAGAATCCGTCGCCGCGGCTGTCCACCGCTCGGGAAGCTCGGGGAGTTCGCGAAGCTGCTCCCAGACCTTGTCAGCTACCGGTCGACCCGACCGCGCTGCCGCCGCTGCTACGCGCAGCAACAGCCACGGCTCAGTCAGGTCAGCGGTGCGGGCAAGGCGGATTTCACCACCGGCATCAACGACGCCACTATCCAACGGTTTGCGGGAGCGGCTAGGGCTGCGCTTGGCGACGACCCCTCGTGCCGTCGCCAGTGCCCTCTCCATCGCCTTGTCCACTGCTGCAGCGGCCGTCACCACAGCGGAGGACAACTCATAACGGTCGGCAAAACCCAACTGCTGCGCGATTTCGGCGGCGAACTCGGGATCGAGTACGTCGCGGTGGCGGCGGGCGGTGACGTGGAGGAGCGTGCGGACGTCGAGAAGCAAGGCCCTTTCGGCCTCCAGAGGGGGAACGTCCGTAAGGTTGCCAAGGGCCAAAGCTCGAAGGAATTGGATATCACGCAATCCCCCACGGCCGTTCTTGATGTCCGGGTGGGTCATCGTGGCGAGAGTGCCGGAGCGGCGCCAGCGCGCGATGGCGATATCAACAAAAGCATCAAAATTGCGCTGCAGGAGGCGGCGCCACGTGGCATAAACCTGGGCCCGGGTGGAATCGACAAGCTGCTTATCCCCCGCAACGAATGCTAGGTCTAGCTGGGCAAAACCCGCCGCGGGGTCAGAGCCGGCGATAGCGGCGAATTCACTCGGAGTACGCACCGCATAATCGAGGCGGTACTTGGCATCCCAAATGGGATACCACACCTCTGACACAACCTCTTCAGATAGCGTCGTTCCCTCCGGGTGCAGGAGGATAAGGTCAAGATCCGAAAAGGGCGTCATAGCGCGGCGAGCGAAAGATCCGGTAGCCGCTAAGGCACAGCCTGGAGGTAAGACAAGGGACTGCGTGAGACGGGTGGCCGCCGCGACGGCCTCCTCACGCAGTTCGGCGGCCGTAGGCAAGGTTTAGAGGGCCGACTCGCCGCGCTCGCCAGTGCGCACGCGGATGATGTCCTCGACCGGAGTAATCCAAATCTTGCCGTCACCGATCTTGCCGGTGTAGGCGGCATCAACGACAGCAGAGATAATCTCTTCTACCTGGTCATCCGAGGTGACGATTTCCAGCTTGACCTTGGGCACGAAGTCCGTGGCGTATTCGGCGCCGCGGTAGACCTCGCTGTGGCCGCGCTGCTGGCCAAAGCCTTGGGTCTCAGTAACAGTGAGACCATGGACGTTGTGCTGTTCGAGGGCCTCGCGAATATCCGGCAGCGTGAACGGCTTGACGATGGCAGTGATGAGCTTCATGTGTTTAATCCTATCCTGTCTATACGTCCTCGTCGGTGGCCTCGACGGTGGAGGCGCTCTTCTGCATACGCTTGGCGTACTTGACGTCGGTGACCGTCACGCCGTAGATGGAGCGGCCCATGTAGTACGAGCCCACCGAGCCGATGATCCACACGCCAAAGCAGGCGATGAGAACGCGAACCAGTGACCACAGAGAAAAGCCGTTCTCGGAGAAGTCCACGATGAGCTTCGCCAGGAGCAACAGCGGCACAGCCAGACCCACGGTGGGGCCCAGCAGGTTGACTCGAGTCAAGGCATCGGGAGCGCGCCACAGGGCGATAACGGTAGCAATCACCAGTATGGTGGCCAGAACCAACAACACGCTGGCAATGATTTCTGCAATGGTCATGGTCTACCTCCTGCCCTTCGAAATGATACGGGCCATGGACAACGTAGGCAGCACACCGGCGGCAATACCCGCAAGCATGGCGATGTCATACACGATGGATGCGTGGTTCGTCATGGCCCAGGAAAAGTACATGCACATCATCCCGTAAAAGACCATGTCACTCATCACGGTGCGGGTCAGCTCATCGCGCGAACGCAGCGCGAGGGCCAGCGCGGCACACACGCATGCGCACATGATGAAGACGCACACGAAGACTACCCATTGAAAGGCGCTGAAAGAGGAAAAGTCGATCATTTCTTGTCATCCTTTCGAGCTTTGCTCGGCACGCTGCGGCGCCGCGGCCGAACTGGGCGCTTTTCTACCTCGTGGGCAGCTAGCGGCGTGTCATCGGTCTGCGCAATATCCGGGGCGCGCATGTGCCGGCCCAAGGTATCGAGGGGGTACTCATAGAAGGTCTCCGCCAGCTCGGTGGTCGGTCCTTGGCCGGGCACGCCATAATCAATGCCCTTAACGTGCGGGGCAAGGCGCTCCTCCATATCCGCGAGGTCTGCCATGACGCTGGCGGGGTCATCGCCCATGACTGCCTGCACAAGCACAATGCGCGGCAGGCCTTCCCGCACCGGCTCACGCAGGCCTAGCGAAAGGGTACCCGGCGTCGCCGTGATGGAGGAGGTAAACCAGAAGATTTCCCACGCGCCTGTCACACGCAACGGATAGCGCACGACGACAGGATTGTAATTATTGTGCGGCTTAAAGGACTCGAGGGCGAGCGAAAAGCCAGCAACGAAGATCTCCTTGATGAGCCACAGGGCGTAGACAACAGAGTTCATAGCGGTCTTCATTTAACGGCCCTCCTGGATGGAGTCGATATCGGGTAGGGCTACGGGGTCGTCGCCAAGCACTGCGTTGGTATATGCCTCCGTGTCGAGCAGGTCCGCAGAAGCCGCCATGGTGACGTCGATGACGAGGCCAGACAGGATGAACATGGTCAGCGAACCCAAGATAAGGGCGGCCGAGGGAGCCATGAGCTTTTTGCGGATGACCAATTCATTCGGCACCTTTTCCTTGGGCAGGTCCTTGCCCCAGAACACGCGGCGCCATACGCGCAGCATCGACAGGAAAGCGGCGAAGGACGCGATGATAATGACCGTAATAACGGTCCAGGCCCATCCCCCACCAGTGCGTGCCACCTCGGCCACGATGAGAACCTTGCCCCACATGCCGGAAAACGGTGGGAAGCCCACGACAGAGAAGGCACCGGCAGCGAAAATCCACGCGATAATGGGGTCACGCCGCGCCAAGCCGGAGAGCTTGTTGAGGCGGCCCGTGCCGTAGGTCTCCTCAATGGCGCCCGCGGCTAGGATGAGTGATCCGACCGTCAGCATGTGGTGAATCGTGTACAAGATACCGGCCGCCAATGCGCGCTGGGCATCGTGCGTGGTGAAAGCCATCATGACGAGGATAAACGGCATACCGTTGAGCATCTGATAGCCCAACACACGACGGATGGAATTCTCCGCCAAGCCACCAAAGGCGCCGACAATCATGGAAATGATCATCACGACGATGATGAGCGTGCCCCAGCGCTCGTCCATATCGAAAAGCTGGACCCACAAGCGGTACAGCATGTAGACCGCAACCTTGGTGTGCAGGCCAGAGAACAAGCCCATCACCGCCGCGGACGTTCCCGGGTAGGTTCGCGGTAGCCAGTTCTGTACGGGGAAGACACCTGCCTTGGCTGCCACCGCGATGACGACAATGCCGGCAGCGACAGTGACTGGGCCATTGCCCGCCGCAGCCCCCTTGAGGGCGCCAAGATTCACCACGCCGGTAACCGAGTAGATGTAGCCCACACCAACAACCAGCAACGTGGAGGCAAACAGGTTCACCAACACGAAGGCACGGCCGGCGGCCAGGCGTGACCACGTACCCGACATGGTGATGAGGCCATAGGACGGCAAGAGCATGACCTCAATGAACACGAAGAAGTTAAAGAGGTCTGCAGTCAGAAGGGCGCCGCACACACCGGTAATCAGAATGAGCGTGAGCGATGGATAGTAGCGCGACTTGGTCTCACCACCAACGATGGCGAACCAGTTAGCACCGAAGGCAACGATCATCGTCGTCACAATCATCAGCGCCGAGAACGTATCCGCTGCGAAGGCAATACCCGCGTTGCCGAGGTAATTGCCCACGTTGTGGGCAACCACGCCATTGTTCATGGTGTAAAGCAGCAAAGCGAAAGCCGCGAAGATGCCGATGCCCGGCACAATCAACATGATCGCATCACGCACGCGGCGCCATGGTGCCAACAGCGCCAAGGCCGCTGACACGAGCGGTACTGCCGCAAAAAGCGGGAGGAGAGCACTTACGGTGTCAGACATTTACTTCTCCCCTTCCTGGTCGATTTCCTTCAATCGATCCATCTTGTTCGCCGAACGTTCCAGAATCGCACGGTTTTGTGTGTCACGACCCAGCGTGGAGAAGGCATGGTCAATGGTGTTGTCATCCACCGGCTCGGCAACATCAGTGTCATCGTTGGCGCCCATGGCAGCCAAGGTCAACAGGATCGTCGAGGTGGCCATGGAAATAACCACAGCGGTCAGGACGAACGCCTGCGGGAGCGGATCTGCCATCTGGTCCATCGGAACCTGCGATGGGAAGGACTCACCGCGGTAGGAGTACACACCAGTAGCCAACAGGGTGAGGTTCGCGCCGTGGCCAAAGGCCATCATGCCCAGCACAATGTGCACGAGACTGCGCTGTTGGATGAGGTAGACGGCGCTGCCGATGAGCAGTGCGATAGTCAAGGCGAGAATCATGAGTTCTTCTCCTCTCCAGCCGGGGTGAAGTGAGGCGAGGACACGCGCTGGCGTGCCTGGGCATCATTCAGCAGGGCCTCCGGATCGGAGGATGGATTGATGGATTCGGGGTAAGGATCGTCGACGTCGTCAAGCACCACGCGTGGCGTGTTCGGCAACGCCGAATCGTCATCGTGAACCCACGGCAGGAAGTCGCGTTCCGTACCCGGGCGCAGGTAGCCACCCAAGGCGTTGATCGCCATGGTAAGCATGCCCAGAACGGCAAGATAAATACCAAGGTCGAAGATGAGGGACGTCGTCCAGTGCTGCCCCAGCGCGTGCCCGTGGATAGCGGTGAGGAAGCCACCATCACTGTGGGAGGTTGGAATGTAGCCAATGAAACCCGCGGTCAACGCGACAATGATGCCGATGCCGGTGAGGTGAATCGGCGTCATACGGCCAAAGACAATCTCATCCGTGCCGCGCGAGAGATACGTCAAACCGATAGCTGCGCCCATAATGAGGGCGGCCGGGAAGCCACCACCGGTGGCCTGGTGGCCACGGTAGAAGACGATGACGGACAGAACCACCAGAATCGGAATAGTCAGAGCAATACCCTTGCGCAGTGGAACAGAGTTGAGCTGCGACTGACCAAACGGTGCCGGCCGCGTACCCGAGGTGAACGGGAAGCGCGGCAGCGTCGAGGTCACCGCAGCAATAACCACGGCCGCCATACCCAACACGGAGAGCTCGCCCAGGGTATCGAGCGCACGGAACTCCACGATGATGGTGGCCACAACGTTATCGCCACCGGTGATGTCCGGCGCGTTGTTGAGATACCACATAGCCAGGTCGGAACGCTCGTGGCGGCCCATCAGTGCCCATACGCCGAGGAACGCAGCGGCACCCGCCAAGACCGCGATGATGATGGCGCCAGTCTGGCGGCCCTTGTGGGACACCGGGTGGAATTTCTCCGGAAGGTAGCGCAGCACCATCATCATGACGATGACGGACAGTGCCTCCACTGTGAACTGAGTCAACGCCACGTCCGGGGCACCCAACAGGAACATTTGCAGTGTCACACCAGTACCGGCCGTTCCGATCATGACCGCACCGGTAAGGCGGTTCTTCGTACGAACCAGGCCAATCATAGATAGCGCAACGATACTCAGCGGCAAGAGATCCCATGGGTTATCCAGACCCTCAACGCGGGGGTTGAGAGCGACGCCATCGACGCCGTCGGAAAGCAGCGCCGCACCAGCCAGAAGGATAATGAGGAAGATGATCGGCAGGATGAACAGCGACGGGTTGTGAGTATCAGACATACGGCCAACGAAGCGGCCGAACTTGGCACACATTCCCTGAATCCACTTCAGCACCTCGTTACCGGTACGCGGCAAGAGCTCTCGCTCTTCCATCGCCGACCACAGCGGCTTGCGGTACAGCACACCCACAATGCCGGCGATAAGCACGAGTGCCGAGATAGCAAACGGAACGTTGAAGCCGTGCCACAGAGCCAAATGTGAGTGGCCCTCCATGCCGATAGCAGCGACGACCTTATCGAGCGGGCCATCAAGCACGCCCATGAAAAAGACAATCGGCACGGACATAACTCCCGGCAGTGCTGCCGGCAGCCACAGGCGCACCGGAGCCTCGTGGGTCTTCGACATATCGCGCGGGCCGTCGAAGAATGCACCGAAGACAATCTTGGCCGAGTAGGTGAAGGTAAAGAAGGCACCAATACCTGCGACGATGAGCAGAACAATCTGGCCTGCCGAGCCAATCGGCGCCTCTTCGAATGCGGTGAGCATTCCTTCCTTAGATACGAAGCCAAAGAGCGGCGGTACTGCGGCCATCGACGCCGCACCGATGAGCATGGAGCCAAACGTCCACGGCATCTTGTTCCACAGCACACCAAGGCGGCGGATGTCGCGGGAACCAGCCTCATGGTCAATGACGCCGATAAGCATGAAGATGGAGGACTTGAACAGTGCATGCGCCAGAGTGTGGACCAGCGCCGCGGCGATGGCGAACGGGGTTCCAACACCGATGGTGGCCACGATCCAACCCAGGTGGGAAACGGTGGAGTACGCAGTGAGCTTCTTCAGGTCCGTCTTCTGAACAGCAAAGACGGCCGACATGACGGCCGTTCCCATACCGGCCACGATGAGCAACCAATTCCATGCCGCAACGTCGTGGAAGATGGTGGAGAAGCGAATCAGCAAGTAGACGCCGGCTTTGACGACGGCTGCCGCGTGCAGGAAGGCCGACACCGGCGTGGCCGCCGCCATGGCCTCAGGAAGCCAGAAGTGGAACGGGAACTGCGCTGACTTGGTAAAGGCAGACAGCGCGATGAGGATTGCCACACCGGTGGTCAGGCCCGGTCGCTGCGCCCACACCTCAGAGGCCAAGATCCCCTCCAGGCTCGTGGTACCCGCTGCCGTGGCGGCAATCGCTACACCAGTCAGCAGCGTCAAACCACCGACGAAGGTAAGAATCAGCGTGCGCTGCGATCCTGCCTCGCCGGACTTGCCGCTGCGTGCAATGAGCATGAACGACGCCAACGACACAAGCTCCCAGGCCAGGAAGAGCACCACGACGTCATTCGCCAACACCAGCAGCAGGATGGACAGCGTAAACGCTGTCATCAGCACGTAGAAGCTGACGTTTCCTTTGCCTTTGGGCAGATAGGCCGCCGAGTAGCAAAACACCACCGCGCCGATGACGAGTGCCAGCATGGCGAAGAAGATGCCCAGCGCATCGCCTCTAAAGGCGAAGTTCACGTCGACGCCAGGCGCGATGACATCGCGAACCCACGTCACGGAGTAGGACAGTTCTTCACCACGGGCAAGTGTAGGAAATTCTCGCGCTAACAATGCCGCGGCGATAATAAAAATGCCGGCTAGCGGGTAGCCGGCTGCGCGATCAGCAACTTTGACAGCTACTGGTGCAAGCGCCACTGCGACAGCTGCGAGGAGGACGACATACAAGAGTGTCACGAAAGAGTAGCCTCACGAACCGTTGAAGGGGCTGAAAAATCAGCCTCATATAGACAGGACCGTCTCAGACTATCATTGTGACCTCCCGCAAAGCACATTATTTGCGCTTTAAAAAGACCGTAACGCCTCCGTGGGAAGTCGCTACGGTCTCAGAAGAGATATAGGAATAGATCAGGCAGAATCCCACCTGAAAATTCTTCTATTTTTCTCCCAACAGGGCATCAACGAAGCCCTCGATTTCGAACGGGGCGAGGTCATCTGCGCCCTCGCCGAGGCCCACGAGCTTCACCGGCACGCCCAGTTCCTCCTGAACCTGGAAGACAATGCCACCCTTGGCTGTGCCGTCCAACTTGGTGAGCACAACGCCGGTGATGTCCACGACGTCACGGAAGATGCGCGCCTGGGTCAGGCCGTTCTGCCCCACGGTGGCATCCAACACCAGCAGAACCTCATCCACTTCAGTCTTCTTTTCCACGACGCGCTTGACCTTGCCCAGCTGGTCCATAAGATCCACGGAGGTGTGCAGGCGGCCAGCGGTGTCGACGAGGACAACGTCGACGCCCTGGTCCACACCAGCTGCAACGGCATCGAAGGCCACGGAGGCGGGGTCTGCGCCTTCCTTGCCGCGAACAGTGGTGGCGCCGACGCGACGGCCCCAGGTCTCCAGCTGGTCTGCCGCCGCTGCGCGGAAGGTATCGGCAGCTCCGAGCAGAACGTTGTGTCCCATGGAGACGAGCACGCGGGCGAGCTTACCGGTCGTGGTGGTCTTGCCTGTGCCGTTGACGCCTACCACCATGATGACGGCCGGCTTGCCCTCGTTCGGCATCGCCTTGATGGAGCGGTCCATCTCTGGGTGGCCCACCTCAATGAGAGCCTCGCGCAGCATGGCGCGTGCTTCTTCTTCGGAGCTCACGCCGCGTTCCGCAATCTTGTCACGCAGTGAATCGGTGACCTGCATGGTGGCCTTGGTGCCGAGATCCGCCATGATGAGGGTGTCCTCGATATCCTCCCACGCGTCATCATCGAGGTCACCGGCGGACAGGATGCCCATAAGGCCCTGGCCAATGGCGTTCTGGGAGCGCGACAGGCGCCCACGGAGCTTGCCCAAACGGCCCGCTGCCGGCGCGATGTCCTCCTGTGGCTGTGCCGGTGCCTCAACGACTTCTGCGTCTTCGGATACCTCGAGTTCCTCCGGCTCAGTCTCGAGCGCCGCGCTTGCCGACGCCGCCTGCTCCCCTGCCGCCGCAGCAGCTTCCTCTGCCTCGGCTTGAGCGTCGGCCGCATCCTCAGTACCAGAATCAGAATCCACAGTTTCTGCCGCAGGTTCCTCAGCCGCAACCTCCGTTACGGGTTCCTCGACTGGCTGCTCTTCTTCCTGCGCGTCAGCGATGGCCTCATCGGCGTCCACCGCGGCCGGAGTGTCCGCCTCGGGAGTAAACACCTGAGCCTCATCATCTGCACGCTGCTCCTCCTCAGCTGCTACAGCACTTGCCGCGGCTGCACCAGCAGCTGCTGCGGTCGCGGCACCGGCAGCGACGGCACCGCCAGCGGACTCAGATTCCTTGGCCTTCTCGGGCGTGTCTTCTACCTTCTTGGTCGGCTCTGCCGGCGCGGCTGGCTTTTCTTCAGCCTTAGCTGGCTCTGCCGGGGCGGCAGGCTTAGCTGGCTCGGCTTCTGGGGTCTTCGCGGTGCCGCTGAGCTGCTCATTGGCCAGTTGCGTGGCGTCGCGCTGCTCCGGCTGGGCTTCAGGCTGACGCTCCGGCTGTACCTCAGGTTGGGCCTCAGCACGCTGAGCAGGTTCTGCGGCCGCGGGCTGAGGGCTCGCTGCCTGCGGCTCTGCGGGCTTGTGGGACTCCGCGGGCTTCTGCGGCTCGCTAGCCTTCGGCGCGCTAGCGGGCTGCTTGGTGGCACCGCCGCCAGCTGGAGCAAAGTTGAAGCCGGACTTGGCCTGGTAATTGCCCGACTTTTGCTGCTGAGTGAGCTCCTTGGGTTTATCTTCGGGCTTTTCAAAAGAGACTTTCTTTGACTCGCCGCGCTTCTTACCCAGCACGACCAGCCCGATCACCAACAGGATCAGGACGATGACTGCTATCGCAATCCACAGATACGTAGTATTCATGTCCTCCATAGTGCCAGGGTTGCGCACCGCGGGCACCACGAGCCAGTGAAATAGCCAGAGAATGAGCCGGGGAGGTACGACGTGCCTCCCCGCCCGCGATTACTGCGGACGCGGAGCGTCGACGCCCAGGCGCGTGGCGTCTTCTGCTGCTTGCGCGGTACCGGGGGCGTCGCCAGCGCGGCTCATCCTCTGCGAGATGACACGCGTAACACCGTCACCGCGCATGGTGACACCGTAGAGGACATTGGCCACATCCATCGTTGGCTTCTGGTGCGTAATGACGATGAGCTGCGAATCCTTACGCAATTCTTCGAAGAGGGCGATGAGTCGGCGCAGGTTGACGTCGTCAAGCGCGGCCTCCACCTCATCCATGACATAGAACGGTGAGGGACGCGCGCGGAAAATGGCCACGAGCATCGCCAACGCGGTCAGAGACTTCTCACCACCTGACAGCAAGGTGAGACGCTTGACCTTCTTGCCCGGTGGGCGCGCTTCAACTTCGATACCAGTGGCCAGCATGTCATCGGGCTCGGTAAGGACGAGTCGGCCCTCGCCGCCTGGGAAGAGCGTCTGGAAGACTTTCGGGAATTCGGCTTCCACGTCGTGCCACGCGTCCGTGAACAGTTGTAGAATCTGCGCGTCGACATCTTCAATAACACTCGTTAAGTCCTTGCGGGCTTGGATGACGTCATCAAGCTGCGTCGACAGGAAGGTATAGCGCTCCTCCAAGGCCTTGTACTCCTCCAAGGCGAGGGGGTTAACCTTGCCCAAGGAATTAAGGTCCTTTTCTGCCTGCTTGAGACGCGCAGTCTCCTCCGCGCGGTCGAAGTCCTCGCCCGGAGTGTAATCCTTGAGCAGATCCGGAATCGCGATACCGAGCTGCTCGACGATCTTGGCCTCTGCTTCATCTACTCGGACTTGGGCCTGGCTGCGCGCGATTTCCGAGCTATGAGCTGAATCGGTGAGCCTATCCAACTGTTGGCGGACAGCGGATACCGCCTGCTTCGCTGTCTGGGCACGGCCCTGCAACACACCCCGCTGGGTCACGAGTTCATCGCGCTCCTCAGCAGCACGTTCCAGGGCATGGGCTGCACGCGCGGCTAGGTCTTGGGCATGCTTATCCACGGCCCCAGCCAACTGTGCCTGCGCTTGGCGACGAGCCATGGCCTGGTCATGGCGAGCCTTGGCCTGGCGTTCGTGTTGGGCTTGGCGGCGCAAAGCATCTCCCCTACCTACGGCTTGGGCTGCCTTATCCTCGGCGCTGCGGGCGGCGAGCTGAGCTTCGACTTCCATGACCTTGACTTGCTCCAGGGCTGTGGACGCCTCATCGCGTTCAACAGAGGAAGGTTCATCGGACTGCTCATCCGTATCAACGCGGGACAAGCGGTCGCGAGCTTCATCCAGTTCTTCGCGCAGGCGCACGAGCTGAACCTCGATATCGGTGGCACGAGCTGCTGCCTTCTCATGCTCTGCCTTGTTGGCCTCATACTGTTTCAACAAGCGTTGGTGGTCACGTTTCCAGGCCTCTACTTCCTGGTCGTGTTCGCGCAGGGCCGCTTTAGCGCTAGCGGCTGAAACGCGTGCATCATCGGCAGCAATCTTCGCGCCTTCGAGGGTTCCGGAAAGCTCCTCCAATTCCTGGGAGGCTGCTTCCAGCTGCTCTTCAGCTTCTGCGATGTGAGCACTGACCTCCACGGTAGAGGTGCTGCCGGTTCCGGCCTCAATCCAGCCTTCGCCGACGAGCAGACCGTGTGGGGTTACCGCACGCAAGCGTGGGTCGTTAGCAACGGCTGCACGTGCGGCAGAGTAATCCGTGACGAGGACGACATCAGACAGCAACCGCGTCAGCGCCGCCGCCACCTCCGGGACCACCACCATGTGGTCAAGCAGCCACTCCACACCGCTGGGCAGGTCCGCGTCGAGGCGCCAGCTGGTAGCGGTGTTCGAGGCTTCAGAGCCAAGGTCGGCCGCGGAGACATCAACTAGCGGCGTGCGGTTGGCGTCCGCCAGGTTAGCCACGATCTCCTCGCTCACCGCACCCGCTTGTGCCTCAGCGAAAGACCCGAGTGCAGCGGCGACTGCAGTTTCATAACGTGTGGAAATAAAATCTGCCAGGGGTGCGAAGCCCTCGCCCAAGTCGAGGGCCTCCGGCGCAGTCTGACTCAAGGTTTCGATACGCGCCCGCAGGGTGTACACGGTCCTCTCGCGCTCACGTTGGGCATCGCGCAGTTGCTCCAAACGCTTGTCGGCAGCGTCAGATTCACTGGCCGCCCGCACATGTGCCTCTTCGAGTGGCTCGCGCTCAGAGGCAAGGGTGCTCAACTTGTCGGCCACCTCATCAGCTTCCGCCTGCGCGTCCCTCGTACGAGCCTTGGTGCTCGACAACGTCTCCTCTTGACGGCCTAACTCCGACTCCGCAGCGGAGACTTGGCCCGCAAGGTTTTCCTCGGCGGCAATGAGGCGCACGACGCCTTCGCGTCTATCGGCAATGGCACGCAACTGTGCCATGTGCTCTTTGTCTGCATCTTCAAATGCCTCACGGCGTTCAGCCACTTCCTCGCGGATAGATTCGAGGCGCTCCGCAGCTTCCTCGGCGGCGGCGAGGAGTTCGGCGTGGGAGTCGTCGGCAAGCCGGGCTTTCGCTTCCAATTCATCCGGATCCTGGCCGGCATAGGCCACCTGTGCGCCCACGTTGCTGGCGCGCTCAGCTGCAATACGCTGCGTGGCGGAAATGCGCTCCGAGAGCGTCGACAAATCAAACCATAGTTTTTGAGCTGCCTCCGCACGCGGGGACACCTCCCCCAGCTCAGCCTCGATCTCCAGTTGATTCGCGGTGGCTTCCTCAAGCTGTGCCGTAACTTCCTCGACCTGCTCAGCAAGCACCTCGGCGCGGCGCTCGGCCTCCTCGAAGGTCGCACGGACACGGACGACGCGGTCACCAGCCAAGCGCAGGCGCGCATCACGGAGATCCGCTTGCACCGTGGCAGCGCGTTTCGCAGCTTCGGCCTGGCGTGCCAACGGTTTGAGCTGCTTGCCCAACTCATCTGTCAGGTCCTGCAAGCGGTCAAGGTTAGCTTGCATGCCCGTAAGCTTGCGCTGTGCCTTTTCTTTGCGGCGGCGGTGCTTGAGCACGCCTGCGGCTTCCTCAATGTAGGCACGACGATCCTCTGGCCGGGATTCCAGGATTTCTGCCAACTTTCCCTGGCCTACGATGATGTGCATCTCGCGGCCAATGCCGGAGTCCGAGAGCAGCTCTTGGATGTCCATGAGGCGCGCCTTGGCGCCGTTAATTTCGTATTCACTCGCACCATCGCGGAACATGCGCCGCGTGACGGAAACCTCCGAATACTCAATGGGCAGGGCCCCATCCGAGTTATCAATGGTGAGGGTAACCTCGGCACGCCCTAAGGCTTTGCGTTCACCGGCACCGGCGAAGATGACGTCTTGCATCTTGCCGCCGCGCAGCGTCTTGGCGCTTCCTTCGCCCATGACCCACGCCAAGGCGTCGACGACGTTGGACTTACCCGAGCCGTTCGGGCCCACAACGGCACAGATGCCGGGCTCGAATTTCAGGTTCGTCGCAGACGCGAAGGACTTAAATCCTTTGAGCGTGAGCGATTTGAGGTGCATTCAACCTAGTTTAGCGTTCGATGAAGCCGGATTCGCCGCGTGGCTCGGCCCACTGCTCCACCACTGCCTCAACCACGCCGGGGCGACGGGTGGAGGACGATTCTTCACGCAGCAATTCCAGCAAACGTTCGCACTTCTCACGCGGGCCTTCGGCAACGACCTGAACGCGGCCGTCCTGCAGGTTGGTGGCGTGGCCAGTCAATCCCAATTCCAAGGCGCGGGAACGAGTCCACCAGCGGAAACCTACGCCCTGTACGGAGCCGAGAACGAACGCGGTCAGGCGCTGCTGTGGCATTTAAAACTCCCTCAAATTGGTGCGATCACCCAAGTCGTGCTGGTGCTGCAGTTGGATACGATCCTCCAGGCTGCGGCGGGTTACCGGATCCGAGCCATCCCAGCATTCCACGCCCTTCAGTTCCGGCAGCATATCACGGTGGAAAACCGGGTCCACGCCTTGACGGCGCTGCTCGTTGTAGTTCTTGAGCAGCTTAATGGCCACGCCCGACAGCGGCACGATGGCACACACATTGAGCAGCACCATGATGGCCGCGCCGGTATCGGCAAGGTCGAAGATGGTACCCAACGGCGCGACCGCGCCATAGAAGACGAAGGCCAACACGATGGCACGGAAGGCCCACAGCACCCACTTCTTCTCCGAGAGGTACTCCACGTTGGACTCGGCAAGATAGTAATTGCCCAGAATCGAGGAGAACGCCAGGAAGAAGAGAATAAAGGTGACAAAGTGGATTCCCCACTCGCCAACCGTTCCGGCAAGAGCGTTCTGAGTCAGGGTAACGCCTTCGATGGCATCAGTACCGAAGGTCTCAAAGTCGGTGCCCAGCAAAATGACGAAAGCCGTGATGGAGCAGACTACGAGGGTGTCGAAGTACACACCGAGAGTCTGAACGAGACCCTGTTTGACTGGATGGGACACCGTGGCCGTTGCCGCGGCGTTAGGGGCAGAACCTTCACCGGCTTCGTTGGAGAACAACCCTCGCTGGATACCCTTAAGCATGGCCAAGCCCAAGGTGGCACCAGCAGCCTCACGGAGGCCGAAGGCAGAACCGATGATAGACACAATCATGTCCGGCACCTTGTCAAAGTTCAATGCCACAACGATGAACCCAACGACTAGGTAAGCGGCTGCCATGAAGGGAACAATAAATTGCGTCATGGTGGCAATACGCTGCACGCCACCCACGATGATAAGTCCCGCCACGAGGACCACGGCAATGCCGACGCCTGCCTTAAACGCCAGGGAATCCTGACCAAAGGAGGTAGCCAAAGAATCAGAAATAGCGTTGGTCTGGAAGGCGTTGTAGAACCAACCGAAGGTGATGGCAATGGCTACGGAAAACACCGTCGCCAGTGGGGTCCATCCCAGTCCGCGGGACATATAGTAGGCAGGACCACCACGGTAAGCATCGCCTTCGCGCACCTTCCACAACTGGGCCAGAGTGGACTCCACGAATGCCGTAGCACCACCCAAAATGGCGATGAGCCACATCCAGAACACCGCACCGGGACCACCCACCGAAATAGCCACGGCAACACCCGCAACATTGCCGGTACCGACGCGCGACGCTGCGGAAATAGTAAAGGCCTTGAACGCCGAAATTCCGCCATAATTGGCATCTTCGTCCACGCCGATGCCTTTGGGCTTTTCGACGACCGCCTTGAACATGTCCGGCACCATACGCACCTGCACCAAAGCGGTACGGATGCCGAAGAAGAGGCCGGCGGCGATGAGCAGCCACGGCAGAACATAGGACCAGAGGCTGTTATTAATGGCACCGATCACAGTGCTGAAAACTTCTTGCATGGGCCATAATCTTAACGGCACCACCTGCCTGAGACCTACTTGTGCGGCCCTAGGCAGCACCCCTGCGCTGACAGGAGGGACAAAAGTGCGTGCCGCGTCCGCCCACCACGGTCTTCACCAGTTCAGTTCCGCAGCGATCACAGGGCTGACCGCCACGTCCGTAGGCATGCAAAGAGCGGTCAAAGTACCCGGATTCGCCATTGACATTGACGTAGAGTGCATCGAAGCTCGTGCCGCCAACGTCGAGTGCCGCGCGCATAACCTCAGCCGCTGCGCGCACAATCGCCGCGGCGTCCTTCTGACGCAGCGTGTTCGCCTTCTTCAGTGGAGATATACCTGCCGCCCATAGGGCCTCATCGGCATAGATGTTGCCCACTCCGCTCACGACAGTTTGGTCCAAGAGTGCTACCTTGACGGCGGTTTTCTTAGCCCGGATGCGGCGCGCAGCCGCAGTGAGATCGAAGTCCGGTTCCAGCGGGTCAGGCGCAATGTGGGCCATAGTCAGCCACGGGGCCACACGCCAGTACCCAAAAGTGCGCTGGTCGACGAAGCTGATGGGGGTGGCGTCGTCAAGCACAGCTCGAATACGCACGTGTGGGGAGTCCACCGCACCGATGCGCACTTGGCCGGACATTCCTAAATGGATGAAGAGGACATCACGGGCCGGGTCGCTCAGGTCCTCATCGGCGAATTCGAGCCACATGAATTTGCCCCGGCGTGCTGCCGCGGCAATGGTCCGGCCTTCCACGAGCGCTGCGAGCGGCTCCTCCTGCCCACGGTTCGCCCGCGGGTGAAGCACCTCTACCGAGGTAAACATACGCCCTACGATGTAGGGCTCGAGGCCGCGGCGAACAGATTCGACTTCTGGAAGCTCCGGCATCTAGCTCTCTTTGGCTGCAGTGCCTTGGACTAGAAGCGGGGTTTCGCGCAGCGCCTGGCAGGCTTCTTCCGCTGCTTTCTGCTCCGCAAGCTTCTTATTGTGGCCCGTACCGCGTCCCACGGTCAGACCAGCGACAGTGGCCACGGCGCTAAAGGTTTGATCATGCTCCGGACCAGTCGACGTCGCCGAATAGACCGGCATTGCTGCCTTCAGCTCCGCGCAGAGCTCCTGCAGAGTTGTCTTCCAGTCCATGTGGCGGCCAGAAACAACGGCGTTCTCAATCTTGGCGGCAAAAAGGTTCAGGATGACCTTGCGTGCTACTTCGAATCCATGCTGGCGGTAAATCGCTCCCAGGATCGCTTCTGTGGTATCAGCAAGGATGGAGTCCTTATCCCGGCCGCCAGTGGTCTGCTCGCCTTTGCCCAACAGGACGTGCTTGCCCAGATCGATCTCACGGGCCACATCAGACAAGCCATAGCGCGACACGATGGAAGCGCGCATCTTGGAAATGTCCGATTCCGGGCGGGACGGGTAGCGCTCATAGAGTTTCGCAGCAATCGACAAACCCAGCACGGCATCTCCAAGGAACTCGAGGCGCTCGTTGTTGGGTAGGTGACCGTTCTCATTGGCAAAGGAACGGTGCGTCAGCGCCAAGCACAAGTGCTCGTCACTAATGTCGACGCCCAGCGCGGTGAGCAACGGGGCGTGATCCACCTCGGCATAGGCAGCGGCGAGGGCTTCTTCCCCTGTGAGCTTCTTTTTCTTGCTCATAGGAACTTCTCCAGACCTGACCAGCGGGGATCTACACGTTCTTCTTCACCGGAGACACCCGTGGTAACGCCCTCCGGCGTATCAGCTTCGCAGCCGCCCTCGCAGGTCGGAGCGAAAGGCAAAGTCAGCCCGGCTTCATCAATAACGGTCTGCAGCAGATCGAGGACGCCGTCCTTGACTTCTGGTACTTCATCACCGGAACCTTGATCCTGCTCATCAGCGTCGTCGCCACTGATGAAGGACTCATCCGCCGCGAAGACTTGGGATACGTGGAGATCCAATTCTGGATGGAGTTCCGCCAAACAGCGCGCGCATTCACCGCTGAGGGTGCCAGCGACATCAGCATCCACCAGAATGCCTGATCCCAACGGGGTCAGGGTGGCGTCTACCGTTAGCTCATCGCCTTTCGGAATGGCGATCATTTCCACACCGATGCGCTCCGGGGCGGGGCCGGTTTGAACGCGGTGCTCAGGCAGCGCTTCAGAGCCTTGGCTGCGCAACAATTCCGTCACGTCGAACTTCAAAGGTGAATTCATAACGTCACCCAGCTTACCCTGTACCGCCTAATCCCCCACTCCGGCGCCAGCTGGCAATGCCTGCCAGGTGACCCCCGCTGACTGGCAACAGCCTGAATGCTGGGGCACAACCGCGTAGGGACTTGCGTGCAGCACTCGCTAAGCGGTGCTTCTACCCCTACGGTGGAATGACATGAGCAACGTCACTACTCATTCAGCCACCATCACGGACACGGCGCACGACCTCGCGGGGCTCTACCCGCTACAGTGCCTCGCTCCAGCCGTGGTGTTGGCCGCCGTCGGCGTGGTGGTCCGACACGTGGTGACGCGACATCGGCCGAGTGTCTTTGGCCGTGATGGCCTTATGCTGCACCATGTGGCCCCGATCGCCGCCCTCGCCGGCATTATGGTGGGCGCCGTGGCGCTGCTGCCGCTGCATTTCAGCTCCACCGTGATTATTTCGTCGGCATTGTTTTCCCTGTTTGCCGCGTTCATTGTCTGGGGCGCCCGGGAATCTTTTTCCGCAGCATTCCTCACCGTCGGCATGATGATGCTCAGCGTTGGCACAGTTGACCTCATGATCGCCTTGGCTGGCGCCCCGTGGGCTCCTCTCACCGATCCCCTCACGGGTGGGCTGGGCTTTGGCAGCATGTGGGTGCTTTTTGCGCTACCCGGCATTATTGCTGCGGGCCTCGCTGCCGCGTTCAGTACCATGCCTGCGGCTGAGGCCGACCGCATTCGCCGCGCCGAGGCTGCCCGCGAAGCTTCCAAGGCCCTCGATGCCTCGCACCGCTCTTACCCCGCCGCTGCTTAAGGATGAGCTCCCAGTAACGGCCCTGACAAGGGCCTCAACTGGGAGCTTTACGCGTGGTGCGCTCTAGTAGTCGCGCGGTGCGCGGGGCGCGCGACGGGGACGGGACTCGCTGCGTTCCCAGCTTTCGCTGCGCGCATCGCCACGCACCTCACGGCCTTCTGGGCGTGCGTCGGCGCGGGAGTCACCGCGCGACTCCCCTCGGGAGCGCACACCCGCACCGCGGCGCAGAGCGGAACGGTCATTGTTCACGGTGCGCAGCAGATCAGACAGCGTAGTTTCGAATTCACCCAGCTTTGCGTCCACAAACTCGTCGCACTCGGTGCGCAAGCGGTTGGACTCAGAATGCGCAGTTTCGACAATGCGGTGTGCCTCATCATCAGCGCGGCGCACAACCTCAGATTCAGAAACGAGACGTTCCTGCTCTGCTTGGCCGGCAGCAACGGTGCGCTGGTATTCCTCATCTGCTTGCGCACGGGTGCGCTCAGCATCGGCACGGGCATTATCCACCAAGGTGGTAGCTTCATCTTCGGCCTGGGCCACCATGGTGGTGGCGCGGTGTTGGGCGTCGGCAAGCATAGCGTCCGCGTCCTCACGTGCACGAGTAACCGTGTCATCTGCCTGGGCATTGGCATCCGAAATAATCTGGTCTGCGCGCTCCTCCGCTCCCTGCAGGATTTCATCCTGCTTGTCCAAGACGTCCTGAGCGTCATCCATTTCAACGGGGAGGGCATTACGGAGGTCATCAAGAAGCGCCAGCATCTCGTGGCGAGGGACCATGCAATTAGAGGTCATCGGAACGGCGTAGGCCTGTTCCAGATTGCGAACAAGTTCATCGAGGGACTCAAAAACGCGGTACATGGCACCAGCCTAACCAAGCCCGCGCGCAGCGCGACGTATCCCACGCGGGTGTTGACAGCGAAAACCTCCCCGTCACGCTCTCGTTCACGAGTGCGAGGGGGAGGTGTGCGAGGTGGCAGAACGCGTAATGCAGAACGTTAGATAACGCCCTGCGCCAGCATGGCGTCCGCGACCTTCTTAAAGCCTGCGATATTGGCGCCGGCCACGTAATCTCCGTCGAGACCATAGTCCTTCGACGTCTTATCGATGGTGCGGAAGATGCTCGACATGATGTCGTGCAGGCGCTGATCGGTGTACTCAAAGGTCCAGGAGTCACGGGAGGCGTTTTGCTGCATTTCCAGTGCGGAGGTAGCAACACCACCTGCGTTAGCTGCCTTGCCCGGCGCGAACGCGATTTTCTGATCCAAGAAGTAGTGGACTGCCTCCGGGGTACAGGGCATATTGGCGCCCTCCGCGACGTAGCGGACCTTGTTGCCGACCAGCAGCTTGGCGTCATCACCATCGAGTTCGTTCTGGGTTGCACACGGCAGAGCGACGTCCGCCTGGACCTCCCAGACGTTACCGCCGTCGTGGTACTCGACTCCTTCGCCAGCCTCCTTGGCATACGCGGAGATACGCTCACGGCGGACTTCCTTAATGTCCTTCAGCAGCTCCACGTCCACGCCCTTCGGAGTGGTGATGTAGCCGGAGGAGTCCGACATGGCCACAACGGTGCCGCCCAGCTGCTGAACCTTTTCGGCGGCGTAGATGGCCACGTTGCCCGAACCAGAGACAATAACTTTCGCGCCATCGAAGGACTCACCGTGTGCCTTCATCATCTCTTCGGTGAGGTACACCAAGCCGTAGCCGGTAGCCTCAGTGCGCACGAGCGATCCGCCCCACGTCAGACCCTTACCAGTGAGGATGCCGGACTCGTGCTTGTTCTCAAGGCGGCGGTACTGGCCGAAGAGGTATCCAATTTCGCGGCCGCCCACGCCGATGTCACCGGCCGGAACGTCGCGGTATTCACCGATGTGGTTGTGCAGCTCAGTCATAAAGGACTGGCAGAAGCGCATAACTTCAGCATCGGACTTGCCCTTAGGGTCAAAGTCCGAGCCGCCCTTGCCTCCACCAATGGGCAAGCCAGTCAAGGAGTTCTTAAAGATCTGTTCAAAACCCAGAAACTTGATAATGCCCAGGTTCACGCTGGGGTGGAAACGCAGGCCGCCCTTGTACGGGCCCAGAGCAGAGTTGAATTGCACACGAAAACCGCGATTGACCTGAATATCTCCATTGTCATCGACCCACGGGACGCGGAAGATAAGCTGACGCTCTGGCTCGCAAAGACGCTCAACCAGGCCATAATCCGCGTAGTGCGGGTCCTTATTGAGGACGATCTTGAGGGAATCAAGGACCTCAGCGAGCGCCTGGTGAAACTCGGGTTCGCCTGCGTTCCGCTTCAGAAGCTTGGTGTAATAATCAGAGATCTGCTGGTCGATGGACATGGCAATCCTTTCATCTGGCACTGATCCGAATGGAAAGTGCTTCATACAATGAACAGTTGTTAGTTTTCTATCATTCGACCTAAATCGCAACCCGGTCTGCCCCACCAATCACTAACACGCAGCTCAGATGTCCAAAATTTATTCGCCACGCAAGGGCCCATATACTCGTGAACATGCGCATCCTTGTTGCCCCCGACTCTTTCAAAGGCACCGCCACTGCAGGCGAAGCCGCTGGCGCGATTGCTCTCGGCGCTCGGCGCGCCCTAAGTAGTGCCGACCTTGCCGCTACGTCCACTGTGACAACGCTTCCCATGGCTGATGGTGGCGAAGGTACTGCCGAGGTTCTTGCCAGCGCCGCAGTCGCGCGTACTGGCAGCACTGGCCAGACCATTACGCTACCCACCACGGATGCGGTGGGCCGCCTCACCGAAGCCAGCTACTACCTCGTGGGTGAGGAGGCGTTTATCGACGTCGCCGCGGCAACCGGCCTGCCTGCCGTGTCCGATGCCCTCGACCCGCTCCACGCAGATTCCTACGGCACCGGTGTGCTTATTACTGACGCGGAAGCTCGCGGGGCGAAACACATCGTTTTAGGTTTAGGCGGAAGCGCCTGCATCGACGGTGGCCTAGGAATTCTCGCCGCATTGGGCGCTGCAGCCCACGATGCACGCGGCTATGCGCTTCCGAAAGGCGGCGCTCCGCTAGTCACCCTCGATACCATCGATACCGCGCAGCTCAACATGAAAGCTGCCATGCTGGATTACACGTTGGTGACCGATACCCGCGCGGTCCCCATCCAAGCAGCCACGATGTATGGCCCACAAAAGGGTGCCGAAGGCGAGCAAATAGCACTGCTAGCGGGTGCCATGCTGCAACTGTGCGAAGTCACCGGTACCGACCCGCAGGCAGAATTCATGGGTGCGGCCGGTGGCATCCCAATTGCATTGAGCTGGCTCTCCCGCACGCTGTGGGGCACAGATGAGCACTGCAGGATTGTCCCCGGCGGGCGCTACGTCGCTGAAGCGCTGAATCTCCCCGCACGCGCCGCAGAGGCCGATCTCCTCATCACTGGTGAAGGCCGCTTTGACGAGCAGTCCCTCACCGGAAAAGTAGTCGGCACACTGGCCGAGCTCGCCGCAGAAGCAGCAGGTTCCCCCTCCCTCGGCATCATTGCCGGTTCCGCGACTACCCCAGCCCCAGCTGGGGTACTACTCCGGGAACTGGAAGGCGACGGCAACGGTGCTTCCAGCAGCGAGGTGGCCGCAGCAATCAGCAGCGCCGCCGAGCGCCTCGTCACAGAATTTATTGAGTCATCCGTTCAGGACGCTAAGGATTAACCTGCACTGACCACGGGAAGATGGCGGGGCGCTCGTGTGCGACTTCATCCTCGAGCAGAACGTGATCCTTCGGAAGCACCGCATGGGGCGTCAGTAAACGGGAAAGCACCATGGTGAGTTGATTGACAGACCCTGTCACGCCCTCCATCGCAATCTCATATCGGTGGACACTCGCGCCTTCGAGATCGCGGTCTTCATGTTCATCGCGGTAGGTCTGGCGCAGCTGCTCCTCCAGCCCCTCTTGGATCGCCGGTTCCTCAACGTGGGTAACATCGGCTGAGGTCAGCGAATTGTTATCCACCAGCTTCTGCGTGGCAGTACTGAAGATTTCGGCAACGCGCTCGGCTTGGGCATCCGGCACCAGAACATCAAACTGAATCATTGTCATGTAGGCAACCCTACCCTAACTTGGAGGACAGAAACTATGGCAGATCCCACACTCGCCGCCCTTCTCAGCAGTGACGCCGTTGACCTCTCCTGGCAGCGCGCTTTCTACGAGGATCTGCACTCCCACCCAGAGCTCTCCCACGAGGAGGAACGTACTGCACGGTGCATCCTGGGGCAGCTCGACAAGTATGACTGTGAGGTTGTCACCGGAATCGGTGGCCATGGCATCGTTGCCATCTTCCGCAACGGTGACGGACCCACAGCGCTCATGCGCGCGGATTTCGACGCGTTACCCGTGACTGAGGAGACTGGCGTTGACTTCGCCGCCACCAACGGCAAGATGCATGCGTGTGGCCACGACGTCCATACCACCGCGCTTTTGGGCGCCTGTGAGCTTATCGACGTCCACCGCGACGCTTGGCGAGGAACGTTCCTCGCGCTCTTTCAGCCTGCGGAGGAATCCTCTATGGGCGCAAAATACATGATTGCCGATGGCCTCACCGAACGCGTGCCGAAGCCGGACGTCTGCTTGGGTCAGCACGTCATGCCTGGACCTGCTGGGCAGGTCCAATCCACATCTGGCCCCATCCTCGCGGGCTGCGATTCCCTGCGCATCCACATCACGGGCCGCTCCGCTCACGCCTCCATGCCGCACGAATCCATCGATCCCTCGTACGTTGCTGCAATGGTGGTCACGCGCCTCCAAGCCATCGTGGGCCGCGAGGTTCCTCCCCACGACTTCTTTGTCATCTCCGTGGGCGAACTACATGCAGGAGACAAGAACAACATCATCCCCGGCAGCGCCGAGCTGGTGCTCAATACCCGTTATTACAAGCCGGAATTAGCCGAACGCGTCTACGCTTCTCTAGAACGCATGGTGCGCGCGGAGTGCGTAGCTTCTGGTTGCCCCGCCGAGCCAACCTTTGAGTATTACGCTCATGGCGAAGTGACCGATAACGACCCCGTCGCGCACGACACCGTGCGCGCCTCGTTCGACGAGGTCTTTGGGGAGCTGTCCGTTACCGCCACGCCGTCCACGGTGTCTGAGGATTTTTGCTACCTTCCGCAGGCATGGGGTGTGCCCTACTACTTCTGGTTCATCGGCTCTACTCCAGATGAGCTCCTCGCTAACCCTCCGGTCAACCACCAGTCCACCTTCCTACCGGACTACGCCCCCACGATGGACTCCGCTACCCGTGCCGCCGCCGCTGCGGTCCTGTCTTTCCTCCAGCACTAGAGCCGACGCGCACACTGCGTGTCAGCACGGAACTGGTTAAGCTTGAGGGTGGTATTTTCCATACATTTCGAGTGCAACTTCAAAGGAATTCCATGAGCCAGCCCCAGCACGCCGATTTTCAGACCGCAGTTCCCGGACACGTTCGCGCAGCCTCTGGCGTGACGCCGCCAACTGCCTCCAACCGCAAGTTCTGGTCCGGCCTATCCGCCGCGGTCATGGAACAGATTGCTGATAACTGGGAAGCCACCCGCAACGCGTATGCCGCTGCTCGCCAGCAGCACTACTTCTCCGCAGAGTTCCTGCAGGGCCGCGCGCTGCTCAACAACCTCACCAACGTCGGTCTCGTCGATGAGGCTCGCGCCGCCGCCAAGGCTGCTGGCCACGAGTTGGCTGATGTTCTCGAAGCCGAGCATGATGCCGCTCTGGGTAACGGTGGTTTGGGCCGCCTTGCCGCGTGCTTCCTCGACTCCGCCGTAACCCAGGATTACCCGGTGACCGGTTACGGTCTCCTGTACCGCTATGGCTTGTTCCGCCAGTCCTTCGAGGACGGTTTCCAGCGCGAGGAGCCGGATGCTTGGATGGAGAATGGCTACGATTTCATCATTCGCCGCGCCTCCGAGCAGCGCCGCGTTCACTTCGATGACATGGATGTGCGCGCCATCCCGTATGACATGCCCATTACCGGCTATGGCACCGATAACGTTGGCACCCTGCGCTTGTGGAAGTCCGAACCGATCGATGAGTTCGACTATGATGCCTTCAACTCCCAGCGCTTCACTGAGGCCATCGTTGAACGCGAGCGCGTTATGGACATTTGCCGCGTGCTCTACCCCAACGACACCACCTACGAAGGCAAAGTCCTGCGCGTTCGCCAGCAGTACTTCTTCGTCTCTGCATCTCTGCAGCAGATGATTGATAACTACATTGAGCACCATGGTGACGACCTCACGGGCTTTGCCAAGTACAACTGCATCCAGCTCAATGACACCCACCCGGTGCTCGCCATTCCGGAATTGCTGCGCCTGCTTCTCGACGAGCACGGGATGGGCTGGGATGAAGCGTGGAAGGTTGTCACTGAAACCTTCGCGTATACCAACCACACGGTCTTGGCAGAGGCCCTGGAAAGCTGGGAAGTCTCCATCTTCCAGAAGCTGTTCTGGCGCATCTGGGAGCTCGTTGAAGAAATTGACCGTCGATTCCGTGAGGACATGGCTCAGCGCGGGCTGGATCAGGGCCGCATCGACTACATGGCGCCCGTCTCCAACGGCCAGGTCCACATGGCGTGGATTGCTTGCTACGCCGCCTACTCCATTAATGGCGTGGCGGCCCTGCACACCGAGATCATCAAGGCAGATACGCTGTCCGAGTGGCACGAACTGTGGCCGGAGAAGTTCAACAACAAGACCAACGGTGTGACCCCGCGCCGCTGGCTGCGCATGTGCAACCCGCGTCTGTCGGGCCTACTTACTGAGCAGGCCGGTTCCGATGCCTGGGTCACCGATCTGACTGAGCTGGCCAAGCTCGCGCCGTTGGCGGAGGATGAGAAGGTTCTGCGTCAGCTCATCAACGTCAAGCGCGCCAACAAGCAAGACTTTGCGACGTGGATTGAGGAGCACCAAGGCTCCACCGTAGACCCCGACTCCATTTTTGACGTCCAGATTAAGCGCCTCCACGAGTACAAGCGTCAACTCATGAATGCTCTGTACATTCTGGATCTTTACTTCCGTATCAAGGTCGATGGTGAAACCGTTCCAAAGCGCACCTTCATCTTCGGCGCAAAGGCCGCCCCGGGCTATGTCCGCGCCAAGGCCATCATCAAGCTCATCAACACCATCGGGGATCTGGTGAACAACGACCCGGCTACCAAGGACGTGCTCAACGTTGTCTTCGTGGAGAACTACAACGTCTCCCCCGCCGAGCACATTATCCCGGCCGCAGATGTCTCCGAGCAGATTTCCGTCGCGGGTAAGGAGGCATCGGGTACCTCCAACATGAAGTTCATGATGAACGGCGCACTGACACTGGGCACCATGGATGGTGCCAACGTTGAGATCGTCGAGGCAGTGGGCGAAGAAAACGCCTATATCTTCGGTGCTCGCAACGAGGAGATCCCGCAGCTGCGCGCTGAGTACCGCCCCGGTGAGCTCTACAACTCTGTTCCGGGACTGGCCCGCGTTCTGGATGCCCTCACCGATGGCACTCTGGGATCGGAGAATAACGGCATGTTCGGTGACCTGCGTTCCTCGCTCCTGGATGGTTTTGGCGAGCACGCTCAGGACACCTACTACGTCTTGGGTGACTTCGCCGACTACCGCGAGACCCGCGACCGCATGGCCGCTGACTATGACGCCGATGAGATGGAGTGGGCCAAGAAGGCCTGGCTGAACATCTGCTACTCCGGTCGCTTCTCCTCCGACCGCACCATTGCGGACTACGCCAACGAGGTATGGAAGCTGGCCCCGACCCCCATCGCCAGCATCTAGTCCGCCACCAAGCGTCGCACGTAAAGAATAAGTAACACCGCCGCCCTCCCTCCTCGAGGGACAGCGGCGGTGTTATGGCGTTTTTCTCTATGCGGGCTATGCGGGGAGAGCGTGACTATTTGTCGCGCAGGGTTTCACCAAGCTGGTGAACCTGAATCATGTTGGTGTTACCAGAGATTCCCGGAGGGGTACCGGCGATAACGACGATCACGTCGCCTTCCTTGTACTTGTCCATTCTGAGGAGGGCCTCATCGATGCTAACCATCATGTCATCTGTGGACTTGACCTCAGAGCTCAAGAAAGTTTCCGCACCCCAGGTCAGAGCCAACTGCGAGCGAACTGCCGGGTGAGGAGTAAACGCCAGCAACGGCAGCGGAGAATGCAAACGAGCCACACGCTTCGCCGTGTCACCGGACGTGGTGAAGGCGACGATGGCCTTCGCGTTAAGGCGCTCTGCGATATCGCGCGCGGAGTAGGACACCACGCCTCGCTTGGTGCGCGGCACATGGCTCAGGGGCGGAACTTGGCCGCCAGACTCAGCGTTAGCCACGATCTTGGACATCGTGCGCACCACGTTCTGCGGGTCGATACCGACGGAGGTCTCACCCGAGAGCATGACGGCATCTGCACCGTCGAGCACGGCATTAGCCACGTCGGATGCCTCCGCACGAGTCGGGCGCAGGTTGGAAATCATGGAATCTAGCATCTGGGTAGCCACGATGACCGGCTTGGCGTTCTCGCGTGCAATCTGGATAGCGCGCTTCTGGAACAGCGGAACCTGCTCGAGCGGAACCTCCACACCCAAGTCACCACGGGCAATCATGATGGCGTCGAAAGCCAACACGATGGACTCGAGAGCATCAACAGCCTCCGGCTTCTCCAGCTTGGCAATAACCGGAACGCGACGGCCTTCCTCATCCATGATCTCGTGGACCTTGTCCACATCCGCTGGGGAGCGAACGAAGGACAGGGCAATCATGTCAACGCCCAGCTTCAGCGCGAAGCGGAGGTCAGCGATGTCCTTCTCCGACAGAGCCGGCACGGAGATGTCCATGCCTGGCAAGGAGACACCCTTGTTATTGGAGACCGGGCCGCCTTCGGTGACCTCACAAACAACGTCGTTGCCTTCTACTTCTTTGCACACGACGGCAACCTTGCCATCGTCGATCAGCAGGCGGTCTCCCGGCTTGGCATCCTTGGCCAAGCCCTTGTAGGTGGTGGAGACGCGGTCGTGGGTACCTTCGACGTCATCGACGGTGATTCGGACGACTTCGCCTTCCTTCCACATCTCCTCACCGTTGACAAAGCGCCCCAGACGAATCTTGGGACCCTGAAGGTCAGCGAGGACACCGACGGCGTGGCCGGTCTCATCGGTAGCTTCGCGGACCCAGGCGTAATTTGCTTCGTGGTCTGCATGCTCGCCGTGGGACATGTTCAGACGCGCGACGTCCATGCCCGCTTCCACCAAGCCAAGGATTCCCTCCTTGCTTGCCACTGCGGGACCCAACGTACAAACGATTTTGGTTCTTCTATCCAACATGGAGTGCCTTATTCGCATCGGGGATGTCTAACGGTTCCCAAACTACCCCCGTTTTCTAGTCTCTGCCACTATAAATGTCGCTCACATCCCCATCGGAGCCGTGCCGTTGCACCCTTCCGAGCCCCGCTTTCCATTGCAAAACCCAAGACGAAACAGGCGCGAGCGGGCATGCTCAAACAATTCCGGCAGGCCTCATCGGACACAGCGCTCAACGGTAGCACCGCCCACCCATGAACTGTGATTCCGGCTACTGCGCCGTACCGCCGGCAGAGGAAGCATCAGAGTGAGGGTACCGGTGAGCCTGTGAACCCGCGCGCCCATCAACGCCAACGCTACGGTCTTCGCCACCTTTGGCGCGATGCGGATCAACCTCTTCGGGAGTCTCCTGGCCGCGTGGCAGACGAAGATACACGATAAGCGCAACGATGAAGCAGACGACGGACACAATGACGTTGACGCGCAATCCAAAAATGTGCGTGGCCTCATCCGCGCGCATGTTTTCAACCACGAAACGTCCGGCAGTGTACCCCGCCACGTACAGCGCAAAGACACGCCCATGTCCCAACTTCCAGGCTTTGTGCGCCCACACAAGGAAGATACAAATGATCACGTTCCACACGAGCTCGTAGAGAAAGGTCGGGTGCACCGACGTCATGACCTCACCCGTAGAGCGTCCACTAATCGGCGCGTAGTCGCCGTTCTCATTGACGCGGTAGTAAATATCGAGTGCCCAGGGCACTGTGGTTTCCCGGCCGTAGAGCTCTTGGTTAAACCAGTTTCCAAGGCGTCCAATGGCCTGGGCCAGGATAAGGCCGGGTGCTACGGCGTCGGCAAACGGCCCCAGCGGAATGCCCTTGATTTTAAACATGCCCCACACAGCTACCGCACCAAGCGCCACCGCACCCCAAATACCGAGGCCACCGTTGGTGATCTTCAGCGCGTCGATAGGGTCACACGTGGAACAGAAGTATTTATCGTTATCCGTAATCACGTGGTAAAGGCGCCCACCGATAATGCCGGCTGGAATGACCACGATGGCCGCGTCCCACACCACGTCTGGGTTTCCTCCCCGCGCAGTGTAGCGACGCAACGTCATCCACATAGCGACGAGGATGCCCAGAATGATGCACATGGCATAGGCCCGAATCGGAATCGGACCCAGGTGCCATACGCCCTGAGGCGGGGAAGGGATATTCGCGAGGTAGTAAATCTGCACGGGAGATAGTGTGCCTGAAAAATGCGGGTACTACAACGCGTCCGCGACGGATCTAGACCTTGCGGGACGGGCAGGCCGGGTGTTGTCCGGCTGCCACGAGCGAACGAGCAAGGGCCATGGGGTCCTGCGCCGCCATGATTGACTCACCCACGAGGATGGCATCCGCGCCGTGTGAGGCATACGCCAGCACGTTGCGGGGGCTGTTCACGCCGCCGACGGCGATGCGGGTTATGGATTCGGGCAGACCGGGCGAGATAGTAGAAAAGGCCTCCCGATTAATAGCATCGGAGGCCAAAGACCACGCATTGATTGCCACAACAGAGCCACCAGCCTTGATGACTCGATCTACTTCGGCGCACGTGCGCACCTCAAGAATAGCGGTCATTCCCAACGATTCCACGCGGTCCAGTAATGACTCGAGCCGGGCTTGCTCAAGCAGCTCTACTTGCAGCGGAATAGCGTCCGCGCCATAGCAACGTGCCTCATGAACCTGATAGGGATCAACGATGATGTCGCGGCAGACCATCGGTATGTCCACGGCATCGCGGGCAACCCGCATGTCCTCTAACGAACCGTGAAAACGACGGCGATCCGTCTGGCAGGCCATAACGTGAACGCCAGCTTGCTCAAGATCGTGGGCCAAAGCCGCCACTGACTGCGGGCTATCTAAGTGCGCAATTTCACCGGCATACGGCACGGCGCGCTTGATTTCGGTGATGATGGAACATCCCGGTCGGAGCAGGGCCGTCGCGGCGTCGCGCGGGGTATCCATGTCGCGGGAACGCGCTTTCACTTCTTTGAAGGGAACACGAGCCTCACGCGCGGAGACATCGGCAAGCACGCCAGCGACGAGATGATCGACGGCGATTGGGGTAGGCATCAGCACCTCCCTCCGTGAAGAGACTCAAGGACAAACCGGGCGATTGAGATCACAATCAGGCTAGCGCGCAGACACCTCTAACCGGAAATCCGGGGTACCCAACGCACTAGGTGCGCGGAGGAGTATCCGTAGGATCGATATCGGCGTCGAGCGCATCCCACATCACGCGGCCAGAGTCTTGGGACGTCTCCAAATCTTCCTGCAGGCGCTCCTGGCGCACGGCCGGGGTTTCATATTTGGCGGTTCGCGGTTTATCCACGCCGGGGTTGCTGGCCACCATTACCGCGCCAAACAGAGCGAGTGCAGCACCGATGATGGCGAGGACCGGCCCGGCAGATGACGCATCGGCGGTGAGCACTACAGCCCAGTCAGAAATCGTCGTCGAATCCACCGAGGTGTCATTCGTTCCACCGTGCAGCAGCTCCTGGGCGCGCTCAGCCTCGGCGCCTGCAGTGAGCAACGCCACGGGACGCCATGCGGCACCTGCTGCGGCCAGCGCAGTGAAGATTGCCACGATTCGTCGTGCAGTCCGGCGCAATGCCAGCGCGGCCACGCTACCTGCCAGAATCACGACCGTAAGTGCAATAAGTTCGAGTGACCACAAGGAACCTGACAAGGTCATCACGCTCGACCCGGCTTTATCATCCTCGACTGCGGCCGTTACCCACGTCATACGAGAGGACAGCCACAGCACAATTGCGCCCACGACCATGAGAATGGGTCCCCATCGTTTAGCCATCTGCGGGCTCCTTCCTGCTGCCGGATGCGCTGTCGTTGTTCGCGGAGTCCGCGAAAAGGTCGTGGGCGTCAAAGCACGTGCGGTCACCTGTATGGCAGGCACCGCCTGCTTGACGCACGGTGAGCAGGATAGTGTCGCCATCACAATCGAGGCGCGCACCGATGACTTCTTGGGTATGGCCTGACGTTAAGCCCTTGACCCAGTACTCCTGGCGAGAACGTGAGTAATAGGTCCCCCGGCGCGTTGCCAACGTGTAGGCCAGAGCATGGTCATCCATCCACGCCATCATGAGGACTTCGCCGCGTTCTGACTGCACAATGGCCGGCACCAGCCCAGCCTCATTGCGCTTCAGGTGCTGGGCTATTTCCGCGGTGAGTTCGTAGTCTACGACTCTATCTTCGCTGCTGCTTGTGGAGTTGTGTGTCGATTCCTGTGCTGTGCTCACTGCCGCACCTCATAACCGGCATCAGCGAGTTCCTGCTTAACTGCCGAAATCTCGACCTCACCAAAGTGAAAAATACTGGCGGCCAAGACGGCATTAGCTCCGGCCGCAACGGCTGGTGGAAAATGCTCAGCCTTACCCGCACCACCGGAAGCAATGACGGGAACAGAAACCGCCGCGCGGACGGCCTCGAGGAGCTCAATATCGAAACCTTCCTTGGTGCCATCACCATCCATCGAGTTGAGCAAGATTTCACCCACTCCTAGCTCCTCACCGCGGCGAGCCCACTCCACGGCATCCAAGCCCGCAGGTGTGGTGCCGCCGTGAGTTGTGACTTCAAAACCACTCGGATAGTCCGGGGCACGGCGAGCGTCAACTGAGAGCACGATGCACTGCGAACCGAAGACATCGGCGAGCTCCCGCAACAACTCTGGACGGGCAATCGCCGAAGAATTGACGGAGACCTTATCGGCGCCCGCCCGCAATAGTTCGCGCACATCCTCCACCGAACGTACGCCACCGCCCACGGTCAAAGGGATAAAGACCTGGTCCGCGGTGCGGCGCACGACATCGAGCATTGTGCCCCGTCCATCCTTGGACGCGGAGACGTCCAAGAAGGTGAGTTCATCCGCGCCCAGCTGGTCATAGCGAGCAGCAAGCTCAACTGGGTCACCGGCATCACGCAGGTTGGCAAAATTGACGCCTTTGACCACGCGGCCATTGTCAACGTCAAGGCACGGGATCACGCGCACGGCAAGCGCCATGATGAAAGTCCTCCTAGGGAGATGAGATAGTAATGGGCAATCTGGTTTAAGGTCTTAAGGCTTAGGGTCTAAAAGCCCTATGGCACTGTGCGAAGTTTCAGCGTTGGCCCCGCGGGTTGCGGGCAATGGCGTCCAGAATGGTGGCATGGACTTGCGGGGTACCGCCGACAAAGCCCTTCGAGGTAGCGGTCCACTCGTTTCCATCGGGATCACTGACACGTCCACCGGCAGCCTTAATCATCAGCGCACCAGCAGCGTTATCCCACACGTGCGGCGAAAAATTCACGGCACCATCGAACACGCCCTGCGCCACGAAGGCATTATCCAGTCCAACGGATCCGGTCATACGCGGACGCAGGCCTGTTTCGCGGAGATCATTGAACAAATCAATGGGAAGGTGCGAAGAGCAGCCGACATGACCACGCGCCTCATCGAAGCCTTGGGCGCCTTCTCCCCCACCGAACCCGGTGGCCGGTCCTCCGCTAGAACGAAGCGGCATGCCCTCAGCGGCGACAACGCGGCGCTCGAGCAGCGGGAAATCCGCCACGGCAACGATCGGCTTCGCCTCATGCAGAAGCGACACCAGAACTCCGCAGCAAGGATTGCCAGCAGAATAGTTAGCGGTGCCATCCACTGGGTCCACAACCCACACGGTATCTTCCAAAGCACCGCCAGACTCCTCCCCAAAGATGGGAATTCCGGTGAGCTGGCTCAAGGTCACACGCAATTGCTCCTCGATGTGCAGGTCCACTTCGGTGGCGAAATCGCCTTCGCCTTTGAAGCGGGCTGGTTCCGCACCAAGGCCTGCGCGGAAAAGGTCATTGACCTGGTCCACCGCAGCCTCAGCAAAAGCAACGAGCTCGCGAGGATCCGAGGAAGAAAGTCCAGTCATCGGGGCCATGTACCTTAGTCCTCCTCGATAGGGTCGATGTACTCCTCGGCCGGAAGTGGGGTGACCTCAGCAACGGCTGCGAGTGCGTCACTCAGCGTAAAACGTTCCTCATACAGCGCCTTGCCGATGATGGCGGAGTCGATGCCCTCGTTCTCGTACAGGGCCAATTCACGCAGATCATCCAGCGTGGAGATTCCACCCGACGCAGTCACTGCAGCATCGGTTGCTGCCGCTACCTCACGCAACAGCTCGATGTTCGGACCTTGGAGCGTGCCGTCCTTGGACACATCGGTAACCACAAAACGGGTGCAGCCAGCAGCATCAAGGCGCTCAAGTACCTCCCAGAGGTCCCCGCCGTCGGACACCCAGCCATGCCCGCGCGTACGCCATTCACCATCAACAAGCTGTACTGCCAAGTCCACAGCGATGCGGTCGCCGTGCTCCGCGAGCACCTTGGCAATCCAGTCCGGTTGCTCCAGCGCCGAGGTACCGATATTGACGCGACGGGCGCCGGTGGCTAATGCTCGGGCGAGGGATTCATCATCCCGGATACCACCGGTGAGTTCCACCTCAAGGTCCACGCTAGATGTGATATCCGCAAGCAGCTCATGGTTGGAACCGCGGCCAAATGCGGCGTCGAGGTCCACGGCATGCAACCACTGCGCCCCTTGGGCCTGCCATTTAAGGGCGGCCTCACGCGGAGAGCCATAGGACTTTTCGGTTCCGGCTTCTCCTTGGTCCAAGCGCACAGCCTGGCCATCAACAACGTCAACCGCGGGCAACAGTGTAAAGCTCATGGTGCGTAGTCTACCTTTCAGGCACGCGCTTTAAAGCGTTCCAACCCAGTTCTTTAACAGCTGCGAGCCCACGTCCCCGGACTTTTCCGGGTGGAACTGCGTAGCCCACAACGCGCCATTGTCCACGGCAGCCACAAAACGATCGCCGCCATATTCTGTCCACGCAACTTTAGGAGGCTCGGTAATTTCGGTCTCCAACTCCCAGCTGCGAGCAGCATATGAGTGAACGAAATAGAAGCGATCCTCGGCGTTGATGTTGTCAAACATGCGGCTGCCCTGTGGCATCTCCACGGTGTTCCACCCCATGTGAGGCAGCACGTCTGCCTGGAGTTTTCCGACGTCCCCCGGCCACTCACCGCAGCCTTCTGTGTGAACGCCGTGTTCAGTGCCGGATTCAAAAAGCACCTGCATACCCACGCAAATGCCCAACACCGGGCGGCCACCAGCAAGGCGCTGGCCGATAATGCGCGGCCCCTGGGCTGCGCGCAAACCCTCCATGCAGGCAGCGAAGGCACCAACACCAGGGACCAGCAGGCCATCCGCCTCGACGGCGAGGGCGGGATCCGCAGTCACCGTGACGTGTGCGCCGACACGCTCAAGGGCGCGAACCGCGGAGCGCAGGTTACCCGCTCCATAGTCCAGGATGGCAACGTTGTGCGAGCTCATCGTGGGTCCTTTCCGGGCCTCCTCGGCCGCCTAATCATGCGAAGTCGCGTTTGAATGTCGTTGATTTCACTCACGCGAGTCTTGCCCAAAGCGCTGTCAGCCAACGTCATGAGCAGACCCACCGCAATGATGGCAGAACCCACGGCGAAGGCACCGTCATAGCCGGACATCGCTACGACCGCTCCCAGAGCGGTGGAGCCGAGACCGGTGCCTCCGTCGTAGAAAATGTTCCACACCGCCGAACCTTCGGACAGGCGCTCGCGCGGCAGGCGATCAAACATCAACAGCAAAGCCTCGTTTTGGACGATGCCAAATCCAGCTCCGTACACCATCGTTCCGAAGACCAGCAACCAAATGGACCACTCCTGCCACAGCACTGCAGCAATCAGGCCGACACCAAAGACGGAAAAAATCTGTGCAGGAATCATGAGCGTGCCTGGCTTGCCCGCACGGTCAGCGACCACGCCAGCCACGTAGCGGAAGATCATCGCCGCACCACCGATCACGGACAACATGAAGCCGCCAAGCACGGCGCCGCGTTCCGGATCGAGCTCACGCACGGCCGGGGAGATGAAGTTCGACGCCACACCGTAGCTCACCGAGAAACTCGTCAGCGCCAAGGCAGGGACGAGGACGAGCTTCCACATGGGAGCGCGTGGAGTCGTATCCGAGGGATCGGGGCTTCCCACAGGTGCGGCCTTAATCTTCGGCACCAAGATACACGTGAAGAAGCCCAGCAAGCCCAGCCCAGCCGCCAACAGGTAAACGAGGTTGTAGTTATAGGCGGCAGAGACCGCGAGGCCGACCGGCAAGAAAGCCATTTGAGCTGCGCCAATGAAAAGGCCGAAGATACCCGTCGCCTTACCCAGCAGGCGCCGCGGCGTAATCTCTGCGATGAGAGCATTCTCCGCCACCGTCAGAGCACCGAAACCTACGCCACGCAGGGCAGAAAACCCGAGGGCGATAGGCGCGGCGTCACCAAGCATATGGCCCAGCGCAGGAACACCCAGCAGAAGTGCTGAGGAGGCCATGATGGGGCGGTAGCCAAAAATTCGAAGCAGCATCGGCGTGATCATCTGGGTCAGCACGGTCGCCAACATGAAGACGCCGGTGGTCGCACCAGCCAGGGTCGCGGACCCACCGGCGTCGAGAACCGCCAACGGCACGACCGGCAGCAAGACTGACCATGCACCGAACGCGGAGACCACCGCGATCATGGTCTCTTTAAAGCCGGCGACCTTCCACACATTCGTCGGAGTCGCTTCAGTCATTTCGCCGCCACCCCTGCCGAAAAGATATCCAGCAGCCAGGCCAGCGCAGCGGCTACGGTGATGGCTGCCAGCACACCGGCCACAACGGTCAGCAGTTTCGAGTCACTCTGGTAGGCCGACCACGCGCCGCCGATGAGCACACCAGCAACGAGGAAAAGAATAAGAACAACAATGTTCATAACGTCTTAGAGGGCTCCCTTCGTCGAGGGGACGCCGCTCACGCGCGGATCACGCTCAGTGGCTTGACGCAGTGCACGGGCGACGGCCTTGTACTCCGCTTCGGTGATGTGGTGAGGGTCGCGACCATAGCGCACGTTGACGTGCAGCGTTGTTGCCGAGTGGATAGCGAAGGTTTCGAAGAAGTGACGGTTTATCACCGTGGCATAGTGGCCACCGATAATCTGCCACTCGAGGTTCTCGGGTTCGCCATTCATGACGAAGTATGGGCGGCCAGAAATGTCCACGACGGCCTCAACCAAGGTCTCATCCATGGGCAGCAACTGGGAGCCAAAGCGACGAATACCTGTCTTGTCCCCCAGCGCCTCCAAGAACGCGCGACCCATGACGATGGCGGTGTCTTCGACGGTGTGGTGCGCGTCGATGTCGATATCGCCCTCAGCATGGACGGTGAGGTCGAAGGAACCGTGAGTACTCACCGCGGTGAGCATATGATCAAAGAACGGCAGCCCGGTGGAAATGTCCGCCTGTCCTGTGCCGTCGAGATTGATTTCTACGGAGATCCTCGTCTCCCCCGTGGCACGCTCAGCGCGGCCAATCCGGACACCGTTGCCCTGGCGCGCAGTGACGTCGGCACTCATATTCTCACGTTCCTCCTTCACCTCGTGTTCACGGCGTTATTTCTGGATCATCTCTACTGTATCTGCCAAGTCCGCCGCCGCAGAAAGGAAGGCATCATTTTCTTGCGGCAGACCAATCGTGGCGCGCAGTAATCCCGGAACTCCGTTGTCACGGATAAGAACATCGCGGTCGAGGAAGCCTTGCCACACCGCATGTTGGTCGGCAAAGCGCCCAAAGGACACAAAGTTAGATTCGCTGGGAACAACGTAGTAGCCCAGCTCCTCGAGTCGATTAACCACGCGCTCACGTTCGGCCGACAGCTTCGCCACCGTGCTCAAGGTTTCTTCCTTGTGCTCGATGGCCACAATGGCTGCAATTTGAGACAGCACCGAGAGGTGATACGGCAAACGCACGAGCATGACGGCCTCCACGAAGGCCGGGTCCGCCACGAAATACCCCAAACGACCACCGGCAAAGTCGAAGGCCTTCGACATCGTGCGGGAGACCACGAGCTTGGTGGGATACTTCTCTAGCAACGTGGTGGCTGATGGAGACGCCGAAAATTCCATGTACGCCTCATCCACAATGACAATGCCCGGCGCGGCCTGAACGATCTTCTCTACCAGCTCAATCGGGGTGACATCACCGGTGGGATTATTTGGGGTGGTGATGAAGATGACGTCGGGCTGGTGCTTCTCGACGTCCCTCAGCGCCGCCTCTTCATCAATCCGGAAGTCCTCATCGCGCGGGCAGGAAATGAATTCCGTCTGCGTACCGGCACACAAGATGGGGTGCATGGAATAGCTCGGGGTAAAGCCCAGTGCGCTGCGTCCGGGCCCACCAAAAGCCTGGAGAAGCTGTTGCAAGACTTCGTTTGATCCATTGGCTGCCCACACGTTATCCACACTCACAGCCACGCCGGTCTGCTCAGAAACGTAGTCCGCCAAGGCAGTGCGCAGCTCCACAGCATCGCGCTCCGGGTAGCGGTTGAGCTGCGCGGCATGCTTCTCGACGGCCTTCACCATATCCCGTATCAGCGCTTCCGACGGCGGGTACGGGTTCTCGTTGGTGTTGAGCTGGTTCGTGACCGTCAACTGCGGTGCGCCATAGGCGCTGGAGCCGCGCAGTTCTTCACGCAGGGGAAGATCTTTCAACTCAGCCATGGTCTCGGTCTCCTCAAGTGTTGCTAGCTCTCTAATTCTGGGGCGCGTTCGCGTCATCGAAGCGGGCGGCAATCGCCTCACCGTGCGCCGGAAGTTCCTCAGCGGCGGCAAAGGCAATGACCTTATCGGCCACCTCCCCCAGCGCCGAGCGGTCGTATTCCACAAGGTTGACTGGGCGCAGGAAGGTGTGCGTGGACAGGCCAGCGCTGAATCGTGCCGTGCCGGAGGTCGGCAAAACGTGGTTGGAGCCTGCCGTGTAATCACCCAACGGCACCGGTGAGTAATCGCCCACAAAGATGGCACCCGCATGGCGAATCCGTTCGGCCACCTCACGGGCGTTCGCGGTGTGAACCTCCAAGTGCTCGGCGGCATACGCATCAGCCACGGCAATGCCCGCCTCTAGGTCGTCGACGAGCACGATGCCGGACTGCTCGCCGCGCAGCGCCTCCGCAGCACGCTCGGCATTCGCCGTCGCGGTGTAACGCTGCGCTACTTCCGCCGCCACGGCCTCTGCCAATTCTTCGCTGGCGGTAATGAGAACCGATGCTGCCATCGGGTCGTGCTCCGCTTGAGAAATAAGGTCATACGCAACGTACACGGGATTTGCCGTATCATCAGCCAGAATGGCGATCTCAGTCGGGCCCGCCTCGGCATCGATGCCCACCACGCCCTGCACAGCTCGCTTAGCTGCGGCCACGAAGACGTTGCCTGGACCAGTAATGATGTCGACTGGCTCAAGCGCTTCTTCTCCCGTGGCTGGCTCATCGTCACCATAGGCCAGCAGCGCGATAGCCTGTCCGCCACCGACCGCCCAGACCTCATCCACGCCCAACATGTGGCAGGTTGCCAGAACCGTCGGGTGCGGCACTCCGCCGAAGTCTTTCTGTGGCGGGGAAGCCACAACCATGGCCCCAGCACCGGCTTCCTGAGCTGGGACGGCGTTCATGATGACCGAGGAAGGATACACTGCCTTGCCGCCAGGCACGTAGAGACCTACGCGTTCGATCGGCTGGAAGACTTCGGTCACCGTAGCGCCCGGCGCCAACGTCGTAGTGTGTGAGGAAGGCTTCTGGTCAGCATGGACCGCCCGTACACGGGCGATGGATTCCTCGATTGCTGCGCGGACCTGGGGCTCGAGCTCATCTGCGGCTTTCTGGAGTGCCTCAGCACCTACACGCACCGCTGCTGGACGTACACCATCAAAGCGCTCACCAAAGTCGAGGGCTACTGCCGCACCACCATCGCGCACCGACTCCACCATGAGGACCACTGTGCCCATGACGGAGGAAACATCCGTCCCGCCACGTGGCAGGATTCGGCGCAGGCGGGAGGCGCTGAGCTTCTCTCCGCGCAGGTCAATAGTTCTTAGCATGGCACAGCCCCTTTTTATAATATGCAGCGGTTTCTATACCTTCCCATTACTATACCCGTGCCAAAAGCCAGCGGGCCCCATGGTGCAGACTATAGAATGTGTCACTATTAACACATTGACGCACCACCATTGGTGAAGAGAGGCGGCGACATGAGTAACGACGCCGACAAGCACGACGGCCCGGACCATTCCGAGCTACTCACACGCGTGGAGAAGCTCGCGCACTGCGAAGAGCTGGATTGCATCCGTGTCAGCGCCGACGAGCTCCTCTTTCCCCATTCCCCCTTGGGCGAGACCCGCACGTATATGGACACCGAAGGTGAGCCCATCCTGCGCTTCTACACCACCCACAATGGAGCGCTTGGGTTTGGTGAAATCCCCGAGCTCAGCGAGTTCGTCAACGACTGGAACCACGACTGTCTGTCACCCCACTTGGTGCTCAACTACACCACCCCCACTGAGGTTGAGGTGTGGGGCCATTCCTTCCTCGTTGTGCACCAAGAGCCCACCACGGCACAGCTCGCCGCGTCCGTCCTGCCGGCGCTGTTCAACGCGGGGGCGTGCCTCGAGGAGCTCGCAACGCATTTTCCCGCGCTGATGCTCCCCCGCCCCCTGGCAGCCGATGAGCCTTCTGAACCCAATGGCCCCGTCTCTACCGTCGACATTTCTCGTCTCGAAGACATGCTGCCCTCGCTCGGAATCACACGCTTCCAATCGGATTCCGGGGACGCCATCTATGCCTGGATCAACGATGTCCTCTTCGCCTTCGCCATCGATTCCGGGCCTAGCCTTATCATCAAGGGCCACTGGGATCCGAACCTTCCAGGCAGCGAGTTTTCCAAGATGTTCCTGATCTGCAATGACTGGAACCGAACTAACCACTCGGCATCCGCATTTTGCCACTCCAACGTGGATGGCCTGCAGGTTCGCGTGGACTATGCGGTGATGACAGGAGCAGGGCTTTCCGACGCCCAACTGGTCACCGCCCTAGGCCGCGGCATCAAACATGTGCTCCATGGCATCGATGACATTTCTCACGATGCCATAGGCTCCTCCCCCGTCGTGTGGCCCTAGTCAGCGTTTTCCGGTAGTGCACCAAGACCGGGGTCGGGATTGATAAAAACCGCAGACCAGTAGGCAAACATAGCCATAAACGGTGCCACCAACCACCCAATGGCCGGAGAAAATTTCGGTACGAACTCGACAAACTCTCCGGGCTGCTCTGGCGCAGCGGTAGCAGTCACACCCCCAAAAACATAGAAGGCAGCCGCTCCAGCGAGGCCGACCACGCCAGACCAAACCAATACGCCGACTCCGCGGTAGCGCTCGCCACGCAAGTAAGCCACTGTTCCTATCACCACGCCCAGCATTCCGGTGATAAGGGCGAAGGTACTAAAGGATAGGAACTGAACGTTGGCGCCGTTGCTCAGCGCATACCCGCCGCCTTCTACTCGATGACCTTCAAGCGTTGGCCGCCAAAGACCCCACAGCGCACCCGAAACACTGAAGATAAGGAGCGCCAACGCGAGCAACCCCGCGCCAAATCCAATGGCGCGGGGTATGCGAAAGCTAGGTGCACGTAGTGCAGTCACGAGCTGTTTTAGTTGCAGAAGGTCCAGTTACCGTTCTCACGCTTGAAGCGCATGGTAGAGCTGTCCAAGCCCTTGCTGGTGTTAACGTTCACGGTGGCGGAGGCGGAGTCACCGTCAACAACGACGTCGTTGATGGACTCAACACCGGTCTGGGTCCAGTCGAAGCCCTCCATCTGAGAGGTATCAGCACCGGAGGCAGCCATCATGTCCTTGAGCTGGTTCATCGGAACGTCCGGAATCTGGTTGTAGTCAAGCTCGCTTAGACCAGAGTTCGGGTCGTTACGAACAGCTTCACAGGTGTGATCCGGCAGGTACTTCACGAAGCTACGCATGGTCTGCTGGTCATACATTCCGCGCACTAGGCCGTTGATGCCATCGATGTCTTCCTGGCTAGCTGCCTGACCCTGAATGGGCTCTACCTTCGGCATGCTCTGGAAGGGGTCAACGCCGTTCTCGAACGGGTTGGCCAGAGTCTGGTCAGCGCCTTCCTCAGCCGGGGCTTCCTCGCCCTCCGGCTTCGGATCCTGGCCCTCGCCTTCCTTCTTGTCCTTCTCCTCGCCTTCCTTCTTCTCAGCGTCCTTATCCTCAGAGGTCTCACCCTCCTTGGCCTTGGTCGTGGTGGTGGTCTTTACAGCGGAGGATGCAGCGTCAGCAACTTCTTCGCCTTTGTCGCCACATGCAGTCAGGGTCAACGGTGCAACCAGTGCGACTGCGATGAGGGACTTCTTAGCGGGGGTCAGAAAAGACAAGGGTTAACTCCTAATTTCCAATAATGAGAGCGACAGATTGCACGCTCGTGTGCAGTTCACATAACCCTAACAAGCAGTGGTTGAAGAATTCATGACCTAAACCTTGAAGGTTCCTGTGAGCCTCACTACTCTTTTTTACTCACAAGAGCCACATTAAGACCACGAGATCCGTACAGTAGTCTTTTGTGCACCTTTCTCGCGACGCTATTGTTTCCACGGCCCTCGAGCTCCTCACGAGCTACGGGCTGGCTGATGTCACCATGCGGCGCGTCGCTACCACCCTCGGTGTGGCTCCCGGCGCATTGTACTGGCACGTAGCCAACAAGCAGGCTTTGATTGCCGCCATGGCTACCGAAATCATCTCGCCGGTATCCGGGGAGACCCCCGCCGAGTTGGCCAGTTCCCTCCACCGCGAGCTCAGCCGTTGGCGCGACGGCGCGGAGGTAGCCATTGCCGGTGCTGCTTTCCCCGAGTCCACCACCCGCGCAGACCTCGAGGAGCTCTTCGCCGCAGCGTTGGAGCGAGAGGTGCCGGAGGGGACGTCGGAAAGCATTGGCGTTGCCGCACGCACCTTGATCCATTACATCCTCGGCGCCACCTTCTTGGAACAATCCCATGCCCAGTTGGGAGGCCTCTCTGCATCCGCACACACTGATTACGCCTCCATCCGCGCCACCGAACTCGTAGTCGCGGGATTACGTGCGCTCTAAACTCACCTGCGCCGATGGTTTAAGGTCAGCCGCATTCCCCAGAATTGGCTAAGCTGAACCCCATGACTGACACCCGTGCCGAAGCACCCCATTCCCGCCAGGTGTGGCCTGGTTCTCCATCCCCACTCGGTTCCACCTTCGATGGAGCCGGTACCAACTTCGCTATCTTTTCCGAAGCCGCTGAGAAAATCGAACTCTGCCTCATAGATCAAGACAACAACGAAGAGCGCATCGAACTCACCGAAGTCACTGCGCACGTGTGGCATGCATATCTTCCCAACGTCTCCCCCGGCCAGCGCTATGGCTACCGCGTCCATGGCCCCTACGATCCCCAGCAAGGCTTGCGCTGTGACCCCTCCAAGCTGCTTGTCGATCCCTACGCCCGGGCCTTCGATGGAGACTTCGACGGGGACGCCTCACTATATTCCTATGACATCCATGCCGAAGAACCGGGCACCGGCCGCAACGAGGAAGACTCGCTGGGCCACACCATGCTCTCAGTTGTCATCAACCCGTTCTTCGAGTGGCACGGCGACAACCGCCCCCACACCCCGGATAACGAAACCATCATTTACGAAGCCCACGTTAAGGGCATGACGATGACCCACCCGGAGGTCCCCGAAGAACTCCGCGGTACCTATGCCGGCATGGCGCACCCGGCCATCATCAATTACTTCAAGGACCTTGGCGTAACGGCAGTGGAACTGCTGCCCGTGCACCAGTTCCTCCAGGATGATCGCCTGCGCCAACTGGACCTGCGCAACTACTGGGGTTACAACACCTTTGGTTTCTTTGCCCCGCATGCAGACTATGCCTACGCCAAGAAACCCGGCGAGGTCGTCGCAGAATTCAAGGCCATGGTTCGCGCCTTCCACGAAGCCGGTATCGAGGTCATCCTCGACGTGGTGTATAACCACACCGCAGAAGGCAACCATATGGGCCCCACCATCGCTTTCCGTGGCATTGACAACCATGCTTATTACCGCTTGGTGGATGACACCCCCGAGCACTACATGGATTACACCGGCACCGGTAACTCGCTGAATGTGCGCCACCCGCACTCGCTACAGCTCATCATGGATTCCCTGCGCTACTGGGTGACGGAAATGCGCGTCGATGGCTTCCGCTTCGACTTGGCTTCTACTCTGGCGCGCGAATTGGATGACGTCGATAAGCTCGCTACCTTCTTTGATTTGGTGCAGCAGGACCCCGTGGTATCCAAGGTCAAGCTCATCGCCGAGCCTTGGGACGTGGGACACAACGGCTACCAAGTTGGTAACTTCCCGCCGATTTGGAGCGAATGGAACGGCAAGTACCGCGACACTGTCCGAGACTTCTGGCGCGGAGAGCCCGCCACCATGGGTGAATTCGCCTCTCGCTTGACTGGCTCATCTGACTTGTACGCCAACAACGGCCGCCGCCCCACTGCGTCCATCAACTTCATCACCGCGCACGATGGATTCACGCTGCGTGACTTGGTGACATACAACGAAAAGCACAACGACGCTAACGGTGAAGACAACCGTGATGGCGAGTCCCACAACCGTTCTTGGAACCACGGTGTGGAGGGGCCGACTGACGACGAAGAAATTAAGAAGCTTCGCCGCCGCCAGGTCCGAAACTTCCTCACCACCCTCCTGCTGTCTCAGGGCACCCCGATGCTCTGCCACGGTGACGAGCTGGGCCGCACGCAAGACGGCAACAACAACGTCTATTGCCAGGACAACGAGATTTCCTGGATTGACTGGTCCATGATGAATGAGGAAAAGAATGCCGCCATGCACGGCTTCACCAAGCGCCTCATCAACATCCGCCGCAACCACCCGGTCTTCCGCCGGCAGCGCTTCCTGGCAGGTGGCCCCTTCGGTTCTGATGTCAAGGACCGTGATATCGCGTGGCTCGTGCCTTCTGGCAAGCTCATGACTCCAGAGGACTGGGACTTTGAATTCGGTAAGGCCCTCATGGTCTACCTCAACGGCAATGCGATTACGGAAACCACTGCCCGTGGTGAGCGTATTACGGATGATTCCTTCATCATGATCTTCAATGCCCACCACGAGGACATCGAGTTCACTCTTCCCACCAAGGACCTGGGTGCTAGCTGGCGCCTCATCGTGGATACGTCCGATTCCGGCGGTTACCCGGACGAGGAGAAGATTATTGACGCTGCCGGAACCATCGTGGTTCAGCCGCGTACGACTCTTATCCTGCGCCAGACCGAACCACCAGTGTTCGATGAAGCCGACGAGGCAACAGAAGCCGCTGACTCTTCCGAATCGAACGAGAACTAGACTGGCTTCTCATCCCCAGTCTGAAATGATGCCCTGAAAGGAATCCGTGTCCTATACCGCCCACGGTGCCGTCCTTGACGTCACCGCCGATGCTCTGATTCTTCACCGCTCCCAGCTTGCAGCTTCCCTTGGCGCACCAGCCCACGAGGAAATCCCGCTGGCTGGGGCCACGGGTGTGGAGAGCTCGGCACCGACGGCAACAAGTTTCGGACAGGTTGTCGTGCGTGGCGAAGGCAATACCGAACTCACTATCATTCGCATCGCTCCCGGCCAGGACGCGGAAGGACTAGCTTCCGCAGTAGAGGCTGTTCTGCGCGGCGAGACACCAGCCGTCAGCGCAGGTGTCAAAGGGCTGAATTTTACCGCCGTTGACGTGGAAACAGCCAACGATAACTGGGGTTCCGTGTGCCAGATTGGTGCGGTCCGTTTCCGCGATGGTGAGGAAACCGAATCCCGCACGTGGCTGTGTACTCCTCCGCCCGGTTTGGAGCACTTCGACGAAGTCAACGTCAGCATTCACGGAATTACGGCGGATGACGTTGCCGACGCCTCCCCCTTCGCGGACGCCGCTGCGGAGCTCTTCGAATTCCTCGGCACGGACACCCTTGTCGCCCACAATGCACAGTTCGATTCAACTGCACTGCGCACAGGTCTGCGCACGGCCGAGGCTCCCGTTCCGGATGTTCGCCTCGCTTGTTCTTTAGCCTTGGCACGCGACGCCTCCCGCGCCGGCGTTATCGATGTGGCCAACCACAAGCTACCCACTGTGGCGTCCTTCGTCGGTGCGGACGACTTCCAGCACCACGAGGCCACCGCCGATGCCCGCGCGGCTGGCGCCATCGTCACCGGTCTCGCCCGCCGTTTCGGACACTCGGGTTCCATCGAGGATCTCTTCACCACTCGCGAGTTTGCATTGGGCACCTTGAGCGAAGAATCCGTCATCCCGGTGTTGCGCGCCAACACCGCACCGTTGTCCGCGGCGGATCTGGGTGCGGGCACGGATTTCCGTGACAACACCCGCATGGCCGGCACCGAAACGAGCTCGAAGAAAAAGAGCTCCGGCTCCCAGGACCGTCGCGGCCCAGCGCCCTGGCAATCAGTCGCCACCCCGGACACGATTCCGGACCCTAACCCCGACGCTGACCCTGAGGGCGCACTCTTTAACCAACACGTCACCCTCACCGGTGACTTTGAGCCTTTCGATAAAGGCCTGTTGTGGTCCAAGATTGCTGAGCGCGGCGGCCAGGTGGGCAAGAACGTGACCAAGAAAACCACCATCCTCGTCGTGGGACAGTGGGCCACGAAGACCTCGAAGGAAAAGCGCGCCGAGGAGCTACAAGCCAAGGGGCAAGACATCGCGGTCTGGCCGGTGGACAAACTTCTTTCCGAACTCCAACTCGACGAAGCACCGCCGTTTTAAAGGCACAACCGGCACGGCGTCTTGTCTAGCTCGCGGAAATTTTTTCCGAAAGGCTGGGAACCAACGGGCATGTGGCGCAGTCCAATAAGGGCAAGAAATTCTTAAGCTCTACCCTTACTGGAGAACGCCATGACCGTTGCAGCTCCTTCTGCCCTCGATGTTGACCGCCTTTTGCCATCTCTGTGCCCGAGCAACGAGCTCAGCGGCGTGAAACTCTGTGATGACGGATTTGGTGACTCCCCTTCCAGCATCCAGCTTTCCCGCACGCTTTCCATGACGTTGACTCATGGCGAAGGTTCTTCGGTAAAACGCGTCAGCCAGCGTGCGCTCGACGATATGGGGCTCACGGTTCGCCAAGCATGGGATGCCTCATCGCTCAACCTGCAGCGCAGGGCCCTGACGGACCAAGGGTTGCGCTTCTTTACTCGCCCTGCCGAACACAGCCTGCCCGGTGCTGAGGGCAGCGTGGAGGTTCGTGCGCACCGCTGCTCTATCTCCGCGTGGTTGGCACACCCCCAGACGTTCGTCATTGTGGATAATCACCTTCGCCGTCTAACCCAAGCTCAGCGCATCACGTACCTGGTTCCCGACGCACACACGCTATTCGCTTTGACTGATACTCCTGACAGCACAGCAACCGCGTTAGCCGGCCGCGCTAGCGAACTGCGCCCACGCCATCGCCCCACACTGAGCCTGCGCCCACTAGTATTGGCTAACGGCTTTCCTTTGGAGGTATAAAACAACCTCCTTTTCCCCTCACTGCCGTGGCCGAAAGGAGTCGTGTACTTAGCGATGCCCGAATCCCCAATGTCTCGCCTGAGCAATCAATACCACTCCTGGGTTCACGCACACCCCACTGCAGCACAAGATTTCCTCGATGCCATCGAGGACTTGCTTAACGACGCCGGCATTATCTTCGACCGCGTGACTACCCGCGTCAAACAGTGGCCTTCTCTTAAGGCCAAGGCGAAGAAACGTCGTGAGAATGGCGAGCTTATGTACCCCGCACCGTGGGACGACATCCACGATGTTCTCGGCGTGCGCATCAACGTCTTCCACTCCACGATCATCCCGGAGACCATTGAGGTTTTAGGTGAAACCTTCACGGTTGTGCGCTCGGTGGACAAGGCCGCGGAGACCCGCATTTCCGGCGGTTTCGGCTACGGCTCCCACCATCTCGTTCTCACGGTCACTGAAGATAGCGCTGCTGCCCTCGAAGAACTCGAGCCTTATGTGGGGTGGACCTTCGAGGTACAGATCCGCACTGTCCTGCAGCATGCTTGGGCAGAGTTTGAGCACGATATTCGCTACAAGCAGGGGCCGAACCCACCTTCCCCGCAGGTCGATCGCCTCTTTACACTAGCCGCAGGCCTCATCGAGCTCGCGGATCAGCAATTCGATGAAATCGCAGCGCTCAAGGCCCCCAGCACGGATACCGATGAGGACATTGAGCTCACCGCGGAGACGCTGCCAGGCGTGCTCGCCATCATTCTGGGTAACCGCTTCCCACGATCCCGCTCGGAGCACTACCGCTTCCTCGCGGAGCTGCTAGAAAACAACGGCATCAACCGTTTGAGCCAGCTCAAACAACTCTTGGATGATGATGACATCGCCCACGTGCACGACGCTATGCGCTACCGCTTCCGCCCCGGGCAGGTCAGGCTTATCGACGACTTGTTGCTCAACAAGTTCGGTTCCCAGCACATCGACGCCACATATGAAGCAGGTGACCGCCCCGACCGCAAGCGCCGCTTGAACGCACGCCTCAAGGCGCTACGCCGCTTTTCCGAAGAATAGCGCAGTCAACTGCTGACAATTATTTCCACTATGGTTTATAGTAGAAGAACCTTATTCATGTAGATGGGGTCTCCCCCCCTGCTACCTACCTTCAGAAAGGATCCATCAATAAAGAAGCTAGCTGTTATTTTGACGCCTCCACTCATTTTGTCTGCGGCGGCGGTGTTCGGTCCCAGTGCCGCACAGGCCTCCCCTTCTGATTGTCACTATGAGGTAAACGGAAAAAGCGTTATCGGAAGCTGCAGCCAAGGGGATGGAGACTTCCGTATTCGCCTCGACTGCAATAACTGGCCCGATCAGACTTCCGCATGGACCGAAGCCGGCCGTCAGGCAGTCGCAACATGCGGCATCGAGCACCACCGAGGGGTAACGTTCGAAGTTCGCTAACCCCGCCACAGTTCTTACACATAGCGCGAGCATCAATATTTCGCGCTCTAATTTTCATTCACGTATGAGGTAGCCTGTGCTGTCACTTAATCACGTTTCCGTTGCCTACAAGAAAAAGCAGGTAGTAACCGACGTCAGTTTTGACGTGACTGACGGCGTCCACGCCCTCTTAGGTCCCAACGGAGCAGGCAAGTCCTCCATACTCAAAGCCATTGTCGGACTGGTTCCCACAGCTGGTGGCACGATTGAGCTTGACGGGATTGCTGATCCGCGGCAGCGGAAGCTCCACGTGGGGTATCTCCCGCAGGACAATCTCCCCACAAGCTCTTTTACGGTAGCCGAGTTTCTGCACTATATGGCGTGGCTCAATAAAATTCCGCGTGGCACCGCCGGCGCCGAGGTTGCGAAAGCACTCGCATTGACGCATCTTAAGGACTATTCCTCCGACAAGATCCGTAACCTCTCCGGTGGCACACGGCGGCGAGTAGGGATTTCAGCTGCCTTACTCGGTAGCCCGCGGCTCCTCGTACTCGATGAGCCTTCCGTGGGGCTCGACATCATACAGCGACAAAAATTGTGCACTGCAGTTTCTTCGATCGCGGCGACAACTCCGGTACTGCTCACCACGCATATTGTGGATGATGTAGCGAGTGTAGCCACGGATGTGACAATTCTTTCGCATGGGTCTGTGGCCTTCACCGGTTCGCTCTCCGAGCTCACACCGGGTGGCAACTCCGCTGAGGCCATCGCGTCCGCCTATACGGCGTACGCGGCTACATAAGCGGAACAATGGTGGCACAATGACGACAAGAACAGACCCCAAGCAGCTCGTCCCGCACTATGGATGGCTGCTGTGGGCGCGATTCCAGAACTTACCCATCGCCGTCATCGCGGCGGTATGCACGGCACTGACCGCGAAGGCGGTGTTGACGGCCATCAGCCGCCCTGGGGCCACAATTGAAGATAGTCATCTGTTTATCGCTATCGCCGCGAGCGCGTGTCTCACCATCGCGATGAAAAAAGAATCAGCGCTGGAGCGCACGCGTGCCCGCTCCCTCGTGGCACGGCGGTCCATGCTCCTCCTCGTCTTTGCTGCAGTCATAGGAGTCATCAGCGTGATGTGCTTCGGCTTCACCACCGCCCCGTATGCCGGGCTGGCCTGTGCGCGCGACTGCAGCTTCCTTCTCGGATGCACATGTATCGTTTCGCGTGTACTTCCCAACCTGTACCTCTGGGCGGTCCCTCTGCTTGTAGGGTGCGTATCCTTATTCTTTTCACCGTCCTATCCTTTGCCCACGATGGAAACCCTCTGGCTGCCGCTCAAATCACCCGGCCTGTTGTTCACGCAAGACGGCGCCTTCGACGGAAGTTGGTTCATCGCCACTGGTGCCATCGTACTGGGAGTACCACGTTTTATCCTGCGCTAGTTTCCCGCCCCACGCACCACGGTGTGTAGTACTTCTCACGCTATCGATTGGATCTCAATGTCATCTGTGACCACGCGCCCTGTTGCCGACTCTGCCGCGCCGCCCGCCGCATACTGGCTTCGAGGGGTGCTCCGCATCCAGAAACTAGTCCTGTTGGGACTCATCACCGGATTGTTCCTCGCGGTCTTTGCGTGGACCTCCGTAAGCGATTGGGGAGGGAGTGTGTACATGCTCCTCGATACAGCAGCCTCCGCCACGCCGTTTATGGTGGCGTGGCTGGCAGGCGTTGGTGTCACCGTCGGCCAGTGGCGGTGGCGAAGTGGAAGCGCACAGTGGGATTACTTTAGTCCACGCGGCAAGGCTGTACCGATAGCGTTAGGCGCTGTAGGCGGAGGGCTTCTGCCGCTTGTAGGAATGACCGTGTACCTCGCTGTAACGGTGCCGCTGGCACTGTATGGCAGTCTCCACAATGGCCTCGACAGCGCCACCATCATGGCCGACGTGCGCGACAGCATTCCTCTTATATTCGCGCTTACAGCACGATTCTGCGCGGTGTCCTGTGTAGCGGCTTCAGTCGGCGGGTGCGTTCGCTACAAGTTTCTCGCCGCGCTGGCAGCCGTCGTGGTCTTCGTCGCTACCATCATTGCCGCTTTCAACTTCGAGCTCATGGGCGAACACGAGCGGCTGGACTCAGCCAGCATTGCAGACCTGGAGTGCACGGCGACCGCTCCCACAGTCTGCGGGCTCCCTACCAACCAGGCTTATTTTGCAGCCGCGCAGGAATCGCTTACACACTATATGGAGGGCTCACCCTACGGTGATGTACTGCCGGACAAGATACTCGTCACCGATTCGTCCTTTCGTGACGTCCCAGAACAGCTCCGCAGCGACTTTCCCATCGCTCTGCAGCTCATGCGGCAACGGGCGATCACCGCTCCCCACCGCTTGGCCGCTGAGGAGACTGTATCTCAGAATATCTCGCTCTCTCTGGCACATGCCTGTGCTGCTCCATTGTCAGACGAGTCAACGCGCGTGCAGGAGATTCTAAACGGCACCCCGAGGAATCCGGGAGAAAAAGAGGCCAACTCCACAGAGCTGGAGGACCTCCTTTCCTGCATCAACCACCGCTAACTCCCCCCTGCGTGGCAAGGTGCACCAGACCGGCGCGCACTAACGGAAACCGCCGCGGAACTTATCCATCTGCCGGCGCTCCTTCTTCGTGGGGCGGCCGGTGCCCCGGGCACGGACGGGGACGGAGGGGAGAAACTCCTTCGGTGGTGGTGGCGGCGCGTGATCGATATAGCAAGTTCGCGCCACGGGCGCGCCGACGCGCTTAGAAACGGTGGCAAGGACCTCGAGGTCATGCTCGTGGTGGTTACGCCACACGCGTACGCGGTCGCCGGGGACAACCTGCTGGGCGGGCTTGGTGGCGTTGCCGTTGAGTTTGACGTGCCCAGCGCGCACTGCGGTGGCGGCCTCCGAGCGGGTCTTGAACATACGGACGGACCAGACCCAGGCATCAATGCGTACTGGGCGCCCGTCGGGCTGGTTGACCATACGGCTCTTAAAGGTTGTGGTTTTCGTTGACGATCTTCTGGATCTTTACCCAGTTGTAGACGCCGCCAACCACGGCGACGACGAGGCCAATGGCCATCCAGGTCCAGAAACCGGTAAGCGCCCAGCCCAGCAGGATGCCGCCACCGATGCCACCCACGACGGCAATAGCGCCGTTGCGAGCGTGCGTGCGCACGGCCTGCTTCCGCTTCTCAATGGGATTATTGGGGCGTCGCTGCATAGTCATGCTGCCAATTCTACAAGGCAACCATGTCGTGCGAGGAACTACGAGCGTGCTAGTGCGAAAGCTCCACCCAGGCGGTGCCGGCTTCCTCCGGCGCAACTTCACCCTGGGTCAAGGCGGCCAATGTGGCCGTGAGCTCTTCCTCCCCACCGGGAGCGACGGAGACGGTAAAAGTCACTGCTTGGCCGTAAGCAGTATCGACAAGGTCCACGCCGCGGTTGCGCAGGTCCGCCTCCAAGCGGCCAGCATCGGCATGGGAGACCTCCAGCGTGTAGAGCTCACGCAAAGCGCGGGTAGCACGCTCGACGTGTTCCATCGTCTCGCTCACAGCACCGCCATAAGCGTGGACCAAACCGCCCGCGCCCAGCTTGATTCCACCGAAGTAGCGCACCACCACCGCACAGATGTCCAGCATCCCGGACCCTTTGAGAACGTCCAGCATGGGTTTGCCCGCGGTGCCGGAGGGCTCACCATCGTCAGAAGAACGCTCCACTGGGTTCGAAGCATCGACGTGGTAGATGTACGCCGAGCAGTGGTGGCGGGCGTCGGGAAAGCGGTCCCTGGCAGCGTCAATAAACGCGCGCGCTTCTTCCTCATTTGTCACGCGGCCGATGAGGGTAATGAAGCGGGAGCGCTTAATCTCAATCTCGTGCTCGTAAAGCTCGCCGGCAACGGGGCGCTGATAACTGTCCAGCATTATGCGACGAGGAAGTCGTACTCAGGAGTGCCAGGCTTGAGCTGCTTGCATTGCAGCTTGGAGTCTGCCAATCTGCGCAACAATCCATCAATGCCGGCGGCGGATCCCAGCTCAATACCGACGAGCGCCGCACCGGTTTCGCGGTTATTGCGCTTGAGGTACTCGAACAGCGTGATGTCATCCTCTGGCCCCAGCACATCTTGGAGGAAGTGACGGAGCTGACCCGGTTCCTGCGGAAAGTTCACCAGGAAGTAGTGCTTAAGACCTCGGTGTACGAGGGAGCGCTCCATTATTTCGGCGTAGCGCAACACATCGTTATTACCGCCGGAAATCACACACACGACAGTCGACCCCGGCTGCAATTTCAGGGAGCGCAAACCCGTCACACTCAACGCGCCGGCGGGCTCCGCAATGATGCCTTCGTTCTGATACAAGGCCAGCTGCTCCGTGCACACCGCACCTTCGGACACATTATCCCAGTGCAAACGCCCCTGGTTGGCCTCCAGAATCTTGAAAGGTACGTCACCAATTCGCTTCACCGCAGCGCCATCGACGAAGGGGTCAACGGTCTCCAGCGTCACTGGTTCGCCAGCGTCGAAAGCAGCGCTTAACGACGCCGCCCCGGCCGGCTCAATCCCCACCACCGCTGTGCGCGGAGCCATGTCTGCAAGGTAGGACGTGATTCCGGAGATGAGTCCGCCTCCCCCCACGGGGACGATGACGGTGTCGAGGGCCTTGCCCAACGAGGACAGCTGCGCCACGATCTCGGCGGCCACGGTACCTTGACCGATGACGGTGTCGCGGGCGTCAAAAGGCTCGATGAAGAACGCTCCACGCTCGGCGGCATCAGCATGTGCAGCGGCCGCCGCCTCATCAAAATTGGCTCCGGTGACAACGAGCTCCACGAAGTCCCCGCCGTGAACGAGGATGCGGTCACGCTTCTGCTTCGGCGTGGGTTCTGGGACAAAAATCTTGCCCTGGATGCCCTTGGTCCGGCAGGCATAGGCAACGCCTTGGGCATGGTTGCCAGCCGACGCCGTCACGATGCCCTGTGCGCGCTGCTCCTCACCCAGGTTGGACATCCCGTAGATGGCACCGCGGATCTTGTATGAGCGCACGTCTTGGAGGTCTTCGCGCTTGAGGTAGACCTCGTAGCCGGTCTCTTGAGACAAGCGTGGGCAGTATTGCAGTGGAGTCGGAGCAATCTCCGAGCTAATCCGAGATTGGGCCAACTGGATGTCAGAGGCGTGGACTGGCTCGAAGTCTTCCGGGGTACGTGTCATGCTGGCTCATTCTACGCTCTACAGAGTGGCCCGCATGCATTACCTAGCATTCGACCGATTCACCAAAGGTTTACTCAAATCTTCCCCTGTCGTTACTCTCTGTTCTCCGAATGGGGACGGTGTGACACGTACGGTGGTGCGGAATCTTTGTCGTCTCAACGCTAGGAGTTCTTCTATGTCTCGCTCTTTCTCTCGCCGCGCGCTTGCCCTGTGTGTTGCTACCGCCACCAGCGTAAGCTTGGCCGTTCCGGCAGCTTCCGCCAAGATTGTGGACAACGTCCACGTGCACTCTGCGGCTAACGCTAGCCTCAAGGTCAGCCCTATCGGCACTTTTGAATCCGGCGTGTACGAAGACTCCGCTGCGGAGATCGTGGCCTTCCACCCAGCATCCAAGCGCATTCTGACCGTCAATGCCCACGCCGGCCAGATTGATGTTATCGATGCCGCCGACCCGACCAATCTACAGCACATCGGCTCTATCTCTGCTGGTGAAGGCAAGGAAATTAACTCGGTGGCCGTGCGCTCGGATGGCCTGGCTGTCGCCGCCGTCCAGCAGGCAGACAAGACTGAGAACGGTGAGGCTCTGTTCTTCAACGTTGCCGCAGAGAACCTGGATTCCGCAGAGCTCGGCCGGGTTGAGGTAGGCGCTCTGCCGGATAACGTTCACATCACCGCTGACGGTGGTTACGCGCTGGTGGCCAACGAGGGCGAGCCGTCCGACGAGCTCAACGCCGAGGGCACCGATTACGTGACTGACCCGGAGGGTTCGATTTCCGTTATCGCGCTGCCGAAGGATGTTGCAGCTCCATCCGAGGCTGACGCCCGCATCGCGGATTTCACTGCCTTCGATGACCAGGAGCTTCCCGAAGGTGTGCGTGTCTTCGGCCCATCTGGCCATGACTCCAAGCCTTCTATCGACTTCGAGCCAGAATACATCTCCTCCCAGGACGGCAAGGCATTCGTGACCTTGCAGGAGGCCAATGCCATTGCCATCGTCGATATCGAGTCCGCCACCGTCGAAAAGATTGTCCCAGCCCACGTTGCTGACCACAGCAAGACTCCGCTCGACCCGTCCAATAAGGATGACAAGGCCGAGCTGCGCACCATCCCGGTGAAGGGCCTGTCCATGCCGGATTCCATCGGTGCTTTCACTGCCGGCGGCCAGACCTACTTCGCTACCGCTAATGAAGGCGATGCCCGCGAGTGGGGCGTGAAGGAAAAGGACGGTGGCTCCGGCGTCTACACCGATGAGGTAGAGCTCAAGGACCTCATCGAGGAGGGCGGGGTGTGCGAGGGCGCGCTTGGCGACGTCTCCGCGGAAGACCTCGCCGACAAAAAGCACGCCGGCAACCTGAAGCTCACCAATGCGTCCGGCTGGAATGAGGAGAAGGGCTGCTTCGACGAGCTGTACTCCTACGGCTCCCGCTCCTTCAGCATCTACGACGCTGAGGGCAACGTTGTCTTTGACTCCGGCGCTGAGTTTGAGCAGATCACCGCTGAGCTCAACGAGCCAGGTATCTTCCACCACAACGCTGACAACGAAGAAGCAGAGTTCGATGACCGCTCCGACAACAAGGGCCCCGAGCCGGAGGCACTCGTCGTTGGTACCGTCGGCGAGCGGACCTACGCTTTCATCGGTGCGGAGCGCGTAGGTGGCATCTTCGTCTACGACGTCACCGACCCGGCCAACGCTTCCTTCGTCACCTACGTCAATAACCGTGACTTCTCCACCGATGAGTACGCCGATGCTGGCGACCTTGGCCCAGAGGGCTTTGCCTTCGTAGACAAGAAGGACTCCCCCACTGGTGAGTACCTGCTCGTCGTGGGCAACGAGGTCTCTGGCACCACCACCGTGTACTCCGTTGAGGACCTCCTCGCCGTCGAGGAAGACGAAGACGCCGACCAGGGCGACGGCAAGGACACGGATAAAGACAAGGACAAGGACGAGCAGGACACTCCGAAGAAGCCAGGCAACGATGCCGGTAAGGACGGCAAGGGCTCTGCAGACAAGAGCTCCAGCAGCGTCTCCGGCGGCATCATCGCAGGTTCCGTCATCGGCGTCATTGCTGCGCTGGCGGCCACCATCGGTGTACTGCGCGTCCCGGGCATCCGCGAGACCGTCCTGAGCCTCGCACCGGCACCGCTGCGCGCTCAGTTGGAGAAGTTCCTCTAAGCCCTATCCACCCCGTAGGACTGGCTGCTACATTGAAGTGAGCTTTTTCCAAGAAGCCTTTGCACACCTGTCCTTTCCCTTTCCAAGGAGAACCCTCGATATGCGTCTTTCCACCTCCCTCGTCGCGATCTGTGCCACCACCATGGCGCTGGTCACCCCGCTGGCCGCTGCTGACGATTCCTCTGCGTCAGCCAGCTCGACCGCGACAGCCACCTCAACCGTGGCTGACTCGGCCTCCCCGGAGTCCGCCACGCAGGACGCCTCCGAGGAAGCTTCCGAGGAGAAGGCTGCCGAGGAGGCCGCGCAGGAGCCGGCAAAGGACTCTTCCAAAGCTCTGGGAAGTTCTCTGAATGTTGGCCATACCAGCACCAAGGATCTCTCTCAGGAGTGTGCCGACCAGGTCAACCAAGCGCGTAAGGACCACGAGGCTGCCGTCGCTGATGGCACCGCAGGTTCGTCGTTCATGGGCCCACAAGAGCTGGCCAACGGTGTGCTCAACGGCTATGGCTCCTCCGGCATGCCGGACACCCCGGATTGCGTTGAGGAAGAAAAGGAAGCGAAGCTGCAGAAGGATTGGGACGAAATGCCCGAATTCGTTCAGTCTGCACGCCCAACGGAGAAATCCAAGGAGATTTACGCCTGGGTTGGCGGTGCTCTGGCATTGCTCTCCGTGGGTATTCGAGTTCTCGTCGTCGCGGCTGAGTTCGACCCGTCCATCCTGAATGGTCTGCGTGCCTTCCTCAAGAGCATGGGCTTCTACTGGGATAACTCCAAGAAGAAGGAAGAAGTCGAGAAGGCCGAAGACTAATCCCGCTCCAATGGGGATAGTAAAGGAGGCTCTGCGAGATTTTCTCCGCAGCGCCTCCTTCGTTTTGGCCCGTTAGAACCAATGAGACGAGAACTTAAAATAGTTCCTTCGTCGCAATCTCTGCGCCCTCAACGAGGGACTGGAGCTTGGCCCACGCGATCTGGTGGTGCAGGCGGCCGCCTAGGCCACAGTCGGTCGAGGCGATGACGTTTTCCGGGCCCACGAGCTCAGCAAACTGGATGATGCGGTCAGCGACCAGACGCGGGTGCTCCACAGCGTTCGTGGAATGCGACACCACGCCTGGGTAGATGACAGTTCCCTCCGGCAGCGTGTGGTCCTTCCACACGCGCCACTCGTGAGCATGGCGCGGCGAGGCACCCTCGAAGGAGAAGCCACCGACCTTGGCCTGCAGGATCTCCTCGATGATGTCCTCGAACGGAATGTCCGTGACGTGCGGGCCGTGCCAGGAACCCCAGCAGATGTGCAGACGAGTCTGCTCGCGCGGGATGTCCTTAATAGAGTCGTTGAGAATCTCAATACGCTCGTGCAGGAAGGCCTGGAAATCCTTCACGGTGGGCTCCGGCACCACGGAGTCCCATGCCTCCGCCAAGTCCGGCGCATCGAACTGCACGGTCAGACCCGCATCAGTGATGGCCTTGTACTCGACCTTGAGCGCCTCACCACAGGCACGGACGAGCTCGGACTCATCCTCGTAGTACTTGTTCGGCAAGCGCGCTGCAGCGCCCGGGGACAGGGCGGCGACGAAGCCCTCGGTGCCTTCAGGGAGGGCGTCGGCAAGCAGCTTGACGTCTGCCTCGACCTGCTCCTGGCCAATGTAGGTCACCGGGCCGGTGAACTCGGGGTTGGCCACTTTCTTACGGCCGGTGAAGATGCCCGAATCAGGGTCATTGTAGGCCTCAGAAAACAGCGCACGGTCGCGGCGATCCTTCATCGAGGAAAGGCGAATCTTACCCGGCTCGGAACGAACCTTGTCACCGATTTCCCAGCGGTCCTTGTCCGTCATGGTCAGACCACCCAGGCGGGTAAAAGAGTAGTTCCACCACGCACCGTAGTCCACGGCGCCGGAGGTAATGTGGCCGTATTCGCCCTCGTTGATGATGTCGATGCCGAGGTCAACCTGGCGCTTCACCACATCCGCTACGGAGCGTTCCAGGATGTCGTGGAACTTCTCGTCGGAGATGGTGCCGGCAGAGCGCTCGAGGTTAGCCTCCAGCAGCTCCTTCGTGCGAGGCAGCGAGCCAACGTGGGTGGTACGAATCTTGTTCACCATGGGAAACAGGCTTCCTTTCTTCTAGACTATGCTGTCTAGAGTAACCCAGGAGCCTGGTTCCCATGGGATCTCGATTCAACTTAAATTCACCCGAGGATGCCAGCCCCCATCGTGGCCTTGAGGTCACCCATGAGGTTGCTCGAGCGCTCCACACGCAAATGCTCACCGAGGACCATCATGGTGGACTCTTCACCGTCGACAAGCGTGAGGTACACGTCCGACTCGCCCTTGTTGTTAACGAGCACCTGCTTGAGCTTGGCAATGTTATCCATCGTGCACTGGTCCGTGCGCATGGTCAGGCGCAGTGGCAGGCCCGCTCCATTGCCGGGGCCTAAGTCTGGCACCTTGATATCGGAGCAGAAGAGGGACATGCGTTCATCCCGAATCTTCACCTGAACCTTGGCCAGGATGATGTTGTCTTCTGCAATCTGCGGAGCCACTAGCGAGTACACCTGGTTGAACACGAGGATGTCTACCTGGGCGCCGTTATGATCTTCAATGCTGACGATGGCCCATGGAGAACCATCGCGCTTGGAAAAACGCCTGTCCACGCCCGAGATGATGCCGCCAATCACCAGCTCCTGCCCGTTGCCGACTTCACCGTTAAGAATCTTGGTAATCGGCGTATCGGTCTGTGCATCGAGTGCTTCCTCGAAACCATCGAGCGGGTGGCCGGAGACGTAAAGGCCCAGCATCTCACGCTCCAGGGCCAGCTCGTGCTTGCGGTCCCAATTCTCATCGGGGACGTCAATAGCAAAGGCGGAGCCAGAACCAGAATCGCCGTCCTCGTCGCCGCCACCGAAGCCGGCGAAAAGGTCGAACTGGCCTTTATCAGCTGCCTTCTTCGTGGTCTGAACCGAGTCCACTGCGTCCTCGTGAATGAGCATAAGGCCCTTGCGTGGGTGCTCCAAGGAGTCGAAAGCGCCGGCCTTGATGAGGGACTCCGTCACGCGCTTGGAGCAGGCCGCTAGCTCAATCTTGTCCAAATAGTCAGAGAAGGACGTATATGCGCCTTTCTCCCGACGGGTCTTCACGATGGAATCGACCACTTCCCCACCAACGTTGCGGATAGCGCCCATGCCGAAGCGAATATCGTCCCCCACAGCCTGGAAGGTTTCTTGGGACTCGTTGACGTCCGGGGAGAGCACGCGGATGCCCAGGTGGCGGCAATCGGCAAGGTAGATAGCGGACTTATCCTTCTTGTCACCTACCGAGGTCAACAGCGCTGCCATGTACTCTGGCGCATAGTAGGCCTTGAGGTAGGCGGTCCAAAAGGACACTAGGCCGTAGCCCGCGGCGTGAGACTTGTTAAACGCGTAGGACGCAAAGGGCTCAATCGTGCCCCACAGCGCATCCATCGCTTCCTTAGAGTAGCCGTTGTCCTTCATGCCGCCCCAGAACTTGTCGTACTGCTGCGCTAGGACTTCCGGCTTCTTCTTACCCATGGCCTTGCGGAAGCCGTCTGCCTCGCCGGCGGTGTAGTTCGCCACCTTCTGCGAGATACGCATGATCTGCTCCTGGTACACGATGAGGCCGTAGGTCTCATCGAGAATTTCCTTGAGCGGCTCTTCCAGCTCTGGGTGAATCGGCGTAATTTCCTTACGCCCATTCTTGCGGTCCGCGTAATCCCAGTGAGCGTTCACGCCCATCGGGCCCGGGCGGTAGAGCGCCAGCGACGCGACAATATCCTTGAAACCTGTCGGTTTCATACGTTTGAGCAGCTCCTGCATGCCGCCAGAGTCGAGCTGGAACACGCCCAGGGTATCGCCGCGTGACAGCAGGTCATAGACCTTGGATACCTTCGGATCATCGGCGTGAAGGTCCTCCAGGCCAATCTCTTCGCCGCGGTTTTTCTTGATGTTCTCTAGGCAGTCACCAATCACGGTGAGGTTGCGCAGGCCCAGAAAGTCCATCTTCAGCAGGCCGATGGCCTCACAGGCTGGATAGTCCCAGCCGGTGATGTAGGCGCCGTCGGCTGGTCGCTTCCACATCGGGATGTGGTCCATGAGTCGGACCGAAGCCATAATCACCGCACAGGCATGCACGCCTGCCTGCCTGACGACGCCTTCAAGACCACGCGCGGTCTCATAAATCTTCTTGACGTCCGGGTCAGTCTCAATCATCTGACGGACCTCGGTGGCCTCCGAGTAGCGCTCGTGCTCCGGATCAGTAATACCGGCCAGCGGAATATCCTTGGCCATAATGGCCGGCGGCAACGCGCCGTTGATGCGGTCCGCCATCTGGAAGCCCGGCTGGCCAAAGTGCACCTTGGCGGAGTCCTTAATGGCCTGTTTGGTCTTCACGGTGCCGAAGGTAATCACCTGGGCAACCTTGTCCTCGCCCCAGCGCTCAGCAGCGTAGGTAATCATTTCGCCGCGGCGGCGATCATCGAAGTCGATATCGATATCCGGTGCGGAGGGACGCTCCGGGTTAAGGAATCGCTCGAAGAGGAGGCCGTGCTCGATGGGGTCAATGTTGGTAATCGTCAGCGCATACGCCACGAGCGCACCTGCAGCCGAACCACGCCCCGGACCGACGCGAATACCGATGGAGCGCGCGTGCTTGATGAGCTCGGCCACGATGAGGAAGTAGGAGGGGTAGCCCTTCATGTCGATGACGCTGATTTCGTACTCAGCGCGGTCGATGTATTCTTGCGGCACGTCCCCACCGTTGAAGCGATCCTTAAGGCCCTCCATGACCTCGTGGGTCAGCCAGGAGGTGGGGGTGTGGCCCTCGGGGACGTCCGCAATCGGCATGCGGTCGTGGGTATGCTCTTCCCAAATGGCGCCATAATCTTGGACTCGCTCCGCAATCCACAGCGTATTATCGCAGGCTTCAGGGACCATGTGGTCCCACAGTTCACGCATCTGTTGGGCGGACTTGATGTAGTAACCGGTGCCATCGAATTTGAAGCGGTCCGGGTCCATGAAGGTCTTGCCCGTCTGCACGCACAGCATGGCCTCGTGCGCTGGGGCTTGGGACTCCAGAACGTAGTGGCAGTCATTGGTCACCAGCGGCGGCAGGTCCAGCTTGCGGCCAATCTCCAGCAACCCGTCTCGGGTGCGCTTCTCGATGTCCAGCCCATGGTCCATGAGCTCGAGGAAGAAGTTGTCCTTGCCATAGATGTCCTGCCACATGGCGGCGGCCTCGAGGGCCTCGTTGAACTGGCCTAGACGCAGGCGGGTTTGAACATCACCGGAGGGGCAGCCGGTGGTCGCGATAATGCCTTCAGCATGCTCAGCGATGAGTTCCGCGTCCATACGCGGCCACTTGCCCAGCTGGCCTTCGTAAGAGGCAAGCGAGGAGAGCTTGAACAGGTTGCGCAGACCAGTTTCATTTTCCGCCAGCATGGTCTGGTGCAGGTAGGCACCGGAGGCAGAAACATCATCACGCTTTTGATCCGGTGTTCCCCACAGCACGCGCTTCTTATTGAAACGCGACTCCGGCGCGAGGTAGGCCTCAATACCAATGATGGGTTTGACGCCTGCGCTCGTCATCCTCTGGTAAAAGGCATTGGAGCCGTACATGTTGCCGTGGTCTGTCATGCCGACGGCGGGCATGCCTTGGCGGACCACCTCATCCGCCAACATATCCACCTTTGCCATGCCGTCCAGCATGGAAAACTCGGTGTGGTTGTGCAGGTGGACGAAGGATGAGTTTTTGGCCATGCGGTCATCTTAGCGGGGCCGTCAAACTTCCCGGATTACTCAACGTCCTGTACATTTTTCTGTGATGTTCTACACTATTGCCGCCTATCTCATGTGGGGCTTCTTCCCGGCGTTCTTCCCGCTGCTGCGCCCCGCCAGCCCATTTGAAATCCTTGCGCACCGCATTGTGTGGACTGCGGTGCTTGTCACCTTCATGCTGGTGATTACCGGCGGATGGCGCGAGCTCAAAGAGATGAGCCTGCGCACGTGGGGCTGGATGCTGGGCTGCGGTATCACCATCACCATCAACTGGGGTACGTACGTCATCGCAGTCAACAGCGACCACGTGGCCGATGCCGCGCTGGGATATTTCATCAACCCGCTCGTCTCTGTGGCCTTAGGCATCATCTTCCTCAAAGAGACGCTGACGAAGGCACAGGTGGCGTCGGTCAGCATTGCCTTCGTGGCGGTACTGTGGCTGACTTTTATGACCGGCCAGGCACCGTATTATTCGCTAGCCCTAGCCTTCAGTTTCGCGCTCTATGGGCTGTTGAAGAAACAGATCTCGGTCTCCTCCATGGGCTCCGTGGCCGCGGAAACCATCGTCATGCTGCCCTTCGCACTCATGTACCTGGGATACCTGCAGTTCCAGGGCGAATCCACCTTTGCCAGCGAGGGCCCCGGCCACATGGCGCTGCTCGTCACCTCCGGACTAGTGACTGCTCTGCCGCTGCTCTGTTTTGCCCAGGGCGCTAAGCACCTGCGCCTATCCACCATCGGCATGCTGCAGTATATGACGCCGATTATGCAGATGCTGTGGGCGGTCTTCGTCACCCAGGAAGATATGCCAACCGAGCGCTGGATCGGCTTCATCATCATTTGGGTAGCGGTCATCATTTACCTGGCGGATTTGGTGAGGATGGGCCACGCTTCCCGACGCCGCGCCCGCCTCCACTCCCCGACCCCCAGCACCGACGAGACTGCCGCCTAGAAGGCCCTAGGGCGACTACTTCTGCTTCTTCACCCGGCGCAGCTCGTCACGGGCTTCCTTGGCTCGGGCCCGCTTGGCGGCTTCCTCTGCGCCGTTGAGCGCCCACCGCGGCATGAGCACTGCCATGGCGATGCAGTAGAGGGCCACAACAATCATGATGCCCAGCGTCAGCCCATCGCTGCCCAAGAGTGCTAGCGCGATGGCGGCGAGGACTGTGATGATGGCTCCTGCCCATACAAGAATGTAGGCGAAGCGGTAGTTGGCAGGCCACGTGGAGGTCTTGGGGAATAGTCGCATCATCGCTCCTTACTGCGGGTCATTCTAACGGGTATTGGAGGGCGGGCGCACTCCGAAGGAACCCCAGGCGGCGTCGGCAGGCGCGGCTTCCACGGTCTTTACGCGAGGGTTAGTGGCGAGAGCGCGCAGGTCAGTGCCGCGGGAATAGACCACCGCGGCATCCACCTGCGTTGGTGTCTCGCCACCATCGCCGGCGGCGTGAGCCACGCGCTGAAGAACGGTAGTAATGACGTCCGCGCGGTCCTTACCCGCTGTGGGTTCCGGGACTGCTACGGGGGCGGCTAATCCAATAATGATGGCATCCATACGCTGCACGGAACGCAGCACCTCAGCGGTGTCCTCCGGTGACAGCGCTGTGTGGAATCCCACGAGCGCATACGTCGGTTCATCGGCTTGGGCCAGCGAGGCTTCGGCGCGCTCGCGGTACTCGGCGGCGGTCTCGGAGCCGTCCGGGCCCAGCTGGTCGCCCTGGAGCGCGGTGCTGGGCTGCGTGCCAAACACGCCAAAGGCGAGGACCACGAGCAACGCTGTCACCGCAAGCAACACATAGGCTGCCATACGGCGGCGGCGATAAATACGCTGGCGGGTGGAACGCTTGGCCGTCATCCGCGCAAGACCTCTACTGCGTGCTCGAGATCCTCCGGGTACGGCGCGGTGCACTCAAACCATTTGCCGGTGCCCGGGTGGGTAAAGCCCAAGGACACCGCATGAAGCCACTGACGGATAAGGCCAACGCGCTTAGCCAAGTTCGGGTCGCAGCCATACATCGGATCACCCACGCAGGGATGCCCAGTAGCGGACATGTGGACACGGATCTGGTGTGTGCGGCCAGTCTCCAGATGAACTTCCAACAGGCTGGCCTCGCGGAAAGCTTCCAGCAGCTTGTAGTGAGTAACCGCGGGCTTGCCGTCCTCCACCACGGCGAACTTCCAGCCCGCCGACGGATGGCGCCCAATCGGTGCATCAATCGTGCCGACGATAGGATCAGGCAGCCCCTGGACCACCGCGTGATAGGTCTTGTCCACGGTCCGCTCGCGGAAGGCGGTCTTCAGCTGGGAGTAGGCGCGCTCGCTGGCGGCAACCACCATGACCCCGGAGGTGCCCACGTCGAGGCGGTGGACGATGCCCTTGCGTTCGGTAGGTCCGGCGTCGGCAAGCGTATAGCCCGCCGCGCGAAGCCCACCAATTACGGTAGGTCCCTCCCACCCCAACGTTGGGTGCGCGGCCACGCCCACGGGTTTGAACACGCAGATGATGTCCTCATCCTCGTAGAGGACGTCCATGCCCTCCACCAGCTCCTCCTTGGGCACCAGCGGTTCTTCCGGCGCGGGCATCATGACGTCAATCCAGCCGCCGGCGCTAAGCCGCTCGGACTTGCTCACCGCCACGCCGTCGATCTCCACGTCACCCGCCGCGCACAGCTCCGCCACCTTGGCCCGGGAAACACCCAAGAGCTTGGCCAAAGCAGCATCGGCACGCATACCCTCGAGGCCCTCAGGTACCGGCAACCTACGACTTTCACGCATCAGACTCGTGTGCCTCCTTCCGCTCTGCCAGGAACATCGCGATGATAAACACCACCACACCACACGTGATTGAGGCATCCGCGATGTTAAAGACGGCGAAGCTGCCTACGGAAATGTAATCCACCACGTGGCCAAACCAGAATCCCGGCTCGCGCACGAGGCGGTCAATCAGATTACCCAGCGCCCCGCCCGCAATCATGGCCAAGCCTACCGCCTGCCACTTGTCATGAATCCTCGGCGCAGCGATGGCAACACCGACGACGAAGGCCAGCTGGATGGTGGTAAACAGCCACGTCGAGCCCTCCCCTCCCATGGAGAAGGCCGCGCCGGGGTTGAAAAGGAGGTAGAAGCGGAACCAGTCACCAATCACCGGCAGCGCTTCGCCTTCGGTAAGGATCGACAGCATCAGTTGCTTCACTGCTTGGTCCACGGCAGCTACTCCCAGCACCACCGCGGCCATTGTTCCGATATATCTCCTTGCCTTCACCCGTTCCATTCTAAACAGCCCCATCCGGTATTTTGGAATGCGTGTTTCGTGTGAGAGTCGTTTCAGTTCTGTCCGCAACAGCCTTGGCCTTGACCGGCGCTCTTGCTGGCTGTTCCTATTCCCAACCGGCCAAGCCGGTGGAAGAACCCGTGGGCTTGCCCCTCGACGCCCCACGCGTCACCGTCCTCTCCCCAGGCGACGGCGCCGGCCGCGTGCTGGCCTATCAGGACCTTGATTCCGAGCAGTCCCTGACCTATACCGTCGCCACTGGCTTCGACCAGGATCTGCGCAAAGATGGCAGCGAGGGCACAGTGCCCGAAGCTACCGATAGAATCACTCTTCCCCTGCAAGCCTCCGTGGAGGCGGCTACCGAAAACGTCGAGGGCCAGCTGCCGGCGAGCCGCAATGCCTTCGTCACCGTGGGCACGCCCGAAGCAGAAGGTGCGGATGTGGAGTCTGCTGAAGGTTTCCAGTTTGGTTGGCGCGGCACCGATACCGGCCAAATGAACTCACTGCGCCTCGCCGCTCCGCAAGCAGCCACCGATGAGGCACGCAGTGCGGTGGAGCGCGCAATTACCAGCCTGACGTCCCTGCCCATTGTCTTCCCTGAAGAAGCGATCGGCCCCGGCGCGGAGTGGACGGTGGAGTCTCGCGTCACCGGTGAATCTACGCTGTTGCAAACCACCACGTACACCTTGGACAAGCTCGACGGCGATGTGGCGACGCTCAACGTTTCCGTGGAGCAGCGCCCGTCCCTGGGCGCGCTGTCCTTCGACGGCGCCGACGCCCCTGAAGAGCTACGGAACAAGGAACTCAAGGTCCTCGATACCACGACCCAGTCCGAGGGCACCGTCACCGTAGACCTGAGCAAGCCACTGCCGACGGCTGGCGACGTCTCCATCACCACCGTCATCTCCTATGGTGCAGAAGGCTCGGACCTGCGTGTCCTGCAGACCAGCGCCACCGAGATGGATTTTCACACCGACTAAACTCTCCACACCCATAAGAAAGCGCCCGTCGGCCCCGGTTTCGTACCGAGGACTGACTGGGCGCTTGTGCTTTCTCGCAGCTGCTGCGCGAGAAACTTACTGCGCTGGAGCCTCACCTTCGGCGGGGGCGTCAGCTGCGTCGGCGGGAGCCTCGCCCCCGGCTGGCATCTCGCCGTCGGCGGCGTCGGCAGGCGCCTCTGCTGCGGAATCGGCACACATCTCCGGAACCTCTTCCGGCGGCACAATATTGGTGACTAGGACACAGGCCCACGTCTGAGACAACTTCCACGAACCGCCATCGTTGATGAACTCCACTTGATCAGCAGTCTGCTGCTGGCCATCTGGGGTGTTGATGTGGACAGTCGCCAGCGCAGAGTCCGGCACCAGGCCCGGGATGACCGGGGCAACGACCTCAAAGGTGGCGCCGGATTCGGCCTGGGACTGGGACATGACGTCGAAAAGCTCCGGCGCCGTTTCACTGCCCTGGACCAGCTGAACCTTCTCCTCCTGCGGTACGTTCGGGTCAGACGCCTTCGTCAGGATCTCGTTGAGCTCCTCCACGGACGGCATCTCGGTGGAGACTACCTGGGAGGCAGAGGTCTCGCCGGTGGGCTTCGCGGCGCTGCTCGAGTTCGCCGCGTCCTCGTCCGAGGACGAGCAGGCAGCCAGGGCGGCACTAGCACCCAGGGCCAGGACAGCGGCGCTCAGCTTGATGGATTTCACAGATACTCCTCACGTAGGGGGTCGTGGTTAATCCCCTTCACTCTAGCGCTCACGAACACCACCCTGTGTTTCCCGCGCAGGGTTGCGCCTGAAGTACCCTGGTGGAATGACTTTCGCGCTCATCGCCACCGGCGGCACCATTGCCTGCACCACTGCCCAGGATGGCTCCCTCGTCCCTACTGTTAGTGGCCAACAACTGGCTGAATCCCTCGGAGACGATATTGAGGTCGTGGAATTCCGCGCGCTGGATTCCAGCTCGATTACGCTGGCTGACCTCGATGAGCTTCTGCTCTGCGTGCGCACACAGCTTGCTCACCCGGACATTGAGGGCACGCTCATTACTCACGGCACGGATTCTTTGGAGGAAACCGCGCTGGCCTTGTCCCTGTTTGACTTAGGCGATGGCCCCGTCGTACTCACGGGCGCGCAGCGCGCCTTCGACCACCCAGAGGGCGATGGCCCGCGCAATCTGCGTGATGCCTACGACCTTCTGCGCTCTGGCAAACCTGGTGTGTGGGTTCAGTTTGGGGGAAAGACCATCCCCGGCCGGCGCGCCCGCAAATGGCACACCTCGCATCTCAATGGCTTTGAGGAGCTGGCGGTAGGTGACTCTGCCGTGCCGCCACTTCCCCTAGTCCCCTTGGCGGAGCACCCAGTTGAGATCATTGCGGCTTACCCGGGTGCCGGATCCATGCTTGTCGACGCCTCCCTAGGCCACACCAAAGGCCTCGTCATCGAAGCCATGGGCTCGGGCAATATGGGCGAAGAGATGGGTGCCGGGGTGGCCCGCGCGCTGCAGGCAGGAGTGCCGGTGGTGATCAGCACTCGCACTCCCTATGGGGTAACCAAGCTGGCCTATGGCGGCGCGGGTGGAGGCGCCACCTTAGGCGAGATGGGCGCGGTGGCTTCCGGCGGATTCCGTGCCGGCCAGGCGCGTATTATGCTCGCCGCAGCATTGGCTACCGGCACTCCGGTGGGTGACATGTTCAGCTCAGTGCCGAAGGCCACGACGTATACCGCGAGCTAGCTGTCTCCAGCCGGTGCTTCTTCCTCCGCATCATCGGACTCCGCGTCTGCCTCCATCGGGATGTCCTCCCACGCCAGCGAATCCAGCGGATCGGCTGGTCTCAGTTCTTCATCCTCAGAAGCAAAGGAGCGGACAAATCCCGGCCCCGTCGCTCGCGTTTCAAACCGCACACTGACCACACCGTGCCCCGTGCCTTGAATCCAGCCGTGGCCATACTTCGGATGATAGACGTCCTGGGTAGCGTGCCAGCGACGCGTCGAGTCCGTCTCCGCTTCCCTGAGCGATTCCGCCTCTGCGCCGGTCTCTGTTTCGGTGTCAGGCACGCCGGGCAGGTGGTCGCTGACTCCGGTCTCGTAATCCGTATCCGGAGCTGGGCGCACGACTTCGCGGTCCAGCTCTGGAAAAAGAACGTCTTGGCGGGCTGTTTCCAAGCCCGAATAGCTCACTCCAACCAACCGGATGGGCCCTAATTCGTCGGGGTAGCGCGCCAAGCTCAATGCTCGCGCCTTGAGGATCTCTAAGTCATCGGTGGCATAGGGCAAGGTGGCTGAGCGCGACTCAATGTGGAAATCTGCCATCCGTAACTTCACCGTCACGGTGCGCGCACCGCGCCCGTCTTTGAGCAAGCGGCGGTGCGCACCTTCTGCTGCCCGCGTCAACGCAGCATCCACCTCCGGCACCGTGCGCAAGTCCGTGGGGTAGGTAAACTCCGTGGAAATCTGCTTCGCAATCGCACGGGGAGCTACAGGCCTCTCATCAATGCCTTGCGCCAACTGCCACAGCTGCACGCCCACCACTCCACCAAGGGAAATCTCCACCTCTTTGCGGCTCATGGCCGCCAGCTGCCCAATGGTCTCTACCCCAATGGCCGCGAGCTTCTGCTGCGTCACCGGACCCGCGCCCCACAGCTTGCCCACGGGCAACGGGTGGATAAATTCACCGAACCGTTCCTGCGACACCACGAAGGTGCCATCTGGTTTCGCTTCGCCCGAGGCAATCTTCGCCGCTTGCTTTCCCGCCCCCGCACCGATAGAGCTGGGTAGGCCTGTTTCCTCGCGGATCACACGGCGTAGGTTCTCGGCCCACTCGTGGACGTCGTCAGGCGCGGCCCCAGCCAGCGCAGCCGGTTCCATGAACGCTTCATCAATGGAAAGCTGCTCAATGAGCCCCGCATGGTCAGCGATGATGCCAAAGACTCGGCGTGAGGCCGCCGAATACACTGCTCGCCGCGGCGTCACCACCACGGCCTGATAGCCCACCAGCTGCTGGGCGCGGAACATGGGCATAGCGGAATGCGCACCATATTCACGGGCTTCGTAAGAAGCTCCAGCCACCACGCCGCGCCCACCTGCGCCGCCCACGAGCACGGGCCGGCCTCGCAGCGTGGGCCGGGTCAGCTGCTCCACGGAGGCATAAAAAGCATCCATGTCGATGTGAAGGACCCAGCGTTGCATGAGCTCCAGTCTAAGCTCTAGCCGCAGGAAACCCACTATTCACCTGCGCTTACCGCTTTCGTAACTGCCCCGACTCCCCTCGGTTACTTTCTCGACCTAATCTATTTCGCTGTGACTTCTCAGCTCTCGCCCCAACACCCTGCCTCCCAGGCCCACGTGGTCATCAACGGCATTAAACGCGAGTTCGCGGACAATACCGGCCTCCATGCCACTGACCTCGTCATTAACTCCGGCGAGTTCGTCTCTATCCTCGGCCCCTCCGGTTGTGGTAAGTCCACGCTTCTGCGCTGCATCGCAGGCCTCGAAACTCCTGATGCCGGCACCATCACCTTCTCCGGCAAAGAAATGTTCGGCCCTCGCACCAACGTTCCGGTGAATAAGCGCAACTTGTCCATGGTCTTCCAGGATCTGGCGCTGTGGCCACACATGACTGTGGAGAAGAACATCGAATTTCCTCTCACGACCGCGGGGAACAAGCTATCGTCTGCGGAACGCGCCGAACGAGTGCGCACATGCATGGACATGGTCGGTATTACCCCGAAGGCTCAGGCTCGTCCCAATCAGCTCTCCGGCGGCCAGCAGCAGCGCGTAGCCATCGCCCGCGCGCTTGTGTCCAACCCGCAGCTACTTCTCATGGATGAGCCACTCTCTGCGCTCGACGCTGCCCTGCGTGTTCAGATTCGTGCCGAGCTCACCGCGCTTGCTCACGATTTGGGTCTCACGGTCATCTACGTCACCCACGATCAGTCCGAGGCGCTGTCCATGTCGGACCGAGTCGTCGTCATGAAAGACGGTGTCATCGAACAGTTCGCCGATCCTGTTACCCTCTACGATTCCCCCGCCACTCCCTTCGTCGGCGGCTTCGTGGGCACCATGAACCGCCGCGCCGGGCTTCCCGACGTCCGTCCGGAAAACCTCACTGTCCTTGGCGCGGAGGAAGACATCGGGTCTTTCCCGCACCACGTGGACGGGGTCGTCCGCACTGCTCAGTACATCGGCGGGCGCTACGAGTTGCACTGCGATGTCGAGGGCGCTGACGAACCCTGGGTGGCTTACAGCCGCTCCCGAGTCGAACGTGGTTCGACGGTACGTCTCGCGTACTAAACTCATCTGTTTTCTACTGTTAAGGATTCTCCATGCTGTATAAGAAGCTTTCTCTCGCTGTGGCTGCCACCGCTGCTTCCGCCCTGGCTCTGGCCGGTTGCGGTTCTGTTGATTCAGCCGACTCCACCGACGCCTCCTCCGCTGACAACACCGGCGCTGAGTCCACCGCTGAGGCCTGGGAGGCCCCGGAAGGACTGTCCGGCGAGCTGGACTACTACTCCGCGAACCCGCAGGGCCTTACCGACGCCCTCGTCGAGGCCTTCGAGGAAAAGACCGATGTCAAGGTCAACGTCTTCGCCGACACCACCGGAAAGATTACTGCCAAGCTCAAGGCGGAAGAGGCTAACCCGCAGGCTGACGTGGTCTACCTGGCTTCCTGGTCCGCTGCGTCCAAGCAGGACAAGGCCGGCGCTCTGGAAGAGTACACCCCGGAAGGCGCTGACAAGATCACCTCGAGCTGGGTGTCCAAGAACGGCACCTTCACCGGCCGCGATGGATCCGCGTTGGCGCTGGTTACCAACACCAACGTGGTGGACTCCGCCCCTCAGGACTGGGAGGATCTCGCCGACGAAAAGTACAAGGATCAGGTCATCATGCCGGATCCGCGCGAGTCTGGTACGGCCGCTGACCTCATTGCCGCCATGGTGGACCAGTGGGGCGAGGACAAGACGTGGGAGCTCTTTGACAAGCTCTTCGACAACGGCATGATTGTTCAGGGCGCTAACGGTCCGGCCTTGGATCAGGTCACCTCCGGCTCCCGCGGCATCGTCATGGGCGGCGTGGACTACTCGGCGTACTCCGCTAAAGCCAAGGGCGAGCCGCTTGAGGTTGTTATCCCGTCCTCCGGCACTACCGTCACCCCGCGCCCAGTCATGATCCTCAAGACCACCGATAATAAGGACGCCGCCGAGGCTTTTGTTGACTTCATGTTCTCCGATGAGGCACAGGAGATTTCTGCGTCCAAGAACATGATCCCAGCCAACACCGACATCGCCCCGAAGAACGGACCAAAGCTGGAGGAGATTGACACTCTTAACGAAGATCTCGATGGCATCGCCTCTTCCTCGAAGGACGTCAAGGAAAAGTTCGCCGAGCGCTACCTGAAGTAGTCCCTACTTTCTCACCACGGAGTAACCCCACCTCATGAGCACTACTACCCGCAGCCCACAGCGCACTCTTGGTATCTATGTAGTACTCATCGTGCTGCTCGTGCTTGTCGCCGCGCCGTTGGTATCGGTGCTCATCAGCGCCGTGGTGGGTTACCGCGATGAACCTTCCTCCCTCCACAAGATTGTGGAGCCGGGCATGGGAGAGGTGCTGCTCAATACGGTCATCCTCTCCTTCCTCGTGGTGGTATTTTCTACTCTGTTCGCCGCCCCGCTAGCCTTCTTGCGCGCGTGGACGCCGTTCTCAAAGGCGAACTGGATAGAAATCGCCATCATGATTCCCTTCATGACCCCGCCTTTTGCCGCAGCAATGGCGTGGATGGATTTCACCCGCCGTGGTGGAGTCTCCGAATTGCTCTTCGGGCATACCGTCGGCAAGCTCGCGCATGACGCCATTTACTCGGTTCCTGGCATGGCTTTCATCATGGCGTGCGAGCTCTTTCCCTTCCTCTACCTCATCCTGCGCAACTGCTTGACCTCAATTCCCGCATCCTCTCTGGAAATGGCTCAAGTCGCCGGAGCCAGCCGGTGGCAACAGATTAGTCGCATCATCCTGCCCACCGTCGTGGGCCCCTATTCACTGGGCGCACTGATCATTTTCATCAAGGCTGCCGGCGAGTTTGGCACCCCGGTTACCTTGGGAAATGCGATCGGTTTTACAGTCCTCGTCTCCTCCATCTACCAAGACGTCACCATCGATCCGTTGAGTTTCTCCGATGCAGCAGCCTCCTCATCTGTGCTGTTTGCACTTGGCGTGGGTGCATGGGCCTTCCAGCAATGGGTCTCGCGGCGCGACCTTACCGGTGGTGGACGCGTATCCCGCCAGGTCTCGCTCCGCATTGGCGCTGCGGGCAAGGTGCTCGGCGGCTTAGTCACATTCCTCATCATCGCCTGCTCGGTGCTCATCCCGTATATTTCCATCACCCTGGCAGCAATGACCATTCTGCGCTCCGCGCCCCCAACGCCTCAGAACCTCACCTTCGACTATTTCGCCATCGTCCTACAGATGCCTTCCGCCCAGGAAGCTTTGCTGCGTTCCATCGCCCTCGGCGCAATAGGCGCCACAACGGCGGTCATCCTCGGCATCGCCGTCACCTTGCTCACTCAGCGGACCAAGCAGGTCAGCGCCCGTGTCGCGGACTTCCTTGCGGTAGCACCGGATACGGTCCCTGGTATTGTGCTCGCCATCGGCTTCATTCTCCTATGGAACGCTCCGTGGCTGCCGTGGACACCGTACGGTTCCATGGTCATCCTCGTCATGGCTTTTACTGTTCTCTTCCTGCCCATGGCGGTGCAGAACATCAAGACCTCTGCCGGCGCTGTCTCCCCCACTGTGTACGAGGCCGCCGCCGTATCCGGTGCCTCCGTGTCCCACACGTTACGCAGCATCACCTTGCCGCTGCTCGCCCCGGGCATCTTTGCCGGTTGGCTCCTTGCGTTCTTTGTGGGGTTCCGCGAGCTGGTTATGTCTTCTCTGATCCGTCCGAGCCAGCTCAATCTGCTCGCGCCGTGGATTATGAACCAGTTTGACCAGGGACATCGCGCAGAAGCCATGGCCATGACGCTCATCGGTGTAGGCACCTCCACCGTCGTGCTAGTACTTATCACCTGGTGGCAGGGACGGCGGGCGCGTGGCTAGCATTCTCATTTTCGCGGATCTTCACCTTGGCAGGCCTGGCGCGCCGGGCATAGAGTGGGCACTCGACGTCCTGGAGACCACGGACGCGGATGCCTGCATCTGTCTCGGTGACATCATTGATCGCACGGCCGACACAGAAACCCACGTCCCCCAGGCCCAGCAGATCATGGCCCGCGCCGGCGAGCTTTTTGACGACGCCCATTTCATCTCCGGAAATCACGACGTCCACCACAAACTCAGCTTCCCTTCGTTTGTGACCGTTCACTCTACCGACGTTCATGCCTTTCACTGCGCGGGCGCAACTGTTGTTACCGCCGCGGTGGCCGCAGACCCTGATCCCCGCATACTCACCTTTCCTGCCCGCCAAGGCGACGGGCCGCACCTAGGCTTGCTGCATTCGTCAGTGACCGGTGAGTTCTCCAAAGGCGTGTGCTTGCCTACGACGCCCAATCAACTACAGGCGTGTGGCTTCGACGCATGGATTCTCGGCCATGTCCACACTCCGCACGTGCTTCAGGATGATCCTTTTATCGGTTGGGTTGGCATGGGCGAGGCAGTGCTTTACGACGTCACCACTGCCTCCCTCACTCGTCTTTAACACGTCTCCCACCTAGCCACATTCGATATTCGGAGAACTAGCTCTCACTTGCCCTCCGCGTGATCGATGTCTCACGAATTGGCGTTTGCGCTAGATCTTGAATGCCGCATGCATGCATCATGTATGCATGCAGAAAGACAAGGTGCCCGCCGCGGAACGGGCCTACGAACACCTCAAACGCCGCATCATCGATGACGAGGTTGGTGACTCGGAGATGCTCTCCGAAGCCGCCCTCGCCTCAGAGCTGGGGATGAGCCGTACCCCGGTGCGTGAAGCTTTCCTCCGCCTCGAAGTGGAAGGCTTTTTGAAGCTCTACCCCAAGCGCGGCGCACTCGTGGTGCCAATTAGTCCCCGCGAGATTCGTGAAGTGTACGAGGCCCGCATGCTCGTCGACGAGCACTCTGCCCGTCATATCTGCTCTTTATCAGCCGAGGAGCGCGGCCTCATCGCCGATGTCCTCGACGCCACCATTGCGGAACAACATGCTGCGCTCGACAAGGACGACTTACGCGCCTATGCCAGGCTCGACGCAAAATTCCACCAGACCATCATGGACAACGGTGGCAACCGTCTGCTGGCCAATCTGGGGCACACTTTGCGCGAGCGCCAGCAACGTTTCACCGCCACGGCCGTGGGGCGCAGCATTGAGCGCGCACGTGCCTTCGTTGCCCAGCACGCTGCGCTTGCCGACGCTCTCCGTGCCGGCCACCTCGACACCTACCTCACCGAACTCGAATCTCACCTCAACTCTTCAAGGAAGCAACTGTGACTGTCTCAGCGCATTCGCACCCGGAGGTCGACACGTCTGCCGACGACTCCGACCTATCAACTGACTCCGCTGTGTCCCCAGCCCAGGGAGCGCTCTCGTCACGCGCGTGGTTCCCCGTTGCTGGCTCCATGGTCGCTGTGGCGTGGGGAGGCAACGAATTCACGCCGCTTCTCGTGATGTACCGCGAGACCTCCCACTTCTCTCAAGTGACCGTCAACGGACTCCTCGCGGCGTATGTTGTCGGCATCATCCCGGCGCTGCTCATCGGCGGACCGCTCTCTGATCTCATCGGCCGCCGCCCGATGCTGCTTCCGGCCGCTCCCCTCTCTCTTGCTGGTTCTTTCCTGCTTTCTATCGCTCCCGAGGAGCCTCTCATCATTGCCTTGGGCCGCGTTCTGTGCGGCATGGCGTTGGGCCTGGTCATGGCTGTGGGTTCAACGTGGATTACTGAGCTCATTACCCGTGCCGGTGGTGACCCGGCCTCCGGTGCACGCAAGGCATCACTGTGCTTGACCGCAGGTTTCCTCGTGGGCGCGGGCATCGCTTCTGTCTTGGCGCAGTGGGGTCCGTGGCCGACGCACACCGCATATATCCTCCATATGCTGCTCACCGTTGTCACTGCTATCTGGATTCTTCACACACCGGAAACCCGCCAGCCCAGCCATGGCACCGTGAAGATGACCATCCTGGATCTCACCGTCCGCGAGATGCTCCAGATGCTCCACGTTCCGACGGCCGCTCACAAGCGTTTCGTGCGCGTCGTCATGCCTGTGGCTCCCTGGGTCTTCGGCTGCGCCGGTGCCGCTTATGCGCTGCTACCGCAGTTGCTGTCCGACTCCGCCGGCAACGCTCCCATCGCATTCTCCGGTCTCATGACCGTCATCACCCTCGGCTGCGGCGTGGGCGTGCAAATGCTCGGCCGTATCGTGGATACCCACAAGTCTGCTCGCGCCTCTGCCATCGCCATGGGCGTTATCACCGTTGGAGCGATCTTCGCAGCTTTCGCCGCGCATACCTTGTCTCTGCCTCTGGGCATCGCCGCAGCTGCCACCATGGGAGCTGGCTACGGCCTCGCGCTCGTCGCGGGTCTCTCTGAGGTTCAGCGCATCGCAGGAGAGCGTGAGCTTGCTGGCTTGACCGCCGTGTACTATTCCATCTCCTACACCGGCTTCTTCATCCCTATGGCCTTCAGTGCCTTGGCACCGTACTTTGGGTTTACCAACCTCTTCATCATCGGTAGCGTCCTCGCTCTGCTGTGCCTCGTCAACGTCGTCATGGCGTGGCGCGCACACTTGCCAGGTGCTCGCCGTTAGCTCTCCGAATACAAGAAAGGCTCCACTCCCCTTACCGGGACGTGGAGCCTTTCTCCTCGATATTTAGCGCATGGTCAGCTGCGCCCTGCTGTCCAAGTTCTAGGCCTTGGCCACGGTCGCGGTGACACCCTTGAGGACGTCATGCACCGTCTGTCCAGCATCGCTCGACAGAGCCTCCGTCGTCACGGTGAAGTCGACGGCCAGCACCTCCGCCGCGATGTGATCGCGGTGGCGGTTGGCCCACTCTTCCTTTTCTGCGGGGACGCAGAGGACCACCGTGATGCGGTCAGTCACCACAAAGTCTTCAGCCTTGCGGGCATCCTGCAGGCCACGGATGACATCAGCGGCCCAGCCTTCGGCCTCGAGCTCTTCAGTGACCTCGGTATCCAGCACAACCAGACCGTCTACGCCGTCCACGCGTGCCGTGGATTCCGGGTTCGCTGCCTGCAAGCGCTCGGTGTACTCATCCGGGGTCAGGCGGATATCGCCGTCGACGACGACCTCCTCGCCGTCGCGCTCGTAGTTACCAGCCTTGAGGTTCTTGATGGCGCGCTGCACGTCCTTACCCAAGCGCGGGCCCGCCACCTTGGCGTTGCACACCACGTCGAAGGTGCCGACCTCATCGACGTCATCAGTGAGCACAACGTCCTTGACGTTGACCTCATCGCGGATGATGTCCTTGAAGTCCGCCAGGCGTGCCGAATCCGGCATCGCCACGGTCAGCTTCGGCAACGGAAGGCGATTGCGCAACTTGTTGGACTTGCGCACGGACGACGCCGCCGACGCCACCGCACGGGTAGCATCCATCGCTGCCACGAGGTCGTGATCAGCCGGGTAATCCTCAGCCTTCGGGTAGGACGCCAAGTGCACGGAACGCTCACCGGTCAGGCCACGGTAGATGACCTCAGCAACGTGCGGCAGCAGCGGAGCCACCACTCGCGAGACAGTCTCCAGCACCGTATAGAGGGTATTGAACGCCTCAACGTGAGTCTCCTCGCCTTCCCAGAAGCGATCGCGAGAGCGGCGCACGTACCAGTTGGTCAAGGCATCCGCGAAGAGGCGAACCTCTTCGGTAGCCGAAGCAATGTCAGTATTCGCCAGTGCGTCATTCGTGTTCTTCACCAAGTCATGGGTCTTGGCCAAGATGTAGCGATCCAGCACGTTGGTGGAGCTGACATCGAACTTCGCTTCCTGGGAAGCATAAAGCTGCAGGAAGGTGTAAGCATTCCAGATCGGCAGGATAGCCTGGCGCACGCCCTCGCGGATGCCCTGCTCGGTCACGATGAGGTTGCCGCCGCGCAGGATCGGCGAGGACATAAGGAACCAGCGCATCGCATCCGAACCATCGCGGTCGAAGACCTCGTTCACGTTCGGGTAATTGCCCTTGGACTTCGACATCTTCAGGCCATCGTTGCCCAGAACGATGCCGTGGGCGACGACCTTCTTGAACGCCGGGCGGTCGAACAGCGCGGTGGACAGCACATGCAGGAGGTAGAACCAACCGCGCGTCTGTCCGGAGTACTCCACGATGAAGTCCGCCGGCGAGTGAGTCTCAAACCACTCCTTATTCTCAAACGGGTAGTGCTTCTGCGCGAACGGCATCGAGCCGGACTCAAACCAGCAATCCAGCACGTCCGGCACGCGGCGCATCGTGGACTTGCCCGTCGGATCATCCGGGTTCGGTCGGGTCAGCTCATCGATGTACGGGCGGTGCAGGCTGGTCGGGCGCACGCCGAAGTCACGCTCCAGCTCATCCAGCGAGCCATAGACATCCACGCGCGGGTACTCCGGATCATCGGAGATCCACGCCGGGATCGGCGCGCCCCAGTAGCGGGTACGGGAGATGTTCCAATCGCGAGCGCCCTCCAGCCATTTGCCAAATTGGCCATCGCGGATGTGCTCCGGCAGCCACTCGATCTCATTGTGGTTGAGCTCCACCATGCGGTCTCGGAACTCTGTCACCTTGACGAACCATGCCGGCAGCGCCATGTAGATGAGTGGTTCGCCGGAGCGCCAGGAGTGCGGGTAGGAGTGTTCAATGGTCACATGACGCACCACGCGGCCAGCTGCCTTGAGATCCTTGATGATGGCCTTGTTAGCGTCAAAGACGAGCTGGCCCTCATACGGCGGTACCTGCGAGGTGAATTTGCCATCTTCATCCACCGGGATGACCAGGCCTACGCCATACTTCTGGCAGGTGAGCATATCGTCCTCACCGAAGGCCGGAGCCTGGTGGACAACACCGGTACCGTCCTCGGTGGTGACGTAATCCGCGAGCAGCAGCTGGTACGCGTTCTCGACATCCGGAAAGAAATCGAAGATGGGCTGGTAATTAAAGCCCTCCAACTGCGCGCCCTTGAAGGTCTTGAGGACCTCCGCCTCACCCAGCTCTTTCGCCAAAGTGCCGGTGAGTGCTTCGGCCATCACGAAGGTGCGGCCAGCAAAATCGCCCTCGGTGGCCTTGAACAGGACGTAGTCGACCTCCGGGTGGACCGCCAAAGCCAGGTTGGATGGCAAGGTCCAGGGGGTGGTGGTCCAGGCGAGGAAGGAGGCGTCGGCAAGCTCGGCGTTGTCAGCCAACGTCTTCTCCGCCGCGCTTCCCTCGACCGCACCAGCCACCGGGAACGTCACCGTCAGGGTCGGATCCTGGCGCATCTTGTAGGAGTCATCCAGGCGAGTTTCCTGGTTGGACAGCGAGGTGTGCTCCGCCCAGGAGTACGGCAAGACTCTAAAGCCCTGGTAGATCAGGCCCTTGTCATAGAGCTCCTTAAAGGCCCACATGACAGACTCCATGTACTCCAAGTCCATGGTCTTGTAGCCGTTTTCAAAGTCCACCCAGCGAGCCTGGCGGTTAACATACTCTTCCCACTCATCGGTGTACTCGAGGACGGACTTGGCGCAGTACTCGTTGAACTTCTCCAGGCCCATTTCCTCGATCTGGGCCTTATCGGTGATTCCGAGCTGCTTTTCTGCCTCCAGCTCCGCTGGCAGGCCGTGAGTATCCCAGCCGAAGACGCGCGGGACGTGATTGCCAGCCATCGTGCGGTAGCGCGGGACGATGTCCTTAACATAACCGGTCAAGAGGTGGCCATAGTGCGGCAGGCCATTGGCAAAAGGCGGGCCATCATAAAAGACGTACTCTGGGCAGCCCTCAGTCTGCTCGAGGCTGGCTTTAAAAGTATCGTCGGCCTTCCAGTACTTCTGGACTTCCTGCTCCATGTCGGGGAAGCGGGAGGACCCAGCAGTCATATCGACTTTGGGATAGACATTGCCGACGTTCGCGGGGTTGTTGCTCATCTAAATTTCCTTCACTCATTCGCTGTGACGGGGACGCGCCTTGCGGCTCGCGGTACCACCCCGCTTGGACGCCCGTGGCGCCCCGCTTCATTGTGTGAAGGAGATGACGGTCCCTACCCGCCCGGTTCTAATAATGCGACACTCGCGTGCCTCACGTTCTTCCGGAATGCTCCCCGGTGATAGCCGGCTCACTGCATATAGCTCCAGAGTATAACCGAGGAGTCAAGTTTTCACAGGCTCCGGTTCCCCAGATACCGAAATAGAAACACGTGTGTGCACTCGATGCTGAGGTGAAAAGGTTATTCACAGGAACATTCTTTCTAGTGCGTACTGGTCGCAGTGAGTCTTAGGCTCCAGAATCATGAACGCACTTCAGACTTTCCTTAACGCCCTGGCGCCCGGCATTGATGTCGTCGCTGGGTGCGAAGGGATGTCTGAAGCGGACCTCATTGCTGCTGGCTCACCGGATAAGACAGCCAAGGAATTGGTGCGCTTGCACTCGAGTTTCTTTGGCACGACTGCAATGACCCGCATGCAACGCGACGCCGTCACTGCTGCCCGCCAGCGCGGCCATTCTCTGCCCACGCTCAACGTCATTGATCGCTATGCACGCAAAGCTCGGACTCTGGCGCTAGGGTGGCAAATGCGCCTGGAACTGTGCCGCACGAGTGCTGATACGTTGGCGATGGAAGCTCTGGCCAAGAAGAAACTCAAAGAGCTCTCGAAACCGACGCAGCGTAAGGAAGGCGTCACGGTGTATCGCCGGCGCAACTCGTTGTGGACGATGGCGATTACGGCACCTTCTCATGTCATCGCAGAGCTTAACGACGCCGTCGATGAGCAACGTCCCATCGAATCCATCCAGGAGGCCTTCTTCACAGGAGCGGCCCCGCGCAAAGGACTGCAGACCAATATCCTTGTCCCCTTGGATGCGTTGACGCAGATCCTCAATGGTGATGGCGAGGAAGTTACGCTGCGTATGACCAACGGCGCGACAATGACGGGTGCAGAGTATGTCAACAAGGTGATCTCCGGTGAAATAGACCTTGACGGCACGCTGGCGACACTCTTCCACCCTGTCCGAGGACCTGTGAACCTCTATCGGGAGGAGCGGAGCGCCAGCATCAAACAGCGCATCATGGCTATGGCCGAGTTTCCGGTCTGTGCGTGGGATAACTGCATGAGGCCCGCCGATGAATGCCAGGTGCACCACATCATCGCGTGGAAGTATGGGGGCTATACCAACCCGGAGAACCTCGTCATGCTGTGTCCGTACCACAACGGGGTCAACCAAGATAACCCCAATGCTCCGCCAGGGCGTGGGCGGATGGCCCGAGTTGAGGGGACGGTAAAGCGCACATTCGGTCCTCTCCCGCCTCCTTCGCCACGGCAGGCGGCTAACAAAGCAACTGGACCTCCGGCCAGCGGTGCCACCTAGATTCGGGCCCTATCACTATCCGACAGAAGCTCTCCGCCCAAGGCCCTCCATCGCAGGAGGCCTCCACCTCAGGAGTCCCTTGAGGCCGAGGGCTACTTGTCGTGCTTGCGGCGTATTTTCACCACGGTATCGGCGATAAAGAGAATGATGCCGACACCGGCAGAGATAAACAACAGGTACAGGGACCAGTCAGCAGCGGTAAGGATGTAGTTCACGAATGCCAAGAAAGCCACAAATGCCAGAACCAATGCGCCAATGAGCATGTCCGCTCCCCTTCCACGAAAACTGGTCTTGTGCCTACCGGAGGCCCCCGGTGGTCTACAGAAAAGAATAACGGCGTCCGGTGCCGGACGCCGTTATTTCAGTCATGAGATAAAGATTAGTTGTTGGCCTTGCCTGCCTCACCGTTCGGAGCCGCAGTGCCGCGGGACTCCAGCTCCTCAAGCTGGGACTCGAGAAGCGTCTTGAGGCGGGTACGGTACTCACGCTCAAAGGTGCGCAGCTCGGAGATACGGGCCTCGAGAGCAGTCTGCTGCTGCTTAACCGTGTTCATGACCTCGGTGTGCTTCTTCTCCGCGTCAGCCTGCAGGGCTGCTGCCTTCTCTTCGGCCTGGCGGATCTGGGCCTCAGCGCGGGAGGTGGCATCAGACTCGGTCTGCTTTGCCTTGGCCTCTGCATCAGCGACGAGCTTCTTGGAACGGTTGTCTGCATCCAGCAGCTGTGCGTCGAAGCGCTTCTGGGCATCAGCCAACTGAGCCTTGGAGTGAGAATCAGCCTCAGCAAGCTGCTTTTCTGCAGCCGTGCGGGCCTCGGCCAGCATGGACTCGGAGTCTGCCTTGGCCTCGTTGGTAAGGCGGTCCGCCATTTCCTGAGCCAAGCCCAGAACACGAGCGGCCTGCATGTGGGTCTCCGGAGTAGCCAGGCCATCCGCAGTCTTGGCAGCGCCAGCGCCGGCAATGCCGGCGGCAGCGGTGGAGGCGCCGGAGTTCTTCTTGGCGGACTCCAGCTCCTTCTTGGTGTTCTCCAGCTCGCGCTTGGATGCTTCGAGCTCACGCTTCGCGGCGGCAGCTTCCTCACGGGCAGCCTTAAGCTCTGCGGAGTTATCCTGCTGCTGAGCAGCCGGAGCCTGGGAGGACTGCGCCTGAGCCTGAGCGGCCTTAGCCTGCTCTTGGGCCTTCTTGGTCTCTTCCTTGGCCTTGGCAACCTCGTTCTTCGAGTCAGCCAGCTTTGCCTCGTACTCAGCGCGCAGCTTGGACTCCACGTCCTTGCGCACGGCGGCCTCATCGACCTTGGTTGCAGCGCCACCGGCGCCAGCAGCGGCGCCGCCCTTGGACTGTGCCTTCAGATCCTCTACCTGGGCCTGGAGGTCGTCGTTCTCATCCTGCAACTGAGCAAGAGCATCTTCGACGAGGTCGAGGAACTGATCGACCTCGTCCTCGTTGTAGCCACGCTTGCCAATAGGCGGCTTGCTGAAGGCGACGTTGTGTACATCAGCTGGTGACAGTGGCATTGACTTCTCTTCCCCTTACGAATCGGTCAAACCTCTAGTGGGTCCAGAGGCCGGGTACATATGCGGTTAATAATACGGATTGTGATAACTCATTGTATCCAAATCAACACATTATCTAACGCAGGCACGAGTCTCAACGTTAACAAAAGGGTTTAATACACCCGCAATTTAGACTGCGAGCCCGCCAGCACCAAAAAATACCCACGTGATCAGTCGCGAGAGAATTGCCAAGAGCAGGAACAGTACGATAACTGAGACATCGAGAGCAATGCCTCCCAACTGCAGCGGCGGGATGATTTTACGCAGAGCCTTAACGGGCGGATCAGTGAGGACAAACAGCACTTCTGCCACCATCATGAACCACCGCGGCGGGTTAAATTGGCGCGAGAAGGACTGAATCATCTCGATGACGATGCGCGCGAGCAGAATCCACGAGTAGAGGCTCACCGCAAGAATGAGAATTGAACCTAAAGCATTCACATCGCCCGAGCCTATCTGAACCACCCCCGCGGGCGGTACTCCCCCGTCCGGCGGTTCGCCAGAAAAGCAACCCGAGAAAACGCAATGAGCCGCCGTTACCAGCCTCCTCCACTAGCCAACACGGGAGGGGGCAGGATCGGCGGCCCTGAGGCGTCGAGTTTTAGCGCAGGTGCGCGGCGCGCTCCAGCTCAACGGTAGAGATGTCAGCGCCCTTCGGCACAATGGCGAAGACCTTGCGGCTGGTATCAACGCCCTTGGTGAGGTTCTTCATACGGCCTTCCAGTGCGAAGCACAGGCCAGCTGCGAAGTCGACGAAACGCTTGGCGGAGCCACGGTCGGCATCGGTGAGTTCGAAGACTACGGCGTCACCATCACGGAACGGGCCGCCAACCTTGGCCGCGTCATCGAAGGAGACGAGCGACAGGGCCACGATGGTCGGAACGAATTCTTCTTCCTGCTTGTCGTAGGACGGTGCTGCGTACGACGGAGCGTTGTAGGTGCGCTCGTCGGCGTAGTAGGCGTCGTCGGCGTCCATGTCCATCGGGCCCAGCCCGAAGAATTCCTTGGTCCTATCAATCAGTGACATTCTGGGTCTCCCTCTGACCTAGTTTTCTGTGAGATTAGTGTCTTTGAAATGCGCTTTTGCGATGCCATTTAAACTACTGGCCGCGGGCCCATAATTCCGGTTCCGACACGCACGATATCTGTTCCAGATTCAATTGCTGCCTGCAGGTCTGCACTCATTCCGGCAGAGAGTTTCAAGGGACGCCCCAACTGCTTAGAAGTCTCCTCCACAAGCTCTTTTACCCGTGTAAAAACCTCGACCGGTTCACTCTCCAGAGGTGGGACAACCATAAAGCCCTGCAGCTCAATATTGTCGAGTTCTTCGACTACGTCCACCAAGTCAGAAACCTGCTCGAGTGGGCAACCGCCACGGGCTGTATCACCGTCAGCGGAGACCTGAATGAAGACCGGCAAGGTGTCGTCGCGCTGGCCTCGTTCGTGGGCCAAGCCGACGCCGCGGTCTAGGGCACGCGCAAGCTTCTCAGAGTCAAGAGAGTGCACGCTATGCGCCCAGCGTGCTACGTGGTTGGCCTTCTTGGTTTGAATCTGGCCGATCATGTGGAAGTGCATATGGGGCAGCGCTTCGGCCTTGGCGCGAGCTTCCTGTTCGCGGTTTTCAGCGACGTCGGTGATGCCTAGCTGCCCAAGCAGAGCGATATCTTCCGCAGGGTGAAACTTGGTCACCGGCAACAGCTCGGGTGCTTCGCGCCCAGTTTCGTCGGCGAAACGTTGGATCTCAGCGCGGGTGCGCTCGAGTCCGGCCCGCAGTTCCTCGAGTCGGTTCTGGTTAGTCATTGTGTTATCCCTCCAGCCAAATCACGCCGGCTTGGCGTCCGGTGACGCCTTCACGGCGATAGGAAAAGAAGTCTGGATCTTCAATGGTGCAGCGCGGATCAGACTCAATGGCAGTAATGCCCAGCTCCATGAGCTGACGCACCAGTCCGGCACGGACATCGACACCCCAGGTTCCCTTCGCGGTACGCGTTAACGACCCGGGCAAGTGCTTCTCGACGTCCCTCGCCATCTCCTCGGGAACCTCATAGTTTCGACCTGAGGCGGCCGGCCCCATGAGAACCTGCATGGTCGACGGGGTTGCGCCGAGATCCATCATGACGTTGACGGTGTTGCGGATGATGCCGTTGCGTGCGCCGAGGCGGCCTGCATGGACGGCGGCGATGACGCCGGCAGGGACGTCGACAAGCAATACCGGCGTGCAATCGGCCACGAGCACGCCGAGGCCCAGACGTTTTTCGGTGGTGACCAGGGCATCGGTAGCCTCAACCGGCTCGGTCATGCCGCGGCGCTCCGCTCCTACCGTGGTGACGGTATTGGTATGTAACTGTTCCATCCACACGATGTCGTCGAGCTCTGTGGCGCGTAGAAGGCGGGCGCGGTTAGCGGCCACGGCGGCGGGGTCATCGCCCACGTGATCACCTAAATTGAAAGAGTCATAGGGAGACGACGACGCCCCGCCAGCACGGCTGGTAAAGACCATGCGGACGGGGCGCTTCGATGGGTGTGCTTCCTCGTTTACTGGCATGCACTCCAGAGTAGCGGGCTGCGACTAGCGCATGAAGGAGGGCACGTCGAGATCGTCGTCGCCGTCATCATCGAAGCCACGGGGGCGGCGCTCGTCTGGGCGGGACAGGCGGTACTCGTCGCGATTCTCGCGCTCCTCACGGCGGAAGCGATCGGAGCTGGTGAACAGTCCGCTGGACGGAGCTGGCTCGGAGGGCTGCTCACGCTCGTAGGAGTGGCGCGGTGCGTACTCTTCACGCTCGCGGCGCTCGGTGCCCTGCGACTCAGCACGTGTGTACTCCTCACGTGGGGCTTCCGCGCTGGACGCGGCGGAGGTTTCCGGTTGCGCCTCGGCACGGTTCTCAAAGAGGGAACCCGGGCGGGCAGCCGGGGTGGCGTGCTGGCCCTGCGGTGCTGCCTGACCAGGCTGCACCGGCTGGGAGGTCATATTGGCCTGTGCATCAAAGCCGGTGGCGATGATGGTGACGCGGACTTCGTCGCCCAGGTTGTCATCGATGATGGTGCCGAAGATGATGTTGGCATCCTCGTCGGCACGCTCCTCCACCATGGAGGCAGCCGCGTTGACCTCGTGGAGGCCCAGATCGGAGCCGCCAGCGATGGAGAGTAGGACGCCCTTAGCGCCTTCCATCGTGGACTCCAGCAGCGGAGAGTTGATGGCCTGCTCGGCTGCGTTGAGAGCGCGGTTGTCGCCGCGGGCAAAGCCGATGCCCATGAGCGCGGAGCCGGCATCGGACATGACGGAGCGCACGTCTGCAAAGTCGACGTTGATCATGCCCGGGATGGTGATGAGGTTGGTAATACCCTGAACACCGTTGTGCAGGACTTCATCGGCGGCGCGGAAGGCCTCAACGATGGACAGTTCCTCGCCGCCCAGCTGCATGAGGCGGTCATTCGGAATAACGATGAGGGTATCGCAGACCTCGCGCAGCTCCTCGATACCAGCCATGGCCTGGCGGGTGCGGCGAGCGCCTTCAAATTTAAACGGGCGGGTGACCACGCCGACGGTGAGCGCGCCCATCTTCTTCGCGATGGAGGCAACGACTGGGGCAGCACCCGTACCGGTGCCGCCGCCCTCGCCAGCGGTGACGAAGACCATGTCGGAGCCTTGGAGGGCGTCCTCAATTTCGGTCTTGTGGTCCTCAGCGGAGGTCTTGCCTACCTCCGGGTTAGCGCCGGCACCGAGGCCGCGAGTTGCCTCGCGGCCGATGTCGAGTTTGGTGTCAGCGTCGGAGAAAATCAGAGCTTGGGAGTCGGTATTGATGGCGACAAACTGGACTCCCTTGAGGCCTTCTTCGATCATGCGGTTGACGGCATTGACACCGCCGCCGCCGACGCCGACGACCTTGATGTCCGCGAGGTTGTTGCTAGATGAGATCATACGAGGGTCTCTTGCCTTTCAACTAAGGATTTTATGTAAACGAGGAGGCGCCTCTAAATACGAGAGGCGGTTACATCCATCTTTAACGACAAGAGGGTTATTTGGGCGCACATTTTGCCGCGTGTCGGTACCCTCAACCTCTACTTTAGGGTTGCTGACGTGCGGTTTTATTAACAGGCGTCCCACCCGCCCCACTGAGGACGCGCTTAGCGGCGGGTCACCAGCGAAGGGTTTGAAATATTCCAGGATTCACCCTCCAACTGGAGCACATCCTCAAAGGCGATGGCCTTGTTGGCGTTGTCTTCTGCGGCTCCCCAGAAGATGGTCTTCTCATCCTCCGTGACGAAGGTCAGTGAATAGGTGTCCTCAATCTCGAGAGTCTTGACGCGCGTGCGCACCTCGGCGGGCAGTGCGGATACCGCATCCACCGCCGCTTGCATCTCCGGCGAGCCCGATTCCGTACGCCCAGTCAACTGGATGGCTTCTTTAGGTGGGGTGTCCTCGACAAATTCCTTGCCTTTGTCATCCACCAGCACTGTGCGGCCCCCGTCCTCGACATAGGCCACGGCCTCATGTTCCACCACGCTGATATGCACAGTCGACGGGAAGGCGCGCGAGACCGTTGCCGACTCTACCCATGACAGCGAGGCCACGCCGTGAGCCGCCTCACGCGCATTGAGGCGCACCAAATTGGAACCTGCAGCCACACCGCTGGCCTGTTCCGCGTCTTCAGCCGCCACGTGTTCGTTGCCCTCAACCTCAAAGGAAGTCACCTTAAAAATGGGGAAAAGCCAAACGACGGCCGCAGCCACGAGCGCTACGAGGGCAACCGCGCCGACGGCAATCGCGCCCGATTTCTTAGACATCCTGGCCCTCGGCCTCACCTAGCTGTGCAGAATCCGCTGGTGGCTCTCCTTGTTCTAGCTGAGAGAGGATTTCCCCTGCCACATAGGTAATCGTTCCCGCACCGATGGTCAGCACGACATCACCTGGCTGGGCCAGAGAAATAACGTCGCCCGCAGCTTCGGAGAAATCCGGCTCAAAGATAACCGGCATGTCCTCCGGCATTTTATCCGTAATGATGCGGGAAGTAATGCCCTCAACTGGCTGCTCGCGGGCGCCGTAGATGTCGAGGACCACGGAGGCGTCGGCAAGCGCTAGTGCCTCTGCGAACTCCGCATCGAATTCCATGGTTCGGGAGTACAGGTGTGGCTGGAAACAGGCGATAACCCGCGCGCCCTCGCCTTCAGCATCGACCTTCGCGCGCGCAGCGGTGAGCACCGCGGACACCTCCGTCGGGTGGTGAGCATAATCGTCAAAGACGCGAATCCCTTTCGCGGAACCGCGGTACTCGAAACGGCGGCGCACACCGGTGAAATCGGTCAAACCCGCAGCAAGTTCTGCAGGATTTCCACCCGCCAGTGCACCGGCAAGGAGCGCCGCAGCAGAATTGAGCACCATGTGGTGGCCTGGGACGTGGAGGTCGTAGGTGAGGTCCTCCGGGGGGACGTCGGGAAGCGTGAGGCGCACTCGCACATGCGCGCCCTCCGCTGATACCGTCTCCTCCAATATCTCGACGCCATAGGGCAGCGAGGACTCGTTGTGCGCACCATATCCCAAGACGTGGATGCCGCGCTCGGCCGCGCGCTCGCCGGTTGCCACGGCCTGCGCATCTTCTAGGCACACCACGAGGTATCCGCCATCTACGACGCGGTCGGCAAAATCGTCGAAGACCTTAAAGTAGCTTTCGCGGGTCTCAAAATAATCCAGGTGGTCCGGTTCGATGTTCGTCACCACCGCTACGGAAGGGCTATAGCGCAGCAGCGAAGCATCGGATTCGTCAGCCTCCGCGACAAACGCGTCACCGGTTCCCCCATGCGCATTTGTCCCCGCACGGTTGAGCTGGCCGCCAATGGCAAAGGACGGGTCCAGACCTGCCTGCTGCATCGCGCTCACCGTCATGGACGTGGTAGACGTCTTGCCGTGAGTTCCGGCCAAAAGCACCTGACGGTGTCCCTCCATGAGCTCTGCTAGAAGGTCGGACCGGCGAATTACCGGGATTCCGGCTTCTCGTGCGGCAGCCAGCTCTGGGTTGTCCTGCGGAATCGCTGCGAAAGAGGTCACCACCACGGTGGGTTTTTCGCCCGCGAGCTCGAGGTTCTCGGCGGCGTGGCCGATGGCGATGTGAGCGCCCATCGTGCGCAGGACCTCCACCGCGGTGGACTTCTTCACATCCGAGCCCGTCACCACCGCGCCGCGGGTAGTAAGGATTCGGGCGAGGCCCGACATGCCCGAGCCGCCGATGCCCACGAGGTGAACGCGAGACAGGTCAATAGAAGCAGGAGTTGCAGTCATGGGGGATAATCCTTCGTTCGTGGTGAAGAGAACCTAGTTGCGAGCACTCGACGCGATGCGGTCAGCGATAACGGCAGCCACGTCACCAGCGGTGCTGGCATCCGCAGCGGTGCGCATGGTATCCAGCGTGGCGGGGTTGTCGAGGATTGCGCGCACCTCACGGATGAGGCGCTCGGGACTCAGTTCGGCATCGGGAATCTGGACAGCAGCACCCGCATCCACGAGCGCGCGGGAGTTCAGTGCTTGCTCGCCGTTTCCGTGCGGGAGGGGAACGTAAATGGCGGGCAGACCAGCGGCGGACACCTCCGCCACGGTCATGGCCCCTGAGCGGCAAACCATGAGATCCGCCACGGCGAGGGCGCCGGCCATGTCATCGATATAGGGCACGGGGGTGTAATTGTTGCGTTCTTCTGGCCTGTCGTTCTTTTTGCCATACGCGTGAAGAACTTGGAAGTCCTGCGTGAGATCGTCGATAGCACCGGCAAGGGCAGTATTGATGCTCGCCGCGCCCTGGGAACCACCCGTCACGACGATGGTGGGGCGCTCGTCACCTAGATCCCAGTTCTTACGCGCAGAAGTTGCCTTGGAACCATCCGAGTCTTCCCCTAGGCCGGGGCGTACCGGGATACCGAGGACCTCGCCCGGCATGCCGGATCCCTCCTGCGCGTTAAAGCCGATTCCGCCCAGACGCACGCCCAGCTTGTTGGCCATGCCCGCCAACGCGTTAGTCTCCAGGACGAAGAAAGGAATGCCCAACGACTTCGCCGCCAGGTACGCAGGCGCTGCAACGTAGCCTCCGGTACCGAAGACGGCGTCCGCAGCCACGTCTTGAAGGACCGCGCGGGTTTCCCGCACGGACTTTATGACGCGCCACGGCAGTTTCAACGCATCAGCATTAATCTTGCGGGGCACCGGAACGGGAGTAATCATGCGCAAATCCACGCCGCGGGCCGGAACAATGTCTCCTTCCAAACCGCGCGGGGTGCCCAGAGCGGTCACTCGCGCACCGTGGCGCTGACGCAGCTCCTCCCCCACGGCAAGCGCTGGTTCGATATGTCCGGCAGTGCCGCCACCTGCGATGACGACGGAAATTGGCGTGGCATTCATGCCCTACAGGCTACCAGCGCAGCGCGTCCCTACCGGCGCTCGCCGCGCCGACGGTCCCCGGACGCCTCCTGGCGCGGAACACGGCGGCCGGTGACCGCGCGACCAAATCGTTCTTCGCGGCTGCGCTCCGTGTGGCGCTGCGTCTGCGGGCGCTGACGGCGCTGGGCGCGTTCTCCGCGACCGTCGCGCTCTCGGTCTGCGCGGTGCGCACCACCGCGACGCTCGTTGGGAGGAGTGGGCTCCGGAATCAGGAAAATACGGTCAAAGAGCGGGCGGCCAAAGTTCTGCATGGCGGAAACCTGCAGTGGCTCGTGGCGCGCAACATTGCACAACAAGCCCATGGAGCCAATCGTAATAATCGCGGCGGTACCACCAGCAGAAATCATGGGCAGCTGAATACCCGTCACCGGCAGCACGCCGATGACATAGCCAATGTTGATAAAAGCCTGGACCACCACGCCAACGGACAACGTCGCCGCGAGCAGAGACTGGAATTGGTTTTGCGCCCGCTTAGCAGTGCGCAGGCCAAAGTATCCCAGGATGGCAAAAAGCCCGATGACCAACGCGCCGCCCCACAGACCGAGTTCCTCGCCAATGATGGCGAAGATGAAGTCATTCTTCGCTTCCGGCAGGTAGAACCACTTGGCGCGGGACTGGCCTAGGCCGACGCCCCAGAAGCCGCCGTCGGCAAGCGAGAGAAAGCCCTGGTAGGCCTGAAAACCCGTACCTTGTGTGTCCTCAATGTTGCCGCGCAGAGCGTCAAAGTAGGTGTGGAAGCGGTGGGAGCGGAAGCCGCCCGCTAGGAACACGGTAGCCATGCCGATGACGCCGAAGACACCAACGACCGTCGGCACACGCCAGTCCACACCAGCAAAGACGAGGGTAAAGACCACCACCAAGGCAAAGGACACACCCATGCCCAAGTCGCCCTGCGCCACGATGAGCACGAACATGATGCCGGAAATGATGGAGTACATCATGAACGGGTCAGTCAGGCGCATCGAGCGATGAGTCTTATCCGCCAAGGCGGACGCGCCATACATCCCCACGGCCACACGTGCGAACTCGGAGGGTTGGAAGGCAACGCCGCCGGGCAGCATAATCCACGACTGCGAACCTACCTCGGCACGTCCCGTACCCACGCCGGGGATAAGAACCAAGATGAGCAGCACGATAGCCAATCCCAGGAACCACGGCACCAGTGCTCGTAGCGTTCGCGGGGACATCCGCAGGCCGATCCAGAATGCGACGAGACCGGCCACCACGAGGATGCATTGGCGCACAGCGGCCGACCAGGGGCTATCGCTTTCTGAAAGCGAGGTCGCCATCGACGAAGAAAAAGCCATGAGCACGCCGATACCGATGAGCGAGAAAATGGCGATGCGCAGCATCTGATAATCCAGCCCGGGGTAGGCGCGTAGGCGCTCGCGGATATCGCGCGCACGGTGGCCCAGCGTGCGGGGTGGCTTCTGGGTAGTGGTCACGGCGAATGCTCCTGGTTAGCGGGCGAGGCGGCGGGCGGCGGCGGCAAACATGTCGCCGCGCTGGCTCATTCCGGTGTACATATCCAACGATGCCGCAGCCGGCGCCAAAAGTACGGTATCGCCGGCATCGGCGTGTTGCACCGCCGCTGCGACAGCTTCATCCATGGCAGCCTGGGGGTCGTGGCTTTCCACCAGCACGATGGGCACTTGTGGTGCGGCCTTGGTGAGGGCTTGGGCGAGCAGGTGCTTATCGACGCCCACCAGAACCGCCGCCTTCATCCGGTCCGCGTGGGCGCGCAGCAGGTCACTCACGTCTGCGCCTTTGAGCTGACCGCCGGCGACCCACACCACAGAGTCAAGGCCGCGCATGGCGATTTCTGCCGCGTGCGGGTTGGTAGCTTTGGAATTGTCGATGTAGCTTACGCCTGCGTGCTCATGCACGATTTCGCCGCGGTGCCCAGCAACGACGTACGACTGGAGCCCTTCCGTGATGGACGCCGGATGGGCGCCCGCCCGGGCAGCGACGGCGGCAGCTGCCGCGGCGTCGAGAACGCCAGCCAGACCCGCGGGTTGGAGAGTCGTCACATCATCGATGACGGTGGCCGTGACTCCGGCGAGGTCGTTAATGAATAGCCCTCCGGCGCTCACACCGACTTGGCCTGGGGCAGGCTCGGTGTGAGTAAAACCGATGCGGGGCGACTCGGCGTGACCGTAGTGAGTGCTCACGTAGTCGTCATCCAGGCCGATCACGGCATGGTCACCGCCCAGGATTTTCGCTTTGTCCGCGGCATAGGCCTCAAAGGAGCCATGCCAGTCCAGGTGATCGTCAGCCAGGTTGAGAAGCGCACCCACCTCTGGGCGCAACTGGGAAGACCAGTGCAATTGGAAGGAGGACAGCTCTGCTACGAGGATGTCCACGCGGGGAGTTGCAGCAAGGGCATCGAAGGGAGACACACCGATGTTGCCTACTGCTTGGGACCGCAGGCCAGAGCGCTGCTCATCCGCAGCCATAATGGCCGCGAGCATGCCCGTGGTGGTCGTTTTACCGTTGGTGCCGGTGATAGCCAACCAGCGGCGAGGGGCGCCGAATACCTCGGCGCGGTCTAAACGGTAGGCCAGCTCGACATCGCCGATGACGTCAAGGCCACAGGACGCCGCGGCAGCGAGGAGTGGAGAATCGGGGCGCCAGCCTGGGGAGGTCACCACGAGGGAATAGTCCGCACAATCCACCGTGTCAGTGTCCACGGTAGCTACCCCTAAATCCGACTCGAGCCGTGCTCGAGATTCCGCATTGCCGTCCGCGACGGTGATATCGACGCCGAGGCCAGCGAGTACTACGGCGCAGCCGCGACCAGACACACCTGCACCGGCGATGAGGACGCGGCCATTGAGGAAATCAGGACGTGGGCTCATGCGCTTAAGCCAATGCCGCTGGCGGTGAGCCAGTCACCGTAAAAGATGGCCACGCCAGCCATGGCAGCCATGGCTGCCAAGAGCCAGAATCGAACCACCACTGCTGTCTCTGCCCAGCCGCCGTTTTCAAAGTGATGGTGGATTGGAGCCATGCGGAAAAAGCGCTTGCCGGTGGTGCGGAAGACAACAATCTGGATGACCACAGACACCGTCTCAATAACGAAGAGAGCACCGATGACAATCATCAGCAGCTCCGTGCGGCTGGCCACGGAAATACCAGCAACGAGGCCGCCAAGAGCCAAGGATCCGGTATCACCCATGAAGATCTTGGCCGGTGCAGCGTTCCACCACAGGAAGCCCAAGCAGCCGCCAAGGCCGGCAGCGGCGAGGACCGCAAGGTCAAGCGGATCACGGACCTGGTAGCAACCAGCGGTGAACTCGGAGGCGCAGGAATAGCGGAACTGCCAGAAGGTCATGAGCGAGTAGGAACCCATAACAATGGCGGTCACGCCCGCTGCGAGGCCATCGAGACCATCAGTAAGATTCACCGCATTCGACCACGCCGCAATGAGGATGTACATGAAGATAAGGAACACGATGGTGCCCACGACTGCTCCCCCAACCGCGAGGTCGAAGGTCTTCAGATCACGGGTAAAGGACAGCTTGGTGGATCCTGGGGTAAGCCCCTCTTCATTAGGGAAGCGCAACACCAAGAAACCGAAGAGCAGGGCCAGCGCGAGTTGGCTGACAAGCTTGGCGGTCTTATTAAGGCCCAGGTTGCGCTTCTTAAACAGCTTGATGAAATCATCCGCAAAACCCACGGCACCCAGGCCCAAGGTAAGACCAAGGACGAGTACACCGGATGCGGTAAAGCCCACATGGCCGGTAAGCCTGCCGTAGAACCCCACAACGAGGTAAGCCACCAGGATGCCGGCCAGAATAGCGAGGCCGCCCATGGTAGGGGTTCCGCGTTTGCGCAGGTGCGATTTAGGTCCGTCCTCGCGGATTTCCTGGCCGCGGCCGGCGTCAGAGAAGTACCGGATAAGCAGCGGGGTGGTAAAGATCGCCACGAGGAAGCTGACCACACCAGCGATGATGATCTGAGTCACGTGCTTGAAGTCCTTTCTAGCGGCTAGCTGTGGTTCAGCTCTTCCGCGACCAACCAGAGCCGCTGGGCATTAGATGCCTTCACCAAGACCACGTCCTTGACAGTGCGGTTGGTCCAGTCTTCGACCCCTATAGGGGCCGCGCGCAGGATACCCTCGACCGCTTTCGCTGCCGCAGCGGCATCGGCGCACACCATTGTATTTATACCCTGCTGCGCCGCAGCCTCCGTCATCGCCCGGCAGTTCGCGCTTTCTCCCACTGCGATGAGGTGACCAACGTGGTATTTCGCCAGAACCTCACCCAGTTGGCGGTGCGCTGCCTCAGCGTCACTGCCGAGCTCGCCCATCTCACCCAATACGGCGATGGCACGGGCATCTGGGCGCGCGGCGGCCGTATAGGCCAGAGCAGCGATGGCAGCGCGCATGGAATCTGGGTTGGCGTTATAGGAATCATCAATGATGGTGACACCATCCCGGCGGGTACGCACGTCCATGCGGTGTTCCGAGGCGTTGCGATGCCCAGACAGCGCATTGGCCACTGTCTGCGCAGACAGCCCCAGCTCAATCGCCGCGGCCGCTGCCGCTAGCGCATTGGAGACTTGGTGGGAGCCGAACACTTGGAGCTTGACGTCCACTGGTTGGGCGCCGGGGCTATGCAGGGTGAAGGAGGGGCGGGCGACGTCGTCAAGCACAATGTCCGTGGCATAGTACTGCGCCGCCGGAGCACCACCACGGCGAGTCTCCGTGGAGTAGTACACCACCTTGGCGCTCGTGCGCGGCTCCATAGCGGCAACGAAGGGATCATCGGCGTTAAGGACAGCTACGCCGCCCTCGGCTGCGGTGGGCAATGCCTCGATAAGCTCGCCTTTGGCCTTCGCGATGTTGTCTCGAGAGCCGAACTCTCCCAGATGGGCAGAGCCAACGTTGAGAACCACGCCGATGCGCGGGGCGGTGATGTCGGTGAGGTGGCGAATGTGGCCAATTCCGCGAGCCGACATCTCGGCGACAAGGTACTGGGTATGCTCATCACAGCGCAATGCTGTGTAGGGCAAACCGATCTCATTATTGAAGGAACCTGGTGGTGCCACGGTCTCCCCTACCGAGCGAAAAATCGTGGCGATAAGGTCCTTGGTCGAGGTCTTGCCGGCAGAACCTGTCACGCCCACAATGTTGAGCTCGTGCTGCGTCAAACGCTGGGTGACCGCCCGTGCCAAAGCGGACAGCGCGTGGACGACCGCCGCCGCGGAGCCGTCGTCATCGTTGGCATAGATATCCGCATTGGCGCCCTCACCTTCAACGCGCCCACGGGGCTCCACAATGACGGCCGGAACGCCCACCGGGCGTGCGGCTAGGACGGCGACCGCCCCTTTCTCGATGGCGGTGGCGGCGAAGTCGTGGCCGTCGACGCGTGCACCAGGCAGCGCCACGAAAAGGCCACCTGGGGTAACTTTGCGAGAATCGAATTCTACGAAGCCGGTGACCTGGGCATCAGGATTCTCAACGTGATCGAGACGGCCACCGGTGATCTGTGCGATCTCGCTGAGGCTTAAGGCGATCATGCGTCCTCCTTGGACTGAGAATCATCGTCGCTGTCACGGTACCCCGCGGAGGCCTGTTTCGCGCTGTGACGGAGAACCTCGTCGAGGGCTCGCGCCATTTCTTCGCGGTCGTCGAAGTGGTGCATCGTCTCGCCAATGAGCTGACCCACCTCGTGGCCTTTGCCTACGACGATGACGGCGTCGCCGGGCCGTGCCCAGGCAACGACCTCGTCGATGGCGGCGGCGCGGGAGTCTGCTTCACGAATATCGCCATCGGGGTTTGCGTCACGGGCGCCTTTAATGACGGCCGCGCGGATAGTGGCGGGGTCTTCGGTGCGAGGGTTGTCATCAGTCACGACGGTCAAGTCAGCGCGTTCAGCGGCCGCGGCTCCCATCAGCGGGCGCTTGGAGGAATCGCGGTCACCGCCAGCACCGACGACGATGCCGATACGGCCAGACGTTCCCTCCAGCTGTCCGCGCAGGGTATCGAGTACCGCGGCAATGGCGGCTGGTTTGTGGGCATAGTCCACGACTGCCACGAAGTCCTGGCCGCGGTCAATGCGTTCCATGCGTCCTGGCACTGCGACTTTTTCCACGCCTTCGAGGAATGTCTGCGTGTCGAGTCCGATGGCTGCGGCCATGCCAGTGGCCAGGGCTGCATTAGCGATATTGAATTTACCGGGCATAGGAAGACGGAATTCATAGGACGTGCCGCTGGCGGCAATCGTCATGTCCACCTGCTGGGCACCGGTGGCTTCAGTGCTGAGTTGGCGTGCGGTGATATCAGCCTCGCCCTGCGTTGCAACGCGTGTAAGCGGTAGTGCTGCCGCACGTTTCGCCATGTGCTTGCCCCAGTCATCATCGACGCAGATGACGGCGCGTTCTGCGGCTTGGGGGCCATCGAAAAGCGCGGCTTTGGCTTCGAAGTAGTCTTCCATCGTGGGATGGAAATCCAAGTGGTCCTGGCTCAGATTGCTAAAGCCGCCGACGTCGAAACGCGTGCCGCGCACGCGCCCCAGCTCCAAGGCATGAGAGGAGACCTCCATGACGACGTGGGTCACGCCCTCGGACAGCATTCGGGCGAACAGTTCTTGAAGGGTCGGGGCCTCTGGGGTGGTCAGGGATGTCGGCACCGGCTCGCGATTGATGCGGGTACCAGTCGTTCCGATGAGACCCACCGAATAGCCAGCGTGAAGAAGACCGGCCTCGAGGAGGTAACTCGTCGTGGTCTTACCCGACGTGCCCGTTACGCCGAGAACGGTGAGCTTTTCGGTGGGGTGTCCGTAAATCTCCGCGGCTACGAGACCGAGGATGGCGCGAATATCCTCCACCACGAGGATGGGACGAGACTCCCCTGCCTCTAAAAGAAGGGCCTGTCCGTCCTCATCAGTGAGAATGGCTGCCGCCGGGGTATCCGCGGCATAACGCGCACCATGCACGCGAGTACCAGGCAGCGCCGCGAAGAGCCCGCCCGGTGCCAGCGTGGCGGAGTTAAGGCCGCACGAGTCTACGGTGACCGAGGCGTCCCCGATCACGCGGCCGCCGGCAATGTCCGCTAGGTGCTCGAGGCTGATGCTGCTTGTCACTGTGTCTCCTCTGTGTTCTTCTTCTTTTTCTATCGTTTACTGACTCAATAAGGTCTACTCGGCACGCAATGTCAGCGGCGGGGCCGGTGGTGACGGTGGGATGTTATCGCGGTTGAGAAGCCATGCGGCGATGTCGCTGAAGACTGGTGCAGCCGACTGGCCGCCAGAACCATCGTCGTTCACGCCGGACTCTGGCTCGTCCAGCATGACGGCGACGACGAAACGGGGGTCGTCGGCAGGCGCGATGCCCGCAAACGTGATCCAGTACTTGGAATTGGAGTAGGCACCGGTCTCTTCATCTACCTTCTGCGCAGTACCGGTTTTACCGGACAACTGGTATCCCTCAATCTTTGCGTTACCGGCGGTGCCGTTATTGATGCCCTGCTCATCGGATTGGAAAACAGCGCGGAACATATCCACCACGGTGCGTGCCGTTTCGGGGCTCACCACTTGTGTCTTTTCTGGCTCCTCAAGCTCTTCCTTAGTTCCATCTGGACCGGTGATGGAATCAATAATGCGCGGTTCAATGCGCTCACCGTCATTGGCCAGGGTCTGGTAAATCGAAGCGAGCTGCAGCGAAGTCCACGCTTGTCCCTGGCCGATGGGCAAGTTGGCAAAAGTACCGCCGGACCACTGCGACAGCGCAGGAACGAGGCCAGGTGACTCGTTGGGCAGCTCAATGCCCGAGGTTTGGCCGAGACCAAACTTCTTGAGATAGTCGGCGTATTTTTCCTGTCCCAGGCGCTCGGCCAACATGAGAGTGCCCACATTCGACGACTTACCAAAGACACCCGTGGTCGTATACGGCTCGACGCCGTGTGGCCACGCATCGCTCACGGTCACGCCGGCCATATCAATAGAACCAGGCACTTGGTGGACCTCATCAGGATCGGTCAAACCTTCTTCAATCGTTGCCGCTGCGGTAATAATCTTGGCTACTGATCCCGGTTCAAAGGGATGGGAAATACTGAGGTTATCGAAGGTTTTATTCTTCTCCAGCTGGTTCTCAATGTCCTTGTTCGGATCGATAGTGTCCGTGTTCGCCATGGCCAGGACCTGTCCGGTAGCGGCATCCAGAACCACTGCTTCAGCGCTCTTAGCTTTGGAATTTGCTTTCGCCTTCTCCAGCTTCTGCTGGACGTAGGTCTGCAGGTCGAGATCCAGGGTCAAGGTAACGTTCTTGCCGTCGGTAGTCGGCACCTGGTCGCGGAGGGTACCCGGGATAACCTGACCACTGGCGGAGACATCCTCGGTGGAGCTACCGTCAATGCCGGTCAGTGTCGTGTCTCCCGATGCTTCAAAGCCGAACTGGCCCTGCCCATCCATGGACACCTTGCCGATAACGTTTTCCGCGATCGATCCGTTGGGGTACTGGCGAATCTGCTGTTCATCGGCAGCAAGACCGTGGAACCGCTCCGAAATTTCCACTGCGACATCTGGGTCCACGTTGCGAACGAGCACCTCGTACTGCGTGTCAGCGCGGAGCTTGTCCATAATCTGGTCAGCATCCACATCTCCGGCATCGATACCCGCGTCCTTGAGCATCGACGGGATACCCTCCGCCATTTCGGTGAGGCGGTCGTTGAGCTTGTTATCGAGGAAAGACTCTTGGGCATCAGGGGCAAGGCCGGCGTACTCAGCGGTGTTGACGGCCTCGAGCTTTTCTTGCTGGCGCAATTCATCGCGCAGACGCGTTGGCGATACTGTCAGCGAACGCGCGCGCATGGTGTAAGCGAGGCGCTGTCCATCGCGGTCAAGAATCTCACCACGGCCAGCGGTGTCGATATAAACGCGGGTTCGCTGAGCGGCCGCCTTCGCTGCGAGGTCTGGCCCCCACACGATTTGTACCCAGGCAAGACGCCCCATCCACGCCAACATGACGACAAGCAGCAGTGAAGCGACAACATGCACGCGGCGACGCATCGTCTTCTGCTGGCTGACGGCCGGTTTTCCAGTCCGCGGATTCTTGTCGCGCGTAGCGGGGATAACCCGATCGGCCTCGTATCGCTGCCGGGTCTGGTGCGCTGTGCCACGTGGTTGGGAAGCACGGGCCGTGGAAGGGCGCCTCGGGCGCCGACCACCGTTGTGTGGTGGAGTCACACGTCACCTTTCTTTCTGCAGCAGATGGGCCTGGTTTGCCGCCGCGAGCGGCGGGCCTACTTACCCCCGAATTGTGCCCTATGATCACCGCGTGCCCGCGCAGGCACGCGCGGGCAGGGGTCGGAATCTAACCGCGAGCTGCGTAGGGCGCCTGTGCCGGAATATCCGGAAGCTCCACGCCGCCTTCAGCTGGAGCAGATTCCTCCCCGTGGTCCTCATGCTCCGCAGACGCATCGCGCTCTGCATTGTCTCGGTGTGGCTGGCCAGTGTGAAGGTTCGGACGGACATTAAGGTTGTCAGACATATTGGCCGTTGCGTTTGGATCACTCGACGCTCGGCCCGGGCGAACTGGCTCGCCGTTGACGTCCACGACGGATTCCATCTCAGGAGTCGCTTCACGCTTCTCTTCAGGTTTTCCCTCGCCATTTACTTCAACGATGCCCGGCTGTACGGGGATTCCCATGTTGGCTTCGTGCGCACGGCGGGCAACATCCGAGGCAGAGCGAACATTCTCAAGGTCCCGGTTGAGGGTCTCCAGCTGGTTGTCGAGCGTCGACTCATGTGCCGTGAGCTGTTGAATCTTGAATGTTTGCGAGGTCGACAGACCCGATAGCCACATCGCTCCTATCACACCAGTGATAAGCAACGTGATGGCGATGACTGACAGCCGTGCAAAGCGTCCATTGTTCTTGGGCTTCTGAACAACGCGGCGCCCGCGGTTGCTTACAACCTGCTTCGAGCCGAGACGGCCTCCACGCAGCCCCTCACTCTTGCGGCGAGTAGGTACGGTGCCGCGGTGCGGGGAACGGCTGGGCAGCGGAGTCGTGCGGCGGCTGCGCTCAAGCAGCGCAGTTGACTGACCAGCGTAGTCGGATCCAGTGGTGAAATCGCGGCTTGCTCCCATGGTAGGGGTCCTCTCGTGGTGGCGGGAAAGGGCTGTGCGGTCTCGAAGCGTCATGATGTTCCTCCCGGGTCATGGAACGATGGGGTTCCATCCACTCGTTCCAAGGCGCGAACGCGTACTGACGCGGCCCGCGAGTTTTCAGCAATCTCTTCCTCGCTAGCCTTTTCCGCACCACGCGTCACAATGGAATAGTGGGCGGCAGTTCCAGGAAGATCCATCGGCAAACCTGCCGGAGTGGTGGAGGTGCTGAGCTCTTTGAAGGCCTGCTTCACTATGCGATCTTCGAGAGACTGATAGCTCATGAACACCGCGCGCCCACCAACAGCGAGGGCGTCCGTGATAACGGGAATAACCTGCTCGATAGCCTCAAGTTCACGGTTAACTTCGACGCGCAGTGCCTGAAAAGTACGTTTTGCCGGGTGGCCGCCGGTGCGGCGAGTGGCTGCCGGAATAACGTCATACAGTAACTCGACGAGACGGGCAGACGTGGTAAACGGTTCCTTGTCCCGTTCTTTGAGCACTGCGGAGGCAATCTTGCCAGCAAAGCGCTCATCGCCATAAGTTTTCAGCACGCGAGCGAGGTCCCCGTGGCTGTAGGTATTGAGTACATCTGCAGCCGTTATCCCCTGGCTCGGATCCATGCGCATATCCAGCGGCGCATCCGTTTTGTACGCAAAGCCACGGTCAACCTGGTCGAGCTGCATGGAGGACACACCTAAGTCAAAGAGCGCTCCTGCCACGCCGTTGTTACGGGCAGCAGCGAAAATCTCGTGTTCACCACGCGCAATAGCGCCACCAACCTCATCGAAACGGGCATTAACTCCAACGAAGCGCTCTGGGAAGGCAGAGAGACGCTGCGAAGCATTACTTAATGATTGCCCATCCCTATCCACGCCAATGATGCGCACGGAAGGGAACTTTTGGAGGAAGTACTCGCTGTGACCACCCGCCCCCAAGGTGCCATCCACGATGACGGCATTCTCCCCTGCCGCCTCAACTGCGGGTGCCAGCAACTGCGCCATGCGCTCACGCATGACGGGTACGTGACCGTGGTTGTCGTTCACGTCGTAGGTGATGGTCTCATCCTGTGCCACAGCCCGCTGTCCCCCTTCCTCAAGGCGCCTGAGTTCGCTGTCTGGTTTGGTCGATAAAAACTGAGTGCGTATAGGGCCCTGTCCGAGGAAGGCTTCTGATGTCGGGGAAGTACACCAGATCATCTTCCTCGGGCAGAGTCCGTACACGCACTCTCGTTGTCCCGGCCCTTACAAGAGGCCGGCAAGCACGTCGTCGGCATCTGCTGCCGAATAAGCGTCTTCAGTTTGCGCCTGGTACTCAGCCCACGCGGCTGCGTCCCAGATTTCGAGGAAATCAACTGAGCCAACGACTACGCACTCCTTGGTGAGGTTTGCGTATTCGCGATGACCCGCGGACAACGTGATACGCCCATGCCCGTCAGGACGTTGCTCGTCCGCACTCGCAGCCAAGTTACGGATAAACGCACGCGCGTCTGGGTTGGTACGTGACACAGCCGCCGCTTTCCTAGCTCGTGCCGCGAACTCCTCCCGCGGATACACCGCGAGCGAATGATCCTGCCCCTTGGTGACCATGAGGCCACCGGCCAGTTCTTCACGAAACTTCGCCGGAAGCGTGAGCCGCCCTTTGTCGTCGAGCTTGGGAGTGTAGGTACCGAGAAACATCCCGGGTCCACCTTCCTGTCACTCGAAAACTCCGGATTCCTCTCGCGACAGGAGATCAACTCTCCTCCGCTACGCCCCACTCTACCCCACTTTCCCCCACCTTCCACACTTTGAAGGCAAATTACACGCGCGTGTCTCACTATTATCGCAGATAAATAGCCTGTTTTTCGGTGGGGGAAATTCCCCAACACCCTCTTGACACGTCCCCCAGATAACCCCACCTAGCACTTTAGAATCACATGTAACTTAAGTAGCTTTACCCACACTTCCCCCTACAGCTCTCTCTTTCCTGCAGAATCACCCGAAAGATGACCCCCAAGCATCCAATAAACACGAGCGTCAGCACCCCCACTATCAACCCGGTGGGGCAAAGTGGGGAATGTGGGGCAAAGTGGGGCGCCCCGACAAAACACAAAAGCGCCGCACCACTCTGCATGCGATGACCAACGTCATCACCGCAAAGTAGTACGGCGCTAGAAAGCCAGTGAGAGCTCTTAACGCTCCTCAAAACGACGGCGGAAGTTATCTTCCAAACGATCGCCCATACCACCATGTCGTTTCTTCGACTGCTGAGGACGGGACGAAGAGACAGTGGAAACAGACACCAAGGAGTCTCCAGAGTTTCCACGCAGCATCCAGACACCTGCACCAAACATCACAAGGAAGCCGAGAATGGAGAGTGCGATAAACCAGAGCGACTGCTGCGCGAGAGCGATACCGCTCACCATCATGCACAGGCCGACGACAACGAGTGCCACTCCACGGAGGGTAATGGCACCGGATCCCCCGCCAAAGGAGGAATCACCAGTTACAGACGCACCAAAGTCGGGGTCATTGGCCAGCAGCGACTGCTCAATTTCACGCAGTGCTTGCTGTTCTTGCTCAGAAAGGGCCACAGCGTCCTCCGTAGTGAGATTCGGGTAAATGATGTCTTTTTAGGGAATGCCTACCTCTATAACGTCAAGAGTAGCGAGATAGTTCCCGCAAAGACAGCCCGTCTCCCTGCGCCCGGCTACTACGTCACCACAATCACAAAAATAACTGCCAACTGCAGCTAATCCCACTACGCAGCCAAGCCACCGAAACCGAGTTCAGATTCGGTCGCGTCGACATATCGCGCAGCCAGCGCCAAATACTCATAGACAGCATCCTCATGAGGAACTGGATCCATTCCCGACGCCACACGAGAACGCACCCGCGAGTACTCCTTAAACTCTGCCGCCCACTGAGCGTCCGCCGGACCTACGAGGGCAACCTGCTCCCATGCAGAAGTAGGCAAACGGCGACGCCGAGACACCGACGACGCTGCCACACGCGCCCCTGCTGCACGCAGCGACGCACGATAAGCCATCTCTAGAGCGTCCTCAAAGCGACCCTGCGCGGCACTTGAGCGGGCATCCGCCAGCAAATCAAGGGCCTGAGTTAGAAAGCGATCGCGCCGGACACTTTGCATTGACTCTCGCCTACGCCCCCGCGCTGCCGCTGTTGCTGAAATTACCTGTGCCATGACCACTCCTCCTTGTTTGCCATAACCGCACCTACTGACTGTGTGCCCGAGACACTCACCTGTGACGTTTCCCTAAGCTTCTGCGCCTCACTGTAGGACCACCTCCGTACATCCACCCCTAACATTAGTTCACGTGTTCGAATCTTGCAACAGTTTTGCGCGAATAATCCCGCGTTTTTCGAACGCTAACGCGAGGAGTCCAACCTTCATTCTTCGGTTCCACTTTCGCCGGCTGTACGGATCTGTTGTTATTAGAACTGTGAGTTATACGCTGCGCCGTTTGAGCCCCCAAGAGTTCGCGATTGCCCTTCCACAGTTGGTAGACATCTATATCGAGGCCATGGGCTACTCAGCGGCCATGCGTGACAACTCGATCGCGCGCTGGAAGTCAGACCTCATGCGGCCAGGTTTTTCCTGTGTGGTCGCCACCACCGAGTACGGAATCTCCGGCTTTGCCTACGGTTTCTTGGGCTCCCCTGATACGTGGTGGGATAGGCAGCTCCGTCGTGCATTAATGACTATTGGCGGCCCCAGCCCGGAACAGGAGGACATCCTCCATAATTATTTTGAGCTCGCAGAAATCCACGTCCGCCCAGCAGAACAGGGCCACGGTCTTGGCCGCAGCATTCTCGAAGCCCTCGCTTGGAATCTGCCGGCGCGCTACATCCTCTTATCCACGCCCGAGCATCCAGGCGAAGCCAACTCCGCCTTCCGCTTATATCGCCGCCTGGGCTTTACAGATTTCCTACGCCAGCTCTACTACCCTGCCGATTCACGGCCTTTCGCTATCCTGCAGTCCTCCGTACCGCTCACGCCCGTCGACACCACCCAACCTGGCGCTTAACCTGCTCGCCCCTGCCAGGTATCGTGACAAGTGTGACTGAACCGAAGATTCCTACCCTGGACGATATCCCCGCTGCCGTGCGCGCTGAGCTTGCCTTCTTCCTCGACGGACAGCGCGACTCCATCGCCGCTATTGGCCAGCCGGTAACCCACGCCATTTCCTACTTGGAATCCTTTGTTCTCAATGGTGGAAAACGCATCCGCCCGCTCTACGCTTGGGCGGGCTTCGTGGGCGCACATGGTCTGGAGGGATCGGAATCGCCGGAGGCAATGCTGCGCGCTGCCTCCTCACTCGAGTTCATTCAAGCGTGCGCGCTTATCCACGATGACATTGTGGATGCCTCCGATACCCGGCGCGGGAACCCCACCGTTCACCGAGGAGTCGCTGCCCGCCATCGCGAATTGGAATTGAATGGAGACGCAGATTTCTTCGGCCAATCTCTCGCCATCCTCATCGGCGATATGGCACTGGTCTGGGCAGAAGACATGCTCCAGGATTCAGGTCTGAGCCCTGAAGCACTTGCTCGCGTGCGCGAGCCTTGGCGCGGTATGCGCCGCGAGGTTATTGGCGGCCAGATGCTGGATATCTCACTCGAGGCTGAGGGCTCCGAGGATGCCTCCTTGGCGGATTCCGTGAACCGATTTAAGACGGCCGCCTACACCATCGAACGCCCACTCCACCTTGGTGCGGCTGTGGCAGGGGCATCGGAGGAGCTCATCGCTGCCTTCCGCGGCTACGGCCGCGATATTGGTATCGCCTTTCAGCTTCGTGATGACCTTCTCGGAGTTTTTGGTGACCCCGCTATTACCGGTAAACCTGCCGGTGACGATCTCCGCGAGGGCAAGCGCACCGTGTTGCTCTCCCTCGCGCTGCAGCGCACGGATGCCACTGACCCCGTCGCCGCGGCAGAGCTTCGTCGTCTCATTGGCCAGACCGAAGACCCCGATGAGATTTCGCGTATGGCTGAGATTATCGCTGAGTCGGGAGCGCCGGACGTCGTCGAGCAGCGCATCACCGAGCTGACACAGTCGGGTCTGTCGCACTTGTACGACGCCCACGTCTCTCCAGATGTGACTGCAACGCTGGAGGATCTTGCCCGCAAATCCACCGCCCGCCGGATGTAACATGCCCGCCCGCACATCCAGGCGTATTGCGCTACGCATCCCCAACCCGCTCCCCTTGGGCATTGTCGCCAGCATCATTCTGGCGCTGGCGTCCTTCTCCGGCGGCGCTACCCGCAACCGGGGCGGCGTCTTGGAGGCGCTCAATATTGGCTTCCTTGCTTACGGACACGGCCGCAACATCGGCATGGTCCTGTATTGGATTGGCCTCTTCGGTCTTGTCGGTGCGTGGGTCCTGGCTGGGCGCCACGTCATTGCTCCGCAGCTCAAGGATCCGAAACCGGAGGGCGGTCTGCGCGACATCCAACGTATGTTGCTCAGCTGGATTGCTCCCTTGCTCATAGCCGCACCACTCGCGTCCCGGGATGTCTATTCCTATCTCATGCAGGGAGCCATGGTGCGTGACGGCTTCGATCCCTACACCGAAGGTGCCGCGGTCAACCCCGGGCCATTCCTCTTGGAAGTGTCCCACGACTGGCGCAACACCACCACGCCCTATGGGCCGCTGCATTTGTGGATGGGCAAGGGCGTCACACAGCTGGTTGGTGATCACGTTGCCGCCGGCATCATCGTCTACAAGATCGTTTCCGTCATCGGCTTCGCTGCCATCGCTTGGTCCATCCCGCGTCTAGCCCGCGCTATCGGCGGGGATCCCGCATTGGCGTTGTGGCTGGGTGTGGCCAACCCCGTCATGATTCTGCATCTGATCGGCGGCATGCACAACGAATCCGTCATGGTCGGCTTGGTCTCGCTTGGGCTTCTCGCGGCGGTCCACCACAAGTTTCATGCCAGCCTCCTGCTCGTGGGCATTGCAGTCTCGCTCAAAGCGACGGCCGTGTTCGCCGCGCCGTTCATCGTGTGGCTCATGGTTCACCACTGGGCACCGGAAGGGGCGAAGGCGCTCAAACGAGTCGGTATTTTCCTTCTGTCCGGAATCATTGCCGTGGCTGAGGTCGCGTCAGCGGTTGCGGTGATCACGTGGGCGTCGGGAAGCTCGTGGGGCTGGCTCTCACAGATCAGCGGCAACTCCAAGGTGATCAACCCGTTGGCGGGGCCGACGCTGCTTGCCGACGTCCTCGTGCCCCTCATCCAATTCTTCTCACCCGAGACGACCTACAACGGCGTGCTCGGGGTATTGCGTTCTGCCGGCATGGTGCTCATGCTGCTCGGGCTCGTCCTCGTGTGGTGGTGGGGTCGCACCGGCGTGCGCCGCGCCATCGCCGCCACGGCTGCGGCCTACCAAGTGGCATTCATCTTCAACTCCGTCACGCTGCCCTGGTACTACGCCTCAGTGTCGACGCTGATGGGCACGTTCCGCCCGCCGCTGCCCATCCTCAAGCTCGCTACGGGCGCCACCTTCTTCATCGGAGTTGCCTTTGCTGGTGACGGAAACCACCAGCTCTACAACTGGTTCTGGGTCATCGGCATGGTAGTCGTGGCATGGAGCGCCACGCAGTGGATCTTTGCTGGTGTTCCTGCAAGGTCGGCGTCTAAGACGTCGGCGTCTAAGACGCCGACGGTTAAAAGGCCGAGGCCTGCGCGCGCCGAATAACCTCGCGTGCAAGGTGGCCATGCAAGCCATCGATGGGACGTCCCGGCAAGGAGTCATCCTCAGTAAAGAGATGCGCGAGGATTTCGTTATCGTTCCACCCATTGTCCGAGAGCACAGTGATCACTCCCGAGACGTACTTGGAAATGACGCCCTTTGAGTTAAAGAAGGACGCAGGAACCAGACGGTTACCCTCTGGGTCACGCCAAGCGATGAACTTGCGGGCATTGAGCAAGTCAAAGACGCGGGTGATGGGAAGATCCAGCTTTTCAGCCACGTCCTTGAGCGTCAACAGCTCCTCGTCAGCGAGCAGCTCGACCAGCTCGGGATGGGAATTCTCTTCAGGGTTCGCAGAATTAGTCACAGACACAACTGTAGCGGGATCACACTTTGCGGAGAGGATCGACCATACTGGAATCCATGACAAGGCTGAACGTGGGCGACATTCTTGAAGGACGCTATCGCATCGATCAGCCGATCGCCCGCGGCGGCATGTCCACTGTGTACCGCTGCGTGGATATGCGTTTAGGCCGCGCAGTCGCCGCCAAGGTCATGGATGAGCGCTATCACGATGACCCCGTTTTCGTCACTCGCTTCGAGCGCGAGGCCCGCGCCATGGCGCAGCTGAGCCACCCCAACCTGGTGGCTGTGCATGACTTCTCGTCCGATGGCCTGCCCATCTATCTCATTATGGAGCTCATCACCGGCGGCACCCTGCGCGAGCTTCTCGCCGAGCGCGGCCCCATGCCGCCGCATGCCGCCGCCGGTGTCATGCATTCGGTCCTGGCAGGACTCAGCGAAGTCCACGACGCCGGACTCGTGCACCGTGATATCAAGCCGGATAATGTGCTCATCACGAACACGCACCGCGTCAAGGTAGGTGACTTCGGTCTCGTGCGCTCAACGCGCGCGGATCACGATAGTTCCGGCCAGATCGTCGGCACCGTCAGCTACCTCTCCCCGGAGCAGGTCACCGGCGCGGAGATTACACCGGCTTCCGACGTCTACTCGGCGGGAATTGTGCTCTTCGAGCTGCTCACAGGCACCGTTCCCTTCAGTGGTGAAACCCCGCTGGCCCATGCCACCGCCCGTGTTCACGCGGATGTCCCCGCGCCTTCCTCACGTATCGAGGGCGTGCCGATGCTTTTCGACGCCCTCGTGGCCACCGCCACCGCACGCCACCCCGCCGAGCGTTTCGCTGATGCACGTGAATTCCTCGATGCTTTGGACGATGTCTCCCGCGAGCTTCAGCTGCCGGCCTTTACAGTCCCCATCCCCCATAATTCGGCCGCTGCCCGCACCGCCGCGGTACCCACGGATTTTGCCGGCACAGGCAATACCCGAGTCTTCGAGGCAACCTCCGCGCTCAATACCGCCCGGTCTGACGTGGCTCAGCCAGCTGCACCAGACTTCGAGACACGCGTCGAACCGCCCATAGATTCCCCTCTGGCTGAGCCGCCGGTGCCGGTCGAGGAGTCCTACGCTCCTGCCGGTGCTGAAGAAGAACCCGAGGAACGCCCGCTGACCAACCGCAGCGCGGTCTCCCTTTTCGGGTTTCTTATCCTCGTTAGCCTCGCCACGCTCGCAGTTGCAGTGGCGGCGTGGTGGTTTGGCTCCGGAGAATACGGCACGTGGCCGATTCTCTGGAGACCGTACTAACTTCTAGTTGCGCAGCATCTCCGCGATGAGGAAGGACAGCTCCAGCGATTGCTGGGTGTTCAAGCGCGGGTCCACGGCAGATTCGTAGCGGCCCGGCAGGTCTACGTCGGTGATATCCTCAGCGCCACCGAGGCACTCGGTCACGTCCTCACCGGTGAACTCGAGATGCACGCCGCCTGGGTGGGTCCCCAGCTCGCGGTGAACCTCGAAGAATCCCTGAACCTCATCGACGATTTTGTCGAAGTGGCGGGTCTTGTAGCCGTTGGACGCGGTGAAGGTGTTGCCGTGCATCGGGTCGGACTGCCAGACCACCTTGTGGCCGGATTCCTCCACTGCCTTGATAATCGGGGGCAGTACGGAGCGCACCTTGTCGTGGCCCATACGAGCAATCATGGTGAGGCGGCCCGGCTCACGGTTCGGGTCAAGCTTTTCCGCGTACTCCACTGCCTGCTCCGGAGTCACGCCAGGGCCCAGCTTGATGCCCACTGGATTGCCAATGATGGACGCAAACGCCACGTGGAAGTCCTCGATGCCGCGGGTACGCTCGCCGATCCACAACTGGTGAGCGGACAAATCATAGAGCTTGGTTTCCCCATTGAAATCCGTACCCAGTCGCAGCATGGAGCGCTCGTAATCCTTCAGCAGGGCTTCGTGAGAGCAGTAGATCTCCGCCGAGCGCAGGGTTTCATCGGACACGCCACAGGCATTCATGAACGCCAGGCCGTTTTCAATCTCGTTGGCCAGAGCCTGGTAACGGGCACCCGCAGGCGAGTTCGCCACGAATTCGCGGTTCCATTCATGCAGGCGGTACAGGTCCGCGGTGCCGGAGTGCGTGAGGGAGCGAACCAGGTTCATTGCAGCCGACGAGTTTGCATAAGCACGAATCATGCGGGCGGGGTCGTGGCGGCGAGACTCCTCGTTGGCTTCAACGCCGTTGACGATGTCACCGCGGTAGTTGTACAGGCCGTTCGCATCGAGATCGGAGGAACGCGGCTTCGCGTATTGGCCAGCAATACGGCCCAGCTTCACTACCGGGGTAGACGCACCATAGGTCAAGACCACGGCCATCTGCAGCAGGGTCTTGATGTTGCCGCGAATGTGCGGCTCAGTGTTGGATTCAAAAGTCTCTGCGCAATCGCCGCCCTGGAGGAGGAAGGCTTTGCCCAAGGCGACGTCGGCAAGCTTGCGCTTGAGCTCCTCAATTTCCGGGGCCACGACGATGGGTGGGACCGATTCCAGAATCTTGCGCACGTTGTCTGCCTGCAGCTGGTCCCAGCTGGGCTGTTGCTTGGCCTCACGTGCAATAACGTCCTGGAACTTCTCGTTGATGCCCTCCGGTAGCGGCGGCAGATCAGGAAGCACTTCTTTGGGAATATCTACTGTCCAACTCACACCCAGTATTAAACCATCTCGCGCCTATAGTGCGTTAGTTAATCCCCCGATTGCCCCACCTTATAGATTCACGCGGTTGCCGCGGCTCAACGGCAGGTGTTGCTCGCAGGTGCGGAACTTGGCGAGGTTATGGCGGGCGTCGACAAGCGCATCGTGGTTCCCATTCGGCACGGGCGGCAGCGTGGGGCGGCCGGCAAACTCCCAATACTGCTTCAGCTCACGCGTGTAGCGCGGCAGCCCCTTGGGCAGCCCAGCCATGTCGCCCCAGAGCTGGGCCAAGACCACATGGTCGTAGGCGCCGACCCATGCCCACAGCTCAATGGGGCTGGAATGGCCGCCCATAAACTCGAGGAGCTCCTCACGGATAGTGGCGCGGGACTTCCACACCTCGTTGCCGGGACTCGGCAGTTTGTCTAGGACGTTCTCACGTACCCAGGCATTCGCCTTGGATGGGTCAAAATCGGTAGACACGGCATAATATTCGCTACCGTCTTCGCCCACGATGCCGATGGAGACCAACTCGATGGTCGATCCGTCCTCGATAAACTCGGTGTCGTAGAAGTAGCGCACGGTTTCGTATCCTAGTCTCTCTTCCCTTCCCCATTGTCACCGGGGCCCGTACTCAGCACCGCTGCCGCACTTGTCCTAGTACTGGTGGCGGCAGAATCTCGGGAACGACTATTTCCTTGTCGCTATGCTGCTCATGGCCGCAGCATCGTGGTTGTCCAGTGGCTCAACGGGCAGTACTTGGCGACGCCCCAGCGCCGGCGGCTTCAGCGACCAGCCCAGCACGGGAATCTTGCCCAAGGCCCACAGCGCCAGTGATGCCAGCCCCGCGTAAACGATGCACATGCTCAGCCAGAACCACGTATTGTCCAACGGCCACTGCCCCGCCAGTGAGACTTCTCGTGGGTACAGCGCCATGGGGAAGCCATACAGGACAGTCAGGCCAATTGGGTGTCCCAGATAGATCGGAAGCGTATGCGCGCCGATGAATCTAAGCCCCGTCGACACTGCCGGAATGTAGGACACAGCCACCGCCACGGCGATGCCCACAGGAACTTCACAGAACTGCTCCACCATGCGCACCAGAATGTGAAGATCGTGGTCAGCCAACACCTCAGCGCCAGGAAGCGGCCACGCAATCTCCATAGGTTCGGCACGCTGATCCCAGGCGCGACGGACAGTGAAACCAACGGCGTAGGCCATCATCATGCCCGAATAAGCCCACAACGTGCGCTGTTCCCAGCGTCCTTGGAATGGCGCCTCGAGGGCATCAGCAAAGGCCGTAATACCGTCACGAAAGTACGCCGCTGCCACGAACACCGGCAGGAACATGACCGCCTTGGCAATGGAGTGGAACTCCGCTTGCCACGCCATGAAGAGGATCGGGAAAAAGCTCAACGAAAGCCCCAGCCACCCCGGGAGCGCGCGCACACACCACAGGAAGACATTAAAAAGAATGAGGGCATGGAGGAACCACGCCATGGAGTGGCCAACGAGAAGGCTTGCCATCATCTGGCTCGGATCGAAAATGGGATCCCCAAAGACCCAGTGATACTCCACGCGCTTTGTCTGCTGCTCAATGAGCATCCACACCACATAGGGCACGAAAAAATACCACAGACGCCGCGTGACCAGTTCCACAAAACCAAAGTGAAAAACTCTCTGGGAAAAATAGCCACTGACAAGGAAGAACAAAGGCAAGCGCAAAGGATCTAGCCACACGTTAAAGGCGGCCAGCCACGTATCTTGGGCCTCTGGTACGGCTAAAGTGACGTGGAGCAACACCACGCCAAGGATGGATAATCCTTTCGCTACATCAGGCCAGGCAAGGCGATGAGAGAGAGAAGAGCTCACAGATTACTGCGCCTCCGAACCGGGCTCGGCCCCTTCCGGGTAGCCGTGTCCAGCTTGCAGGGATGCTTTGACATCAGAGGCGTAAACATCCACATATGGCTGCCCGGTCAGCTCCGCCAGCTGCTTCATCACATAGTCCGTGAAAGCGCGGGCAGTTTCGTGATCTTCTGGATCAAGGCCGCGTTCTGCTGCCCACGCGGTGGGATCAATAGGCTCGCCCACGCGCATGCCGACGCGTACCGGACGCGGAATCCACGTGCCAATAGGGTTGGCTTTTCGGGTATTGATCATGGCAATCGGCAGCACCTTTTCCCCTGTGGTGAGCGCAATGCGGGCCATGCCGGTGCGCCCCTTGTAGATGCGGCCATCCGGCGAACGCGTGCCTTCGGGGTAAATACCAAACAGATCGCCGCGTCCCATGATGCGCTGCGCGCTGGCCAACATGGCATCGCTAGCGTTCTTATCCACACGGTCAATCGGCACCTGGCCCACGGAGCTAAAGAACCACTTCTGCACTCGCCCCACCAGTCCAGGGGTGGTGAAGTATTCGCTCTTAGCCAGGAAGGTGATCTGCCGCGGGCACAACAGCGGAAAATAGAAAGAGTCCATGACCGCTTGATGCGAAGACGCCAAGATAGCCGGGCCCGACTCTGGAATGCGTTCCATACCCTCAGACCATGGGCGGTTCCATACCCGCAAGGCAGGCCCAAAGAAGATGTGCTTAAAAGCCCAATACCACTTGTTTCGCATCACTTATAGTCCTATCTCTGGTTGTGCCGGCCCCGCGGATGACTCCACGAAGGGCAAGTATACGGTGTTAACCTCGGCGCTCCTGACGGGCGAGATCTGCGACACCGATCATACCTGCCGCCGAGCCCAACTCGGCGGTCGCGACGCGCGCCAAGGGGCGGTGACCGGCACCAACAATCTGTTGCGCCATGCGCTCACGCGCTACATCGAGGAATAAATCCGCGTCCTGCGAGACGCCTCCACCGATGATAATGAGCTCTGGATCGAGCACGTCCGCCACCATAGACAGACCCTGGCCGAGCCACTGCCCGAAGTCCTCCATGACGGCTGTGGCCAGCGGATCTCCTTGACGAGCCGCAGCCGTGATGTCTTCACCGGAGGGCTTCTCAGGAAGCGCGGTCTCATACTTCCCACGCAGTTCTGCGAAGGTGTCCGGCAGCGCCGTGCCGGACGCGTAGCGCTCCAAGCAGCCGCGCTTGCCACAGGAGCATAAGCGTCCGCCGGGGTTGACAACGAGGTGCCCGAACTCGGGGGCAGTCCCGAACGCTCCTCGGTAGATGCGCCCCTCGATAAATAACGTAGCGCCGATGCCCGTACCCACGGCAAAAAAGACCCATTCCTTGGCACCGCGTCCGGCGCCGAAACGCCACTCGCCCCACGCAGCCGAATTGGCATCGTGTTCCAAACGAACCGGTACGTCTATTCGCTTGCTCAACGTCTCGCGCACAGCGGCGTCACGCCACGGCAGGTGCGGAGCGAAACGCACCACTTCGCAGTCAGGATCCAGGAACCCGGCGAGGGCGAGTCCTACCGCGGTGATGTCATGTCGAGCTGAAAGTTCCTCCACGCACCGAACGATGTCATCTTCCAGCTGGCCAGCATCGGTGGCTGTGGGCACGCTTGTGGAATCTACAATCTCTCCAGCTGCATCGATGACTGCAGCACGAAGGTTGGTGCCGCCGATATCGAAACCAATGGTGAGGCCAGCGTCGTCGCCTTCGGCGGAGGGAGAGTGTTCAAGCATGACTAGTAGGATATACCTCCGACTTAGCTCCGGTCACATTCAAGAACCTCGCGCAGACGCGCTCCCATAATTTCCCACGTCCAGTGCTCCTCCACGTGGCGGCGTCCGGAGGTTGCCATGCGGTGCCTCAGGGGGACGTCGCCAAGCAGCAGCTCCACCGCTTCCTCCACCTCCGCGAGATCAGACCCCCTCACGACAACGCCTGACTCTGGGGTGATGGTCTCTGGGGCGCCACCGGAATCCCCCGCGATAACCGGCAACCCCGCCGCCTGCGCCTCAAGGTAAACGATCCCCAAACCTTCGACATCGAGCCCTCCCCCACGGGTGCGGGCTGGCATGGCAAAAATATCGGCTGCATGCAGTGCCATGAGCAGTTCTTCGGTGTCCCGTGCTTCTCTTAACACAGCGTCCGGACAGTACTCCTGCGCAAGTACCCGCAGTGTGGACTCATAACTTCCACGGCCGATAATCAGCAGCTGGGCATCCGGATACGCCTGCCGTACTCGTGGCATGGCCCGCAGGAGTTGATCCTGGCCCTTGCGCGGCACCCATCGTGAGATGCACACGATGACGGGTCCCTCACTCAAACCAAAATGCTGGCGCGCAGTCGCCTTCTGCGCCTCCGTTGCGGGCACAAAGTCCTCGAGGCTCACCGCTGACGGCATATGTACCCACCGCGGGTGCGGGCCAAACGCCCTGGTCAATCGACGGCGAGTGTACTCCGAAATATAGGTGACGACATCAGAGGTGTCTCCAATCCGGCGCAGTGCTTGACGGGCCCCAGGCAACATGGACCAGCCCACCTCGTGTCCGTGCGTCGTCGCCACGATGCGGCGCGCCCCCGCTTTCCGTGCAGCTGATGCCATCAGCGCTAGAGGAGCCGCCGCGCCGAACCACACGGTCTCAATGTCGTGTTCACGGATAAGGCGCTGCATTTCGTGAGCCGTGGCCGGGGTCGGCAGCATCACCTTCCGCGGCCAACGCACCACCGTATAGTCCACCGACTTGTCATATTCAGCAGCGGCATCCGCATCCTGGGTTGAGGCAAAAACTACGACGTCCTGCGAGTCCAGAGTGCGGAGGAAATCTCGCAGGTAGGACTGAATTCCCCCAATGGTGGGCGGAAAATCATTCGTGACCAGGAGCGTCCGTGCCATGCGCTAGTACCGGACAGCACCCTGAACTGGCATCGAATTCAACGGCACCACAGCAACCGGAACACCGTACGTTGATGCATGCACAACCTGCCCATCACCGATATACATACCCACGTGGGTAATGCCCGGGTAGTAGCCCACAATGTCACCTGGCTGCAACTGATCCAGCGGCACCGGCGTGCCACCAGCGATCTGCGCCTGCGACGTACGCGGAATACTCTTGCCCATCTGCTGGTAGCTCCACACCATCAGACCTGAGCAATCGAAAGTGTCCGGCCCTGCAGAACCCCAACCATACGGTGCGCCCAGACGCGTCATCGCGGCTTGCACGGCAGCAGACCCGGAGCCGTCAACGAGTGCAGCAAGATCAATATCGGAGGAGCCGCCAAAGTGCTCAACCCATGCCTGACGCGCCTCAGGGCTTAAGGCGTCAATTTTCTCTTCCAGCTCTTTTTGCTGCCCCTCGAGCTCTGATTGCTCGTCCATCAGCGTTTCACGCTGGCGCTGCAGTTCGTCCCGGGTACGGCGTGCCGCATCAGCCGTATCGACTGCTTCCTGGTGGGCAGAATCAGCCGCTGCGGAAGCAGCCACCATAGCCTCTTCTTCACGCTTCGCGGCCTTTGACAAAGCGCCAAGGTACCCCATGCGTTCCACTGCACTAGCGACATCCTCAGCGTCGAGCGCCGCTGCGATTGGTGACGCCGCATCACGCCGATAGCGCTTTTGCGCCAACGCATCAATTCGCTTCTGTTGTTCGGCCACCGCTGCGGACGCCTCGTCAGCGTTGCGCTGAGCCCCGGCTGCCTGCTCATCGAGTTCGCCGATTCGCTTCTCGGTCTTCTCGATCTCATCCTCGAGGCCCTTGACCTCCTCCCCCTTGGCAGACACGCGCTGGGCGACGTCCGCCATACGCTCGATGAGTCCAGCGAGATCCTCCGGCGCGTCCTCCTGCCCGACCTCTTGAGCGACAACCGAAGGCGCGACAACGGTTGGTGGAACTGCCGCCACCGCACACGCAGTGATAACGGAAGCAAGACGGCGACGCGACATGGACACCCCAGAATCCTAAGAAAATAATAATAGTTGACTGAAGTATAGCCTCAGCCAAGGGAAAACAAAAGACTACCGAATAACAATAGTGGAACCCCTTCCCCACTCTCATCTTCGACGTGACGAGTGTGGCGGAAGGGGTTAAAAATGTCCTCTGGGCCGTCTTTTAGAAGCGAACAGCAGAGTGGATCGGCATGTAATTCAGGGAACGCTCGCCCACCGGGGTGCCGGTGTTCAGCGCGTCAATGATGGTGCCATGGCCGGTGTAGATACCAACGTGGGATGCACCGGAGTAGTAAACGATGATGTCGCCCGGCTGAAGAGCATCCAGGGAAACCTGGGTGCCGGCAGATGCCTGTGCCTGGGAGGTGCGCGGGATCTCGACGCCAGCCTGACGGTAAGCCCAGGAGGTCAGACCAGAGCAGTCAAAAGCGCTCGGACCGTTGGCGCCGTAAACGTACGGAGAGCCGACTGCGGAACGAGCAGCCTCGAGGACCTTCTCGCCGACAGACTTAACCGGGGCGGGGGCCGGAGCCTCCTGTGCTACCGGCGCCTCAACGGAGGCAGCGTAGTCGGAGCCCTGGTTGGACTTCAAGGACGGGACGTACTTATCAACGTTCGGAACCTGCTTGATGTTCGGAACGTTCTCCAAGCCAGCGACCTCGAAGCGGATGTCGGTGTTCGGAACGACGACCTCGGCGGCGTTGGCGGCAGCCGGTACGGTAACGGCTGCGGTTGCTGCGACAGCAGCGGTGGTTGCAATGCGACGGGTGTTCAGGTTGCCCTGGCGACGGTGCTTAGCCACGAATTTAAACTCCAAATCTTCCAGTGCGCCTACCTTCGCTGCCTCCAAACAGAACATAGTTCTCTTGGAGTGCAACGAAAGCTCTGACCCATGGGCGGGCCTAGCGTTCGACGGTGACCCATTCCTGTAGGACCACCTCCGCTCGGCCCCCGAATTTTAGGAGGGGCCAGACGCGGCGCTTAAATCTTCAGTTCGTATTGAGCACCGGTGCTTGGTACACCGTGTCGGTAACTCAATGTCTCGAATAGGTTACGAAACCATCACAAGCGATGTCGAGTTAGAAACACGATTCCCCCTTCGTTACCGTCCTGTTACCAAACGTCAACCCAAATGAGACTGGCCCGAGAATTCAGACACCATTAACACGCAAGCGCCACCGTTCACACCCTCCCACCTGCGACGACAAGCCACCACAAGACTCGACAACAACCGGACCATTGCGGAGAATTCCAACTGAAATCCGTAAGAGAATTTCAGAATGTGACCTTTGTCACCTGGCTGTAATTTGAAGTACCAATGGCCCCACATAACCCTTCCGGCACACTTTTCCCACCGGAAAAAGTGCTGTTTTCCAGCGGTTTTCCTGTCACCCACGTCACCCCAATCAGAGATCTGGGCCTCAAAATTCCCATCGGGGCACTTACATCGCGAAGGTTATGCGCAGGTAAACAGAAGGTTACGGACCTTATCCAAGCGATTTTCTCCGCGCATATGGGCGCCACACAGCCATAAACACACCCACAAGAAGCCGACCACAGCCACCTAGCGACCCTGCCCTCCCCCAGCCGAGCGCTCTTTTTCATCGTACGAAACGACGATCCTTATACTCGATACGCTCATTTCCTATCTCGTCGTTCTAGACGACGATTCCTATCTCCCTCTCTCAATATGGCGCCGCCACCTTTTCGTCGTCTACGGCAACGAGGAAACTTTGTTCTGGGGGGAAAGATAAACCTTCCGCCGGCGTCGTCGTTTCTGACGACGATAGGAAAAATCACCGATTCCCAAGTCTCACTTTTCGCCGGGTCCCACCCGCTTCACCATCATCGTCGTTTAGTTCGACGAGCATGCCAGCCGCATCGCCGCCCCAACCTTCTAGAAGGGAATATCGCCACCGCTGCTGTTGTCGCGGTCTGCCGGGTCGGTCATATCAAAGACTTCCACGATCTCACCGCTATCTA
>ERZ1031113.17-NODE-17-length-105079-cov-16.237479_pt1 | contig 105079 bp, 101 predicted proteins | sample MGYA00518225_ERZ1031113 | MGnify/ENA primary metagenome ERZ1031113 (study PRJEB33718, sample SAMN03159751) | human skin metagenome | collected 2014-05-20 | study: EMG produced TPA metagenomics assembly of the PRJNA266117 data set (Human skin bacterial metagenome...
CGAGTTGCGGTAGGAGAAATAGGTTTCTAAATCCCCCATGACCCAGAACCCTAAAACACCCCAACCAACCCCGCAACCGGAGGGGGAGCACGCGACATGTATACAACGAATGCTCGTAAGTGCACGCCAGTAACTCGACCAGTGGTATGTTTGTTGAAGCAAACGACATAGTGGCCTCGCTCACGTTTTCCCTTTGGGTGAAAATGCCTGGAAGGACGGCTGCAAGCGGACCTGAACTATCACTATGAGGAGACGTGCATGAGCCAAGCGACTAAAACGAGTACTGCGTATGCAGCGAATGATGCTTCGCCGACAAAGGCGGACGGGAGAGCTGACAGTAGCGAGGCGATGGGGTGGCACCGCGTTTTGGACTGGCGGCCGAGGAGCACGCTGTCGCGCGTTTTGATTGTTTTTCTGCTCGTCGCACCCATCGTTGTGGCCGGCACCATGATGTGGGCCATGTGGGATCCCTCCAAGTACATGCGCAATATTGACTTGGCGGTGGTGAATGAGGATGTGGGCGTCGAGAAGCAAGGCAAATACACCAACTACGGCGATCAGGTCGTCGAAGGCCTCATGGAAACGGAGTACCTCAATTTCGCCGAGGTCAGCAAGGGCGACGGGGATGAGGGCCTGCTTAAGGGCAAATACCTCATGGTCGTGACCATCCCGAAGAACTTCTCCGAGCAGGCCGTGACGATTATTAGTGAGAAACCGGTCAAGCCGGAGATCCATTTCGCCACCAATGACTATTACGGCACGAATGGCTCGGTGATTTCGTCGAGCCTCATCCCGCAGGTACAGACCAGCGTAGAGAACGCGATTTCCAAGAAATATGCCGACCAGGTCATTGAGGGACTCAACAAGCTCAGTGATGGATTGGGAACGGCAGCGGAAGGCGCAGGGCGCTTGGATGAAGGCGCGGGCAAGTTGCAAGACGGCGGTGGCCGCGCGGTCGAGGGCATTGCCAAACTCGACTCCGGTGCGACTGAGCTCAATAACGGTACGGGTCAGCTTTTGGATGGCACGACGCGGCTTAATGATGGTGTGGGGCGCTTGAGTGCTGGCGCTGCACAATTGGATGATGGTGCAGCACAGCTTGCCGACGGCTCGGATAAACTGCTCGCTGGCACCGGGCGCCTTGCTGATGGCGCAGGCCAGATTGATGGCGGTGTCAATCAGCTCACGGGCATGCTTATTCCACTGCTTAAGCAGGCTCAGGCCGTCGCACCGGCACTGCTGCAGCTTGTCGACGTCCTCCGCAGCCTCGGCATGACCGAGCAGGCCGAGCAGTTGTACTCTTTGGTCTCCAAGCTCGACCCAGCAGCGAGCGGCAATATGGTGGCCCAGTTAGAGAAGCTGTCAGCCGGTACCGGCCAGCTTTATTACAATCTCTCTGACCCGAACTCGGAATACCTCGGCGGCATGACGGCGCTCAACGACGGCGCCCACCGCCTAGCCGGTGGAACTCAAGAACTGCGCAACGGTGTGGGTGAGCTCAGCAGCGGCGCCGTCCAGCTTCACGATGGTGCTTCTCGTCTTCATGAGGGCACAGGCACACTCAAAGACGGCACAAGCCAGTTGGCGGCGGGGGGCACAGAGCTGAAGGCAGGTATGGACCAGCTCAAGGAAGGCTCCAACGAACTAGCCACCAAGCTGGCCGATGGCGCAGCGAAGGCTCCCTCCATCAGCCAACCAGATACCTCTGCACAAAACATGGCGGTGCCCATCAACTTCACCTCATCCAATGTTCACCCGGTGCAGACTGTGGTTAACCCGATCGATCCGACGCACAAGAACATTACGGGCGGAGCATCGATGCTCTTCGTGCTGGTCTTTGGCTTCCTCGTTATGCTGCTTCTAGCGATGACGCTGCCGTACTATCTGGGGCGGCGCAGTGGGGCCGCGTCCAGTCCGGTTCGTGGCGTCCTGGCAGCGTTTGGTGTGGTGGCAGGTCTCAACTTCCTAGTTCTGGGCTTCATGGCTTTCATGTCAGCCACGGTGGGGTGGTCCCCAGCCAGCTGGCCGATGATGCTTCTCGTTATTGCTGCGATCGCTGCGGTCGGTGCGGCGACGTACCAATTCTTCCTCGTCACCTTCGGCCGCAAGATTGGAGCAATCTTTTCCGTCGGCGCCTTTGCCCTCGGAATCATGGTCTTTGGCGGTGTGTGGCCGGTAGCTGCCATTCCACGCCCGCTGAGTCTGCTGCATCCATTCCACCCGATGTCGTATGCGAAGAATGCCTTTACCCGAGCTACCGACGGTATCCACGATGGAACCTTCTGGGCGGGTATCGCCGTTCTCTTCATTGTGACCGCGTTGGCGCTGGTGGCGTCGTGTGTAGTGTTCCGAGCGCGCCACCACGGCACGGCTCGCATCCTGGATGAGCACCTCTTCCGCCCGAAGGTCGCGGCGAGCGCCTAGAAGCTGTACGCGCCGAGCCCGCCGGGGAGGTTGCGCAGCTCGATGCCCATTTCGGAAGCGAGGTCGGCGTAGCGCAAGACAAAACCGGCGCTTCGACCGCCAGAAGGACAGGCTACGTACACCAGGTCTGAGTCACAGGATGCGAAAGCGTGGCGCACAGAGTCATCATCCGTGACGGTATACCAGGGCAGTGATACCGCGGCCGCAGAGGGGGTGGGGTGTTCGGAGATGTCGAGGAGGGCGGCGTGGCCGTCGCGAAGCTCTGGCGGCAGTTGTGATTCGACTGGCAAGGCGGTGACGAGGGGGCGGTCTGGGTCGGCGCCTACGCGCAGCGTGCGGAACGTACCAGGAAATGCGTCGTAGGAGGTTACACGGCCAAGAAGCTCCTCGTGGTGCGGCAGCTTGCCCAGCCAGCCTAGCGCCGCGGTGGTCATCAGCCCGGCAATGACCGACGTCGTGGCCCCGAGAACCCCAGCTGTCGAGCACTCGAGGGACTCACCTGTGGGCGGGGAGGGGAAGAGATCGCGCAGGCCCACCCCGCGCCCGTCGGCACAGTTGTGGCCGGAGTACCACAGGGCGGACTGCCCGCCGTAGCGCAGCACGGTTCCCCAAGCCAGTGGGGTGGAGGTGAGCTCGCAGGCATCGGCGACGAGGTATTTCGTGTCGAAGGTATCGGAGCCATCGAGGACGAGGTCAGCGGCAGCGCACAACTCGAGGACGTTAGAGGAATCGAGGCGCTCCTGAAGCGCGGTGATGGTGAGTTCGGGGGCCAGCTCGCAGGCACGTGCGGCGGCTACTTCTGCCTTGGGCTTGCCGACGTCCCCCGCACCAAACAACACCTGCCTGTGCAGGTTACTGATGTCGACGGTATCGGAATCAATGAGCGTGATGCGGCCAATTCCTGCGGCGGCCAGCTGCTGAAGGGCGGGGCAACCGAGCCCGCCGGCGCCCACGACGAGCACGTGCGCGGAATTGAGTCGTTCTTGGGCGACGTCGCCGAAGCCGGGCAAGAGGCGTTGGCGCGCGGTCCGGGCGAGTTCGGTCTCGCTGAGCATGATGGCAGTCCTTCTACAAGGGGCGGTGGTGGGCTACAGGACCTGATCAGCCCAGTTGGCCAGACCCTCGAAGGTGGAGGAGGCCTGGGCATGTTCGCGCTGCGGGATGCGCCCAGCGCTGCGTGCAAGGCGACCTGCTTCGACGGCGTGGCGCATGGCGGTGGCCATGGCTTCCGGGTTCTGGCAACGGTTGACCGCGCTGGCCAGCAGCACGCCGGAGCAGCCCAGCTCCATGGCGAGGGTGGCATCGGAGGCGGTGCCGATGCCGGCGTCGACAAGCACCGGCACCGAGGCGCGCGAGCAGATGAGCTCGAGGTTATGCGGGTTGAGGATGCCCAGGCCGGTGCCGATGGGGGCGCCGAGCGGCATGACTGCTGCGGCGCCTGCATCCTCGAGGCGCTGGGCTGCCACGGGGTCGTCGCTGGTATAGGCCAGCACAGTAAATCCTTCGGCGCTGAGCAGCTCGGTGGCGTCGAGGGTCTCCACGACATCGGGCAGCAGCGTGTGTTCATCGGCGATGACCTCTACCTTCACCCACGAGGTACCCAGCGCCTCGCGGGCCATGCGGGCGGTGAGAACGGCCTCGCGCGCGGTGCGACAACCGGCAGTATTGGGCAACGGCGAGATGTTGAGGCGGCGCAGCAGGTCAAAGACACTCTCACCGCCGCTGGTGCCGGCGTGGCGGCGCATGGCCACGGTGGTCAACTCGGTTCCGGAGGCGACGAGCGCGCGTTCCAAGGCTTCGTGGCTGGTGGCCCCACCGGTGCCCATGATGAGGTGCGAGGAAAAGGTGGTATTGGCAATAGTGAGCATGTAGCTTCTAGCCTCCCTGTACTGCGGTGAGGATTTCTACGGTTGCGCCTTCGGTAAGTGGGGTGGTTTCCCATTGTGAGCGGGGAACGACCTGGTCGGCGACGGCTACCGCGGTGCCGTCAGCAGCAATGCCTTTTTCCTCCAGCAGTTGGGCAACGGTGCTGGCCGCCGTGTCATAGGGCTGGCCGTTGAAAGTGAGGATCATTGGTGCTCCTTGAGGTGTCGCAGGGGATGACAGGCAGTGAGATCGATGCTGGGATCAGTGCCGTCGATGAGCTCGCGGGTACAGCGCGCGGCCAGGGCCGTGAGCAGGATGCCGTGGCGGAAATAGCCGGTAGAGATGACGAGCCGGTCGCTGACGCGGCCAAGATAAGGCAGGTCATCCGGCGTGCCGGGGCGAGCACCTGCGCTGGCCTCGAGGAACTCGCATTCCTCGATGGCGGGGAGGATGCGGATGGCGTCGCGAAGCAGCGCGTAGACCCCGCCGGCTTGTGCGGAGGACAGAGAGTCCTCACGGGAGGTAGCACCAACGGCCAAGGTGCCATCGGCTCGAGGGATGAGGTAGATGGGGCGATCCTCCACGAAGCCGCGGACGACCCGGGTAAGCAGCGGCTGCAAGTGCTCTGGCACGCGCAGGCGCACGATGTCGCCATACACCGGGCGCAGTTGGAGGGGAGAGCGTTCAAATCCCGCTGAGCGTGCCCAGTCGACGTCGCGGGCGCCCAGTCCAGCAGCCAGGACGACGTCATCGGCGTGGAAGTTACCAGCGGGAGTGCTGACCATGCCTGTAGCGGCATCAACCGACTGCGCCGCCGTGCGGAAGAAACGCACGCCGAGCTCTTGGGCTGCGCTCAGCAGCGAAGCGGCCCACTGGCGGGGAAAAACTTGCGTGTCACCGGGGATGCTCACAGCAGCGGCGAGACGCGGGGAGAGAAGCGGTTCGGCGCGGCGGGCCTCGCGCACGGTGATGCGCTCGACCTCCATGCCGTGGAGAGATTGATAGTCAGCCAGCTCAATAAGGTGCTGGGCATCCGCACGGTCGGCAGCGACGACGAGCGTGCCCTCATCGCGGTAGCCGGTGGGGACCTCCGTGTGGGAAGCAACCAGATCGATGAGTTCCGGGTACCACTCGCCGGAGGCTCGCATCAAGGGAAAGAGCGGATCCTGCTGGTACACCACCTCTGCAGTGGGGGCGAGCATCCCGCCGGCGAAGTGCGTGGCTCCGGACGCCGGCGCAGGATCCAGCACCGTGACCTCGTGACCCTGAGAAGCCAGCTCCACTGCGGTGGCTAGGCCCACTACACCTGCACCGACAATGATGACAGAAGAATCAGAGGCGGTACTCATCGCGCACCTTCATCGAAGCCGGACAGCAGCTCGCGGCAGTAGGCTTCCGGGTCATCGGCATGCATGATGCCGCGCACGACAGCTAGGCCGGCCACTCCAGTTGCGGCAAGATCTGCTGCGTCGTTAGCGGTGACATCCCCGATGGCCACGAGGGGAACCTGGGAGAGCTTCACTAGTTCCGGGTAGGCGTTAAGCCCCAGCGGCGGGCGGCCGGAGTCCTTCGTTGGCGTGGCACGGAAGGGGCCGCAGCCGATGTAGTCAATATACTCAGCCACCTCGTTGGCGGCCGCGACGAGCTCGCGGGTGCCCGTGGTCAGCCCGATGATCGCTTCTGGCCCCAGCAGCGCGCGGGCGGCTGCTACGGGCAGATCGTCTTGACCAATGTGCACTCCGTGAATTGCTTCGCCGTCGTGGCGGAGGGCAGCGGCGACGTCCACGCGGTCGTCGATAAGCACACGCGTTTCTGGGCTGGCCTGTGCCACCGCACGCGCCACGTCGCGGCCCAACAGGTAGAGGTCGCGGGCAGAAATCGGCTTAGAACGTACCTGCACGACCCCGGCCCCGCCGCGCGCTGCGGCAGCCGCGATGCGAACGACGTCCGCATGCGAGCCCGCGCCCGTGACGAAGTAGCAGCGAAAATCAGGCATTGACGCCGTCTTCCTCGTGGTACAGCTGCGAACCCTGCGCCTTAAACTCCTTCGACTTGCGCTCCTCGCCTGCGCGGGCAGCAGCGATAACGTCCGGGTCTACGGAGCCTTGGCCTGGGAAGCTGGGCATGCCGAGGGAATCGGAGAACGTATCGCGAATGTCTTGGCTGATGCGCATCGAGCAGAACTTCGGGCCGCACATCGAGCAGAAGTGTGCCGTCTTCGCTGGCTCGGCGGGCAGAGTCTCATCATGGTAGGCCTGCGCGGTATCCGGGTCGAGGGAAAGCGCAAACTGATCGTGCCAGCGGAACTCGAAGCGGGCCTTGCTCATCGCATCGTCCCAGGCGCGTGCACCCGGGTGGCCCTTGGCCACGTCCGCCGCATGGGCCGCGAGCTTATAGGTGATAACGCCGGTCTTCACATCATCGCGGTTGGGCAGGCCCAGGTGTTCCTTCGGGGTGACGTAGCACAGCATGGCCGTGCCACCCATGGCGATATGTGCCGCGCCGATGGCGGAGGTGATGTGGTCATAACCCGGCGCGATATCGGTAACCAGCGGGCCTAGCGTGTAGAAGGGAGCATCAGAAGCCCAGTCCTGCTCTAGCTCGTTGTTTTCCTGAATCATGTTGAGTGGCACGTGGCCGGGGCCTTCCACCATGACCTGAACGTCGTACTCCCAGGCGCGCCGGGTGAGCTCACCGATGGTCTTGAGCTCAGCGAATTGGGCGGTGTCGTTGGCGTCCGCCAGCGAACCTGGGCGCAGACCATCGCCGAGGGAGAAAGCGACGTCGTAGCGCGCGAAAATCTCACACAGCTCGTCGAAGTTTTCATAGAGGAAGGACTCCTTGTGGTGTGCCAGGCACCAGCCCGCCATGATGGAACCACCACGGGAGACAATGCCCGTCACGCGGTTCGTGGTCAGCGGCACGTAGGGCAGCAGCACGCCGGCATGGATGGTCATGTAGTCCACGCCTTGTTCGCACTGTTCGATGACGGTATCGCGGAAGATTTCCCAGGTCAGGTCTTCTGCGACGCCGTTAACCTTTTCCAAAGCCTGGTAGATGGGCACGGTGCCGATGGGCACCGGCGAGTTGCGCAGGATCCACTCACGGGTGGTGTGGATGTCATCTCCAGTGGAGAGATCCATGACGGTATCTGCACCCCACCGCGTGGCCCAGCGCAGCTTCGACACCTCTTCCGCAATGGAGGACGTCACCGCAGAGTTACCAATGTTGGCATTGATTTTGGTGAGGAACTTCCGTCCGATGATCATCGGCTCCGATTCCGGGTGGTTCACATTATTGGGCAGGATGGCGCGGCCGCGCGCGATTTCGGAGCGCACAAACTCCGGGTCGCAATGCTCGCGCAGGGCTACAAATTCCATCTCCTTGGTGATGATGCCCTGGCGTGCGTAGTGCATTTGGGTCACACGCTTGCCTTCCTTTGACCGCAGCGGCTGGCGACGCTCCCCCTTCCACTCCTGGGAAGCCGCACCGCGGCGCTCGGCGGAGCGGCCGTCATCTGCCAGGTTGCGGGCGCGGCCTTCGTAGGGCTCTACATCGCCGCGCTCGGCAATCCATTCTGCGCGCAGTGCCGGCAGGCCCACCTCAGGTTCACATTCCGGGCCACGGGTGCGGTACACGCGGAAAGGTTCGTTGGGGCCGGTGGGGGAATCATCCAGCTGGATTTCCGTCTCAGGCACCTCGAGGCCCTTCTCCCGGATGGGGGAGTAGGAGTGCTTGGGGTGGATCTCTCCGGAGTCGGAGGACTGGATGGGGTTATGGGTAGCCGTCATGGCTGCTCCTCTCTTCCTTCGCTGGTGCTAACCAGACAGGTTCGAACGGTGCAGGCGCGGTGTCAGCGCCACTCTCAGCCCGCTTCCTGCGGGCACCCGTGGGGTATCAGTGCGTTTCCCACCATAGAGGGTAAATCCCAGCCATGTCAGGCATTTGGAACAATTTGGCCGGTGGGGGTGAGGTATGGAAAGATGACGTTGTTCTATGTAACAGGCACGAACCGGTCAGCTACCGAAAGGTGGCGCTAGGGTCCTCTGTCTTAAACTGAAAAGGAAAACATTCAATGGCAAACCTCATTGACAAGGTTGACGCAGCACAGCTGCGTGACGATATCCCGTCCTTCCGCCCGGGTGACACCCTCGACGTCAACGTCAAGGTTATCGAGGGTAGCACCGAGCGTACCCAGCTCTTCAAGGGCGTCTGCATCCGCCGCCAGGGCGACGGCATCCGCGAGACCTTCACCGTCCGCAAGGTTTCCTTCGGCATCGGTGTGGAGCGTACCTTCCCGGTTCACTCCCCGAACATCGCCTCCATCGAGGTAGTTCGCCGCGGCCGCGTTCGCCGCGCCAAGCTGTACTACCTGCGCGACCTGCGCGGCAAGAAGGCCCGCATCAAGGAGCGTCGCTAGTTCTAGCTGCTCAGTAGCCCTCCGCTTCCCACCGTTTCTCATGGGTAAGGCGGAGGGCTTTGTGCTTTACAACGCTGCTCCTGCCGAGCCACATACCGAGGATGTCGTTGCACATTGCTAGGATTTAGCGCGTGGATAAAGACAAGGACATGGCTGAAGGTGTCTCTGAGAATCTCACTGACGGTGTCACCAGCGGTGAGCAGGGCGCAGAGAAGAACGTGGATGCGGCGGTAGGGGGGACGTCGCCAAGCACTGCACTGCCTGCGAAGGAGCAGGAGAAAGAAAAGAAGCAGATGCCGTGGTTCCTGGAGACCGTCATCGTCGTGGTCTGCGTACTCGCGGTGGTCGGTGTGTTCCAGAACTTTGTGGGCCGCCAGTACGTCATCCCCTCCGGTTCGATGGAGCCGACCTTGCATGGCTGCGCCGGCTGTAACAATGACCGCATTTTCACCGAGAAGGTCTCCTATTACGGTGACAAAACCCCAGAGCCGGGTGATGTGGTGGTCTTCAAGGGCACCGAGGATTGGGATACTAATTGGCAATCCCCGCGCTCGGATAACCCGGTGATTCACCGTATTCAGGATGCCTTGAGCTATGTCTCGCTTACCCCGCCGGATGAAAACACCCTGGTTAAGAGAGTCATCGCTACCGGTGGACAGACTGTGTCCTGCCAGGAAGGTGACCCAGCCGTCATGGTGGATGGCAAGCCCATCGATCAGGACTACGTTCAGGACCCGCCCACCTACCGGGTGGACGAAACTACCGGTTCCTATGCCTGCGGCGGTGCTTATTTTGGTCCGGTGACCGTACCGGAAGGCAATATCTGGGTGATGGGTGACAACCGCACGGCATCGGCGGACTCGCGCTACCACATGCAGGATGAGTACCAGGGCACCATCCCCCTGGAGAACGTGCGCGGCAAGGTCATGTTCGTCTTCTTCCCCTTCAACCGTATCGGTGGGGTCGATGACCCGGACATCCAGTCCTAGCCCCAGCCCGGAAGCCACGCGCCTGCGCACACGTGATGTGCTGTGGGCGCTTGCGGTGACCTTTGCTGCGTTGGCGCTCATCCAAGCCTTCGTAGGTCGGATGTACCTTATCCCGTCGTCATCTATGGAACCGACCCTGCATGGCTGCCCTGGGTGCGCGAACGACCGCATCGTCGTGCAGAAGGTCAGCTACTATTTCTCTGACCCGCAGCCGGGAGACGTCGTGGTCTTTTCCGGACCAGATTCGTGGAATACCTCGTTTGACGTCGCACGTTCCCGCAACGTTTTCGTGCGTGGGCTGCAAAACCTAGGCGCTGTGGTGGGGCTGGTGCCCAACGGTGACAACATCCTGGTCAAACGTGTCATCGCCACAGGCGGGCAGACCGTGTCCTGCGAGGAGGGCGATCCTTCCATCATGGTCGACGGGCATGCAACGAGCCAGGATTTTGTCCTTGACCCTCCAGAGATTCCCATCGATAGCAGCGGGGCCTCCCAGGCGTGCGGCGGTGCCTACTTTGGTCCGGTTACGGTACCGGATGGGCACCTGTGGGTCATGGGGGATAACCGCACGAATTCTCTCGACTCACGCGCGCATCTGGGCGATAAACTGCAGGGCACCATCCCCGTCGAGAATGTGCGTGGCAAAGTCGAAGCCGTGGTTCTGCCGGTGAGCCGCGCGCATCCTATCGACCATCCAGAGCTATGAGGCGTCTGAAGCAAAAGCGCACGTATGAGGTGGCGTTGTCAAAGGCGGGTCTGGGGCCGGTGGCGGGCGTGGATGAAGCTGGGCGTGGGGCCTGCTGTGGGCCGGTGACCATTGCTGCCTGCATCCTTCCGGAACGTATCCTCCCGGGGCTTGAGCATCTCGATGATTCGAAGAAACTGAGCCCTGCTGCACGTACCCAGTTGGAGCCGATCATTAAACGGCGGGCTCTCGCCTGGTCCGTGGTGCACATTGCGGCTCGTGACATCGACACGTTTGGGATCCAACACGCCAATGTGTCCGGGATGCGCCGCGCGGTGGCGCAGTTGGAGGTCCGTCCGGGCTATGTGCTTACCGACGCCCTCCGAGTCCCCGGCATCCCTTCCCCGCAGTTGCCGATCGTCGGTGGTGATACCGCAGCGCGATGTATAGCAGCAGCCAGTATCTTGGCCAAGGTCTCTCGGGACCGTCTCATGGAGGACCTAGAGGAGCGCTATCCGGGCTATGGCTTGGGCAACCACAAGGGATATGGCACCGCCGCGCACCAAGAGGCCATCGCCCAGATGGGGGCAACCCCAGAGCACCGGATGAGTTATCGCAATGTTGCCGGCGCTCATGCGGACTTCCTCGCGCGCGCCTGAGCGCTTCAGCGCTGTGTGGGAAGTAAGCTGAGGCACGTTCTGTCACAACACGTGACAACCGCCGGAGACGTGAGCGAAGGAGAAGCACACCGTGAGCGCTGAGGAACTCGATAACTACGAGGCTGAAGTCGAGCTGTCGCTGTACCGCGAGTACCGCGATGTGGTCAGCCAATTCTCCTATGTGGTGGAGACCGAACGCAGGTTTTACCTGGCCAACGCCGTCGAACTTATCCCACACACGTCTGGACCTGATGTCTATTACGAGGTGCGCATGTCGGATGCGTGGGTCTGGGATATGTATCGCTCCGCACGTTTCGTGCGCTACGTCCGCGTTATCACCTACAAGGACGTCAACATCGAGGAGCTGGACAAGCCGGACTTTGTGCTTCCGGACTAGCCCAAGCTGTGGATAACCCTGAGGGGGTGGGGTGACCCCGGACTCGTTATCCACAAAAATGCCGTGTGGGGCTGCGGGCCCCTCGTCAGGAGATAGGTACCTGAGGTGTTCTGGATAGTGCCGTGAGGTCCACGGCACGAGGACTGGGCTTGTGTCGTGCTTGCGGCGTGTAGAAAGCGCGACCATTCCAAGGAGCACCTCCATGACCAGAACTTCAACATCCTCTACTCGCACAGGGACACTGAACACGCCCGTTGCGGGCCAGACCATCCGCCCCCAAGACGCCTTAGGACGTGCGGGTGAAAAATTCGCCGCCGACTTCTACCGGGCACGCGGCAGCCAAGTAATAGCTGCGAACGTGCAGTACTCCGTAGGGGAGATAGATCTCGTTGTGCGCGAGCGGGATGGAACAATTGTCTTCGTCGAGGTAAAGACCCGTGCTACCCGCAATTACGGCGTCGCAGAGGCAGTGACGAAGCGCAAACTGCAGCGCCTGCGCAAGGCTGCCGCCTACTGGTTGGATGGCAAGCCGCTTTCCGACGTCCGCTTTGACGTCCTCGGCCTTGTACAATCCGGCGCTGACTTCGATGTGGAGTACTTCCAGGGGGTGGAGCATGGCTCTCGGTAGGTGCGACACGATTGCACTTGATGGCGTACTCGCCAAAGTCGTTGAGGTGGAGGCCAATGTCGGTCCAGGTCTCCCAGGAGTACACGTGGTGGGCCTAGGCGATGCCGCGATTTCTGAGTCACGCGACCGCATCCGCACAGCGGTGAGCAACTCTCACTTGCCCTGGCCCAAAACCAAGGTTGTAGTGTCGATGTCCCCAGCGTCACTGCCCAAGGCGGGGGCTCACTTCGACTTGCCCATGGCACTTGCCATTCTGGCAGCGGGGCAGCCGGACAATAACCGGCTCACCGGGACTATCGTGCTGGGTGAGCTGGGACTTGATGGCCGCGTGCGTCCAGTATCTGGCATCATCCCCGCGCTTCTGGCAGCGCGCTCACAAGGCTATGACACGCTCATCATCCCTCCCGGCAATGCGGCTGAAGCAGCACTTGTGCCGGGTATGCGGGTCCTTGTCGCGGAGACACTGTGGGATGCTTTTGCCTGGGCTTGTGGCAGCGATTGTCTTGCCGCAGCGGAGCTTGTTGCACGCGACGTCGTAGCGCTGCGCGAAGAGCCAGCCGACTTCAGCGAAGTGGCCGGCCAGAAGGAAGCTAAGTGGGCAGCAGAGGTCGCGGCAGCCGGCGGACATCACGTCATGATGGTCGGACCACCTGGGTCTGGAAAGTCCATGATTGCCTCCCGCTTACCCAGCATTCTGCCGCGGTTGACTACCGACCAGTCAGTTGAAGCTACCGCTATTCATTCGGTGGCAGGTTCAGTCGGGACAGTCATTTCCTGCGCTCCCTTTATCGCTCCGCATGCCTCAGTGACCAGAGCCGCGCTCATTGGCGGCGGCTCGGGACGCCCGCGGCCGGGTGCGGTGAGCCTAGCCCACCACGGAGTTCTCTTCCTGGATGAAGTTAGTGAGGTACCTGCCCAGGTGTTGGACGGCCTTCGCGCACCTTTGGAAGAAGGGCAGGTGCGTTTGGCCCGGGCGCGCCGGGAGGTCACATTCCCTGCGCGTTTTCAGCTGGTGCTCGCGGCGAACCCCTGCCGCTGCGGTACCGAAGATCCAGCGCGCTGTGAATGCAGATCGGTGGACCGGATGAACTACCTGTCCAACCTGTCTGGTCCCTTACGCGATCGCCTCGACATTATCGTCTCCTTGTCCGGCCAGTCCGCAGTGCTCAATGCCGAAGGCGAGGAAACCTCTGCTGTAATTGCGCAGCGCGTAGCCGAAGCCCGTGAACGCATGACCACTCGATGGGAGAACGACGGTCTGGGAGTGGTGAATAATGGCGCTGTTCCGGCCTCGTATCTGCGGCGTCATCGTCCCGCAGCTGAATCCGCCATGATCATGCTGGCGGCCTACTTGGCTGAAGGAGAGCTGAGCCAACGCGGCGTGGACCGCGTACTGCGATTGGCCTGGACATTGGCGGACCTCGACGGCACCGACCGCCCAGACCTCGACCACGTCAGCCGGGCCCTTGACCTGCGTGGCGCGGGGACAATCGAAAGGCTGGCAGCATGAGTGAGCTCAACCTATCGACGCCCCAGCACACGTGGGCCTACCTCAACCGCGTGGTGGAGGGACCCGCACCTGTGCTGCATGGATTGCTCACTCACTACCCCGCAGAAGAGATTGCCCACGGCATCTATAGGGGAGAGGACTGGATCGGTCCGTTGCGCCAGTCCACGGCTTCGCGGCGTGACTGGTTGCGTCAAGACGAAGATCTAGCCGCCGCGGAAGCAGTAGGGGCGAGGCTGATTACCCCGGACGACAACGAGTGGCCGGGCGAGGAGTTTTCCAGTGCTTTCGGTTTCTATCAACAGGGGCTTGTCGATGCCCCTGCGACCTTCGATGACCAGGCTGTCCCTCCCCATAGTTTGTGGGTACGCGGCGGTAATCTGCATGAGGCCGTAGCGCAGTCTGTCGCTCTGGTCGGCACCCGTGCAGTTAGCCGCTACGGCTGGGAAGCAAGCCGGTTATTGGCAGGCGGCTTAGCTACCCACCAGTGGACAGTGGTCTCCGGCGGCGCGGTTGGTGTGGACACTGCTGTGCACGAAAGCGCTCTGGATGCAGGCGGCCAGACAGTGGCGGTGGCTGCCTGTGGCATCGACATTTCCTATCCGGCGCGCAACGCACAGCTCTTTGAGAAGATTGCCGCGTCAGGTTGCGTTGTTTCGGAGTTCGCGCCGGGAACCCGGCCGCAGCGCTTTCGATTTCTTTCTCGTAACCGGCTGGTGGCAGCAATGACGGCGGGCACTGTGGTCGTGGAGGCCGGTTTCAGATCGGGCGCGCTCAACACCTTGAACTGGGCGGAAGCTCTGGGCAGGGTAGCTATGGCGGTTCCGGGGCCGATAACAACGTCGGGTTCATTGGGCTGTCACCAGCGCATCCAGGAAGGTCGCGCGCAATTGGTGGCTTCTGCTGATGAGGTACGAGGCTTGGTCGGCCAAGTCGGTGCCGTGGACGCGGCAGGACAATACGAGCTGGAGTTCCAGCCCACGGCAGTCCAGCGGCTTTCTCGAAACGAGCTCAAGGTGTATGACTCCACGCCTCCTGAAACCGCGGAGGAAGGAGCGAGCGCTGAAGACATTGCCGCGGCGGCAGGCATGCGCGTGGCCTTGACAGTGCACCTGCTGGTGGCGATGCAGAAGATGGGGGTGATAAGCCGTACTGGAGCGCTATGGCAGCGTACGTGAGTACACTCTTGAGTTATGAGTGGCGCAAGTGAAAATGGTGGGCGGCGTGTTGGGGCGCAGCTGGAGGAAGCAATAGAGGACTTCGCTGAACACCAGCGTGTTGTCCGCGGCCGCTCATCCGCCACCGTTCGCGGATACTGCTCAGACTTGCGCCTGCTTAGTGGCAGCGTGCCTGACTTTGCCTCGTTCACGTTGACTGCGCTGCGCGCGTGGCTGGCACGCGCAGTCGAGGAAGGGAAGTCTCGGTCCACGCTGGCTCGGCGCACCGCGTCACTGCGCGCATTTTCGACGTGGGCGGCACGTGAAGGTTATCTCGCCACTGATGTGGCTCAACGCCTCGTTACGCCAAAGGTAGGCAAGCACCTGCCGACCGTCATGTCACCCACTGCCGCCGGTGAGCTCATGGGCAATGCGGTGTCGACCGATGAGGTTCACTTCCTGCGAGATAGTGCCATGCTGGAATTCCTCTATGCCACGGGAGTACGTGTCGCGGAACTTGTCGGGCTCGATATTGGCGATGTTGACCTCGCGCGCCGAACCGCACGTGTCACCGGTAAAGGAAATAAACAACGGGTTGTGCCCTTTGGGGCAGCAGCTGCAGAGGCGCTTGAAGCGTGGTTGAGTTCTGGGCGCGGACAGCTAGCGGGTGACACGGAGGCGGTGTTTGTGGGGACTCGGGGTGGTCGTATTGATGCCCGCCAGGTGCGACGAGTTGTGGACCGCGCCGCACAAGTAACAGGAGAGTCGGGTCTGACCCCGCACGGACTTCGGCACTCGGCCGCCACGCATTTGTTAGAAGGCGGCGCTGATCTCCGTATTGTCCAAGAGATGTTGGGGCATTCCTCGCTGCAGACCACGCAGGTCTATACCCACGTTTCGGCGCAGAGGCTTAAGGACGTCTACGCGCGTTCCCACCCACGGGCTTGAGCCGGATGACGGGTTCGCCCAACAGCCCTAATGGGTCGATGTAGTCCTCACGTCCTTCCACGGCACCCCAGTGGAGTCCCGGATAGCCGTCGACGGACGGCGCCAGCGTGCCAATGATGTCTCCCTCTGTGACGTGGTCACCTTTTTTGACTCTCGCAAAGACAGGTTGATAGGTCGTGCGAATCCCGTCGTCATGCTTGATGGATACCACGGGTTTACCAGCGACCGAACCAGCGAAGTGCACCACGCCATCCCCGGCCGCGCGCACAGAGCCGCCTACAGGGAGGGCCAAATCGACACCGCGATGACCAGATAGCCAGCGCTGCTCGGGAGGCTCGAATCCTCGCAATACCTGAGTGGCCGTGGGGAAACCGGTCGTCGGATCGACGTAAGGCAGAGCCTGCGGAACAGCGGCTAAGGCAATATGAGCTAAGACGGCCACGGTCGCAAGAACAGTGGTGATGTGAGAACGGTGCTGCATGTTTCCATCATTGATGTCTGAGCTTGCAGTGGGAAGGGGGAGAAGTGAAGTGTGGATAACTTGTTAAGGAAGAAACGCGTGTTTCAGTAGTGGGAAAGTTGGCTGAAGCTGTCAACAAAGTCCTTGTGAGTTTAGGGTCTGTCGTTTTGGAATCCTTGCGTGTGCAGTACTAAGCTGGCCGTTAGCAGTCTGTGTTTACTGCTCTCGTGCTGTCTTTCGGGCCTAGTGCTCGCGGCGCATGAAGAGAGAAACTCTGGATTGACTACGCGCGGCGAAGTCGTCGCTTCCTGGGTTAAGGAAGAGACAGTCTGTGGTTGACGTGGTCCCCGTTGAGTCGGGGTGTTGACTTGGGCCTTCGTTGCTAGGGTGCGGGATAAAATACCGCACAATTTTTGCAAAACCGAAACAACGTATAGAAAGCGAGCGAATCATGGCAGTTGTAACCATGCGCGAGCTCCTCGACGCTGGTGTCCACTTCGGTCACCAGACCCGTCGCTGGAACCCGAAGATGAAGCGCTACATCTTCACCGACCGTAACGGCATCTACATCATTGACCTGCAGCAGACGCTGACCTACATCGATGAGGCCTTCGAGTTCGTTAAGGAAACCGTCGCACACGGCGGCACCATCCTCTTCGTCGGCACCAAGAAGCAGGCTCAGGAAGCTGTTGCCGAAGAGGCAACCCGCGTTGGCATGCCGTACGTCAACCACCGCTGGTTGGGCGGTATGCTCACCAACTTCCAGACCGTGTCCAAGCGTCTGAAGCGCATGAAGGAACTGCAGGCTATGGACGCCGCTGAGGACGGCTACAAGGGCCGCACCAAGAAGGAAGTTCTCATGCTTACCCGCGAGCGCGTTAAGCTCGAGCGCGTCCTGGGCGGCATCTCCGACATGACCAAGGCTCCGTCCGCACTGTGGATCGTTGACACCAACAAGGAGCACATCGCGGTCAAGGAAGCTCACAAGCTCAACATCCCGGTTGTTGCCATCCTGGATACCAACTGCGACCCGGATGAGGTCAACTTCCCGATCCCGGGCAACGACGATGCTATCCGCGCCACCAAGCTGCTGTCCGGCATCATCGCCACCGCAGTGGAAGAGGGCAAGAAGGCTCGCGAAGAGCGCCAGCTTGCTCAGGCTAAGGAAGCTGCCGGCGATTCCGCTGAGAAGGACGCTCGCGACGCCGCTGAGGCTGCCGCTGCTTCCGATCCGGCCTCCGCCGAGAAGGCTGAGGACGCCACGGAGTCCGCAGAGTAATCTGCACTGCCTATAAGCCCCCGCACCGCGTGGTACATACAATCCCGCGGCGATGGGGGCTTTTTCTCACGCGCCCCATCATGGCGCGTGACACGCCACCACGCCGTCAACAGGCACTGCGGTGTCGTGCGCGTTACCCTCGCGGGGGAGTTGAGAATCACTAACACCCCCTCAACGCGACGTGGTGGAAGCGATTCAGCTACGCTGTTTCATCGAATACCGTTTAATTCCAAGGAGGAACGCTCCAACTATGGCGAACTACACTGCTGCAGACGTTAAGGCACTGCGTGAGGCCACCGGCGCCGGCATGCTCGATTGCAAGAAGGCTCTCGACGAGTCCCAGGGTGACTACGACAAGGCTGTCGAGTACCTGCGCATCAAGGGTGCAAAGAACGTGTCCAAGCGTGCTGAGCGCGAGGCTACCGAGGGTCTGATTGCCGTGTCCGGCAACACCATGGTCGAGATCAACTGCGAGACCGACTTCGTGGCTAAGAACGAGGCCTTCAAGTCCTTCGCTGCCAAGATTGCTGAGGCTGCTGGCGAGGCCAAGGTTAACTCCGGCGAGGAGCTCAACAACCTCGAGATCGATGGCAAGAAGGTTTCTGAGGTCGTCGACGAAGAGTCCGCAAAGACCGGTGAGAAGCTGCAGGCACGCCGCGCAGTCACCATCGAGGGCGACAACGTTGCTGTCTACCTGCACCAGCGTTCCGCTGATCTGCCGCCGGCAGTGGGCGTTCTCGTGTCCTACGAGGGCAACGCTGAGGGCGCACACGCAGTGGCCCTGCAGATTGCTGCCATGAACGCTGAGTACCTCACCCGCGAGGACGTCCCGGCTGAGGTCGTTGAGAAGGAGCGCGAAATCGCTGAGGCTACCACCCGCGAGGAGGGCAAGCCGGAGGCTGCTCTGCCGAAGATCGTGGAAGGCCGCCTCAACGGCTTCTACAAGTCCGTCGTCCTGCTTGAGCAGGCTTCCCTGTCTGACTCCAAGAAGACCGTCAAGCAGGTGGCTGACGAGGCTGGCACCACCATCACCAACTTCGTTCGCTACGAGGTGGGCGCCTAAACGCCATTTGGGCGCGACGCGCTGACTCACTGTCCCCCTTCTCCCTCCCCACGATGTATTGGGGTAGGAGAGGGGGACGTTTGTGTTTTGGGGACGTCGTCAAGCACTGCTCACGCACAGCCGTGGGTGAATATTTATGACGGACGCAGCTATGGTTAAGATGGAACAGAAAAAGTGAAGTGCTCAACTCGGATGCTCAATGTGGAGCACCGCCATGCGTGAAGGAGACGATGAAGGCCGTGACGACCCCTGGACCGAAGCGAACCGGATACAAGCGAGTCATGCTGAAGCTGGGCGGTGAGATGTTTGGCGGAGGCAAGGTTGGCATCGACCCGGATGTAGTGGAAAACGTCGCACGTCAGATCGCCGAGGTGGCAAACCAGGGCACCGAAATTGCCGTGGTCATCGGCGGTGGCAACTTCTTCCGTGGCGCTGAGCTCTCCCAGCGTGGCATGGACCGCGCACGTTCTGACTACATGGGCATGCTGGGCACCGTCATGAACTCCTTGGCGCTGCAGGACTTCCTCAAGCAGCAAGGCATTGACTGCCGCGTGCAGACCTCCATCAACATGGCCCAGATAGCGGAGCCGTATCTGCCGCTGCGTGCAGATCGCCACTTGGAGAAGGGCCGCGTCGTCATCTTCGGCGCAGGTATGGGTATGCCGTACTTTTCCACCGACACCACTGCCGCACAACGCGCGCTCGAAATTGGGGCGGAGGTGCTCTTCTTGGCCAAGGCCGTGGACGGCGTATATTCCGCTGACCCGCGCACCAACCCGGATGCTGAGCTGTACTCCGAAATCACCCCGCGTGAGGTCATTGAAAAGGGCCTGAAGGTAGCAGATGCCACCGCATTCAGCCTGTGCATGGACAACAACATGCCGATCTTGGTGTTTAACCTCCTGACCGACGGCAACATTAAGCGTGCCGTTAATGGTGAGAAGATCGGCACGCTGGTCCAGTCTTAGTACAAACCGGCCGCGACCTGCTAGATTCTTTCCCAGAACTTTTAACTATTGCAAGGGAGTTGTAAACCCTCATGATCGACGAGATCCAGCTCGAAGCAGAAGAGCACATGACCGCCTCAGTGGAGCATGCCCGCGAGCAGCTCCTCACCATCCGTACCGGCCGTGCGAACCCGTCCATGTTCAACGGCTTGGTAGCGGATTACTACGGTGTGCCGACCCCGATTACGCAGATGTCCACCATCTCCGTTCCAGAGCCTCGCATGCTGCTTATCAAGCCCTATGAGCAGTCCATGATTGGTGAGATTGAGAACGCAATCCGTAACTCGGACCTCGGCGTCAACCCGACCAATGACGGTCAGGTGCTGCGCGTGACTGTTCCGCAGCTCACGGAGGAGCGCCGTCGTGACATGGTCAAGTTGGCAAAGAGCAAGGGCGAGGATGGCAAGATTGCTATCCGCAACATCCGCCGCAAGGCAATGGAGCAGCTCAAGAAACTGCAGAAGGATGGCGACGCGGGCGAAGATGAGGTTATCGCCGCCGAGAAGGAAATGGAAAAGATTACTTCCGGCTACATCGAGCAGGTAGACAAGCTCGTCGCCAACAAGGAAGAGGAGCTCATGGAGGTCTAGCCTCCTGCTATGAACTCCGAACCGCCGCCGCGCCAAGGCACCGACCAGCACGGCGGCATTTTTCTGTGTAGGACCCCACGATGACATTCCATTACGTGTGAAGGAGTTAGCGTGACCACTGAGCACTCATGGCACACTCGCCGGATGCCTAAGCCGAAGAACAATGCGGGCCGAGATCTACCCGCTGCTATTGGCGTGGGTGTTGGACTTGGTGCGCTCGTTGTTTTCGCCGTGTGGGCAGGGCCCTTCGTGTGGTACTTGGTGGTCGCAGCAGCGCTTGGCGTGGCTATGTGGGAGGTGCTGACACGCCTGCGCGAGCACTCTTATTACGTGCCACGCACGCTGCTTATCGTCTTGGGGCAAGCGATGGTGTGGGTTTCGTGGTTCCTGAACGCTCCGGGACTCGTAGCGGTCTATGTCGTGGCCGTGCTCGCCCTCATGTTTGGGCGCCTTTTCCATAATGGGCGACACCGCCCGCCGATTAACTATCTGCGCGATATGTCTGTCGGCATCTTCGTCCTGACGTGGATCCCGCTCTTCGGTACGTTCGCGGCGATGCTCTCCCGCGTTGAGACGCCTTTTGCATCCGGAGCGGCGTCCATTGTTGTCTTCATGCTGTGCGTCGTGGCGTCAGATACCGGTGGCTTCATCGCGGGCGTCATGTTTGGTTCGCACCCCATGGCCCCTGCCGTGAGCCCGAAGAAGTCCTGGGAAGGCTTCGCTGGTTCGGTCCTGTTTGGTACCGTCACTGGCGCGCTGTGCTTTGCTTTCTTGCTGCACCACACCCCGTGGGTTGGCGCACTGATGGGCCTTGGACTCGTATTCTGTGCCACGCTGGGTGACCTCGTGGAATCACAATTCAAACGCGAGCTGGGTATCAAGGATATGTCGGACCTGTTGCCGGGCCACGGCGGGCTGATGGACCGACTCGACGGCATGTTGCCGTCAGCAATGGTGACCTGGGTGGCCATGAGTTTCCTGGCCACCCTTACCCCCTAGGGAGTGCTCGGACGCCTAGCGTCGAGCCTGCTTGCGCACCTGGCGGCGCAGCTCAAACATACGCCAGCCGCCGACGAGCGCCATGATGAGTGCACCGGCAATGGCGCAGATGAGGTAGGTAACGCCGGCCGGGAATTCGACAGACCAGTTGAGGAAGTTGAGCGGTACTTCGTGCTGGTTCTGCAGAATGAAGATAATGAGCACAATCAGCAGCAAGAAGCCCACGATGAGGGCAATCCAGGTGCTGGCGGCAAAAGAGCCCTTAACCTTGCCGTTGTTCTTGTCCGTGGTCGTTGCCGGGGAAGTCGCCGTAGTAGTGCTATCAGTCGTCGTGCCGGCGGGTTCGACAGCCCCCGCGGTATCCGGGGTGGTCTCGTAGGCAGTGTTGTCAGGCTGCGCGTCGAAATTTGTGCTCGGTTCGTTGTCAGCGAAAGGGCCGGAGGTTGAGCGGAGATTTTCAGAGCTATGTTCTGGATTCGTCATACACCTATTAAATAGGTCAACATGTCACTTTCGCCACTCCAGCGGAGCTTCGATTGGATAATGTGGCCAAAAACGTGGAAAAATGGGCCTCACCATGGCTGAACCACTGAAATTGAACTTCTCCGCTCCGCGTCGCGGGCTGCCCCCGAAGCACTTCGCGGACTTGACCGAGGACGAGCGCATTGAAGCGCTCTCCGAACTTGGCCTGCCCAAGTTCCGAGCAAAGCAGCTGGCCAAGCACTACTACGTTCACCACACCGCCGATGTTTCCGAGATGACCGATATCCCGGCTGCTTACCGCGATGCTGTCCAAGAAAAGCTCTTCCCTGAGCTCATGACGCCCATTCGCCAAACCTCCACAGATGATGGCGAAACCACCAAGTCCCTGTGGCGTTTGCACGATGGCACGCTGTTGGAGTCGGTCCTGATGCGCTACCCGGGCCGCGCTACGCTGTGCATTTCTTCCCAGGCTGGTTGCGGCATGGCGTGTCCGTTCTGTGCTACCGGCCAGGGCGGCCTAGACCGTAACCTGTCCACGGCTGAAATTGTGGAGCAGTTCCGCCACGCCGCACGCCTCATGGAGGCAGAAGGTGGCCGCCTGAGCAACGTCGTGTTTATGGGCATGGGAGAGCCGCTGGCGAACTACAAGCGCGTAGTCCAGGCAGTCCGCCAGATTACCGGCCAGGACCTAGCTGGCTTCGGCCTGTCTCAGCGCAACGTCACCGTCTCCACCGTGGGCTTGGCTCCTGCTATTCGCAAGCTGGCGGATGAGGACCTCTCCTGCACTCTGGCAGTCTCCCTGCATACCCCGGATGATGAATTGCGCGATACCCTCGTGCCGGTTAATAACCGCTGGCCGGTCGATGACGTGCTCGACGCTGCCCGCTACTACGCCGAGAAATCGGGCCGCCGCGTGTCTATCGAGTACGCGCTTATTCGGGACAAGAATGACCAGGACTTCCGCGCAGACATGCTGGGGCAGAAATTGCACGCAGCGCTTGGTTCCAAGGTCCACGTCAATGTCATTCCGCTTAACCCCACTCCTGGCTCCGAGTGGGACGCAGCGCCTAAGGCCCGCCAGGACGAGTTCGTGCACCGCGTCATTGCTCAAGGAGTGCCGTGCACGGTGCGCGACACCAAGGGCGATGAGATTGCCGCGGCCTGTGGTCAGCTCGCCGCTGATGAGCGCGAAACTGCTTAGCACTCCGCTTACAGTTTCCTAACAATCATTTCCCGGCAGGCGTGAGCGGTCTTCCAGTGTTAACGGGTCTTGATACCGTTGACAGTTATGACTCATCCTTATCGTGAGGCGCTTGCACCGGACCCGCGCACCCAGGCCTTGGCCGTGCGTGACTTGTGTAAGACCTTTGGTAACCAGACTGCTGTTGACCATCTCAACCTGGATGTCCCCCGAGGCACCATTTATGGTGTTGTGGGGCCCAACGGTGCGGGTAAGACCACGATGCTCACCATGGCGTGTGGTCTGCAGCGCCCCGATTCTGGGCAGAGTTTCATCGCTGGGCATGATGTGTGGGCGGATCCCATTCCGGCCAAGCAATCCATGGGGTTGCTTATGGACGGTGCGCCGGTCTTTGACCGGCTGACCGGCGCTGAGTACCTCCACTACTTGGGTGCGCTACGGCGAATGGATCGTGGGGAGTCGTTGCGTCGTGCGCAGGAGCTTCTCGACGCCCTCTCGCTTACCGACGCCGCCAACAAACGCATCGTGGACTATTCCGCCGGCATGACGAAGAAGATTTTGCTGGCCGGTGCTGTCCTCCACAATCCGGAGGTGCTCATTCTCGATGAGCCACTGGAGGCTGTGGATCCAGTTTCTGGACGCCTCATTCAACAGCTACTGCGCGCTTATGCTTCGCGCGGTGGCACTGTCATTTTGTCTTCTCACGTCATGGAGCTTGTCGAAGGCCTCTGCGATCACGTTGCCATCATTAACGGCGGCCAGGTGATCACCTCTGGCCACGTCGATGATGTGCGCCAGGGACAAAGCCTCTCCGATCTTTTCATTGCAGCCGTGGGTGGGCGAGACTTGGATGCGTCGAAGTTTGGCTGGTTGCGAACCTCGGCAGAGGGATCGCTGGGCACGGAAGGTGCTGAGTAATGACATCCACACTGTTCCGACTTCACCGCACCTTGTGGTGGCGCAGCGTGGGCTCCAACGCCTCGTCCATTTTGACGGCACTGCTCATGGCCTTGTACGGCTTCGGCGGCCTTGTCAGCCTCCTTTTTATGGCATGGGCGGATATTGAACAGCCTAGGCACGGCTTTCAGTCCCTCACGCTGGGCGTTGCCGGCGGCATGCTCATCTATGTCATGCTCGCCATCTTCATGCCGGCGGGGGAGAACCAGCTTTCACCCTCGACATTGGGTGCACTTCCTTTAACGCCACAAGAGGTGTACCCCGGCCTGTTGTGGTCCAGTATGCTCACCACACGCGCCATCTTGTCGGTACTTTTCTCCACCGTCTACGCGGTTGCCGGAGCCATCATTCTTTCGCTTCAGGGCGCCGGCATCTACGCGGTGCCTTTCGTACTCGGGATGGTTGTGGCGTGCCTGACCACCATCGTCTTGGGGGAGTGCGTCGGGTTCCTCGGCACTGCCATTGCTAGTTCCGAAAAGTCGGGCGCGCAGGCTGCCGTCATGATTGTCCTGGGATTGCTTGTTTTCGGCGTCCTTCAGTTGCAGTCAGTGCTGGAAAATCTACCGTCGGTGGGGGCTATGGGTTCGATCGCCGCGTGGTCGCCGTTTGGTGCTGCGGTGGGATGGGCACTTTCGCTTGCCGATGGCCACTTTGTCACCGCCGTAGCCCAACTTCTCATCGCGCTTCTCACCGCTGCGGCAGTGATGTGGCTGTGGATGCGCCAGGTGGCCCAGGCTATGCGCAACCCTGATGCCGGGAAGAATCACGCAGCGGAGGTAACAGGAGAGGGGGTTACCGCATTCGAGATCGGTTCCTGGTCCTACTCGAGCCCGGCCGCCATGGAATTTACTCGCGCTCTGCGCTATATTCGCCGCGATAAGCGCCTGATGGGCTTACTGTTGGCGATGCCCATGTTCGCGGTGCTCGTTATCTATCAGCTGTGGCGCGGCGATGACTTCGTGGCTTATTTCATGTTGTGTTTCAGCGCGGTCATGATGTCCTCCGCTCTGTCCAATGATTACGGCTTTGACGGCCCATCCAACTGGGTCAGCATGGTTGCTCCTGTTCCCCCGCGTGTGATTCTGCATGCCCGGCATCTAGCTCACTTGGTGGTTCCTTTCGTGGGCTACCTTGTGCTGGCGCTCATCGTCATTATCTTTGCGGAGGACACTCAGGTAGCAGTCCTGGCCGTCAGCGCAAGCGTGGGCATGTTTATTGCTACCTGCGCCATCAGCATGGGACTAACCGTGCTGAATCCTTATCCATTGTCGGAGCCTGGTGCCAGCCGCTGGAACGACAAATCTGGTTACTCGGGCGCTGCTTTTGTTGCAGCCTTTGCCGGTCTACTCCTCTCATGGATGCCGGTGGTGCCCGGCATCATCGTCTCCTGGATGGCCTATGACCATGGTTGGCCACTGGTTATCGGACCTCTGATATCGCTACTGCTACCAGCGGCGGTGTACGTTGTAGTCTGGCGCAGTGCCGGAAACTACGCTGATACGCACGCCCCCGAAATCTACGCCAAGGTTGATCGTTACGTCAGCTAGCCCGCGCACTCCGTGCGTGCGGGCTTGAGTGTCCCTCTCTGCAAACACAAATAACAAAGCTCCCCGCGTCCACTGCATGTGGAGCGGGGAGATTTAACGGTGGTGAAGAGGCTTAAACTCTTAGTTGGACACCGGCTTAGCAGCGTGACGGCCAGCTACTGGGGTAGCGTTGGCGCCTGCGGTGGTGGCACCACGCAGGTGAGCAATGCGGGACGGCTCGATATTGAGGGCGCGCAGCTCGTCATCGGTGAGTTCGGCGTAGACGTTGTGAACGGTCTTCTGCTCGTAGGCCCAGTCCGGCTCCTGGTGGCCTACCGGCTTGTTGCGAGCGGTCAGGGTACGCACCTGGGAGAGCTTCGGCTGCAGTGCGTAAATCACCAAACCGAGGGCAATGAGGATAGCGAGGGCGATGAGCCAGACGGTCTCCACGTGGCCCTTGTGGTTACCGAAGTTGTAGGCCAGCAGGAACAGGACGGAAATCCAGCCAGCGATCTGAACACCCGAGCGGCTGATGCGGGACCAACCGAAACCTGCGGACGGGACGTCATCGGTGGATACGCCGTCGAAAACCTGCGATGCCGGCTTGTGGGAAGACACTTGCTCTCCTTTGTCTGTACACGCAGCTCACCTGCGTGAGCGCACGAAAATGCCAGTTATTCTGTGTAGTAGTTTAAAGCATCCCGCCGTTAACCGCGATTAAACACCCCCGCAACCTTGTCGTCGCTGTGCGCGCGAGTCCGACTAGGGTTAACAGAGTGAGTACCCAACGCATTCTTATCCTCGGATCTACTGGCTCAATCGGCACCCAGGCACTGGAGGTTATCGCAGATAACCCGGAGAAATTCACCGTCGTCGGCATTGCTGCCGGCGGGTCGAATCCTCAGCTGGTTATCGAACAGGCCCGCGCTCTCAATCTTTCGTTTGACCACGTGGCCGTCGCCAAGTCTGAGGCGGCACGCGAGGTTTCCGAAGCACTCGGCGGTACTGTTCTCTCCGGCCCGGATTCAGCTGAGCAGCTCGTCCGCGCAGTGGAAGCAGATAAGGTGCTCAATGCCCTCGTCGGGTCAATGGGGTTGGCCTCCACCATCGCAACCTTGGAGATGGGTGAAGTCCTAGCGCTGGCCAACAAGGAATCCCTCGTAGCTGGCGGGTCAATCGTTACTCGGTTGGCGTCAGAGGGGCAGATTGTGCCCGTGGATTCTGAGCATTCTGCCATGGCGCAGTGTCTGCGCGGTGGCAGCGAAGCAGAGCTCGATCACCTCGTACTTACCGCCTCGGGTGGCCCTTTCCGAGGGTGGACGCGCGAAGAGATGTGGGAGGTTACCCCGCAGCAAGCAGCCCAACACCCCACCTGGTCCATGGGGCAGATGAACACACTCAACTCGGCCACGTTGATCAACAAGGGCCTTGAATTGATTGAAGCGACCCTGCTTTTCGACGTCCCGCCGGAAAGCATTGAGGTCACCGTTCACCCCCAATCCATCGTGCATTCCATGGCAACCTTCACGGATGGCTGCACGATGGCGCAGTGCTCTCCTCCGTCGATGAAGCTGCCCATTTCCTTGGCATTGGATTGGCCGCACCGAGTGCCAGGCGCCCAACCGGCCTTGGACTTTTCGACTGCTCACGAATGGCGCTTTGAGCCCCTAGATGACGATGCGTTTCCCGCGGTGCGGCTAGCACGCGAGGCGGCCGCCGCGGGCGGTACTCATGCGGCGGTGTACAACGCGGCCAACGAGGAGGCAGCCGCTGCCTTTTTGGCAGGGCGTCTCCATTTTCCGGAAATTGTTGACGTTGTTAGCCACGTCTTGGGTGAAGCGACGCAGTTCGCTGGTGTACCCTCTACCGTCGATGACGTCCTCGCCGTGGAAGGTGAGGCCCGCCGCCGCGCAAACGCGCTGGTGGATTCGCTCGCTCGATAGAAAGCCCCTTCACCTATGGCAAATGTCCTGGGCATTATTCTCTTCGCTCTAGGAATCGGCATTACTGTTGCCCTGCACGAAGCCGGACACATGTTCACTGCCCGCGCCTTTGGCATGCGTGTGCGCCGTTTCTTTATTGGCTTTGGCCCTAAAGTGACTTCAGTAAGCCGTGGCCATACCGAATACGGTCTCGCATCGTTCCCCGTGGGCGGCTTTTGCGATATTGCCGGTATGACTGCCCAGGATGAGTTCCTCACTGAAGAAGAGGAACCACATGCCATGTATAAGAAGCCGTGGTGGCAGCGCATCATCGTGCTGGCTGGCGGCATCACGGTCAATTTGCTTTTGGGTTTTATTATCCTGCTCATCATTGCAATGACCACGGGTTTGCCCAATCCGGATGCGGACGTGCGCCCGCGCGTGGGCAAAGTATCCTGCACGTCTGATCAAAAGACCGATGGTGAACTCGAGCCCTGCCAAGGCTTGGGCCCAGCAGGGGAGGCGGGCGTGGAACCAGGCGATATCGTGCTGGCCCTCAATGGCGAGGCTGTGGACTCCTTTGCGCAGCTGCGCGATATCGTTATGCAGCTTCCAGGTGAGACCGTGACGCTTGAGGTGGAACGTGATGGAGCTCAGCGTTCCTTTGACATCCCCCTCGACACGGTAACTCGCCTCAACGCTGAAGGCGAGCTTGTTAGCGTGGGCGCGATTGGCATGACCAATGAACTCATTGACATCGTAGAGACCTATTCCTTTGTCGAGGCCTTCCCGGCAACGGCCCGCTATACCGGCTTCGTGCTGGATGCCACGGTACAAGGAATCGCACAATTTCCGGCCAAAATCCCAGGTGTGGTGGCCTCGATCTTCGGGCACGAACGCGATGTTAATGGTCCGATGTCCGTCGTTGGTGCTTCCCGTGTGGGCGGCGAGCTCGTGGAGCGCAGCCTCTGGTCGTCCTTCTTCATGATGCTGGCCTCGTTGAACTTCTTCCTTGCCTTGTTCAACCTCATCCCGCTTCCGCCCTTCGACGGGGGACACATCGCGGTAATCCTGTACGAAAAGCTTCGCGACGGGATTCGCCGCCTCATGGGAAAGGAACCGAAGGGGCCGGCGGATTACACCAGACTCATGCCGATTACTTACGTGCTTGCGTTCCTTCTGATGGCGGTGGGTGCGCTCATCATCGTCGCGGATGTGGTGAACCCGGTACGCCTCTTTGGCTAAGCACACACGGTGCTAGAGTGGGGGCGTTAAACCTCGATTATCCAAGGAGCGCACATGTCGACCCCCATCGGTCTTGGAATCCCTGACGGCCCACCTCCCACCTTGGCGCCGCGCCGTAAGACGCGCCAGCTGATGGTCGGCCAGGTAGGCGTGGGCTCAGAGCACCCCATCTCGGTGCAGTCGATGACGACGACGAAGACGCACGACGTCAACGCCACCCTGCAGCAGATCGCGCAGCTTACCGCTAGCGGCTGTGACATTGTTCGCGTGGCCTGCCCGAAGACGGTAGATGCTGAGGCCCTGCCGGCGATTGCGAAGAAGTCTCCCATCCCAGTTATTGCAGATATCCACTTCCAGCCCAAGTACATCTTCGCTGCGATCGACGCCGGATGTGCAGCGGTTCGCGTCAACCCGGGCAACATCAAGGAATTTGATGGCCGCGTCAAGGAAGTAGCCAAAGCTGCCGGTGATGCAGGAATCCCGATTCGCATCGGCGTGAATGCCGGTTCGCTGGATAAGCGCATCATGGACAAGTACGGCAAGGCCACCCCGGAGGCACTGGTTGAGTCCGCCCTGTGGGAAGCCAGCCTCTTCGAGGAGCACGGCTACGGTGACATTGCCATCTCCGTTAAGCACAATGACCCCGTCATCATGGTGGAGGCTTACCGCCAGCTGGCTGCTCAGTGCGATTATCCGCTGCACCTCGGTGTCACTGAGGCAGGCCCGGCCTTCCAGGGCACCATCAAGTCCTCCGTTGCTTTCGGTGCTTTGTTGGCGGAAGGCATCGGTGACACTATCCGCGTATCCCTGTCCGCTGACCCGGTCGAGGAGATCAAGGTCGGCGATCAAATTCTGCAGTCCCTTAACCTACGGCCCCGCAAACTGGAGATTGTTTCCTGCCCGTCGTGTGGCCGTGCCCAGGTAGACGTGTACAAGCTGGCCAACGAGGTCACTGAGGGCCTTGACGGTATGGAGTTCCCGCTGCGCGTGGCCGTCATGGGCTGCGTGGTTAACGGCCCAGGTGAGGCGCGCGACGCCGACCTTGGTGTGGCCTCCGGCAACGGTAAGGGCCAGATTTTCGTCAAGGGCGAGGTCATCAAGACCGTGCCCGAGTCCAAGATCGTGGAAACCCTCATTGAGGAAGCAATGCGCCTCGCAGAAGAGCAGGGCCTTGAAGCCGTCGAGGGCGCTAAGGCTGAGGTTCGCGTCACTCAGTAGGTACGTTTCGCGGTGTGGGGCGACCGTAGTGTCGCCCTCACCTGCTACGCTGCCCAAACATGAAGAGGTTGGTGGCGCTGCTGGGCGCAGCAAGTATCGCGGCGTCCTCGATGGTTGCCTGCACCCCGAAGCCGGTCTCGGCGGAGCCTGTGGCCGAGCAGTTCCTCGAGGACATGGAGACCCGCAACAACGAGGAACTCGCCGCGCTTATCGACGATCCCTCGACCGCCACCTCAACCCTCGATGCCACCTTCGCTGGCCTCCAAGCAGAGGGGCTCGACGTGGAGCTGACTGGCGTGGAACAAGAGGATGCCCGCGCCACCGCGCATTATTCCGTGACATGGACCCTGCCGCGTGACCGCACCTTGAGCTATGACACGTCCATGGCCTTGACCCGCAAGGATAAGGAATGGACGGTGCGCTGGCAGCCCAGTATCGTGCATCCTGATTTGGGTGCTCACCAGCACCTTGAGCTGCGCTCTATTGCCCCGAAGCGGGCAGGTGTAGTGTCATCTGATGGCGTGGAGCTCATGTCTCCGGGTCTGCAGTACCGGTTGGTTGTCGACACTGACGCGGTAGGGGACGTGAGACCAGTTGCGGCCAAGATTTCGAGTGCTTTAAGCCAGGCTCATCGTGATGATGATTCGATTCCCGAAATTGATGCGGGCGAACTCAGCAAGAATCTGGACGGGGCCGATGGATCCTACTCCGTTGCTATGCTCACTGATGACCAAGTAGGCCGCGTGCGCTCGGCGTTGGAGAATCAAAAGGGCATTCGCTTCAATGAAGAGCCGGCACTCATAACCCGCGATACTGGTCTCGCACCAGACATTCTCTCCCGTGTCCGCTCCTTGGTCTCCGAGGAGGTCAATGGCACCAACGGGTGGTCCGTTTCCGTGGTGAACGAACATGGCGCAGCGCTGTCTGATGTCGAGTATCACGAGCCCGAAGCCGCCCCGTCCATCAAGGTATCGCTGGACTATGACGTGCAGCGCGCGGCTCAAGAAGCAGTAAACCTGCGCTCTGAATATGAAGCGATGATTGTGGCCATGCGTCCCTCGACCGGCGAGATTCTCGCTGTGGCCCAAACACCTGAAGCTGACAAGAAAGGTGATATTGCCCTGCAAGGTCAGTTCCCTCCGGGCTCGGTGTTTAAGATTATTACGGCCGCGGCGGGCGTCGATAAGCACGGGCTCAACCCCGACTCCATCGTGCCGTGTCCCGGAACCATGGACCTGTACGGGCGCGTTGTGACGAACTACAACGGTTTCTCGCTGGGTTCGGTGCCGCTGCGCCAAGCCTTTGCCCAATCGTGCAACACCACCTTCGCCGAAATCTCAACGAACATGGATGAGGGCGAGCTGCAGAAGGTTGGCAAGCAATATGGTCTGGGCATCGACTATGAGATTCCTGGCCTGTCAACAATGACGGGCTCCATTCCGGAAGGGGAGACTCCTCTGGACCGTACCGAGGCCGGTTACGGCCAGGGCCTAGACCTTGCTTCTCCCTTCGGCATGGCGCTCGTATCCTCTACCGTGGCGGCGGGCAAGACGCCTACGCCAACACTTATTGAGTCTCACAAGACAAAGACCTCGGAACAGGTCGAACCGCCCAGCCCAGAAACGATTAATCAGGTGCGCGACATGATGCGCCAAGTGGTCGTGGGCGGTACAGCCGCGGGTATGCAAGCCGGGGGCACTATCTACGGCAAGACCGGTGAGGCGGAAATCAACGAAGGATCACACGCGTGGTTCACGGGATACCGTGATGATGACATTGCGTTCGCCACGCTCGTTGTGCTGGGCGGTGGCTCAACTATTTCGGTCAACATCACGGATAATTTCCTCCAGCGTCTTGATGAGTATCGCGCTGAAGGCCACGGCGACGTACCCGTAGCCGGGGAACAGCAGCCACCTTTGTGAGCCTTGAGGACAGAGGGCTACCATGGGTAGTCATGACTACGCGCGCGAAGCTGAAGCAAGAAAAAGACACTCCTATCCGTACAGTTCCGAAGGACATTGAGCGTCCTGAGTACGTGTGGAAGGACACCGTACAGGAGGCTCAAGGCGAGCCCTTCATTCAGACCCCGGAGGTCATCGAAGCAATGCGTGAGGCATCACGCATCGCGGCCAACGCCCTCCAGGAAGCTGGCAAGGCCGTGGCGCCTGGTGTTACCACGGATGAGGTGGACCGCGTGGCCCACGAGTATATGTGTGACCATGGCGCCTACCCTTCCACGCTGGGCTACTTGGGTTTCCCGAAGTCGTGCTGTGTGTCCCTCAATGAGATTGTGTGCCACGGTATCCCGGATACCACGGTGATTGAGGACGGTGACATCGTCAATATTGATGTCACCGCTTTCAAGAACGGAGTCCACGGTGATACGAACGCCACCTTCTTGGCTGGAAACGTTTCTGAGGAGCACAAGCTGCTGGTGGAGCGTACCAAGGAAGCCATGATGCGCGGCATCAAGGTGGCGAAGGCTGGCCGTGAAATTAATGTTATTGGCCGCGTCATCGAGTCTTATGCCAAGCGCTTTGGCTACAACGTGGTGACGGACTTTACTGGCCACGGTGTGGGCCCAACCTTCCACAATGGACTTGTCGTCCTGCACTACGACTCGATGACCTACCGCGACGTCCTGGAGCCGGGCATGACCCTGACGATTGAGCCGATGATTAACCTTGGCTCCCTCGACTATGAAATCTGGGACAACGGTTGGACCGTGCAGAACACTGATGGCAAGTTCACGGCACAGTTCGAGCACACCATCGTCATCACTGAGGACGGCAACGAGATCCTTACCCTGCCGGGTGAGCTTGACTAGTTGGTCGCACACCACACCAACTAAGTAGCCCAAGGGCCCTTACTTTGGGCCTTGAAGAGCAAAAGCGCCCCGCTCCGAAAAGGAGTGGGGCGCTTTTTACGGCGCTAAAGAATTAGCGGCGGAAGAACGGATCCAGAACGTGTGCCGGAACGATGTTGTTGTACACAGCGAAGTTGTAGGCAGCAGCCAGGGCACCTGCAATAGCGGTTCCCAGGGCAGCGTAGGTACCCTCACGCCAAGCCTTAGCCCACGTTGGGTTGGTGGTGTCATCAGCGGTGTTCTTGCCGAAGAGATCAGCGCCGGTGACCTTCGTGTCGGCATCGGTAGCGTCGCCCCACTTGGAGGACAGGGTAGCGTCGCTGTCGTCCTCCTTGACCTTCTCGTTTGCGGAGGACAGCTCGGAGGAGAGGGTGGTCTCCTCGGTGTCCTCAGCAGCGAAAGCAACGGAGGTACCAGCGAATGCAACGGAAGCGGCGGTTGCAGCAGCAACAGCGGCGGTGCGGAAGTTACGCATGAATTTTAAGCCTTTCGGAAAGTGTGTGTGGGGCGTCTTAGAAGGACGGACCGTGGACGAAGAAGTTGTAGATCACGCCGATGAGGCCGGCGATGGAAGCCACAGCGCTAGCAACGCCCACGCCGTAGAAGGTCTTGGCCCAGGTCGGCTGGTCGCCGATGGTGGTGCACTCGCCAGCTTCGCCCGCATCGCAGTGCTCAGACTTGGAGGAACCAAAGATGGCACGGCCGTCAGCCTCGGTGCCGATGTTGTCGTCCTCGTCGATGTTGAACCAGCCGCCAACCTTGGAGGACAGGGAGCCGCCCTCCTTGTCGTAGGGCTGACCGGTCTGTGCATCGTCGGTAGCTTCGGTGGTGTTGGAGCCGTCGAAGGTGGCTGCGGTGGCAACGGTGGAGCCGCCGAAGGCAACAGCGAGAGCGGTAGCGCCGGCGAGGGCTGCATTGCGGATACGCATATCAAAATTCCTTAATGTCGTACGTGCAAGGCCTCCAGGTGGAGGAGCCTCGATTCACAGGGATAGGGATGAGTTTGGTATCCCCAAAACACACTGAGCCGACAGAGACCATCGACTCGTTCCGGTGTCTGTATAAAACGTAGCCAACGGCCACTCAAAATGCACGCCGGTTGTGATATTCCTACTCCTTCGCTGGGGCGACTACCCCCAAAATAAGTAGGCAGCTGGATGCAAGCTGTGAGATGTTGTCCGTGTAAAGAGTGCCTTACGGTGCGGTTTAGTCAGTTGTACTGGGCGGCGCTGCATAAAAAGTGAAATGCGTCACATCCGTGAATCTAATTACCATTCCAGACCTAAAACAGCATTTTCCACGACTTCTGGTAGAGCCGGATGGATCCAATACTGCGAGCGAGCGAAGTCGCGCAGATCGATGTCATAAGCCATCGCAGTGATGAGTTGCTGGATAAGCGTAGAGGCCTGCGGGCCCATGAGGTGCGCTCCGAGAAGCTTTCCGGTTGCCCGGTCGGCCACGAGCTTGCACACGCCCATGCAGTCCTCCATGGCCCAGCCATAAGCGACATCCCCGAAGTGTTGGACCTTGACGGCGATGTCAAAGCCCTCGTCGCGCGCCTGTGCCTCAGTAAGGCCGACCGTGGCTATCTGTGGGTGGGTGAAGATAGCGGAGGGAACGTGCTCGTGCGGCATGGGCCGCAAGTCTTCCGGATGGAGGAGATTGTGCTGCACTGCGCGCTGTTCAGCGTTAGCCACATGCTTGAGCATGTACGGCGAGGAAACATCACCCAACGCCCACACGCCCTCACACGTGGTACGTCCGAAGTCATCGACCTTGATGCGCCCATCCTCATGTATGTCGATGCCGCTTTCAGCCAGATCCATTTGGTCGCCATTGGGCTGTCGTCCGGTGGCGACGAGAATTGCCTCTGCCTCTAAAACGGTGCCGTCATCAAGCGTGAGGCGCACGCCGGTGTCTGTGGATTCGAGAGCGGTGCCGGTGCCGATGTGAACGTCGAAACGCTCACGGGCGATGTCATTGAAACGCGTGCTCAGATCCTCATCGAGGAAGCGCAGGAGCTTTTCAGAACGGTTGACCACGGTGACCTTGGTGCCCAATCCGTCAAAGACGTGGGCAAACTCCATGGCGATATATCCGCCGCCGATGACGATGAGGCTCTGCGGCTGCTGCTCCAAACGCATAATGTCCTCGTTGGTGTGAACGGGGACATCGGCGCTGGCGTAGGGCTCGGGGAGAACTGGGCGTGAACCGGTGGCAATGACAATCTGATCGCCAGTAATGATGTCCTCGCCGCAGCGCAGCGTCTTCGGGCCAATAAACCGAGCGTGTTGGTCAAAGACCGTAATATTAGGCGTCTCCTCGCCACGGCGGTAGGCCTCGCCGCCTTGGGCAATCTGGTCGATGCGTTTATGGAAGACGCGGGAGACAATAGCGTCCCAGTCCACGGAGTCCACATGCGCGCTGACCCCGAGGCGCTCGCTTTCACGTGCAGTTAGAGCCACGTCGGCGGCGTACACGTACATTTTGGTGGGAATGCACCCGACGTTGAGGCAGGTACCGCCGAAGGTTCCCTTCTCGATGATGGCAATGCTCTTGTCATCAAATTCTGGAGAAGGGATGGAATTTCCCGATCCGGTACCGATGATGACGAGGTCGAAGTGTTGTGCGGAAGTCATGGCGCCATTCTAGGCAACCGCTCACTACTCAGCCGGCACGACGGTACGCAGCCACTCTGCGGAGGTGGAGAAGGCGTCGTCAAGCGGTTCGGGGCGGGAGAGGAAGAGGTCGTGACGGCCGTTGCGGACCACGTGGAGGGAGTAGTGAGGACTTAATTCCTTGGCCCAGCGCTGGCTCTGGCGCGTATCGACGACCGTGTCTGCCGTATTCGACGATTCCGAATACTCCTTGCCCAATTCCGACCTGTGAGAGGTCATCGTCAGCAGCGGCACGCCAATGTTGACGTGGCCGGAGTGGATAGCATCGAAACCACGGAAGACGGCGGCCAGCCAGCCGAGGTATTTCTCGTGTCCCCCTAGGGGCTTCATTGTCAGGTCAAAATCCCAGTCGCCATGATGGCTCGCATGTACCGATTCGCCATACGTAGTGAGGTCGCCAGCGGGAATCGCGAAGCGCGGAGCGATTTTCGCGCCGGCGTAAACCACGTGCTTGGCAGCTTCATATGCAGCATCCGAAATTCCCATCATGGCCAACCAAGGGCTGTTAAGAATAACGCCCGCAATACGCGCGAACCGCGCGGAGTCGGTACGGCGCAGTCGGTCGAGCCACAAGGCGACAATCGTGCCTGCCGTTGAGTGGCCCAGAATAACCACGGAGGGGTTGGGGAGGGCATCGAGCGCTGCGTTCAGGTCGGCGTCGTAATACCGGAGGTCGCTAATGTAATGCCAGGCTTGGCCTTCCTGCCGGGAGCGTCCGCACTTGCGCAGATCCACGGCATAAAAGGCATAGCCCAGCTCATAGAAGTATTCGGCGACGTGGGTGTGAAAGAAATAATCCGTCATGCCGTGGACCCACACGATGGCTGGGCGATCATCGTGAGCGGCAGATTCCTCGCCGCCAGGGCAGTAGCGCACCAGCGTAGCGCGCACGTCCCCCTCACCATCGGGGTCAACGCCGAGCTCAAGTGGGGTGGATTGGAAATCCGGGCCTAGAATGTCGTCGGTCCATGCGCAATTATTAATAGTCATGGCCCACATAATAGGGCGTGAAACTAACTTGGTGCTGTGGGCTGTGTTCACGAAGGCTTATGGCATGCACCACAAAAGGGGTAAACCGCAGCGGATCGGGCATTTCTTTCCTAAGGAATGCCTATTTCATCACAAGGGGCGTAAGGTGAAGGTAATGCTTGACGGGTCTACCATGTGTGGACCTGCGTGCCAGCTTGGTTTCTAGCATCGTCGAGCGCTTTTGCACCCCGCCCTGTGTAGTTCCTGCTCAGGGCACTTGACCACATCGAATATATCGACTCAAAGAGGTAATAAGTACAGTGTCCTCCGACAAGAAGACAGCACAAGTAGTAGACGAGGTTGAGGTTGCCCTCATCGGCGCGGGTATTATGAGCGCCACCCTCGGAGCCATGCTCCGTGAACTTGAGCCGAGCTGGACCCAGATGGTCTTTGAGCGCCTCGATGGTCCCGCGCTTGAGTCGTCCTCCCCGTGGAACAACGCTGGTACCGGTCACTCTGCACTGTGCGAGTTGAATTACACCCCAGAGAAGAACGGCCGCATTGACGTTTCCAAGGCTATGAACATTAACGAGAAGTTCCAGATTTCTCGCCAGTTCTGGTCTCACCAGCTCAATAACGGCATTCTTACGGACCCGCGTGCGTTCATCAACCAGGTTCCGCATGTGTCCTTTGCGCAGGGCTCCATTCAGGTGGATTACCTCAAGCGCCGCTTCGATGCGCTCAAGGACAACCACATGTTCCCGAACATGCAGTTTAGTGATGATGATGCCACCTTCCAGGAGAATCTGCCGCTCATGTCTGAGGGCCGTGACTTCAATGCGCAGAAGGTGGCTATTTCGTGGACCGATGCTGGTACCGACGTCAACTTTGGCGCGCTTGCTAAGCAGTTCTTTACCGCAGCGAAGGCCGCTGGTACTGAGATCCGCTACGGCCACGAGGTGGTTGACATCAAGCGTGATGGCTCCAAGTGGCGCGTGACTGCCAAGAATCTGCACACCGGTGACTACGAGGCTGTCCACGCCAAGTTCGTTTTCGTGGGTGCTGGCGGTTACGCTCTGGACCTGTTGCGCAAGGCAGGCGTGCGTGAGGTCTCCGGCTTCGCTGGTTTCCCTGTGTCTGGTTTGTGGCTGCGCTCCAAGAACCCGGAACTGGTGGAGCAGCACAACGCCAAGGTATACGGCAAGGCTGCTGTCGGCGCTCCGCCGATGTCCGTGCCGCACCTGGACACCCGTGTTATCGACGGTGAAAAGGGCCTTCTGTTCGGCCCGTATGGCGGCTGGTCCCCGAAGTTCCTCAAGAAGGGCTCGTACCTGGACCTGTTCAAGTCCATCCGTCCTGACAATCTGACCTCCTACCTGGGTGTTGCTGCACAGGAGTTCGGTTTGACGAAGTACCTTGTGTCGGAGGTTCTCAAGGACTTCGACAAGCGCGTCGAAACCCTCAAGGAATATGTCCCGAATGCGGATCCGAACGATTGGGAGACCGTCGTTGCTGGTCAGCGCGTTCAGGTCATTAAGCCGGCCGGTGCACCGCAGTTCGGTTCCCTGGAGTTTGGTACTACCCTCATCAACAACCCAGAGGGCAATATCGCCGGTCTGCTCGGGGCTTCCCCGGGCGCGTCGATCACGCCGGCCGTGATGGTCGAGCTGCTCGAGCGCTGCTTCGGCGAGCACATGATCCAGTGGGGCGACAAGATTCAGGAAATGATCCCGTCCTACGGCGTCAAGCTCTCCAAGGACAAGAAGCTCTACAACGAGATGTGGGAGTACACCCAGAAGACCCTGCAGCTTGAGCAGAACTAGGTGTTCAGCTAACTCTCAGTAACTCGCAGGAAGCGTTCAGTGCGATGGAATGCTTCCTCAAGGCACAAGCTCCATACTTATGTTGTGCGTTTGAGAGAGCGCATGCGAGAGATAGAGAGAACCCCAGCCACGCGGGGCGGTCGGCCTGAGAAACCGACTGGGAGCGTGGCAGTGAGAGATAGAGACGCACCGGCGCCCCGAGACTCCGTTTCCTTTCCTGCGGAGACCTCGGGGCGTCGGTGTGTTTACTCGTTGGTGTGTTTCTACGTGCCGCAGAACGTCAGGTAGCCCTCGACACCGCCAGGCTTCTCATACTCAGGTGCCGCGTCGTAGGGGTGGGTTGCGGCGTGGTAGAAGCGAGCAAACTCGGCTGTGTCAGCAAGTGCCTCTTCCACGAAGCGCGGGCGCGGAACCACGCGTGGAACGGATCCTTCGAGCGTTGCGACATCGGGGGAGCTAGCGCAAAACCGATCGACGAACCCCTCGTCCCCAAAGAGCTCGTACGCCGCTGTGTGGTCACCAGCGGCGGCAGCCACGAGGGCGCGGTGCGCAAGCGTGAGGTCCGGCCCGGCGGTGGTGAGCGCTGTGGTGTAGTCGGTGAAAAGCGGGTCCGGCATCTGTAGCCTTCGTGAGGCTTCCTCCCGGCGTGCCTGTTCATAGCGCTTGCCAAAGGAGTTGATAGCCTCCTGCGCCCAGGTGAGGGCGGTGTCGGGGGAGTCGTCGAAAAGCGGCAGCAGCGACTCTGCCAGACGTGCCAAGTTCCAGCCCACCATGTCCGGCTGGCGGCCAAAACGATAGCGGCCCTGCGTATCAATGGAACTAAAACACTCGTTAAGGTCGTAGTTTTCGATGAAGGCGCAGGGGCCATAGTCGATAGTTTCACCAGAGAGCGTGGTGTTATCGGTATTCATGACACCGTGGATGAAGCCCAACTGCATCCACCCAGATACGGTGGCTGCCTGAGTATCCATGACGCGAGTGAAGAGTTCACGATAACCCGCACCGGGGTAGTGGCGTGCAATTGTGTAATCCGCGAGCTTTTGCAGCAACCCTGGCTGCTGGGAGTGGGCAGCGAAGTGAAAGGAACCGATGCGAATGTGGCTCGAAGCTACGCGCACGAGCACGCCGGCTTCCTCAACAGTCTGGCGTTGGATGGGCCGCCCAGTGGCGATAACAGCTAATGACCGCGTCGTTGGCACACCGAGCGCATGCATAGCTTCAGAGAAGAGGTACTCGCGCAACATGGAGCGCAAGGTGCCGCGGCCGTCGGAACCGTAGCGCGAGTAAGGGGTAACGCCGGTTCCTTTGGCATGGAGGTCCCATAGGCCGGTTGGGTTCTGTGGGGCAGTGGGCCCGCTGATTTCGCCGAGAAGAAGCGCGCGACCATCACCCATGGAGGGGTTGTACTGGCCAAACTGGAACCCAGCATAAGCCATGGCATGGGCAGTGTCTGGGCCTCGCCCAAGAAGGAATTTGAGGCCCTGTTCGCTGCGCAGCCAGTCAGGGTCGAGGCCCAGCTCGACGGCGAGCTCCTCATTGATGGCTATGAGACGTGCCGCCGGCTGTTCTTCGCCGCGGGCAGCGGCAACCATACTGGGCAGGTGGGCGGCGAAGTCATGGTGGAGCTCAAAGGGGAGAGTTGAGTCAGGCATTCTTGGACTCCAGTGTTCCGCGCACACGCACGTGGGCTTCGCCACCGACCCAGATACTCGTGCCGTCATCCTCAATGAAGACGCGGCCATCGCGGCCGACCTTGCTTCCTTGGGCCGCCGTGTACTGCGCGGGAACGGCGTCCTTCGCGCGCAAGAACTGCGCTGCTCCGCCGTTGAAGGAACCCGTCACGGGGTCCTCGAACTGGGCAGTGATGGCGCGGACCTCATAGGCTGGGCCCTCGGCGTTATCGGTGCTGGAGCTAAGCCCCACGACACCAACCTTGACGCCTGGGGTCGGCGTAGGGTTAAGAGCTCTCACGGCATCAGCGGAGGCGAGTTGGACAAGGCGCCAGCCGGGGCCGTTGTCGACCCACCCGGAATCAACCACCTCGTCTGTGGAGATACCCAATGCCGACACTGCCTCGCCTAGTTCCTTTTCTGACAACGTTCCCTCCCGCACGAGAGGAGGGGTAGCGAAGGCAAAGCGGCCTTCTTCCTGGCGAACAGTCACCAGGCCCACTCCGCATTCTTGTATCAAGGTTCCACTCTTGCCGGAGAGTTCCGCCGCGACGCGTGCGCTGCCCAACGTCGGGTGACCAGCAAAAGGGAATTCCTCGTAGGGAGTGAAGATCCTGACAAGGTAATCGGCAGCCGGATCGGTGGGTGAGCACAGGAAGGTGGTTTCTGAGAAGTTGGTCCAGTGCGCGATGCGCTGCATCTCTTCGGTACTTAAGCCGTCTGCATCAGCAATGACGGCCAACGGGTTGCCACTGAATGGGCCGGTGGCAAAGACATCTACTTCGAAGAATCGGTGCTGCATAGGCTCCCAGTCTAGTCGCACGGATATCTGTGGAGGTCTACGCTGGGCTGCATGAGCCAAGCACTCTTTAGCCGCGTCGAGCCAATCCAGACCATGGCGGATGGCACCGTAAAACAGGTCAACCCCTTTTCCGGAACCGAGGTGTGGACGGTGCCAGGTCGCGGTAACCGCCCGTTCACGCGCCCAGCGAAAGATCCGCAACCGTTGACCGCTGACGCTTTTTCTCACACCTGTGCCTTTTGCTCCGGCCGCATGCTGGATACCCCACCTGAGAAGTCCCGCATCCTTTCCTCCGGGGAGATTCAGCGCGGCCTTTTGCCGCATGAGCTCGATAGTTCACGTCCAGCCTTCAGACGCGTTCCGAACTTGTTTGAAATCGTCTCCTACGACTATTGGCATGACAATTATGGTTTCACCATGGACGTCGACGTGGCGCGACACAAGGAACGCTATGAGGCCGATGAGGCCGGGCGTGCGCACGTGCTGAACGTGGTGCGCACAAAGCTCACGGCGGCGGGAAAGGACGCCGAGCTTGACGACGAATCCCTGCTCGCCCTCGCCGACGGCTTCTTTGGTGGCTGTCACGACGTCATTATCGGTTCGCGCCACTTCGTCGACGGCGCCACAGACGATAGCCAGCTGGCCTCATCGGGCACGCTGAGTCCCGATGAGCACTTCTTGCTCACGACCTTTACGGCGGAGTCGACCCGTGAGCTCTACCAGCGCAACCGCTACGCGTCGTACGTGGCTGTCTTCCAGAACTGGCTAGCCCCGGCCGGCGCGTCCTTTGACCACTTGCACAAGCAGCTTGTGGCTATCGACGCTTTGGGTATGGCCGCTAACCAGGAGAACGCGATCTTGCGCGGGCACCCAAACATGTACAACGATTGGGCAGTAGGCTACGCCGCTAAACGCAATCTCGTTATCGCGGAAAACGAGTATGCAGTGCTCTTCGCGGGTTTTGGTCACCGCTATCCCACGTTGGAGGTGTACTCCAAGTCAGCGCGGTGCGAGCCATGGGAACAAACCCCAGGTGAGGTACGAGGCATGTCGGATCTGATCCACGCTGCGCATGCGGCGGTTGGACCAGACGTGGCGTGCAACGAAGAGTGGCACCACCGACCACCCAGCGTGGACTTGCCGCAGCCTTGGCGGGTCATGATCAAGCTACGCGTGTCGACACTTGCTGGCTTTGAGGGAGGCACCAAGGTCTATATCAACACCATCGATCCTTGGGGTCTGCGTGACCGAGTCGTGGATGCGCTATTCCGCCTGCGCGAACGAGGCGAAATTGCTTCCGGCATTGCCATTGCCACGGAGTGCGAGCTTAAGCGCAACAGTTTGCGCTATAACCCGTTGGTGTAGCGCGTCAATCTACGAGCGTTTGCTCACCACCAGAGCTTAAATACTCACGCAGATAGGGCAGCCCCAGTGCGACCGTGCCGTGGCGAGGAGCATCGATAAGCCCCTGTTCTAGGAGGCGAGCCCTCACTTCGCTAGTCGACGTCGTTGAAGACTCCAATTCTTCAGCCACCGCTCGGGATAGGGCTTCCCCCGCGTTGTCTGCCACGCGTGCTAAAGCGTAAAGATAGTCCATTTGCCGAGGTGTTAGTGCGCGTACTGCGGGGTCATGAACTTGCTCGCCCATCATCGAGACTGCTTCAGGGATAATATCCTTCACCGTCGCTGTGGTGATCACAGCATGGTTGGCAGCTGCTGCTGACTTCCACGCTAGATAGCCAATGAGCTGGATGAGGAAAGGGTAGCCGTGGCTGGCGTTGGAGGCGGTTACAGCTGCGTCGGCATCGAAGTGGATATGCGTAAGGGCAGAAGTGTCCGTGAATGCGGCAAGCGTGGCAGAAGAGTTTACTGGTCCTAGTCGGAAACGTCGGGCGCGGCGCAAAAATGTAGTTCCGGGCAAGTGTAAGAGTTGGTCCACGCCAGCAGTGAGACCCGCCATGACTATAGCCACGGTGAATTCGTCACGTACGAGGTGCTGAAAGGCTACGGCGATGCGCTCGAGATCTGATGGATCAGCGTCTTGAACCTCGTCCATAGTGATGAGGATGCCGCTTTCATGAAGGTGGCCGGATAGTTCTCTGAGCTTCGATTCGAGCGTTGGCACTGGTGGAACACTCGTTTCTTCGGTGCCTATACCGCCGACGCCCGCGATACGAATTTCTTTGATACGGCGAGTTGAAGGGGAAGTAAGTTCTTGGATTTTGGAGGGAATAATGGATTCGACGAGTTCCTTGATAGAGTCGCTGCGTCCGCTCACTCTGATGATGACCCAACCCTGCTGTGCGGCTATATCCTCGAGTTCGGTAAGCAAAACAGTTTTTCCCATCCCGCGGTGGCCGCTGATGAGCATGGCGCGATTTGGGTTTCCCACGCCGCCATTGAGCCCTGCTCGAAAGTCATCGAGCACCGCGTTGCGGCCAGCCCATTTTAGGGGGCTGGCGCCGAATGTAGGACGAAACGGGTTTCCAGTCATGTGGCTAATGATACCCCAGCTGGATAAATGGATAAATGGATAAATTGCAGGGGCTGGATAAATGGATAAATGGATAAGTCAGACCACGAGGACTAGCTCGCTGCCACGAAGCTCAGTGCTCATGCCAGCAGCCTCAGCAATGCGTGCTGCATCGTCGATGGACTCCACCTCGCTGCCGTGGAGCGCGAGTACTCGAGCGAGTTCCCCCTTGTAGTGCTTGTTGAAGTGGGAGACCACCTTGCGTGAACCATCTTCTTGGACGGACTCCACCCGGACTGTAGCGGCCTCCTTGAGCTTGCCCAGCTGCTGGTAAGTGCCAGAACGCATGTCGATGACAAGTTCCTCGGCGGCAAGCGCGCGCAGCTCGTCGCTAATGGCAGTGCCCCACCGTGACTTGAGAGTCCTCCCACCCAATTTCGTACCGCCGGAGAGCCGGTAGTGCGGGATGGGGTCATCGGCGCGCACCAGACCAAATAAGGCATCGCCTACTGCGAGGTAGCACCGCGCTTCTGGGGGAAGGGAAGGGGCATCGAGGGCGTCGTACAGCACGCCAGTAAATCGCTCCAGTGCAGGCATGGTGGGCGAGGTCTCCAACTGGCGGTTGGATTCGGCCTCCGCGCGTAATTTCTCCGAAATCTTCAGTACCTCGAGGGCCTCATCGATGTCGAGAGACTGAAGCTCGGCGGCAATCTCACGCCGAATGGGATTGAGCGCTGGGAAGGAGAGCCCATCCCAGTTGAGGGCGGCGCCGTTGCCGCCGTGGGCCTTTGTCTCAGAAGGAGGGAGGATGATCAGCATGGCTACATGCTAGCGATGTAGACTGAGCAACCATGATGACACGTCTTTCTGAGCTTTTCCTCCGCACTCTTCGTGAGGATCCGGCTGATGCCGAAGTACCCAGCCACAAGCTTCTCGTCCGTGCAGGTTACGTGCGCCGCGTCGCGCCGGGCGTGTACACGTGGCTGCCGCTTGGTCTTCGCGCCATGCGCAAGATTGAGGACGTTATCCGTGAGGAGATGAACGCCATCGGCGGTCAAGAAGTTCTCTTCCCAGCCCTGTTGCCGCGTGAGCCTTATGAGGCCTCCAACCGTTGGACGGAATACGGCGATAATCTCTTCCGTCTCAAGGACCGCAAGGGTGCGGACATGCTGCTAGGCCCCACGCACGAGGAGATGTTCACCACCGCGGTGAAGGATATGTACTCCTCCTACAAGGATTTCCCAGTCACGCTTTACCAAATTCAGACGAAGTACCGCGATGAGGAGCGCCCCCGTGCCGGCGTGCTTCGCGGACGAGAGTTCACCATGAAGGATTCCTATTCCTTCGACATGACGGACGAGGGGCTCGATGAGTCTTATGCCCGTCACCGCAAGGCCTACCAGAACATCTTCGACCGGCTCGAGATCGATTACGCGATCTGCAAGGCTACCTCCGGTGCTATGGGTGGTTCCGCCTCCGAAGAGTTCCTGGCTGTGTCCGAGGTCGGCGAAGATACGTTCGTGCGCTCTACCGAAGGCGACTACGCCGCCAACGTGGAAGCCGTAGTCACCCAGGCACCGGAAGAAATCCCCTTCGATGGTGTGCCGGAAGCGCAGGAGCATGACACCCCGGACGCTGAGACCATTGAGTCTCTGGTGGAGTGGGCACAGGGTGCTGGCATTACTGTCGACGGCCGCGAGGTCACCGCAGCGGACACCCTCAAGTGCATGATGATCAAGGTAGCCGGCCCCGCGGCCACGGAAGAAGAGAAGGAATGGGAGCTAGCTGCCGTTCTCATCCCAGGTGACCGCGGTCTCGATGAGAAGCGCCTTGAGGCTGCACTCGAGCCGGCTGAGTTCGAGCTGGCGGGCGACGGCGACTTCAAGAAGAATTCCTTCCTGGTCAAGGGCTACGTTGGCCCGCGCGCGCTCAACGCCAACGGCGTCAAGGTTTATGCTGATCCGCGCGTTGTCTCTGGCACGTCGTGGATCACAGGTGCGGATGCCCCGAACCGCCACGTCGTCGGCTGCGTGGCTGGCCGTGACTTCACCGTGGACGAGTTCATTGAGGCCGCCGAGGTCAAGGAAGGCGACCCTGCCCCGAATGGCCAGGGCACGCTGACCCTGGAGCGCGGCATTGAGCTGGGCCACATTTTCCAGTTGGGTCGCAAGTACACCGAAGCCTTTGACGTGCAGATTCTCGATGAGAACGGCAAGCGCGCCGTTCCCACCATGGGCTCCTACGGCATCGGCGTGACCCGAATGCTCGCTGTTTTGGCAGAGCAGCGCCACGATGAGAAGGGCCTCAACTGGCCTGTGGCCGTAGCCCCGTACCAGGTGCACGTGGCTGTGGCTAATAAGGACGCTGCCGCCATGGAAGCCGGTCAGAAGCTTGTGGAGGATTTGGACCGTGCGGGCATCGAGGTGCTTTTCGACGACCGCCCCAAGGTCTCCCCAGGCGTGAAGTTCAAGGACGCCGAACTACTCGGCATGCCCTATATTGCAATCCTTGGTCGCTCCTTCGCCGACGGCATTATTGAGCTGCGCATCCGCGGTGGGGAGACCCGCGAGGTTCCGGCTGACGAGATCGTGGATACCCTCACCGAGCTCATCCGCGGCTAGCTGACAGGAAGCGTACGCTTGCGGGCATGAGCTCACACAAACCCGCACTGACGTACCCGATGGCCGGAGCACTCTCCGCCATGGGCATCATGCACTTCGCTAAGCCGGAGCCTTTCGAGTCGATCATTCCGCCGCAGTTGCCGGGGTCGGCTCGCTTCTACAACTTCACCTCTGGTGCTTGGGAGGTGGTGACCGGTGGGCTGCTGGCCAACCCCTCGACGCGCAAGCTTGGTGGCCTGTCCGCCTTTGCTTTGCTGGCAGCGGTGTGGCCTGCGAACTTCTATCAGGCGTACAAGGATCTTTCGAGTGGCAAGGCGTCCACTGGCAAGAAGATCTATCACGCGGTGCGCTTGCCGCTGCAGATTCCTGTTATGCGCTACGCCTGGTCGCTGTACGCGGACAAGAACTAGGCCACGCGCTTAGGCGGTGCGGAAGCGGTGCGATTGCGCCGCAACCGCGATAAGCCACCGCCGCCAGGCGGATGTGGCTTCGGCCTTGCTATCGCTTTCTGCAGTCGCCGCGGCCCGCGTGGCAGCATCGGTCCACTTCAGAGTGTCATTGTGGGCTATGGTGTCGATGAAGTCGCGTGCTGAGTCGCCATCGTGAGGTAATGCACCATCAGGAGAATCATAGGCCGCCGCGGGCTGAGGTACGGCGCCGAGCTTTTCTAAGGCTGTCTGCAGCTCTAGGACGCGGCGCTCATGCAGGGAGAGGCGCTCGTCAATGGTCTCCTCCAGATCGGCGGTGACATAAGAGCGCGCAAAGTCAAGGGCATACACCTGCTGGTATTCCCACTCGAGTAGCTTCGCTGCCTGATCCTGCTCCGCGGTGGTGAGCTCAGGCGCTTCCCCCGGTTCCTCCCCGGTCCGCGCTTCGAGAGCAATGGCTTGGGCAACGACAAGTGCTCGGGACTCGGGTGCGACGTGGTTGAGCTGCTCCTCGGTGGCCGCGCAGGCGTCGCCAAGCACGGCCGAAACATCGTCAGCTTCTCGCGGCTCGACATCGTGGTCAACCTCGCAGGAGCGCGGGGCCTCGCCCTCCTCATTGCGGCCACACAGTCGATCAATCTCCGCGTAGAGCTCCTCAGCTTGCTGTGCGCGCAGCGAAGCGGCATCGGCATCGAGCTCCTCTAGTGCCTCAGCATCAGCGCTTGCTGCCTGCGCCAGCGAGGCCAAGGCTGGGTCAGCATGCGGCCCAAAATAATCGACAATGGCATCGGTGGCTTGGCAGCCACTTAGCCACGGTGCGGCGAAGAGGAACAAGGCAGGTACTACTACTCGGCGGTTCACGCGATAGACCCTACCCGTGTGGCCTAGTCTAGAGCGCATGGCATTCCCAACACCCGCACAACTTACTGACATCCTGCAGCCGGTCGCCGCGCGTCGGGGCCTTGACGTCGAGGACGTGAAGACCACGCGGGCAGGAAAGAAATCACAGGTCATCATCCGTGTCGACGGTGACGAGCGCCCAAGCTCGGATGTCATTGAGGAGCTGTCGCAGGACATTTCTGCATTATTCGATGCGAAGGAAGAGGCCGGCGAGCTCAACTTTGGTGCTGGATACACCCTTGAGGTTTCGACCCCAGGCGTGGATTTCCCACTCACCGCTGCCCGGCATTGGCGCCGTAACCGGCAGCGTCTCGTGGGCTATGCGCTTGTCGACGCCCCCGATACCACCCACGTCGCCCGCATCGGCGCCGTATCCGACGATGAAGAATCAGTGGCGCTCATCACGACTGTGAAGAAGGAGGTGCAGTACCAGACCCAGCGATTGGAAAACATCACCCGCGCGGTGGTAGAAATTGAATTTGCTCAACCTTCGGCACAGGAGCTGGAGGCGGCTATGCAGACGTTTGACTTCGCCGAGCAGAACTCGGCAACCCGAGAGGATTAATAAGTGAATATTGACCTAGAGGCACTCCGTACAATTCAGCGCGAGCGTGGCGTCCCCGTCAAGGACTTGCTCGAAGCCATCGCGGGTGCCCTTTTGTATTCTTATCTGGATTACCGCACTGAGTCTGCCGAGTCCAAGGCGGCCGGCACGAAGTCCCGCGTGGACATCGATGCTGACAGCGGTGCTGTGGCTGTCATCGTCACCGAGAGCGATCCAGAGACTGGTGAGGTCATCAGCGAATACGATGACACCCCGGAGAATTTCGGCCGCGTCGGTGCTCAGGCCGTGCGTGATGCCATCCTGCGTAAGCTGCGCGAGGACGAGGCCGAGCGTACCTACGACTCCTACTCTGAACTCATCGGAACCGTCGTATCGGGCGTGGTTCAGCGCGATATTCACGCCAATAAGCGAGGCGTCGTCGTGGTGCAGTTGGGCACCGAACACGACTCGCAGGACGCTATTTTGCTGCCAGCCGAACAGTTGCCGGGTGAGAAACTCGAGCACGGTGACCGCGTGAAGGCCTATGTCGTAGGTGTCAACCGTAACGGTGCGAAGGTCCAGATCACGTTGTCGCGTACTCACCCGGAACTGGTGCGTGGCCTCTTTGAGCTGGAGATCCCAGAAGTCGCTGATGGTGCGGTGGAGCTCATCGCCATCGCTCGTGAGGCAGGACATCGGTCCAAGGTGTCTGTTGTGGGACACGCTAAGGGCCTCAACGCCAAGGGCGCGTGCATCGGTCCTAAAGGTGCGCGCGTGAGCAACATCATGCGGGAAATCGGCGGTGAGAAGATCGACATTATCGATTTCAACGAGGACCCCGCCGTGTACGTAGGCAATGCCTTGGCGCCGTCCAAGGTTGTCCGCGTGGAGGTCCTGGATGAAGAGGTGCAGGTGGCTAAGGTTACCGTGCCGGACTACCAGCTCTCGCTGGCCATCGGCAAGGAAGGCCAGAACGCCCGCCTCGCAGCACGTCTGACCGGATGGAAGATTGATATTCACTCGGACGCTGCACGCGATTAAACCGCGCCGGAATTAAAGGTTTGGCTCGTTTTCGCGTAGACTAGACAACGGCCCACATGCAGGAATGCTGTGGCGTAGTAACAGTGGTGGCGCAGCGTAAGGAGTTGGATGTCTCAGGGACAACGGCTCCGTACTTGTATCGCCACGCGCCAGAAGCATCCCGACACGGAACTGCTCAGAGTTGTCGCCGATAGGGACGATCCTGAAGGTCGCCGTGTTGTTCCAGACCCGCGCCGCAGGCTTCCCGGAAGGGGAGCGTGGATTACGCCGAATCTGGAAGCAGTAGCGCTGGCGGAGCGAACCCGTGCCTTCAGGCGCGCGCTCCGATTGTCCACTGATGTGGATGCAGGTCACGTACGTGAGTACCTTGCTGCACAGCAGCAGGTGCAGTCGGCGGGCACTAGCCCGTGCGGCCCAGAGTTAAAAAGGAAGACCGAACACTGATGAGCGCACAACCATGAAGCAGCATCAGCGATGAAAGTCCATAGCCATTAACTAGGGGTCAAGCCGTATTTCTGCGGCCTTGGCTCCTAGGACGATTAAAGAGGAGACAAGTGCCCGGAAAGCTACGTGTACACGAGCTGGCAAAGCAGCTCGGTGTAACCAGCAAGGAACTACTCGCCACGCTGAAGGAACAGGGCGAGTTCGTTAAAACCGCGTCTTCGACCATCGAACCACCGGTGGTTAAGAAGATGCGTGCGCACTACGAAGCTAAGGAAGACCAGGGCGGGGAGAAGAAGGAGAAGTCGGCCGCATCAGGCTCAAGTGCGAAAAAGCCTGCCGCGAAGAAGCCGGCAGACAACCAGTCTTCTAAGCCCGCGCCAAAGCCAGGTGCCACCCCGAAGCCTGGAGCACACGCCCCGAAGCCGGGCGGTGCACCGAAGCCAGGCGCCGCTGCACCGAAGCCAGGCGGAACCCCGAAGCCGGGGGCAAACGCACCCAAGCCGGGTGGCGCTCCGAAGCCGGGCGCTCAGCAGAAGAGCTCGGCTAAGAGTGGCGAACGCGCTACGCCGCGTTCTATGCCGAAGCCGGGCGGTACTCGCCGCGTAGCCAACAACCCGTTCTCCACGGGTGGCTCCAGCGATCGCCCCAGCCCTGGACCCCGTCCGGGTGGCTCTAAGGGGCAGCGTCCGGGCGCTAAGCCGGGTGATACCCGCGGTGGCAAGGGCGGCGGACGCCCGCAGGGTGAAGGCAACAAGGGTGGCGGAGGTCGCCGTCCATCGCCAGCCATGATGCCGTCTCATCCGAACCCAGCCAGCATGCCGTCGAAGGCACCTGGTGGCGGTGGCGGCGGTCGTGGCCGTGGTGGTCGCGGTGGCCCGGGCCACGGTGGACCCGGTGGCGGCCCTGGTGGCTTCCGCGGTGGTCGCGGCGGTCGTCGCGGCGGCACCGCTGGTGCATTCGGCCGTCCTGGTGGCGCTCCTCGTCGGGGCAAGAAGTCGAAGCGTCAGAAGCGCCATGAGTTTGAAGAGCAGCAGAAGCACGAGGTAGGCGGCGTACGCCTGCCTGATGGCGGCGGCAAGGTTGTACGCCTGCGCCGTGGTGCTTCTCTGGCGGACTTCGCTGAGAAGATCGGTGCCGATCCGGCAGCATTGGTACAGGCACTGTTCAACCTTGGTGAAATGGTGACTGCAACGGCCTCCGTGTCCGAGGACACCCTGCAGCTGCTTGGCTCTGAGATCAACTACGAGGTTCAGGTCGTCTCCCCAGAGGACGAGGACCGTGAACTGCTCGAGTCCTTCGACCTCCAGTTTGGTGAGGACGAGGGCGGCGAAGAGGCTCTGGAGAAGCGCCCGCCGGTCGTGACCGTCATGGGTCACGTTGACCACGGTAAGACCCGCCTGCTCGATACCATCCGTAAGACCAACGAAGGTGCGGATGAGGCTGGCGGCATTACCCAGGGCATTGGTGCTTACCAGACCACCGTCGACCTTGAGGATGGCGAGCGCACCATTACCTTCCTGGATACCCCTGGTCACGAGGCCTTCACTGCTATGCGTGCCCGCGGTGCCAAGTCCACCGACTTGGCCATCCTGGTGGTTGCTGCTGATGACGGCGTGATGCCGCAGACCATCGAGGCAATCAACCACGCCAAGGCCGCGGATATCCCGGTTGTGGTGGCAGTGAACAAGATTGATAAGCCAGAGGCATCCCCGGACAAGATTCGTGGTCAGCTCACCGAGTACGGCCTCGTACCGGAAGAGTACGGTGGCGACACCATGTTCGTGGACATCTCCGCTAAGAACAACATCAACATTGATGAGTTGCTGGAGGCAGTCATCCTGACTGCTGACGCCGCGCTGGAGCTCACCGCGAACCCGGACATGGACGCCCAGGGCGCTGCTATCGAGGCACACCTCGACCGTGGCCGTGGCCCGGTGGCTACTGTCATCATTCAGCGCGGTACGCTGCGCATTGGTGACTCCATCGTTGTCGGTGACTCGCACGGCCGTGTGCGCCGCATGCTGGATGAGTTTGGTAACGACGTCGAAGAGGCCGGCCCGTCCCGTCCGGTTCAGGTCCAGGGCCTTAACGGCGTGCCGGGAGCTGGTGACAACCTGCTCGTCGTTGAAGACGACCGCGTGGCACGACAGATCGCAGCACAGCGCGACGCCCGTAAGCGTTCTGCACTCCAGGCAAAGGCACGCAAGCGTGTGTCCCTCGAGGACCTGGATGCAGTGCTCAAGGAAACGTCGACGCTCAACCTTATTCTCAAGGGCGACAACGCCGGTTCCGTCGAAGCCCTCGAGGATGCGCTTCTGGAGATCGACGTCGACGACGAGGTACAGCTCAACATCATCGACCGTGGTGTTGGTGCCGTCACTCAGACCAACGTTTCCTTGGCAGCCGCTTCCGACGCCGTCATTATTGCCTTCAACGTCCGCGCTGAGGGTAAGGCCACCGAGGAAGCAAACGCTGAGGGCGTTGATGTGCGCTACTACACGGTGATTTACCGCGCTATCGAAGAGGTTGAGGCTGCTCTCAAGGGCATGCTCAAGCCCATCTACGAGGAGCGCGATACCGGCTCCGCAGAGATCCGCGCACTGTTCAAGTCCTCCGCTGTCGGCACCATCGCTGGTTGCATGGTTACCGAGGGCAAGGTCAAGCGCAACGGCAAGGTTCGCCTCGTGCGTGACGGCAACGTCGTCACCAGCGATGCGAAGATTGAGTCGCTGCGTCACGAAAAGGATGATGCCAACGAGATCAACGCCGGCTACGAGTGCGGTATGGTCCTGTCCTACCCGGATATCCAGGTAGGCGATATCATCCAGGCCTACGAAGAGGTCGAGGTCCCACGCGACTAATCGCGTGCAACAAGTTCGCCCGTGATTGAAGCCCAGCCAGTCTTTCTGGCTGGGCTTCGTCGTTCTTTGCCTGCGGTTTCGGCAGGCCGTGTCGGATCGGTATCCTAGACTAGTTATCACGGACAGAACTCAAAGGAGCATCACCATGGTTGATCACGCACGTGCCGCCCGCATGGCCAAGCGCATCCAGGCCATCGTGGCCAGCGCTATCGAACGCCAGATCAAAGATCGCCGCCTTGAATTGGTGACTATCACCGACGCCCGCGTTACCGGTGACCTGCATGATGCCACCGTGTTCTACACCGTTCGCGGTAAAGATATTGACGCGGAGCCTGACTTTGACCAAGCTGCTGAAGCCCTCAACCGAGCCAAGGGCCAGCTTCGCAAGATTGTGGGCGACCAGCTCTCAGTGCGGTTCACTCCGACACTGTCCTTCGAGCTTGATACCGTGCCAGAGGCTTCAGCGCACATGGAGGACCTCCTTGCTCGTGCCCGCGCTCGCGACGAGGAGCTGGCGAAGTTGAAAGAGAACGCGAAGCCGGCCGGTGATGCTAACCCGTACAAGACCTTGGATAGGGAAGAGGATTAAGTGTCACGGACCAACTACGAAGCTGCAGTAGATGCGCTGGTCCAAGCCAGCAGTGTCTGCATCATTACACATCTGCGCCCCGATGCCGATGCAGTAGGTTCGGCAGCGGCGCTAACTCTTGCCCTGCGCCAACGTGGTAAGCAAACCCGCACGGTCATTGGTCAGCGTCGTGATATTTCCGCCAACCTTTTTTCTATTCCGACCGTGGATGAGATCGAGTTGGTAGACGAGCTTCCTACGGGCTATGACCTGTACGTCACCCTGGACTGTGGCTCGTTGGACCGTACGGGCTCGGTAGCGGACAGCATCGAAGAGTTGGCCGCCGCCGGCCGTGTTCTGTGCATCGACCACCACTCCTCGAACGAGGGCTTCGGCTCGATTAACGTGGTGGATCCGGTATGCGAGTCCACGACGGTCGTGTTGCTGGATATCCTCGATAGAATCTCCGTCCAGATTGACCGGGTTATCGCGCACTGCCTGTATGCGGGGCTCGTGACCGATACTGGAAACTTCCGGTGGGGGCGCCCAGCCATGCATGACATTGCCGCGCGCCTTATGCTCTATGGGCTTGATACCAAGAACATCGCGCTTGAGCTCATGGATTCCAATACTGCCGATGACCTCCAGATGATCGGCCGGGTGCTTTCGGGGCTCACTATCCAGGAGGCAGGCGAGCACCGCCTCGCCGTGCTTTTCGTGCCGTATGAGGAAGTCATCTCCCACGCAGATTCTGCTATTGAGTCCTTCGTGGATTACGTCCGTGCCTTGAAAGGCACCGATATCGGCGTCGTCTTTAAAGAACAGGCGCCACAGGTATGGGCGGTGTCTCTGCGATCGTCCGCCGTCAACTGTGCGGAAGTGGCCCTCACCTTCGGCGGCGGAGGACACGTGCCAGCTGCCGGCTATACCGCGCACGGAACTCCCGAAGAGGTCACCGCGCAGCTGGTAGGTGTACTGACCTAAATGACGCCAGAGCCACCAGTCAAGGTAACTGCGGCCGAGGTTTTCCGCCTCGCTATTCCCGCACTCGGTGTTCTTGCGGCTATGCCGCTCTACCTTCTGCTTGATACCGCAGTCGTGGGACGGCTTGGTGCCTCACAGTTGGCGTCGCTAGGCGCGGCGGCCACGCTGCATTCGGTCGTCACGGCCCAGCTCACCTTCCTTTCTTATGGCACGACCGCACGGTCGTCGCGCCTGTTCGGTGCAGGACGACGCGAGGAAGCGGTAGCCGAAGGCGTACAGGCCACGTGGGTTGCAGTGGGCGTCGGCATGATTTTGGCGACCATCATGTGGCTCTTCGCGGGTGTCTTCGCCACCTGGTTGACCGGTAATCCGGAAACAGCTCAAGGAACAGCCCAGTGGCTGCGCATTGCGGCCTTCGCAATTCCTCTCACACTCGTTGAGATGGCAGGAAATGGCTGGATGCGGGGAGTGCAAGATACTCGAAAACCCCTGTACTTCACCCTCGCTGGCATGATTCCGGGTGCCATCGCGGTGCCCATTTTCGTTCATTTTTGGGGATTGCCGGGCTCGGCCGCCGCCACGGTTTTGGGAATGGGTATTATTGCAGCCTTTTTCGTGCGGGAGCTACGCCGAGAGCACTCGGGTTCATGGGAGGTGAAGTGGCACGTCGTGCGCCGCCAATTGGTCCTTGGCCGCGACCTCATTGTGCGCTCAATGAGCTTCCAAGTGGCTTTTCTTTCCGCAGCGGCGGTGGCTTCTCGAATCGGCACTGCGCAACTTGCCGCGCATCAGATCATGATGCAGATGTGGAACTTCCTTGCCCTCGTGCTGGACTCGCTTGCCATTGCGGCCCAAGCGCTAACTGGCGCTGCTTTGGGTGCCGGTTCTGCGCGCTATGCCCGCATGGTGGGCACGAAGGTGACGGTGTACTCCACATCATTCTCTCTAGCTCTTGCCGCCGTCCTGGCACTGGGCTCCGGATTTATCCCGCGTATTTTCACCACCAGCCCAGAAGTTCTTGACGTTATTTCTGGCCCTTGGTGGGTCATGACCTTCCTTGTCGTGATCGGCGGAGTGGTCTTCGCTCTCGATGGTGTGCTCTTGGGGGCGGGGGATGCCGCCTTCCTTCGCACGCTGACACTGGCGTCTGTACTCTTGGGCTTCCTACCTGGAGTGTGGTTGGCCTATGCCCTCAATGCCGGTTTGGCTGGGGTCTGGGGCGGCATTGCAGCATTTATCCTTATCCGCATGGTAGGCGTGATCTGGCGCTTCTACTCGATGCGGTGGGCACGAGTCTAACCCTGTGGTAAAAGTAGAGGGAATATTTATGTGAAGGAGGCGCCATGACCACCCTGTGGGCCGTCTCCGATCTCCATGCCGCTGTACGCGTTAACGGCGACCGCATCGATGAACTGGTTCCTCCTGATCCCCGTGACTGGTTAATCGTGGCGGGCGACGTGGCCGAGCGAATCGACTTGGTTCTCAGCACCCTCGCTCGCCTGAAGAATCGCTATGCCACTGTTATTTGGGCTCCCGGTAACCACGAGCTGTTTTCGCGAGGACAAGACCTTTATAAGGGCCGAGATAAATACGACCGCCTCGTTGAAGGGTGCCGTGAAATTGGTGTCATAACCCCAGAGGATCCTTTTCCGGTGTTTGGCGGGGTCACCATTGTTCCGCTGTTTACTCTCTACGATTACAGCTTCCGCCCACCCGGAACTACGGTTGAGCACGCGCTGGCTAGTGCCAAGCAAAAACAGATTGTTATGACAGATGAGTTCGCCATCGCGCCTTTTGTGGATGTCCGCGCTTGGTGCTGGGACCGCTTGGCCTATTCCATCAAGCGGCTCTCCCGTGTGGAGGGAGAAACCGTTCTGGTTAACCATTGGCCTTTGGTCCAGGAACCAACGTTGTACATGCGCTGGCCCGAGGTGGCTTTGTGGTGCGGTACCCGCCACACGAGGGCGTGGCCACGGCGCTACAATGCCAAGGCTGTTATCTACGGCCACCTCCACATGCCGAACCGCACCAACATTGACGGTGTAGATCACATCGAGGTGTCGTTAGGGTATCCACGCGAATGGCAAGCGCATGGAGAGCTGCAGCCGTGGCCGTATCCAGTATTAGCGATAGATGAAAGGACGGGGAGGGCAGATCATGCTTGAGCCTTTCCTGTTCCCGGAAGCCGCTCGCTACTGCTACGTGCGTACCGATGACTCGTTCACGGACCTGCTCAACTACAACCACCTCTCCCCAGAGGAGCGCTCGGTGGTCTCCCAAGCTGTTGACATCCGCAAGGCCGAGTTTGGTGATGCCCGCTGGTGTGCTCACCGCGCCCTTGAAGAATTGAACTACACCCGCGCCGAGCCCATTCTCCGCGGGGAGCGTGGCATGCCGTTGTGGCCTGAAGGATTTACAGGTTCGATGACGCATACAGAGGGCTTGCGCGCTGCGGTAGCTGCACCTACGACCCACGTGCGCTCGATGGGCCTCGATGCCGAACCTGCTGAGCCGCTGCCGGAACATGTTTTGACCATGATTGCCCGGGCAGGGGAGATGCCGCAGTTAACCCGGCTGCAGGAGGCTGGTGTTACGTGCCCTGACCGGCTGTTGTTCTGCGCCAAGGAGGCCACGTATAAGACGTGGTTCCCCATGACGCGGCGCTGGCTCGACTTCGACCAAGCCGAAATCGATCTGCGCCTCGATGGCACGCTCATCTCCTATATCTTGGCGCGGCCCACGCCAGTACCGTTTATCACTGGCCGCTGGATTATTCGGGAAGGCTACGTCATCGTGGCCACCTCGGTGCCCGCCCTCAACTTCGAAAGTTAGCGGGGATGCTTAAAGCGTCGAAGGACGTGCGACAAACACCGTGGCCAAGCGCTTGCCCTTTTCCTTAACCAGTGCGATGGAGCGGCCTTCTGGATCGACGGCGGCAAACGTCCCCTTCAACCCACGCGGCTGAAGCCACTTGCCCATAGCAAGGGCCCGAGCTTCGTCCGCAGTAACATCGAGGACTGGGTAGCTGCGAGCCAGCGCTTCATCGAGAGACAAGGACAACACGGGGTTTTCTTCGAGGGTGGAGAGGGGGAGGGCGTCGTCAAGCGTAAATGGCCCCACCTCCGTGCGGCGCAGCGCAGTAAGGTGACCGCCTACGCCGAGGGCCTCCCCGAGGTCGCGGGCGAGGGAACGAATGTAGGTTCCCGAGGAACACGACACAGACACGTCGAGGTCAACGAAGTCACCCTCGCGGCGCAGTTCCGTGACATCGAAGCGGCTGACAGTCACTGGGCGAGCGGGGATCTCCACATCCTCGCCGGCACGTACTCTCTCATGCGCGCGCTTGCCATCAATCTTGATGGCGGAGACAGCGGCGGGTCGCTGCATGATATCTCCAGTGAGATTGCTGATCTCTTGGGCAATGGTTTCCTCGCTCAGGTTTCCTGCTGATTCGCCCCAGGTGCGTTCTCCTTCCGCATCGTCGGTGTGGGTTGCCATACCCAGGCGAATCGTTGCGTCATAAGCCTTCGTTGAAGCGACCATGTGGGCAAGAAATTTGGTACCTCGCTCCAACCCCACTACCAGCACGCCTGTGGCCATGGGGTCGAGTGTGCCCGCATGACCGACTTTGCGTGTGTGGAAATAGCGGCGGAGTTTTCCAACCACATCGTGGGAGGTCATACCTGCGGGCTTATCGACGACCACGAGGCCGGAACGTGCGAGCGGATCAGTCATGCCCTGTAGTCTAAGCCACAGGCAGTTGTGGGATAGCATGGTGCTCGTGGATATTTGGTACGGAATCGATAACATCCCCGCGGACCTCGGGCCGACCACGGTGACCATCGGTGTCTTCGATGGCGTGCACCGCGGCCACCAGCAGCTCATTACTAGGGCCGTCGACCATGCGCGTGCCAATGACTACCGCGCAGTAATGGTGACTTTCGATCCGCACCCGGTGTCGGTTTTCCTCCCAGAACGTGCACCGCTGGCCGTGGTTACTTTTGAGCGCCGGATGCAGTTGGCTGAAGAGATGGGCATCGACGCTGTGCTCGTTATCGACTTCACTCAGGAATTGCGCGGCGTTGAGCCCCGTCAGTACGTGGAAGACTTGCTCGTTGGCGACCTGCATTCGAAGCATATTGTGGTGGGGGAGAACTTCACTTTTGGTGCCGGGGCTGCGGGTACGGCGAGTGCTTTGTCAGAGTTTGGCGCTGAGTTCGGATTCGATGTCGATATCGTGCCGCTGCTGAACGACGACGGCGAGCGCATCTGCTCCACGAATATTCGTGCCGCACTTGATCGCGGCGATATTTCCCGCGCGAATTGGGCATTGGGGCGCTACTTCTCGGTTACCGGTCCCGTCGTCCGCGGCGCCGGGCGTGGTGGCAAGGAGCTGGGCTTTCCGACGGCCAACCAGTACTTCCCGGAGTCCGTTGCCATTCCAGCCGATGGTGTCTACGCGGGTTGGTTTGTCATTGAGCCCACCGATGCACCCGTTGAAGGCGATATGGAGCCAGGCGTGCCCTACCCGGCAGCTATTTCTGTGGGCACGAATCCCACGTTCGGGGATGAAGAGCGCTCGGTGGAGTCCTTCGTCCTCGACCGTGATGCTGACCTATACGGGCACGAGGCCACCGTCCACTTCGTGGACCATGTGCGCGACATGGAAAAGTTCAACTCTGTTGATGAGCTGCTCACCGCCATGAAGCGCGACGTCGCACGTGTGCGTGAGATTCTTGCCTAGGAGTCCTAAATGAAGATCATCCTCGACCTCGATACCGGCATCGATGACGCTTTGGCCTTGGCGTATGCCCTGGCGCACCCCGACCTCGACCTCATCGGTATTACCGGAACCTATGGCAATGTGCCTGTAGAGCTTGGCGTGCGCAATGCACTTGCCCTCTTGGAGCTGCTCGGTGCTGACAACGTCCCCGTCTATACCGGGCCAACGAGGGAGGGATTCACCGTAGCGCCGATTTCCGCCTTTATCCACGGACGCAATGGTCTCGGTGAGATCCTGCTGCCCCCGCCGCGGCGTACCGCACAGGGCGACGCTGTGGATTTCCTCATCCAATCCGTCCGGGAACATGGGGAAGAGCTGGTGATTGTGCCCACGGGGCCGTCGACAAGCATTGCGGCTGCCATGCAGAAGGACCCGGACTTCGCACGCAACGCTCGCATCGTCATGATGGGCGGAGCGCTTACCGTGCCGGGCAATGTCACTCCCTTTGCGGAGGCCAACGTCTTCCAAGATCCGCAGGCCACAGATTATGTGTTCCGCCATGCACAGGACCTCACCATGGTGGGGCTCGACGTCACGCTGCGCACGCTTCTCACTACAGAACACACCGCGCAGTGGCGTACCACCCCGGCAGGGAGGGTATATGCCGACATCGTGGACTATTACATCGGTGCCTATGCCACGACATCGCCGCACTTAGGTGGCTGTGGGCTCCACGACCCCCTTGCCGTAGCTGTCGCCGCTGATCCATCGTTTGTTGAGTGCATCGATCTCAACCTTCGGTGCGAGGAGAATGGGCGCACTATCGGCGACTCCGAACGCCTCTCTGCTCCTGCTACGACTCGCGTCGCGGTCGGAGTGGATGCTCCGCGCTTCGTTGATGATTTGATGTCGAAGCTCACCAGCCTCTATACTTCTACTTCGGCTTGCTGACTGCGGTCCACAGTAGTCACTGGCAGCGCTTCATCGCGCATTATTTCATGTGGACTGAAATACAATAGGAGATTTTTCCATGGCTTTGACCACCGAGAAGAAGGCAGAAATCCTCAAGGAGTTCGGCCTGCACGAGACCGATACCGGTTCCACCGAGGCACAGGTTGCCCTGCTGACCTCCCGCATCAACAACCTGACCGAGCACCTCAAGGGCCACAAGCACGACCACCACTCCCGTCGTGGCCTGCTGCTCATGGTGGGTCGTCGTCGCGGCCTCCTGAAGTACCTGGAGTCCAACGACGTTGATCGTTACCGTGACCTGATTTCTCGTCTGGGTCTGCGTCGCTAAGCACGCACCAGTTCAACCCCCGCACTCCCTGCGGGGGTTTTCTTATGCCATCTGGTAAAATCCTTGGACGTTGTCAGAAATACCGAATCGAAGAGGCGGCACCGAAGATCGCCAGGACACCTCCAAGGAGAGTCACAAACATGAGCGCTAGAAACGCCAAAAACACCAAGCACACTGCCAACAACACCGTCGAGTTCGTTATCGACGATGACTATGGCATCACCGAAGCCATCGCCACCCTGGATAATGGCGACTTTGGCACCCGCACCATTCGCTTCGAGACGGGCCAGCTCGCCCGTCAGGCCGGTGGTTCCGTAACCACCTATCTGGACGAGGACACCATGCTCCTATCCACCACCACCGCGTCCAACCAGCCACGCGAAGGATTCGACTTCTTCCCGCTGACCGTGGACGTCGAGGAGCGCATGTACGCAGCGGGCAAGATCCCAGGCTCCTTCTTCCGCCGGGAGGGCCGCCCCTCCACTGAGGCTATCCTGGCATGCCGCCTTATTGACCGCCCGTTGCGTCCGACCTTTGTGAAGGGCCTGCGCAACGAGGTCCAGGTTGTCGTCACGGTTCTCTCCATGGACCCGGAAGAGTACTACGACGTTGTTGCCATCAATGGCGCTTCTGCTTCTACCCAGCTCTCCGGCCTGCCGGTCTCCGGTCCTGTGGGCGGTGTGCGCATGGCACTCATTGCTGATGACAAGCACCCGAAGGGTCAGTGGGTAGCCTTCCCGAACAATGAGCAGCATGAGCGCGCCCTGTTTGAGATGGTCGTTGCTGGCCGCATTGTCAAGAAGGGCAACAAGGACGATGTCGCCATCATGATGGTGGAGGCAGGCGCCGGCGTGAACGTGGCTGAACGCATCAAGGAAGGCGCTCCGGCGCCCCAGGAATCCACCGTGGCCGAGGGCTTGGAAGTTGCCAAGCCCTTCATCAAGACCCTGTGCGAGGCTCAGGCAGGTCTGGCTGAGCGCGCCGCGAAGGAGACCCAGGAGTTCCCGCTTTTCCCGGCCTACAGCGAGGATGTATACGAGGCAGTGGAGAAGGCAGCCTCCAAGAAGCTGCAGAAGCTGCTCACCATCCCGGGTAAGCAGGACCGTGATGATGCAACGAACGAGTACATGGAGCAGATTGAAGCCGATCTCCTTGACGAGTTCGATGACCTTGAGGAGGCGGATGCCTCCAAGCAGATCCGCAACGCCTTCAACGCTGTGATGAAGGATATCGTCCGTAACAAGATCCTCACTGAAGGCTTCCGCATTGATGGTCGTGGTGTTACTGACCTGCGTGACCTTGGCGTGGAGGTGGATCTCATCCCGCGTGCCCACGGCTCCTCCCTATTTGAGCGTGGCGAGACTCAGATCCTAGGTGTCACCACCCTGGACATGCTCAAGATGGAGCAGCAGATTGACTCCCTGACCCCGGTGGAGTCCAAGCGCTACATGCACCACTACAACTTCCCGCCATACTCCACGGGTGAGACCGGCCGCGTGGGTTCCCCGAAGCGCCGCGAGATTGGTCATGGTGCGCTGGCTGAGCGTGCTTTGCTGCCGGTTATCCCGTCCCGTGAGGACTTCCCGTACGCTATCCGCCAGGTCTCCGAGGCTCTGGGTTCCAACGGTTCAACTTCCATGGGCTCGGTGTGTGCCTCCACCTTGTCCCTGTACAACGCAGGTGTTCCACTGAAGGCACCGGTGGCGGGCATCGCCATGGGCCTTGTCTCCGGTGAGGTCAAAGGTAAGGAGAAGTTCGTTGCGCTGACCGATATCCTCGGCGCCGAGGACGCTTTCGGCGACATGGACTTTAAGGTCGCAGGTACCTCCGAGTTCATCACCGCTCTGCAGCTGGATACCAAGCTGGATGGCATTCCTTCGCACGTGCTTGCCGACGCCCTCGAGCAGGCCCGCGATGCCCGCTCCGCCATCCTCGAAACCATGGCTGAGGTTATCGAGGGACCGGACGAGATGTCCGGCCTGGCTCCGCGCATCACCTCGGTGACCATCCCGGTCAACAAGATTGGTGAGCTTATCGGCCCGAAGGGCAAGACCATCAACACCATTACTGAGGAAACCGGTGCTGATGTATCCATCGAGGAGGACGGTACCGTCTACGTGTCTGCTGCTACCGGCGAGGCCGCTGAGGCTGCCATCGAGCGCGTCAACAGCATTGCCAATCCGCAGCTTCCCAAGGTCGGCGAGCGCTTCCTTGGCACCGTGGTGAAGACTGTCGCTTTCGGCGCCTTCGTATCCCTGACCCCGGGCCGCGACGGCTTGGTGCACATCTCGAAGCTGGGCGGCGATGAGCGTATCGAAAAGGTCGAAGACGTGGTCAACGTCGGCGACAAGATCCAGGTCGAAATCGCGGACATCGATAACCGTGGCAAGATTTCCCTGGTTCCGGTTGAGGAAGACTAATTCCCAAACCTCATAAGCCAGAGCCCCGCTCTCCAGCTCGTTCATGGGCTGCGATGGCGGGGCTCTTAGTTTGTTGGGTGCTAGCTGCTAGTCCTGGAAATCAAGTACAAGTCGTTTGGGGTCCTCGAGAAATGTCACCGAGTACGGCGTCCTCTTCTGCAGACCGATGATGAATTGCGATTGTGACTCAAATGAGCTGGTGTAGACCACTTCGCTCACGATTCCAGTTCCAGGAGTAGTTCCCTGCTGAATATGCCGTTCCTCGAGCTCAGGCGTAGATGGCCAAGGAGTACCCTCGATTCCGAGGTCGAGAAAAATGTTTCCTTTTGCCTCAACCGGGTAACCGGAGGCTTGCTGAGTTGGGCTTTCCGTGTAGGTGGTAAACCAGCCCGGTTCACCGTCCCCTTCAAGATCAATGACTACGCGGGTAAACCCATCATGGGCACCTACGCGCACATTAGTTGGCGTGAGATCTCCCAGCCGTTCGGGCATGTGGTGCTGATTTTCCAGCGCTGCTGTACCCATGCCCGCAAACTGTGCTGCAGTCATCGCCTCCGAGCTGCTTTGCGCTTCCGAGTCCTTTGGGGTCACTTTGTCACTGGCTGGAGCTTCAGAAACTCGCGGACTGGATTCAACCGAACTAAAAGCAGGTGAATTTGTGGTGTGCGAACCACCATCAGAGCATGCGCTGATGGTCAACGCACATCCGGCAATGATGACCCCGAAGACGGTGGGCGGTCCAATAGAGCGAGTCATATTTTCCCTTCAGCTGTGACAGCAGGATCCAGCTTCCTAGACCATCATAACGAGCAGCAGCACGTGGGCATCACTGCCTAACCCCGCTGGACCCCGCGGGGCATTCTCCGGCCGTCTAGCCTCCCTAACTCTTAAAAGTTCCGCCCAAGAATCTGCGCCGACTTTTTACCGTTAGGGAGGCTTTTCTCGATCTCCCTCCGGCCCTCGGCTCCCGCGACCCTTCGTCGTTTGATTCGACGAGACTTTTTCGAGTCCTGAGCTATTGAGCAAGTTCTCGGATTGTCTTCGTCGTTTGATTCGACGGCGCGGGGTTTAGAAGGGGATGTCGTCGGTGGTGTCGGTCTTTTCGCAGGTTTGAGCTTCGGTTTCTTGGGTTTGTTGTTGTTTGTGGTAGTCGTCGAGGGCTTGTTTGAGTCTTTGGGCTTGTTCTCTTATGCGTGTGCGGGTGGTGGTGATGTGTTGGCCGACGGTTTGGGCCCAGCGTTTTTGTTTAGGTGCTAGGGGTCCTTCTGGTTCGGTGATGCACCAGGTGCCATCGTGAAATAGCCAGATGATATCCCCGCTATTTGGGTCCAGAAGGTAGTGAAGAGTGCCATCGGTTTTCATGTTGTGATGCTTCTGGCACAAACACGCCAAGTTACTGGGGTGAGTGGCACCACCATCGGCATAGTTGTGCCGGTGGTCAAGCTGAGTGTGGTGGGCTGGTTCAGTGCATCCGTTGATGCGGCAGGTGCCGTCTCTGCCTTCGACTTCTTTGCGCATTCCTACACCTGGGCGATAGGAATCTGTTTCCTCGCTAGGTTTTGTCAGGTCGCGTTGTTTATCGTGTGGCATGGGGGTGGCTTTCCACCCAAAGCCCTCGATGTAGGTTGGGGCGTTGTCAACATCGCAGGCTCTATAAGTATTGAGGATAACGGTTGCCGGTGGGGTGATTTCACCGCTGAGAAGTTTCTTTACGGCCTCGGTAAGGCTTAGGCCTTTATGGGCGGCGGTTTTACGGATGAAGGCATCGAGTTGAATGCCAGTATTCTCATCGACTCCAAGTTCAAGCCACGCTGTAGTGCCGTTGGAGTAGAACGTGTAGGTGTCTTTCGGGCGGGTGTCCCGATAGGCGATGGTGTCATCGAGTGCTTTGCATAAGTCGCGGACTTTGCGTCTTATTTGGCTGCGGGTAGGAAAGGCCTGGTTGGGTTTGGTGGGGGTGAAATAGTCTGCCAGCATGCCATCAATGAGCGTTAGTGTGGCAGTAGTAGGCCCGGTAAGGGCTGACATGGGTTGGTCAATAGCGATAAGGGATTCGATATCAAGCACATAGTGCTCTTCTTGTAAGGCCTTGACTTTCGGCAGGGTATCCAGGCGGTGGAGGGCTCGTAGTCCTGCTTTGATGTGTCCTTCGGTTAGTGCCCAGGTGTTGACGAGGCTGAGTGCGGTGGTGTCGATATCGTCTTGAAGTTGGGGTTTGCCACTAAGCCAGGCCTGGTAGGTGGCTTTCCTGGCAATGCTGCGGGCAACAGCATGTGGGTTATGAGGGTTGGTAATACTAAAGAAGGCGTCCGGCAGGATGGTGGTGGTGCTCATTGGCGTATCCCCGAAAACAATCTAGTTAGAAGAAGTGTTCTACAACCAATCCTAGTGGTGGCGCCACAATAGGTCTATAGCCTGCTGGGATAAACTTTACAAATCGAGTAGTATGGGGGTGTCGAGTAGTGTTTTAGGTTGTGTGTTCGATTCTTGTCGAGCTGGGGGTATAGGTTCAACACATGTAAAACAACGGGGGTAGGTGAATGGTGTAGGCGAGGGGAGTTAGCGCCGCGTGCCCCGTTCTGAGCCCTGGATGTCGACAGGGATAGACTGGTCATGGCTGACAGAACGAACACAGATGAAGGGATCGTGAATGACTATCAAGGTGGGTGTCCTCGGCGCTAAGGGCCGCGTGGGGCAAGCAATCGTGGAGGGCGTCAACGCTGCAGAGGATCTGGAGCTTGTCGCCGAAATCGGTCGCGATACTCCGCTTGAAAAGCTGGTCGAAGCTGGCGCGCAGGTAGCCGTTGACTTCACCCAGCCTGCATCCGTTATGGCCAACCTTGAATTCTGTACTCAGCACGGCATCCACGCCGTGGTGGGGACCACGGGCTTTGACGCCGAGCGTCTGGCGCAAGTGGAGGAATGGACAAAGGCGGACGGTGCGGGCCACGTGTTGATCGCTCCAAACTTTGCTATTTCGGCTGTGCTGACCATGGTCTTCGCGGCCCAAGCTGCGAAATTCTTCGACAGTGCTGAGGTGGTTGAGTATCACCATCCGAACAAGCTCGATGCGCCGTCCGGCACCGCGGTTCATACGGCACAGGGCATCGCGAAGGCTCGCAAAGAGGCTGGATTGGATGCTATGCCGGACAAGACTGCGCAGTCCCTCGACGGAGCACGTGGTGCGGATGTCGATGGTGTTCATGTTCACGCAGTCCGCATGCAGGGAATGGTAGCGCACGAAGAGGTAATCTTCGGCGCTCAAGGTCAGTCCCTGACCATTCGTCAGGACTCCTATGACCGTTCCTCTTTCACCCCAGGCGTGCTCGTGGGTGTGCGGGAAATCGCGTCCCACCCGGGGCTTACCGTGGGCCTGGAAAAGTACTTGGAGCTGTAATGGCTAAGGTGACTGAGCTTGATGTCCAGCTCATCGCGGCCACTGCTTTCCACGCGCCGCAGGGAGTGGACTGGGAGGTGGACGAGGAGGCGTCGGAAAGCGAGGCTCTTGTCGAGTTCGCTGGGCGAGCTTGTTATGAGTCCTTCGATAAGCCGAACCCACGTACTGCGTCGAACCAGGCTTATCTGCATCACATCCTCGAGGTTGGGCATGATGCGCTGCTCGAGCACGCAACCGCGACGCTGTATATCCGTGGTTTGTCGCGTTCGGCAACGCACGAGCTAGTTCGCCACCGACATTTCTCTTTTTCGCAACTCTCGCAGCGCTTTGTTCATTCCGAAGAAGCTGAAGTGGTGCTGCCGAAACTCATTGCGGAGGATGAACAACTTACCCGATTGACTCTGCAGGCAGCCGATGATGCGCGTTTCGTCTACGAAGAGCTTCTCGATGCTCTTGAATCGAAGCTCGAGCAGGAACCGAATGCATTGCTGCGCAAGAAGCAGGCACGCCAGGCCGCCCGTGCAGTGCTACCCAACCTGACGGAGTCTCGCATCGTCGTGACCGGCAACTACCGGGCGTGGCGTCACTTTATCGGCGCGCGGGCGACGGAACAGGCGGATACGGAGATGCGGCAGCTAGCGGTGGCATGTCTGAAGCTGTTGAGGAAGCAATCGCCGGTGCTTTTCGACGATTTCAATATCACCACCCTGAGCGATGGCACCGAAATGGCGTCGAGTCCTTACGCCTAAGGAGAAATTTAAGACTCGCGCAACGCCCCGATTCAGCTAATAATGTGCAAAGCGGGTAATCTTGACGCCTATGAGCACAGGTATGACAGCACAGACAGGCGTCGACACTTTCGGACGCGTGGGCGTAGCGATGGTCACCCCGTTTGACCAGGACGGTACGCTGGACGTGTCTGCGGGGCGTCGCCTAGCAGCTCATCTTGTTGATAACGGCGTCGACTCGCTCATCCTCTCGGGTACTACGGGCGAGTCACCTACGACGTCGTTGGATGAAAAGCTGGAGCTGTTTGCGGCTGTGAAGGAAGAGGTAGGGGACCGAGCCGCCCTCTGTGCTGGTGCGGGAACCAACAACACCGCTACCAGCATCGAGGCGGCACGCGCCTTTGCTGATGCAGGTGCCGATAGCCTTTTGGTGGTTACCCCGTACTACTCCAAGCCCTCCCAGGCTGGTGTGTACGCGCACTTCACTGCCGTGGCTAACGCCGTGGATCTTCCGATTTGTCTGTACGACATTCCTGGCCGCTCGGGCATCCCGATCGAAACGGAGACGATTCTCCGTCTCGCGGACGTGCCGAACATTCAGGCCGTCAAGGACGCTAAAGGCGACCTTGTTGCGGCCGCACCGCTTATCCAGGAGACCGGTTTGGCATGGTACTCCGGGGATGATGGCCTCAACCTGCCCTGGCTTGCCCTTGGCGCATCGGGTGTCATTTCCGTGATTGGTCACCTTGCACCGCGCGCCCTGGCTGATCTCTACGTGGCCTTCGATGAAGGTGATATCGCACGTGCACGAGAGATTAACGCGAAAACTTTAACCCCGCTCATCCAGGCGCAAAGCCGTCTGGGCGGAGCAACTCTTGTTAAGGCTGCCCTGCGTCTGCAGGGTATTGAAGTAGGGGACCCTCGCCTTCCGGTATCCGCGGCTGACGCGGAGGAGGTTGAGGCTCTCCGCCACGATTTGGAGAAGGCTGGAGTCCTTTAAGAATGACTGAATCCCGTAACCGCTCCCGCAAGGTAACCCGCAAGGCGGGCCCGCCTGCGGAGACTGAGACCGCCTCGAATGAGGCGGCTTCGCCGGTTTTCCAAGCGCCGAATGAATCGGCTGCGACTGGCACTAATTCGAACGAGTCTGATAACTCGAATAACTCAAATTCTGAGGACGGCAACCGCCGCTCCCGCTCCCGTGGTTCCCGCGGCGGCCGTGGCCGTGGTCGCGGTGGCAATGGCGGCGCTAACAACAACGGTAACAACGGCAACAACAATGGTGGCCGCAACAACGGCCGCAACCGCAATAACAACCGTGGTCGCCGCAACGTGCCCAAGTCCATGCAGGGCGCGGACCTGACCAAGCGTTTGCCGGAACCGCCGAAGCAGCAAAAGGATGCCCTGCGCATCTACGCTCTGGGTGGTATCTCTGAGATCGGTCGCAACATGACCGTCTTTGAGTACCAAGATGAACTGCTCATCATCGACTGTGGTGTGCTTTTCCCGTCCTCCGGTGAGCCGGGCGTGGATCTCATCCTGCCGGACTTTGGTCCGATTGAGAAGAAGATTCACAAGGTTAAGGCCCTCGTGGTGACCCACGCGCACGAGGATCACATTGGCGCTATCCCGTGGCTTTTGAAGCTGCGCCCGGATATCCCGATCGTGGCGTCGCGCTTCACCATCGCGCTCATTGCTGCAAAATGTAAGGAGCACCGCCAGAAGCCGAAGTTCGTTGAAGTCAACGAGAAGTCTGATGTGAACTACGGTCCGTTCCGCTGCCGCTTCTGGGCAGTGAACCACTCGGTCCCGGACGCGCTTGGTGTCATGCTTGGTACTCCGGCAGGCAATATCATTCACACCGGTGATATCAAGCTGGACCAGACCCCTCTCGATAACCGCCCGACTGACCTCCCGGCACTGTCGCGCTACGGTGATGAGGGCGTGGACCTCATGCTGTGTGACTCCACCAACGCCAACATCCCGGGTGTTTCTGCCTCTGAAGGTGACATTCCGGCAACCTTTAAGCGTTTGGTTTCTGGAGCCAAGCAGCGCGTGATCATCGCGTCCTTCGCGTCGAACGTGTACCGCGTGCAGGCGGCTATCGACGCTGCCGTGGCTGCCGGCCGAAAGGTCGCATTCAACGGCCGTTCCATGATGCGCAACATGGAGATCGCGGAAAAGATGGGCTTCCTCAAGGTTCCGCGCGGCACCATCATCCCGATCGATGAGGCAGCCAAGATGGCTCCGCACAAGGTTCTGCTCATCACCACGGGTACCCAGGGCGAGCCGATGGCTGCTTTGTCCCGCATGGCTCGTCGCGAGCATCGTCAGATCACGGTCCGTGATGGTGACCTCATCATCTTCTCCTCCTCCCTCATTCCGGGTAACGAGGAAGCGGTATTCGGTGTCATCAACATGCTGTCCCAGATTGGTGCTGAAGTTATCACCAATAAGGAGGCCAAGGTTCACGCCTCTGGCCACGGCTACGGTGGTGAGCTGCTGTTCCTGTACAACGCAGCACGCCCGAAGAACGCCATGCCGGTTCACGGCGAGTGGCGTCACCTGCGCGCGAACAAGGAGCTCGCAATCTCCACGGGTGTTGCCCGTGATCGCGTAGTCCTTGCTCAGAACGGTGTTGTGGTTGACCTGCGCAATGGCCGCGCCGAGGTCGTCGGCCAGATCCCGGTGGGCAACCTCTACGTCGATGGTGTGTCCATGGGTGACGTCGACGCGGATACCCTGGCAGACCGCACCAACCTGGGGGCAGGTGGCGTGGTGTCTATTACCTGTGTCATCGACAACCGCACCTCGCGCTTGCTGGAGCACCCGACGGTATCCACTACCGGTTTCTCTGATGACGACCGTGGCATCGTGCCGGAGGTCGCAGAGATGGTGGAGAATACCATGAACGATCTCGCCGCAGAGGGTGAGAACGATACCTACCGTATGGTGCAGAAGATTCGCCGCAAGGTAGCGAAGCTCATGTCTTCGAAGTACAAGCGTGAGCCGGTTATCCTGCCGACGATCGTTCCGACCAACTCGGATATCCTGTTGCCGGACGACGAAGAGGTACAAGCCTCCCGCGAGTCGCTCTAAAACAGCGACGATTGCGCCCCAGCGTTCCTGCCATCGGTAGGTATGCTGGGGCGCATGTCGTTTTCATCTGCTGAGCGCGCCAAGATGGTGGCGCTGTTTCATGAGCTAGGCCCCGACGCACCCACGCTGTGTGAAGGATGGACTACCCGTGACCTCGCCGCACATTTGTGGGTACGCGAAAACCGTCTTGATGCCTCCGCTGGGCTCTTCGTGCCGGCTCTTTCTTCGCGCCTTGAGAAGGCGACGGAGGAAGCGCTCAAACGCGATTATGACGAGCTGGTGGATGACTGGGGGAGTGGGGCAAGCAAACTTAACCCTTTCCGCTACGCCGACAAGCTAGTTAATTCGGCTGAGCACTTTGTGCATCACGAGGACATTCGCCGCGCGAATGGACGTACCGAAGCGCGTGAATTTTCCCATGCTGCGCAGAAAGAACTTCTTCTTACTTTGAAGACGATGGGGGCAGGGTTGCTATCACAGTCGAGTCTTCCCGTGGTACTAGAGCCGAGTGGTTTCCCGCCCATCGTGGCAGCGGATAGACATGGTGTCGCGGAGCAGGGCGATGCTGTCGTTCGTGTGCGTGGCACTGTGTCCGAAATCTTGTTGTGGGCGTTCGGACGCGATGCTGCTCACGTCGAGATTGTGGGGGAGAAGAGCGCCATCGCAAGGTCAAGTCTCTAGGCTGAACCGGCTGGAAATTTCGCCACACGCGTGTGGCTTATGTTGTTAATGGTGCATTTGCTACTAGAGTGGCAGACATGTCTGTCAAAAACGCTCCGTCTCGCGCTTCCGGTCGAGGTCGCGCCGCTGATCGCTCGCGGCCGTCCGGCCGAAGCAATTACTCGCTGACGTCTGCAACTCGCGCTGCTGAGACCTCCGAAGAGAGGACCGGCAGCGCCTTTCGTGCCGTAGGGCGAGGCTTAGGAACCGTTTTTGGCGCAACCGCCCGCGGAATGGGTGGCATGGCGAGAGGCGTCGGCCATGGCTTGGCTGGTTTGAAACCGGCTGATTACAGTGACCGAGACGAGAATGTCTACGACGGTGACTATGATGCCTATGACGCTTATGAAGCAGAAGCGTACGAGGATTACGACGAGTTGAGGGAGCCAGGGGCAATTTCTGGGCGCGCGAAAAACAAGAAGGCTACGAACACCACACATGAAGCAGCGGCTAAGGCAGCGTCGAAGAAGAGCAAAGTGACCCGCGCGCGCGACGTTGATGGGGACGCAGCTACCACTGTCATGGATCGCCCGGTTTCAGCGGAGAAGAGCATTCGCATCTCAAACCCAGATGCTGTGGCTCTAGTGCTCATTGGCATCGCCATCATTCTGGCCTGTGCCACGTGGTTCCAGGTCGCGGGCATCATCGGTGAATACCTGACCGATGCCGTGCGCTACGTCATTGGCGCGGGTGCGTATGTCCTGCCTGTGGGCCTCCTAGCGGTCGCCATCGCGCTCATGATGGATTTTTCAGGCCCTGCCGGACATTTCAAGCCGCGTGTCGTGGGCGGGACGTCGCTCATCATCGTGTGCATGCTGAGCCTGATTCATATTTTCGCTGGCCTTCCTGACCTAACCTGGAAGAATAATGCGGCCGGTGAAGCGGGTGGCGCCATCGGCTTCGGAATCGGTGAGCTACTCGTCGCGGCTTTCTCCAGCTATGTAGCCGTGCCTCTGTTGTTCCTGCTCATTGTGTATGGAGCGCTCAATGTCACCGGCATTACTTTGCGTGAAGCCTATGACTTCGTGGCAGCGCAGTTCTCCGGCCTGGTGGATGGTGTTCGTAACCGCAAGCAGGGCAGGGAAGAGGAGCTGCTTGACGACGTCCCCGAGGATGATTACGGCTACGTCACCGATGACATCGATGCGATTGCGGAGGGGCGCGAGCGCCCCGAACGCCAGGCTTATACGCCACGAGCTCGACCGCGTCCGCGCCCCACACAGGCTTATCCAGTAGCGGAGCCGGACGAGAATGCCACGGTTTCCTTCGATTCCGCGGCGTCCGCAAAGCCGGTGCAGAACGAACCGGTACAGCGAGAACCAATCCAACACGGTCGTCCGTCCTTCGACTCTGATCGCACGGTTCAGATTGATGACACTGATGAGTTCCCCGCTGTTCCGGCCTCAGAACCTGAATCGGCTCCGGCACCGAAGCCTGCCCCCAATAAGCGTCCGCGTGTGGATGTCGGCGGGGCGGCCGGTGCGGCGCTCGGTGCGGCGGCAGCGGGGACGTCGGCAAGCGCGGCTCAAAAGGCTGCCGCTAGCGGTGATGTCGTCTCCGACGCGCATTCAGAAGCCGTGCGCCTCTTCCAGCAACGTTCCGGACGCGATGCAACGACCGGCGCCAAGGTAGATGAAGAGCCGCCGGCACAGCAGGAAACCCCGGCAGAACCCAGCGGTGCTGAAGACACAGCGCTTGGCGGAGGCTACGACGTCCCGACGACGGACTTGCTCACTGCCGGTAAGCCAGCCAAGGCTCGTACCGAAGCCAACGACCGTATTATCGAGGCCATCACTGAGGTCTTCGAGGAATTCAAGGTCAACGCACAGGTCACGGGCTTTAGCCGTGGACCGACAGTCACGCGCTACGAGATTGAGCTGGGCCCAGGCGTGAAGGTTTCCAAGATCACGAACCTGCAGTCCAATCTGGCCTATGCCGTGGCAACGGATAACCTGCGCCTGTTGACGCCGATCCCGGGTAAGTCTGCCGTCGGTATCGAGGTGCCGAACGCCGACCGCGAAATGGTGCGCCTGCGCGATGTGCTTGATTCCCCAGCACTGCGTGCTGACCACGACCCCATGCTCATTGGCTTGGGCAAGGACATCGAAGGCGAGTACACCTCCTTCTCCGTGAAGAAGATGCCACACCTGCTGGTCGCCGGTGCTACTGGCTCCGGTAAATCGGCATTCGTGAACTCCATGCTCGTCTCGCTGCTGACTCGAGCAACCCCGGAAGACGTGCGCCTCATCCTTGTTGACCCGAAGATGGTGGAGCTCACGCCGTACGAGGGCATTCCGCACCTCATCACTCCGATCATTACGCAGCCGAAGAAGGCTGCGGCTGCTCTGCAGTGGCTGGTGGAGGAGATGGAGCAGCGCTACATGGATATGCAGGCAGCTCGCGTGCGCAAGATCGAGGACTTCAACCGCAAGGTTCGCAGCGGCGAGTACCAGGCACCGGCCGGATCGCAGCGAGAGATGCGCCCCTACCCGTACATCGTCTGCGTTGTTGACGAGCTGGCTGACCTCATGATGACGGCTCCAAAGGAAATTGAGGATTCCATCGTTCGCATCACTCAGAAGGCGCGTGCGGCGGGCATCCACTTGGTGCTGGCTACGCAGCGCCCGTCCGTCGACGTGGTGACCGGTCTTATCAAGACCAACGTGCCGTCCCGCCTGGCGTTTGCGACCTCCTCGCTGACAGACTCCCGCGTCATCCTGGACCAGGGTGGAGCAGAGAAGCTCATTGGCATGGGCGATGGCCTCTTCATCCCGCAGGGCGGGCGTCCGGTGCGTATGCAGGGCGCCTTCGTTTCCGACGAAGAGGTGCAGGCAGTTGTCGACGCCGCCAAGGCACAGGGCACCCCGAACTACACCGAGGGCGTGACGGACGACAAGACCTCCGAGGCAAAGAAGGAGATCGACGAGGAGATCGGCAAGGACATGGACGACCTCCTCGAGGCCGTCGACCTTGTAGTCACCTCCCAGCTGGGGTCGACGTCGATGCTGCAGCGCAAGTTGCGTATCGGATTCGCCAAGGCAGGTCGCCTCATGGACCTCATGGAATCCCGCGGTGTTGTGGGGCCGTCGGAAGGCTCGAAGGCCCGCGAGGTTCTGGTGAAACCAGAGGAACTTGACACCATCATCTGGATGATCAAGGGCGCTGATCCTGCTGAGGCTCCGAAGGAGATTCAAGACGCTGAGGCTGACGGTGACAGTGCAGATGCCTCGAGCGATGACGACACACGCACCGTCCAGATCAATGCCAACCCCTCTGCAGGCGCGTTCTAGATTCCGTGTAGGATAGGACAAGTCTTGGAGGGGAGTACCCCACTCTTCGGCGCTGATCGTCAGCACGGCAACTGCGAGACGGTTCCCGGTCGCGTCGGCTAGCAACGTTCTCGCATGGGGATTGTTAGCGGGGGAGACCTCCGGTCTTTGTAGCCACGCCGACCGGAGGGATAGGGCACTATGCATGTACCACTATGGGTCTGGGCCATCACCGTCGCGGTGATCCTGGGCTTCTTTATTTTCGACTTCTACAGCCACGTTCGTTCACCACACGAGCCCACCATTAAGGAATCCGGTGGCTGGACTCTGTTTTACATGGCAATCGCCGCCGTCTTTGGCGGTGTCGTGTGGGTGTTGTGGGATAGCGAACATGCAGCGCAGTTCTATACCGGTTGGGTAACGGAACAGGCACTGAGTGTGGACAACCTATTCGTCTTCTCTCTCATCATGGGATCGTTCAAGATCCCCCGCAGGTACCAGCAAAAGGTGCTGCTCATCGGCATTGTGCTGGCGTTGGTCTTCCGCCTCGCCTTCATTTTGATGGGCGCGGCTATCATCGCTGCCTGGTCTGATGTCTTCTACATCTTCGCTATCTTCCTCATCTACACAGCGGTCAAACTGCTCATTGATGAGATAAATGGCACGCCGGAGACCGATCCCAATGACATGCTAGTGGTTAAGTGGCTGCGCAAAGTGGTACACGTAACCCCGCGCTACCACGGCGACAAACTCACGCACCGTGAAGAATCCGGTGAGAAGAAGGGCAAGTTTGCTCTGACACCGCTCTTTGTGGCGTTAGCGGCCATCGGGCTTATCGACGTCATGTTTGCCTTCGACTCCATCCCCGCTATTTATGGCATTACGTCGGAGCCGTTCCTGGTCTTCACCACCAATGCGTTTGCCTTGATGGGTCTGCGCCAGATGTTCTTCCTCATCGATGGCCTGTTGGACCGCCTTGTTTACCTGCCTTATGGCCTCGGCGTTATCCTGCTCTTCATCGGTATCAAGCTGCTGTTCCACGCATTGCACGAAAACAACCTGCCGTTCATCAACGGTGGCGAAAACGTCAGCGCGGTTCCGGAGATTACGACCCTTACCTCGCTTTTGGTCATCGTCGGTGTTCTCGGCATCACCGTGTTGCTTTCGGTGTGGAAAGACAAGCGCGATCAAGCCCAAGGTGGTGTGGTAATTTCCCACAACCACTATGACTGGGACGACTTTGGCAACAAGATCGTCCGCAACAAGGAGGGTGAGCTCGTCGGCAAGGCGGACGAGCTTCCGAAGTCTGAGCTGCCCTAATGAGGCGTGTCAGCCAAGACCGACGCTCCAGGTAAGACCGACTCGACGTGGGACCTAGAAGGAATTAATGACTGGGTTCCACTCGCGGAAGGCGCGGCCGGTGACGGCGCCTTCGGTGTAGAAGGGATCCTGGTCCATGAGTTCGATGACCTGAGCTACCTCGATGGACTCATCTTCAAATTGGAGCACGATGAGTGCGCCACCCTTGGAATCGGTGAACGGGCCGGAACCACAGATTTGGCCCTTCTCGTGCAACGCGCCGATGAACTCGCGGTGCTGCGGGCGAGTCTGGGCGATGATCGGGTTGTTGGGGTTGTACTCATAGGACACTGCGAAATACTTCATGTAGTCCATGCTAGTGCGCAGCGCGTGCGTGAGAGAGACGTTCAGCATATGGGTAGGGAGGTGCTGCCTTGGTTGTGCCGTTGTGGCACTGAGGGTGGGGTGCTCACGGTAGGATGATGGGCGTGAAGAATTCCCAGGATGCGCAAAACCAATCTCATGCCACGGATGTTAACCCCGAGGTATCCAATTGGAACCTGCCTAACATCTTGACGAGTGTGCGTATCCTTTTCATCCCACTCTTCGTGTGGCTCGTGCTTGGCGGGCATGACTGGTGGGCCTTCGGCTGTTTCGTGCTTCTTATGATCACGGACAAGCTGGACGGTGATATTGCGCGGTCGCGGGGTCTTGTCACCAACTTTGGAAAGATTGCTGATCCCATTGCGGATAAGGCGCTCATGACCGCGGCCTTTGTGTGCCTCAACATTATTGGCGTGTTGCCGGTGTGGGTGACCGTTCTGATTCTTGTTCGTGAGTTTGGCATTACGATCTGGCGCTTCGTCTTGCTGCGTCAAGGTAAGGTCGTGCCGGCTTCCCAAGGCGGAAAGCTCAAGACGGCATTGCAGACATTGGCGGTGGCACTCTACCTGTGCCCGTTGCCTAGCTGGATGGACGTCCCCAGCTTTATCGTCATGATTGCCGCTGTCATCGTCACCGTCGTCACGGGTATTCAGTACCTCATCGACGGCTACAAAGAAAATAGGGCGGGGCACGCCAATGGCCGTTGAGAGCGACCTTGTCGCAGTACTTCGCGAACGTGGGGAGACGGTGGCGTTCTGTGAGTCCCTCACTGCCGGTCTCGCAGCGGCGAGTATAGCTAGCGTGCCTGGGGCATCTGCAGTTTTACGCGGTGGGTTGGTCACGTATGCCACTGAGGTGAAGGCGCACTTCCTTCACACGTCGGTGGACCGCCTCGAAGAACAGGGAGTTGTTTCTGCAGACACGGCCGTGGAGATGGCGCACGCAGCGTGTGTGGAAACGGGCGCTGCCTGGGGCATCGGGCTTACCGGCGTGGCTGGGCCAGATCTGCAGGAGGGCAAACCTGCAGGGACGGTGTACGTGGGGCTGTACCGGAGGGACGTCGTTAAGCGCGGCGTTCTCATCGAACTCGATGAGGGAGAAAGAAACGCCATTCGTTCGGCCGCTGTGGAGGCGGCCTTGAGCCTGCTTCTATCAACTATTCAAGAAAAGTAGGAGATTTTGGGAACAAGATGAGGCGCTCGGCCGTTATACCCAGTGATGAACACTTCAGTTGCACTTCTTGAAAAACCCACTCCGGCAGTAGCCCGGACCGCAGAGCAGGCTCCAGAGCCGCTTCTTCGTGAGGCGCTGGGGTTGACGCTGCGGGCCTTCCGTGCGGATAAAGGCGTGACTTTGCGTGAACTCGCAGGTGTGGCGCGTGTGTCCCCGGGGTACCTTTCGGAGTTGGAGCGCGGACGCAAAGAGGTTTCCTCTGAGCTTCTGGCATCGGTGTGCCATGCGCTCGATGTCAGCGTGTCTGATGTCCTCATTGAGGCAGCCGGATACATGGCATTGCCGTCGATGGATGAAGAGCTAGCCTCCACTGCGCCGGCCGCATCGGAACTTTAAGTCCTATCCCACATCTGGATTTAATCGGCGACGCATTTCCATTGGCTTCGCTACTATTGGGCGGGTAGAACAACCACTCGGTGAGTGGCGTAAATTTTCAACGTGAACATCCCTAACTGCTGAGAAAGGCACCTTCTGTCATGGCGAACCCATTCGTAAAGGCGTGGAAGTACTTGATGGCTCTCTTCGATTCCAAGATCGAGGAGAACGCGGATCCGAAGGTCCAGATCGAGCAGGCCATCGAAGAGGCACAGCGTCAGCACCAAGAGCTGTCCCAGCAGGCAGCTGCGGTCATTGGTAACCAGCGTCAGCTGGAGATGCAGCTCAACCGTCGCTTGAGCGAGATTGAAAAGCTTCAGCAGAATACTCGCAACGCGCTAAATCTTGCGGATAAGGCCCGCGCTGAGGGCGATGCGCAGAAGGCTACCGAGTATGAGAATGCCGCTGAGGCTTTCGCTGCCCAGCTTGTGACTGCAGAACAGTCCGTGGAAGACACGAAGAAGCTGCATGATCAGGCACTGCAGCAGGCGGATCAGGCCAAGAAGGCAGTCGAGCGCAATGGCATGGCTCTGCGTGAGAAGGTGAACGAGCGCTCGAAGCTGCTGTCCCAGCTGGAGCAGGCCAAGATGCAGGAGAAGGTCTCCGAGTCCTTGAACTCGATGAACGAGCTCACTGCTAACGGCAATTCTCCGTCTCTCGATGCCGTGCGCGACAAGATCGAGCGCCGTTACTCCAAGGCGCTGGGGCAGGCGGAGCTGGCTGAGAACTCCGTATCTAACCGCATGCAGGAAATCGAGCAGGCAGGTGTGCAGCTGGCTGGCCACTCGCGCCTCGAGCAGATTCGCGCAGAGATGAATAGCACTAAGGCTGTGGAGGGCAACTCTCAGCAGGCTATTGGTGCGGGTGAGAACAACGCCCAGCCGAGCGCGGCCGATGATGCTGTGCAGGCCCGCCTGCGTGAGCTGCGTGGCGAGTAAGAGCTGAGATTTTCTAGTCGCCGACGCCGCGTGCGTGAAGGGCCTCGCCCATAGCGCGGGCGCGGCGAAGAGAACGAATGATAACCGGGGTACCGAATGCGGTCAGTGAGGCCGTGGCACCCCGGGCTTTTCGTGCGTCAAGTACTTCGAGGACAGTGCCAAGCATGAGTGGTAATAGGCGGATGGTGAGAGACATCGCCAGCGTGATGTTCTCTACGGGCACACCCAGTTTGCCAAGAGGTGCGAGAGCGCGGTCGAAGGAATCCATCATCTCCGAAACCTTCGTGGTGAGGGTTAGCAGCACGGCCGCAATGACGGCCGCATAGACCGTAAGAAACATGATCGCAGCCGAGGTGAGATCTTTTTGCCACCACTGAAATGCTGCGAGCGCAACCAACAAATAGAGCGGTGGAGCGAGCTGACCTACTGCCACCCGGAGGGGGATGTGAGCGACGGGGAAGAGCACAAGAGGAATAGCAAGGCTTAAGGCTGCCCACGCAACCGTCTTCACCGCTAACGAGGTGACGAGGATGAAGGCGATAAGGGTAAGGAACTTCACCGCAGCAGGGATGCGGTGAATAGTCGTGTCTGCGTCGACGTAAAAACCGAGTGGGATGTTCTTGGGCATATTCCTAGAGCGGGCGTGAGGCCATGAGATTGGTGTAGAAGGGGATGACCTCATCGGGAGGGCCATCAGCGGCGACGTGATGATTATCGATGCATATCACGCGGTCAAAGTCGGAGAGAAAATCGAGGTCGTGGGTTACCACAATCAGTTGCTGTTCGAGGCTTGCGAATTCGCGGCGAATACGGTCGCGGTTACGTAAATCCAGCAATGTCGTGGGCTCATCGGCGATGATGACGGTGGGTTCCATGACGAGGACGGCAGCGAGTGCGAGTAGCTGCTTTTGCCCGCCCGACAGCGTGTGGGGAGATTGGTCAGACAGAGGGGTTAATCCAAAACGATCAAGTACAGCATCGACCCGCGCAGTTCGTTCCTCCTTGGATAGTTTGAGCCTGCGCAGTGAAAAATCCACGTCATCCCGTACATTGGGCATGACGATTTGATTCTCTGCATCAGAGAAGACGAAGCCCACCTTGCGGCGAACGGCTTTGCCGTGCTTGGCGACGTCCACCCCGTCCACCTGCACGCTGCCTTCCGTAGGCTCCCCGAGGCCATTGATGAGCCGAACGAGGGTAGATTTGCCGCCACCATTGGCACCGATAATGCCGATACGCTGTTCGGTCAACGTCATCGAAACACTGTCAAGGACCTTCGTTTCGTCGAAGGAAACAGAGACGTTGTGAAAATCAATCTGAGGCACGGCGGCAGCTTAGTTCTGGGCTTGTGGCAGTGGTTTCTGAGTGCGGCGCCCCATGAGATCCGGGAAAGCGGCGTGGACACCGGCTGCAATGGCGACCATGATGGCGACCTTGATGAGGTCAGGGATGATGAATGGTCCCTGGGCCAGAATCGCGGCGCCAAAGGACATATCAGAGCGAACCATGAGGCCAAGGCTTCCGCAGAGATACTGAATGGCAAGGCCGATGATGCCGGCGATAGCGAGCGTGACAATCATGCCGCCCTTATTCCGCGGTGCGCGGTAGGCGATAAATCCCGCGATGGCGGGGGCAATGATGTAGCCGACGAGGTATCCCACGGTGGGGCCGGCGATGGCACTGAGCGCGCTGCGGCCACCGGCCAAGATAGGAAGGCCTACCAGGCCGAGGGCCATAAAGAGGAGGCCAACGAAGAAGCCACGGCGACCGCCCAGGACGAGGCCGGCAAGAATAATGACGGCGTTCTGGATGACGATCGGCACGCCCGCGGTTGGGGTGGGGATAGACACAAACGCGAAAACGATGATAAGTGCGGTAAAAACCGCGACGTAGGCGATGTCGAGAGCGACAGAATTCTTTTTCATGGGCCAAAGTTTATCTAGTAGGAGAAGTTAGCAGCAAATGGGCACTTTTGAACACCGTTCAAGCTTGGCTTTTGGGCGGCGAAACTACCCCATACGGGGTACTCTCTGGGCATGACTAAACTACGGGCAATAAAGGTAGCGTGCAGCGGTGCTGTCATCGTTGCGACTTCGGTGGTGATGTCGGGGTGTTCGCTTATTAACTCGGCTAACGTGATTGAGAACATCGATGCGGCTGCAGGCGTGGCCGACGGCGAAGTGGGAGAGGTCACGATGCCTGTCGGCGATATCTTCGATACCCAGTATCAGCGCGTGATTTTTATTTGCTCAGGTGCCACTGAATCCGATGTTGATGAAGCTAGTGGTGGAACCTGGCAGGGAGGCTCTGATGAAGATGATGAGTGGTATCCGCCATCGCGTGGCACCGTGGAGATTTATCGCGACACTGAAGGCTCGGGATTTTCCAAGTATGTCACCACTTTCGCTCCCGAAGACGATCTTGATGTGTGTCGAAACATGGGCGGTGTCGTTGCCATGCTGCCGGCAAGCGAAGAAGTGACCTTTGTGCGCTCCGAACAGGATGGCCCCTGGGTAAAGCAATAGTAGTTCGACATGCCAGGGCAGAAAGTCGCAAATCGAACACTTGTGTGTGTATTGTGTGAGGGGAGTCCGCTAGGGGCGTTAGAGTACCGTCGTGGTGTGAAACAAAAGCGAAACCGCAGTTGTTGACAGACCTGGGAACCGAAGCCTCTGTGCGGCAGTCTAAATTGGTGACTCCCGCGTCAGCGGCACGAAAACCACATTAAAAATCAGCTATCACACCAGTTATCGCTCATCGTAAGAACACTCGACAAAGTAGTGAGGAAACAAATGGCTACGAAGAAGAAGTCCTCGGCAGCAAGCAAGGGTGACGATCGTCAGAAGGCCCTTGATGCCGCAATGTCCATGATTGAAAAGGATTTCGGCAAAGGCGCTGTTATGCGCTTGGGTGACGATGATCGCCCGCCAATCCAGGCTATTTCTTCCGGTAACACTGCCATCGATATTGCCTTGGGTGTGGGAGGATTCCCGCGCGGACGCATCGTGGAGATTTATGGCCCTGAGTCCTCTGGTAAAACCACGGTGGCTCTGCACGCTATTGCCTCCGCACAAAAGGAAGGCGGAATCGCGGCTTTCATCGATGCTGAGCACGCCCTCGATCCTGAGTATGCACGTCTGTTGGGCGTGGATACAGACAACCTGTTGGTTTCTCAGCCGGACACGGGTGAACAGGCGCTGGAAATTGCGGACATGCTCGTGCGTTCCGGCGCTATTGACATCATCGTCATTGACTCCGTAGCGGCATTGACGCCGAAGGCGGAGATTGAAGGCGAAATGGGTGACAGCCACGTGGGCTTGCAGGCTCGCCTGATGTCCCAAGCACTGCGCAAGATGACCGGTGCACTGTACAACTCTGGGACGACCGCCATCTTCATTAACCAGTTGCGTGAGAAGATTGGCGTGATGTTCGGCTCGCCGGAGACCACCACCGGTGGTAAGGCGCTGAAGTTCTACGCCTCCGTGCGCTGCGACATTCGCCGCATTCAGACTCTAAAGGATGGTCAGGACGCCATTGGTAACCGCACCAAACTCAAGATCGTGAAGAACAAGGTTTCCCCGCCATTTAAGATTGCGGAATTCGACATCATGTATGGCGAAGGTATTTCACGCGAATCCTCCATCATTGATCTGGGCGTCGAGCACGGTTTCATCAAGAAGTCCGGTTCGTGGTTCACCTATGAAGGTGACCAGCTGGGGCAGGGCAAAGAGAAGGCCCGCAACTTCTTGAAGGAGAATCCAGACTTGGCGGATGAGATTGAGAAGAAGATCTTCGTCAAGCTTGGTGTAGGGCCGGCTGCTGCTGAGGCAGGGGATGACGTAGCCATGGATGTTCCGGGCGCAGATGATCCGCTGACTGATGAGTCTGTCGGCTTGGTCCCGAACGTCGACTTCGACGACGACTAAGCCGCGTCGGAGATGGTTCAACCGTCACTGGAGAAGATTGAGAAGCTGCGCCAAGCACTCGAAGACTATGAATCGGGTGCAGCTGGCGGACAGCTCATTGATGCCGAGGCCGAGGAGGCAAAGGCCTCAGTGCGCTCCCGTGCACTACGGCTTCTTGACCAGCGGGCGCGTTCGCGCGAAGAACTACGCGAACGCCTCCTTGCGGCAGAGTTCGAGCCGGATGTTATCGATGTAGTCCTCGATGACCTTGCGGGTGTGGGCCTTATTAATGACGAGAGCTTCGCACGCGAGTGGGTACGTCAACGGCATGTGCGTCGTGGCAAATCTGCACGCGCCTTGAACATGGAGCTCAAGGATAAAGGCGTTGATGCTGCTGACCGTGCGGTGGCTTTGGAACAAATCACCGAGGAATCGGAAGAAGCAACTGCCCGCAAGGTGGCGGAGAAGAAAGCGCGGACGATCAAGAAGGTACCCGCGGACCGACATGAGCGCGATAAGTTCCTCAGACGAATAGTGGGAACCCTGGCACGCCGCGGCTACAGCCACAGCCTGACGATGCGGATATCCATCGAGGCGCTGGATGCCCGCATCGCTGAACTGACCTGAGCCGCACCCCGCTAACTGCTGTAGAGCAACAGGTTTACTCAGCGGGGTTGCGGATTTCTGTGTAACCCTTCGAGTGCCAGTCCACGTTGACGTTGTCCTTGGTATCGAGGCCTTGGTCCGGCTGCTCCGGAACTTTCGCCACGATGTTCTTGCGGGCACGGCCGGCGCGCAGCTGGCGCTCGATGCGCTCGGCCAGGAGGCTGAGCCCCCAGTTGATGAGAATCATGATGATGGCGACGACAACGAGCGAGGCTAGGTAGTTCTTGTTATAAGACGCCGATTGGATACCGGAGCGCACCACCTCGACGTAGCCAATCTGGTAGCCCAAGGCAGAGTCCTTGAGCGCGATGATCATCTGCGAAATCAATGCCGGCAGCATAGCGGCCACTGCCTGCGGGAGCAGGATGGTGAGCATTGTTTGATTGTGTGAAAGGCCTAGTGCGCGGGCAGCCTCCGTTTGGCCCTTGGGCAGGGACTTGATGCCTGAGCGCAGAATTTCTGCCACTACCGAGCCGTTGTACAGAGTTAGGGCAAAGACTACGGCGCTGAATGCCAAGTGTTTTGAAGGTACTACGTCGTAGATGGCGAAGAGCTGGTAGGCAAAAATCATGAGCAACAGCACGGGAATGGCGCGGAAGAATTCGACGACCACACCACACACAGTGCGGATGATGACGTTTTCACTCAAGCGGCCAAGTCCGAAAATCACGCCGAAGATGATGGCGAAGATAATCGAGGCCACTGCGGAGAAGATAGTTCCTCGTAAGCCAGGGATGAGGTACGTCGTCCACGTCTGGCTATTGAGAAACGGGGTCCATAATTCAGACGCTAGCTGGCCGCGCCCATGCAAGGTGGACAGTACCCAATACAGGACCGCCGCAGAGAGTACGACGGTGATGATGGTGTAGATGAGGTTGCGGCGCTTGCCTTTGGGGCCAGGGGCGTCGTAAAGCACCGTTGCACGTACAGACATTATTTCTTCACCGCCAGAGTCTCAGAAAGCTTGCCCAGTCCGAGTCCCATGGGCAGGGTCAGGAGGATAAAGCCGACTGCGAAGATGAAGAAGATGAGGAACAGCTGGCTCGCATGCATCTCAATCGTCGACTTCATGAGCAGTGACGCTTCGGCTACGCCAATCACTGAGGCGATAGTTGTGTTCTTAGTCAGCGCGATGAGTGTGTTTCCCAGCGGGACGATCGCTGCGCGGACCGCTTGCGGGAAAATGATGGTGCTGAACGTCTGTGTAAAGCTCAGGCCCAATGAACGAGCTGCCTCAGCCTGGCCAAAGTCCACGGTGTTGATGCCGGAGCGCAGCGACTCTGCTACGAAGGCCGAAGTGTAGAGGATGAAGCCCAAGATGGCGAGGCGGAAATTATTGTCCACAAGGAATGTCGCAGAATCCCTACTAGCCAGCGCTAAGCCCAGGTTCTGGTAAAGACCAAAAGAGCAGAACAGAATAATGAGCGTGAGTGGGGTATTACGCACCATTGTGATGTATGTAGTGGCAATCCACCGCAAGACGCTGACCGGGGAGACACGCATTGCGGTGAGAATGGTGCCCAGAATCATCGCGCCAATGGCGGACCAGAAAGTCAGTTGGATGGTGAGCCAAAAGGCCGGCCATAGATTTGGGCCAAGTGCAGCCCACATGGAGTCCATATGATTCTCCTAGGAATACGTCTGCGCCGAGGAACAGGGTGGCCTCGGCGCAGACTATGGGAAAGGCGTAAGTGACTAGTGCTTAGGATTCGAGGAAGGAAAGGTCACCGATGGTGGCTTCGTCGATACCCTCGCCCTTGTCCAAATTCTTAGACACGAGCTTGTCGAATTCACCGGAGGAGTGCAGCTCCTCCAATGCCTTGTTGACGGCGTCGGTAGCTTCTTGGTCGTCCTTCTTTAGACCCGCACCGTAGTATTCGTCAGTGAAGGGCTTGCCGTCCTTTTCCAGCTCAACCACCTTGAACTTGCCTGGGTTCTGAGCCGCGTAACCATTGAGAATCGTGGCATCAGTCGTCATAGCGTCCACGTTGCCCTGGCCCAGAGCCTCCACACAGGAGGAGTAGGTGTCGTACTCCTGCAGCTGAACGCTGGGGAGGGCTTCCTTGACCTTCTGGGCGGGGGTCGAGCCGGTTACTGAGCAGAGAATCTTGCCGTCGAGTCCATCAAGGCCGGTGATGTCTGAGTTCTTTTCCTGGGTCAGCAGTGCTTGGTGCGTAACCAGGTATGGGCCTGCGAAGTTGACCTTTTCGGCGCGTGACGCGTTGATGGAATAAGTGGCGGTGATGAGGTCGACCTCGCCGTTCTCGATGAGGGTCTCACGCTGCGCAGACGGGGTCTCACGCCACTCGATTTCTGGCTCTTCCCAGCCGTTGGCTTCAGCGATGTGGTTGACCACATAGGTTGCGATATCCACATCGAGACCGGTCATAGAGCCGTCGCCTTCGCGAAGGCCCAAGCCTGGCTGGTCGAACTTGGTTCCGAGCGTGACGCTACCTGCTTCGATGTTGGCGAGCAGGCCTTCTCCGCCACCAGAGGAGTCAGCGGAATCGCCACCACAGGCAACGAGCAGCGAGCTCGAAGCAGTGAGGGCAGCAACGGTGGCGGTGACGCGGGCAATAGTGCGGGACATGAGATTCTCCTTGAATAGAGTGAGATGGAAAAGTAAGTGAGTTGGTGACGGTTAGTGCTGCAGAATCTTGCCAAGGAAGTCCTTGGCGCGATCCGACTGCGGGTTGGTGAAGAAAGATTCTGGGTCGGTGTCTTCGACGATGCTTCCGTCGGCCATGAAGAGGATGCGGTCAGCAGCGCGCCGCGCAAAGCCCATTTCGTGGGTGACCACGACCATGGTCATGCCTTCCTTGGCGAGGTCCGTCATGACGTCCAGAACTTCATTGACCATTTCTGGGTCAAGAGCCGAGGTCGGCTCGTCGAACAACATGACCTTGGGGCGCATGGCCAAAGCGCGTGCAATAGCCACGCGTTGCTGCTGGCCACCAGAGAGCTGGGCGGGGTATTTCTCTGCTTGATTGGCAATACCCACACGTTCCAGCAGCTGCATGGCGAGGTCCTCAGCCTCCGATTTCTTCATCTTGCGTACTTTTATCGGACCTAGTGTGACGTTGTCCTTGATGGTCTTGTGCGGAAAGAGATTGAACTGTTGGAAGACCATGCCCACGTCTGCGCGCAGCTTGGCTAGCTCGCGGCCTTCTTCGGGGAGCTGGGTGCTGTCGATAGAGATGCTCCCTTCCTCGATGGTTTCGAGGCGGTTGATCGTGCGACAGAGCGTGGATTTTCCGGAACCGGAGGGGCCGAGGACGACGACCACCTCTCCGCGGTCGATCTCCAGGTTGATATTGCGGAGAGCGTGGTAATCGCCGAAGTATTTGTTGACTCCGGAGATTTCAATCATGGGACGCCGCGTGTTAGGCATGCCACACCCCCTTAGCTAAAGTGAACTGGATCATAGGTAGAAGAATAGGGTGTGGAGATAGGGGATGGTGGTCCTTTAAGTAACGAATGCATAACACTTGGGGCTGTGCGAGGCATTAGGAGTAGCGGGACGTGGCCGTTAGAATGTCCCCACGTGAGCACCCCTGTAACTGAACACCAGCCCCGCACCTATGAGGTGCGCACCTTTGGCTGCCAGATGAACGTGCATGATTCCGAGCGCATTTCCGGCCTTCTCGAAGAGGCCGGCTACATCGCCGCACCTGTTGACGTCGAACCCGATCTTGTCGTATTCAACACCTGCGCGGTGCGTGAAAACGCTGATAAGCGCTTGTATGGAACACTAGGCGCGTTGAAGAAGACCAAGGAGAACCACCCCGGCATGCAAATTGCCGTCGGTGGCTGCTTGGCGCAGAAAGATAAGGACACTGTCCTCGATCACGCACCGTGGGTGGACGCTGTCTTTGGCACCCACAACATGGCGGCCCTGCCGACCCTGCTGGAGCGCGCCCGTCACAATGATGAGGCCCAGGTAGAGATCGTCGACTCGCTCGAAGCCTTTCCCTCCGTGCTACCGGCTAAGCGTGAGTCGGCCTATGCCGGCTGGGTTTCGGTATCGGTGGGCTGCAACAACACCTGCACCTTCTGCATCGTGCCTTCTCTGCGCGGCAAGGAGGAGGATCGCCGCCCCGGCGATATCCTCGCTGAGGTCCAGGCGCTCGTGGACCAGGGAGTATCTGAGGTGACCCTGCTGGGCCAAAACGTCAACGCCTATGGCGTGAACTTCGCCGACCCGGACATGCCGCGCGATCGCTTTGCCTTCTCAAAGCTGTTGCGTGAAGTGGGCAAGATTGAAGGTTTGGAGCGATTGCGCTTTACCTCGCCGCATCCAGCGGAGTTCACCTCAGATGTTATTGATGCGATGGCTGAAACCCCGTCGGTGTGCCCGCAGCTGCACATGCCGCTGCAATCAGGCTCGGACAAGGTGCTGAAAGACATGCGCCGCTCCTACCGCACAAAGAAGTTCTTCGGCATCCTCGACGAGGTGCGCGAGAAGATGCCGCATGCGGCCATCACCACCGATATTATTGTGGGTTTCCCAGGGGAGACCGAAGAGGACTTCGAGGCCACCATGGATGTGGTGCGCCGCGCGCGTTTCGCTTCCGCCTTCACGTTCCAGTATTCGCCGCGCCCGGGTACCCCGGCAGCTGAGATGGAGAATCAGATCCCCAAGGAGGTTGTCCAAGCGCGTTTCGAGCGCCTCGTCGCGCTGCAGGACTCCATTCAGGCGGAGGAGAATGCCAAGCTTGTGGGCACCGACGTTGAGCTACTCGTCCAAGCAGAGGGCGGTCGCAAGAACGATGAAACGCACCGCATGTCCGGCCGTGCCCGCGATGGCCGCTTGGTGCACTTCGCGCCTGTCGACGCCACGGGGAAGGACATTTCCGACGAGATTCGTGCTGGCGATGTTGTCCACACCACAGTGACGGACTCTGGTTCCTTCTTCCTCGTTGCGGATTCCGGTGTCACTGAGCATCGACGAACTCAGGCTGGTGACATGTCCGCTGCTGGTCAAACGCCTACGACCGCACCGATTGGTGTGGGGTTGGGTCTGCCGGGCGTCGGCAAGCCCAGCGCCCCGGCCGCGTCCGCTGACGCGTGTGGGTGCTAGGGGAGAGTAGGCTCCACATACATGAGTGATGACCTGAATGCCGTGCAGGACGCTGTTGCCGCTGAGCGCCGTGCTGCCAAGACTATCGAGCTAGGTGCTCACCGCTATGCGCTCATCGTCTCGGTGGTGTTGTGGATAGCGTATCTGCTCCTTCCGTATGCCGGTGAAGCACATGGCTGGGAAGCACTCATGCTGGGAACAACCTCTGAGGGTGTCAAGATTTCGCTCGTGGAGGCAATCAGCGCATGGTTGGCATTGGTCGGCGTGGGAGTGCTCACGACCGCCACCATCGTGACGCGGCGCACCGCTCTAGCGCTCGTCGCTTGGATGATGACTACGGTTTCCTTCTTCGTGAACCTCTGGGGGTTCTGGTACCGCGACAGCGCAGCGGACGGAGCCCGAATTGGCATGTACGTAGGCGCGCTGTCTACGTTTATTGCCTTTATCGTCTACTGCCAAGTGGCGCTTCGCCGCAGCCCAGAGCAGCTCGCAGCTGCTGAGCGCGTGCGCGAGGTGTCGGGACAATTAGATCACGTAGGTGTTCTCCAATCGGAGGCCGCAACAGATGTGCCGGCCGAAGAAAATCCGCTGCTCATCGATAATCGTCGCTCCCAGGCGGCCTCCCGTCACCGCCGTCAACAGGAAGACTCTGACGGCAACTAAGGCGTGGTTATACCGACTATTCCTTCTACACGGTCAGCTCGTAGGCGCTGCTGGCAGAAATAGCGTGTGCGCCCAGCCGCGTGTACAGCGCATTCATGGCGGGGTCGGCATCCGCGACGGAGCAATAGGCGCGGCGCACATCGGGCCAGTGCTGCGCTACCGCATGCTGAGCATGCTGTTTGGCGCGGGTGGCTAGCCCGCGGCGACGGTGATTGCGGTCGGTGACTGTGAGCGTCCACTCACAGACTTCCGGGTCAGCATCGCCATGCCGGGAAAGTTCCGTAAGGGCGACGACGCTGCCGTTCTCAATGAGCCCGACGAGCAGCGTGTGAGCCCCGCGAGAGCGAAGCCGTGCATGCGCCTCAGCGAGGCGTTGGCGCGTCCACACAATGGGCTCCACGCTTAAGTCACCAAAGATGGCGTCGGTGGAGGCGACAGTGAGCAGCCGGAGGACGTCATCGAGAAACTCCTCTGGGATGTCATAATCCGCCCACACCTGCGCGCCGAGCACTGGGGGAGTAGGTCTGATATCAACATACAGCTGATGCTCGGCGTGCTTACGCCTAAAACCCAGCTCAAGGTAGGCCTGCGACATCGGATCGTAGGTATAGTCCGCGTCCGGTGGGTACAGCATGCCCACCTGGGCGGTGCGGCGACCGAGCTGGCGGGTCAAGCGCAAGGCCTGCTGCGCTAGAGCACGCGTTACCTCGAGGGCATCCGGCTCCAGCTCTTCACCAGGCAGGGGCAGGAGTTCCGCCGACAGCACACATTCGATATCGGCGTTCTCGGTTTCCTCCAACAGCGGCAAGGAAATATGGATGAATCCATCAAAATCTATCTCCGGGCTGGGTTCCGCCGCGGAAATTACAGGAAGCCCGAGCTCACCTGCTTCACCCAGCGCCGAATCAGTCAACCCAAAAAGCAGTGTGCGGGACTCCGTCGAACCCTGGAGGCGTTGGAGTACGCGGCGCGGGGAGCCACTTGCGGCCGGATCACCGCTGGCTTCTTGGGCTGCAAGGTTCGCGTCAAAGACGAAACTTCGCAGACAATCCGCCGGTTCAGCATGGGCTGAGCCCGGCGGGGCGACAATCTGAACAAACACCTCAGTGGTGGTTGATCAAGGCGTTTACTTGTCGTTGACAGCAGCCGCGGCAGCGTCCGCGAACTCCTGCCACTGAGCTGCCTGGGCGCGAAGGTCCTCGGCCTTTTTAGTGTTGCCCTTTGCTTCCGCGGCGTCTGCCTGGGCAGTGAAGTCATCGACCTTGGACTGGAACTGGGCCACGCGGGCCTGGGCCTCCGGATCAGTGCGGCGCCACTCGGAGTCCTCGGCTTCGCTCACGCGCTTTTCCAGCGCAGAAATCTTGGCCTCGTATTCACGAACCTGGTTGCGCGGGACGAAACCGATCTCTTCCCATTTCTCCTGCAGCTCGCGCAGCTTGGCCTTGGCCCCATCGATGGATTTAGACGGATCAATCTGGGAGTCATACTCCGCAATGAGTGCATCCTTGGCTGCGGCATTCTCAGCGAATTGCTTATCGCGCTCGTCGTTGACTGCGTTGCGGGCATTGAAGAAGTAATCCTGGGCTGCTCGGAACTGGGCCCAGAGCTTATCGTCCACCTCGCGTGGAGCGCGGCCAGCTGCCTTCCACTCCGTCATCAGGTCACGGTACGCGCGGGCAGTCTCACCCCAGTTGGTGGACTCCTTGATGGCCTCGGCGCGCTCCACCAGTTCTTCCTTCTTAGCGCGGGCAGCGGCGCGGTTGCGGTCCAGCTCCGCGAAGTGAGAGCCGCGGCGGCGGTTGAACGAATCACGAGCGCGGGAGTACCGCTTCCACAGTGCATCATCGGTCTTCCGGTCGATGCCGCGGATCTGCTTCCACTCCTCCAGAATGGCGCGGATGCGATCACCGGCAGCCTTCCACTCGGTGGAGTTAGCGGCGATGTCCTCTGCTTCAGCGGCGAGCTTCTCCTTTTTCGCAATGGCCTCTTCGCGGCGTCGAGCCTTATCCGCCTGGGCCTGCTCACCGGCCTCAACGGAGTGCTCGATAACGGCTGCGAGGCGCTTGTCCAACGCGGCGATATCTCCAATAACGGCCTGAGTAGGGAGAGACTCGCGCAGTTCCGCAGCGGTGGTCTTGATAGAGGAAGCATCCCCTGGGTGGGCATTCAGACGCGACTCGAGCAACTCGATTTCCGTGGAGAGGTCGTCATAGCGTGCGCCGTAGTGAGCGAGTCCTTCCTCCGGAGTACCGGCTTGCCAGTCACCAATCTTGCGCTCGCCCTCAGGGGCGTTGACATACACCGAGCCATCAGCATCGACGCGACCCCACTTGGCTGGGTCATTCTTCGGGGGCTGAGCGGGGCATGCTGCCGGTGCGGAGGGCTTAGGGCCGGGACGAGCGCCTTTGCGGGGCATTGCTCCAGGGCTTGGGATAGCGGACATGGTAGGAAACCACCTTCGGTACAATCGCGCCGCGCGACACGGCTGCCAGAACTTATGTGACACAACACTACCGTTTCCGCCGCGCAGCCGCGTGCTAACCCCACATTTGTGACCTTATAAGATGGGAGTTGATGCAGAATCTCATGATTATGCCGGCCTCACCGGCGCTAGCAGAAGAACTCTCACCGGGCGACGATGCTTCCCGTGCACTCCTGCGTGCCGCATGCGAGTTGGTTCGTGATGCCGCACGCGTGATTACTGGAGGCACCACGCCACTGCAGGTAGACATCGTGGGCTCCCGCGATCCGCGCTGGCGCACTGAGCTACCGGGAAGCTTGCGCGCATGGGGTGCCCCACAAGTCAACATCGGTGGCGGGCATTACCTCCCAGAGCTCATGGCTCGCTATGTCCTTACCCAGGCGCTAGGCACAGAGGGCTTTGAGGTCATGGACTCACGGTCCGATATTGAGGAAATCATGGAAGGGCGGCTGACGGTGGTATGCATCGACGGCTCTGCTGGATTGACCGACCGCGCCCCGCTTGCCTTGGTAGACGGCGCGCGCGATGCGCATTTGTGGTGTGAATCGGTCTTATCCGGAGCGGACGTTCACTGTGATGAGGAAAAACTGCGTTCAGCGGGAGTCCTGGAAACCGCCTTGTGGGCACAGCTGGCGACTGTGCACCCACACTATGCGGAGTTGCGGGCAGCCGATTCAACCCTCGGCGTTGGCCGCTATGTAGCGGGGTGGCAGCGCTGATGAACTCCTCTGCGCCAACCCCCATCGCGGTGGTGGGGCCCACGGCCTCCGGAAAGTCTGCGCTGGGTGTGTCCCTTGCCCATGAGCTGGAGGGTGAAGTCGTCAACGTGGATTCCATGCAGCTTTACCGTGGCATGGACATTGGCACAGCCAAGCTAAGCCTGGACGAACGTGAGGGGATTCCGCACCATCAACTTGATGTGTGGGAGGTGACGGACACCGCGTCCGTAGCCCGCTACCAGGCTGCTGCTATCGCTGATGTGGAGGACATTCTCTCCCGTGGGAAAACCCCGATCTTGGTGGGCGGTTCCATGCTGTACGTGCAGTCGCTGGTGGATAATTGGCAATTCCCGCCGACCGATCCTGCGGTTCGTGCTCGTTTTGAAGCACGCCGCCAAGAGATTGGTACAGATGCTCTGCATGCGGAGCTCGCCGAGATCGATCCTGCCGCAGCCGCAATCATCGAGGACAAAGACCCCCGTCGCACCGTGCGCGCGCTGGAAGTCATTGAGTTAACCGGCAAGCCCTTCAAAGCTAGCCAGCCACCCAAGAACGCTCCGCCGCGGTGGGGCACGCGCATCCTTGGGCTTCGCACGGATGCTGAATGGCTTAATCCCCGTATTGAACTGCGCAGTCGTCTCATGTTCGACAACGGTCTCATCGAGGAAGTTGAGAAGCTCCAGACTCAGGGCTTGGTTGCAGACTCCACAGCGGGGCGGGCCATCGGCTACGCCCAGGTCCTCGATGCTCAGCGCGGGGAGCTGACCTGGGAAGAAGCTATCGAGCGCACCATTACCGGCACGCGCCGCTATGTGCGCCGGCAGCGCGCCTGGTTCAACAGGGATAAACGCATTTCCTGGTTGGATGCAGCAGGAGATACACGGGATCAAGCTTTGCGTGTCCTGGAGAGCCGTTAGACTCTACAAACATGAATTTTGCCAAGGGACACGGAACTGAGAACGACTTTGTCATTGTGGAAGGAACCCAGCCCCTTCCACCAGAGAAAGTCCAGGCGCTGTGCGATCGTCGCGCCGGCATCGGCGGCGATGGCGTGCTCCGCGTCATCCGCGCTGGAGAACTACTGGCAGCTGGTGACATCGATGAGCTCGCGCCGGGCATTGATGCGCAGGACTGGTTTATGGATTACCGCAATGCCGATGGTTCAGTAGCAGAAATGTGTGGCAATGGTACTCGCGTCTTTGCCCACTGGGTGCGCTCCCGTGGGCTGGTGGACAAGGACACCTTCACGGTGGGTACTCGAGCAGGAGCCAAACGTGTGACCGTTCACTCTTTCACTGAGACCGATGCTGAGGTCAGTGTGGAGATGGGCCCGGCCACTGTGCTCGGTGTGTCCACCGCCTCGATGGCGGGGGAGAAGTTCGCGGGCCTGGGCGTGGATATGGGAAACCCGCATTTGGCTGCGGTTATCCCGGGGCTGAGCGCTGAGGCGTTGGCCCAAAGGACCCTTGAACAGCCGGTTATTGATACTGAGTTCTTTCCGGCGGGAGTGAATGTTGAGATCGTGACTCCCTTGGAAGCAGGCACTGTTCACATGCGGGTATTTGAGCGTGGCGTCGGGGAGACCCGTTCCTGCGGTACCGGCACGGTGGCGGCTGCACGTGCCGCGCTTGCCGACGCCTCCCGGGCAACCGGCACCGTCCGTGTCATTGTCCCCGGTGGTGAGGTCAGCGTGGAGATTACTGAGGACGGTTCCACGCTCACTGGGCCATCGCGCATCGTCGCTACCGGGGAGACGTCGCTGTAGTTGAGGCTGCCACCATGGATGCCCATGTACAGGGCGTCTATTTGTAATCTGTGCCCAGCGCCAAGGCAGCGCGGCGCGCGGCCAGCCAGGATTCCTTGAGTTCCGCCGCGCGTTCATCGGCCACCTTGAGCAAGGATTCCAGCTCGCTGGTTTCGACATCGGGGGCGTTAACCCGTGCATTGAGTCGGCGAAGAAAACGCTGTGCTCCATGCATCTCGTAGTGAAAGGCCTCGATGGAGGGGTTGGTGCAGTCGACGTCGACAAGCGCTGGGCGGTGCAGTGTGCGATCTGCCAACGCATCTGAATCCTCGCTCGTGGCGAAGGTCGTGTAATCCTGGATGACATCGGTGATGTCCTCGACCGTTAAGGCGATGGAGGCGCGGAGGGCCGCGTGCTCCGAGGCGTCTGGGCGGGCGCCGGCAATAAGCCACAGCGCTCCGCACACAAGAAAGGCGAGGATGACTCCCGGCAGCTTCAGCGTCACTACCAACACTACGGCCGTGACCGCAGCGAGGAGCAGAGCAAGCCTGCGACGCTGAGATGCGGAAAAATTCATGGCAACAACTTTACGGCATTAGTTCTCTCGGTGGCTTAGTGGCCGCCGCAGCCACAGCCGCCGGAACCGCAGCCGCCCTCGCCACCACAGCCGCCAGTCGGCATCGCAATCGACGCAGTCAGCATCGCCGTGCCCGCCAGTACAGAATCCTTGGCCGGAAGTTCGCCAAAGCTCTCGGGGAGGCACAGGTCAAACGGGAACACACCATCCATGACCAAGTGCATAAAGCGCTGTCCGGTGAGCTGGTTGTGGCGCCACTCTGATTCCATGACTCGCGCAGCAAAAGTACAACCTGGGGTAGGGGCGGCAGCTCCCGAACCAGAAGCGACAATCTGTGCGCCCTGGGATTCAAAGGCGGCGGGGTAGGAGCCCTTCTCGGACTCGTAAGCCTCTGCGGTTTCAAAGTGCGTAACGTCGAGACCCATTGCGGTGAGTTCCACCTGTTGCCACTGCTGCGTGTCTTCGTCGACAAGCAGCGGGCCCTGGGCCAAGTTGGCGGTGGCCTGTGCCAGGACGGTGCCGAAAGGATCGATGATGTCAAGGTAGGCGAGAACGTCATTGATCATCGAGACATGCGCAAAGCCCTGAGTGACGGAATCGAAACCAATGAAGGTGGCGAAAGGCTCGACCGCCAAAATGTTGAGCTGCGCGCCGGAAGCATCCGCAAACTGGATAAGCTGCCCGCCGCGTACCTCGCCGGTCACTGCCAGCTGATTGGTGGAAATCGCGGCCTCCACGGCGTCCTGCCAGCGCTCGTAGTTCAGGCCAATGGCCTGCATCTCTGGGTGGGTCTTCTCGTTGACGGTCATGTCGACTATTGTATCCGCCGCGAGGAGGAGTCAAAAATAGCCTTGAGAAGCTAACTCACCTCAGTCTTCGCACTCACGCAATTCCCGTTTTGGCACGTCGACGTGCAAGAATAGGGAGCATATGACGAAACAAACCCATGATGAACTCCTCGCGCAGGCCTTTGGTGAGCCTGCCCCCGCGCCGCAGGATCCGACGATTGGTGACTTGGACCTTGCCGAGCGCAATGCCTTCCGCCGTGTGACGCGGGAGACCACCATCCGTGCTGAAGACACCACTGACGGATACGAGGTGGAATACCGAAAGCTCCGTCTGGAGCAAGTGATCCTCGTTGGTGTGTGGACCGAGGGAACCGTGGCCGAAGTGGAGGCCACGATGGCTGAGCTGGCAGCCTTGACGGAAACTGCTGGCGCAGAGGTGGTGGAGGCGCTCTACCAGAAGCGTGAGAAGCCCGACCCAGGAACCTATATTGGCTCAGGCAAGGCTGCTGAGCTCAAGGATATTGTGGCCGCGACCGGTGCCGATACCGTCGTCTGCGATGGTGAGCTCACCCCCGGTCAGCTCTCTGCTCTCGAGCGCGCTCTCAACACGAAGGTCATTGACCGCACCATGCTCATCCTCGATATCTTTGCGCAGCACGCGAAGTCCAAGGAGGGCAAGGCGCAGGTTTCTCTGGCGCAATTGGAGTACCTCTACACGCACACGCGTGGTTGGGGTGGCAACCTCTCGCGCCAGGCAGGTGGCCGTGCCGGTTCCAACGGCGGTGTGGGCCTGCGTGGTCCTGGTGAAACCAAGATTGAGACGGACCGTCGCCGCATCCGTACCCAAATGGCGCTTCTGCGCAAAGAACTTAAGGCGATGAAGACCGCCCGAGAAGTCAAACGTGCACAGCGCCAGCGCTCCACCGTGCCCCAAATCGCCATTGCTGGCTATACCAATGCAGGAAAGTCCTCCCTCATCAACGCGATGACGGGCGCCGGCGTGCTGGTCGAGGATGCCCTGTTTGCCACGCTGGATCCCACGACGCGCCGAGCCGAGCTTGCCGACGGCCGCCAGGTCGTCTTTACCGACACCGTCGGCTTCGTGCGCCACTTGCCGACTCAGCTGGTGGAAGCCTTCAAATCCACGCTGGAGGAAGTCCTCGCCGCAGATCTCATGCTGCACGTGGTCGATGGGTCAGACCCGTTCCCGCTCAAGCAGATTGAGGCGGTCAACAAGGTTATCTACGACATTGTGAAGGAAACCGGCGAGGATGCCCCGCCGGAGATCATCGTTATCAACAAGATTGACCAGGCTGACCCACTCGTTCTGGCAGAGCTGCGCCACGTACTCGATCGCGACAATGTGGTCTACGTGTCTGCAAAGACGGGCGAGGGCGTGGACGAACTCACGGCTCGCGTGGAGCTTTTCCTCAACTCCCGCGACGAACACGTGCAGCTGCTTATCCCCTTTACGCGCGGTGACGTGGTGGCGCGCCTCCACGCGGAGGGTACCGTGCGCAGCGAGGAGTACTCGGGTGAGGGCACGCTTGTCGACGTCCGCCTCCCAGCCTCCGTCGCCGCCGAGCTAGCTGACTTCCGCGTGGATGATTCCGCTTAGGATTCGGCGCGCGGGTGGGCCATAATAGAGGTTCGTGAGTATCTTTTCCTGGGACGTCCATGGGGACGGAAAAACCATTAAACCGGGTGCGGTTGTTGCGCCCGAAGAACGCTTGAGCTGGGGCCGTACCATTGGCATCGGCATGCAGCACGTCGTGGCCATGTTTGGCGCGACGCTGCTTGTGCCCACGCTGACCGGTTTCCCGGTCAACACCACACTGCTCTTCTCTGGTCTGGGAACGATTCTGTTCCTCATTATCACGCGCAACCGCTTGCCCTCCTACCTGGGCTCGTCCTTTGCGTTCATTGCACCACTGACCGCTTCCCAGCAGTATGGCATCGGTGCGCAGGCGGGTTCGGTTCTCGTGACCGGCCTGGTTCTTGTGCTCATCGGTTTCGCTGTGAAGGCTGCTGGCCGCAAGGTACTTGACGCAGTCATGCCACCCGCGGTCACCGGCGCCATCGTGGCACTCATCGGCCTAAACCTGGCGCCTAACGCGGCCTCCAATTTCTCTAGCCAGCCCCTCGTGGCTACCGTGACTCTGGCGGTCATCATCCTTGCAACAGTGGCTGGTCGCGGCATGGTCTCGCGCCTGTCTATTCTCATTGGCGTTGTTGTGGGCTGGGCTTTCGCGGCCGTCACCGGCAATCTGGGGGAGGGCGCCGTGGAATCTATTCGTGAGGCTGCCTGGATTGGCGTCCCGCAGTTCCACGCTCCGGAGTTTCATGTCTCTGCCATCCTGGCGGCGCTGCCGGTTCTCGTCGTCCTCATCGCTGAGAACGTCGGCCACGTCAAGGCTGTTTCCGAAATGACGAAGCGTGACCTCGATGATTTGGCCGGCGATGCCCTTATCGCTGACGGCCTGGCGACCTCCCTGGCGGGTGGCTTCGGTGGCTCCGGCACCACGACCTACGCTGAGAACATCGGTGTCATGGCCGCAACCCGCGTCTATTCCACGGCCGCCTATTGGGTCGCCGCCATTACTGCTATCGCGCTGGCTTTCATCCCGAAGTTTGGCGCGCTCATTTTCACCATCCCTACCGGTGTATTGGGTGGTGCCTGCCTGGTGCTCTACGGGCTCATCGGCATGCTCGGTGTGCGCATCTGGATGGACAATAAGGTCAACTTCAACAACCCTGTCAACCTCACTGCTGCGGCTGTGGCGCTCATTGCCGGCATTGGTAACCTCACTCTCGACGTTTTCGGTGTCACCTTGGAGGGCATCGCCTGGGGATCAGTAGGCATCATCGTGCTGTACCCAGTCATGAAGAAGCTCTACGAGTCCGTTGGTGAGGGGCAGAACGCCAAGTACTAGCCGTTCCCCGCGCTGCCTCCGTGGGGCATTGCTTCCGAGGCAGGGGTGGGAGCGGAGTAAAGGCACCATTTGGAGCCGCTTTCAGCTAAAACCCCAGGTGAATCCGTGCAGGAAACTGCATAAGGTGCTATTACTCTGGTACTTTCCACTGAGGCTTCAGCCTGGCAACGAAATCGTCGTTCAGCCAGACATCATCACTGCCGTTTCGAGCCTGTACGTAGTCAAGCAGCTCTCGCACCGTCTGCACATAGACCTCGTCTTCAGTATGAGTCGGCCACGTGACGTTTTCGGGATGGGTGAAATCTGCCTTTCCAATTGGATAGTCTCCAGCTAGCTGATCGGCCCAGAGGAGTGAGGCAACTCCGTGATGGAGCGTATCGGTATCGAGGTCGCTGCGGAACCGGGTCAACGCTCCCATGACTTCGTAGCCCAGAAAGGCCAATCCCTGTTCGCGTTCAGTCTCAATTGCCAGCACGGTATCGATGGCCAGCTTGTGCCTAATGAGCGCGACGACGGTGAATTTCGGTTCTTTCCACATGCCCTCGTGTTGATAACGATTCTCGGAAGCGGTAAAGCTATCCAAGCGCGGGGCTAAGCATTCCGCAATCAGCGCCAGATTCAGCGCTTCGATGCCGAAGTCTGAGGGCGTTATGGGCTGGTCGGTCATATCTTTGACACTAACACAGCGGGTCACTTCATCGAGCGGCGATGAAAAAGATGCAGAGTCCGAGACGCCCCAGAAAGGCGAAACAAAAAGCTCCCGCCACCCTCAACTATGAGGGAAGCGGGAGCATGCGCTTCAAGCGACGCGGCGCTGTTTAGGAAGCGTCGAGGTCCTGCTCGATGAGGCCAGCAATCTTCTCAACAGCCTCTTCGTTGTCGGAGGTCACAGTGACCTCGTCCCCCTGCTCGGCGCCGAGAGCCATAATCATCAGGGAAGAAGCAGCATCGGTCTCATCCTCGTCCTCGTCACCAACGAGGGTCAGGAAAATGTCCTCATCAAATTCAGCAGCGGCATCAGCGATGATGGAAGCCGGACGTGCGTGCAGTCCGACGGAGGAACCAACCTTGACGGTCTTAGAAGCCATGATGATAGTCCTTTCGACTTAAAGATTTTTCGTGGTTACAAGTGTACGCGCCTTCTAAGAAAGACGGCGCAGTTTATGCGGCAGCCTTGGCGGTTTCTGCCTTCGCAGCAGCCTCTTCGGCGGTCTTGTTTGGCCAGAACTGCTTCATAGCGATGACAGCGATGGCCGCCACCGCCACGCCCGCGAGGATGGCCACGAAGTAAGCCCATGCAGGCTCGATTGCGAAGATGACGAAGATGCCGCCGTGCGGAGCGCGGGACATGACACCCAGCGCCATCGACAGTGCGCCGGTGACTGCACCGCCGAGCATCATGGACGGGATGACGCGAAGCGGGTCGGCGGCAGCGAACGGGATAGCACCCTCGGAGACGAAGGAGAGGCCCAGCAGCCATGCGGATTTGCCGTTCTCCTGCTCCGCCGGGGTGAAGAGGTTCTTGCGCACGAAGGTAGCGATAGACAGTGCGATGGGGGCGACCATACCGGAGGCCATGACAGCGGCCATGATCTTCATGGAAGCTTCGTCACCGGTGGACAGACCTGCGGTGGCGAAGAGGTAAGCGGCCTTGTTGACCGGACCGCCCAGGTCAGAGCACATCATGAGACCGAGGATGATGCCCAGCAGCACAGCGGAGGAGCCGGACATGGAGGCCAGCCAGTTCTGCAAACCGTTCATGATGGCGGCCAACGGAGCACCGAGCAGCAGGTACATGAGCAAACCAGTAATCATAGTGGCAAGCAGCGGAATGATGACGACCGGCATGAGGGAGCCGACCCAGCGCGGGACCTTCCACTTGCCAATCCACATGGCAACGAAACCAGCGATAAGACCGGTGACCAGACCGCCGATGAAGCCGGCGCCCAAGGTAACGGCGATGGCGCCGCCGGCGAAGCCCGGCGCAATGCCTGGGCGTCCCGCCAGTGCGAAGGCAATATAGCCGGAGAGAGCCGCGACAATGAATCCCATCGCCGCTTGGCCGATGGCGAAGAGCACGGCGCCAAGGTAGAGACCAAGACCTGAGTGCTTGAACGTCATCGTTGCGCCGTCGACCACTACGTCATGGCCAGGCAGGTTCGTCAGCGAGTAGTCGGTGGTGATGGCCTGCCATCCGTTGGCTACGTCGTAGCCGCCAAGCAAGAATCCCAGCGCCAGTAGAAGGCCGCCTGCGGCGACGAAAGGCACCATGTAGGACACGCCGGTCATGATGGCTTGCTGGATGCGCTTGCCCCAGCCGAGGCCCTCGCCTTCCTCTTGAGCAGGAGAGGAAGCGGCCCCAGCAGTTCCTGAAACCTTGCGGGCGTTCGGGTTCTTCGAGGCAGCAAGAGCCTCGTCGATCATTACGCCCGGTTCGTTAATGGCGCGTTTGACTCCGGATTCGATGACCGGCTTACCTGCGAAGCGCTCACGGTCGCGCACTCCGACGTCGGTGGCGAAAATGACGGCGTCAGCATTCTCGATGACGTTAGCGGACACAGCGGTGTTGTTGGAGGAACCTTGCGTCTCAACGGTGAGCTCGACATCGTCGCGCTCTTCGGCGGTCTGGGTAAGGGCATCAGCAGCCATGTACGTGTGCGCGATACCGGTGGGGCAGGCAGTCACAGCGACGATGCGCGTTTTCTTCGACCCCTTGGCCTCGTCCGTGGAAGCGGATGAAGAAGTAGAAGCGGGAACAGTGGCGCCGGCAGCCGCAGATTCTGCTGGTACAGCCTTCTTTTTGGGCTTTTCAGCGTTGACCACGTCGAGAACGACCTTGACGATTTCGTCCTTGGTCTCTGCGTTGCGCAAGGCCTCGAGGAAGTCCTTCTTCACCAGCGCGCGGGCTAGCTTCGAAAGGATCTTCAGGTGTGCCTTGCCACCGCCTTCCGGAGCGGCGATGAGGAAAACCAGCTGTGCGTCACCATCGGGACCGGAGAAGTCGACACCGCGAGACAAGCGGGCAAAGGCCAGAGTTGGTTCGGTGACTGCTGCAGAACGGCAGTGGGGAATGGCGACGCCCCCGGGAACGCCTGTGCCAGCCTTGGCTTCACGAGCAATGGCAGGTGCGGCGAGCTCATCGACGCTGCTAGCGCGGCCGGTATCGTGAACCAGTGTGGCGAGGTTAGTAATGACGGATTCGATGCTGTCACCGAAGTCGGCATCGAGCGCCACGAGGTCGGTGGTAATAAGATCGGATGCCATGTTTATGCACTCCTAACAGGTGCTATAGGGCGGGCACTGCAGAAACTGCAGTTTGATCGATATCGAGTTGTTCTGGGGAAGGTAGTTGAGTCCCAGGCAGGGAGGCGGCCGCGGAACCATAAGCGACAGCCTGTCGCAGCGCCTCCGCGTAGGAGGAACCGTTTCGGCGCGCAAGGATGTAACCAGACAGGGATGAGTCACCGGCACCCACCGTGGACTTCACGCTGATTGGCGGGGGAGTAGCGACCCACGCCTCATCTGCGGTGACGAGCACAGCGCCAGCCCCGCCAAGGGTGACGAGCACCTCCTGGATACCGCGTTCGACGATGACTCGTGCGGCTTCCACCACGCCACTAAAGTCACCCTTTTCGGCGCTGGCCTCCAGTGCTTCACCATCGACTCCTGCCAGTTGGCCCAGCTCGAGACCATTGGGTTTGATGAGGTCAGGGGCAGCAGTGTCGAGGTTCTCACCCAAGGCCGCCATGGGGGCGTCGGAGGTATCCACAGCGACGCGGAGCTTAGGGTTGGCGGTGCGAGCAACGCTCATCAGTTCGGTGTACCACTCGGTGGGAACTCCCCGCGGAAGAGAGCCTGACATGACGAGCCACTCGGCTTGTGGGGCATGTTCCTTCAGCGCAGCAGCGATAGCGCTGCGGTCCTCTGCCGTTAGTGTGGGGCCAGGGCCGTTGAGCTTAGTTGTGCGACCGTCAGGTTCCGTGAGGGTGGTATTGGTGCGAACGGCGCCGTCGATAGGCACTGCGTGCACAGGGATGGAGTCTGCGGCTGCTAGAGCGAGGAAGTGATCGGACGCCGCCGCTGGTAAGAGGGCAAGGCTGTCGACGCCTGCCATCGTTACCGCGTGGGTTACGTTGACTCCCTTGCCACCTGCGACATGGGAGACAGATTCGGCGCGGTGAACGGATCCCGGACGTATGGAATCGTTCAGAGAGATCGTGGCGTCGATACTGGGGTTGGGGGTCAAAGTAAGGATCATTCTGGACAATCGTCCCCTTTCGCAGTGTGCGTATATTGGGTGCCAACGCGTTTCGCGGCGATTGGTGCCACGACGCGGGTTGCCCCAGTCAGCGACAAGTAGATGTTGCTTCTATTCCGATTGTTGTCTGATTGTGCCCGAAAGTCAATAGAATCACTGTGGTTTTCGTTGCATTTTCATCCGACTTGTGATGATCTGGGGTAGAGAAACAATCGTCTCCGTTAAGGAAATGTGTCATGGAAACCGCATCCCCATCCACAATTAAAGGAACCGGAGTTGTCGCCGGCGTTGCATATGCTGAGGCAGTGTGGGTCCGCCCCCGTCCAGAACTACCTAAGGCCGGTGAAACCATCGCGGAGGACAAGCGCGATGCTGAGTACGACCGTTTTCTGGAAGCCGTCGATGTTGTGGCCAGCCGCCTAGAGCAGCGAGCTGCAGGTGCCGAAGGCCAAGCTGCCGAGGTGCTCGGCGCTACGGCCGGCATGGTGAAGGACCGTGGCTGGCACAAGGCAGTGCGCAAGGGAATCCGTGGTGGCAAGAACGCCGAATACGCAACCGTGGGAGCCACGGACAAGTTTGTCACGATGTTTGAAGCCGCTGGCGGTGTTATGGCCGAGCGCACGACGGACTTGAAAGACGTGCGCGACCGTGTGATCGCGCAGCTGCGTGGTGAACAGGAACCAGGTCTGCCCATGGTTGAAGGCGAGGCTGTTCTGCTTGCAGACGACCTGGCCCCCGCTGATACCGCAACCCTGGACACCTCCCATATCAAGGCTCTCGTCACTGAGCTTGGCGGTCCGACCAGCCACACGGCAATCATCGCTCGTCAGCTCGATATTCCCTGCATCGTGGCAGTGGGCGCAGATTTGCGCACGATCGAAGCTGGTACTCAGGTCTTTGTTGACGGCTCGGTGGGCACGGTCGCACTTGGTGCTGACCCTGAGAGCTCTCTTCAAGCAGTGGAAGAGTACCGCGAGAAGGCTGCACGTGTTGCAGAATGGCGTGGCCCAGCGCAGACCAAGGATGGACACCGCGTGCAGTTGCTTGCCAATGTCGCCGATGGCAATGCCGCACGTATTGCCTCGGACTCTCAGGCAGAAGGCATTGGCCTGTATCGTACAGAGCTCTCCTTCCTCTCTGCGAGCGAGGAGCCGACTGTTGACGAACAGGCTCGAATCTACGGAAAGGTGTTCAATGCCTTCCCCGATTCCAAGGTGGTTGTTCGCACCCTCGACGCGGGTTCGGATAAGCCAATTTCCTACGCCACCCTAGATTCCGAAGAGAATCCGGCACTGGGCGTGCGCGGACTGCGCGTGGCTCGCGATAATGAGGCACTGCTTACCCGTCAGCTTGACGCTATTGCTCAAGCTGCAGCCAACCGTGGTGAGGAGGCAACCACGTGGGTTATGGCTCCGATGGTCGCCACCGCTGTGGAGGCGAAGTGGTTTGCAGATCTGTGTCGTGAGCGCGGACTCACTGCTGGAGCCATGATTGAGGTTCCTGCAGCGGCCCTCATGGCCGACACCATCATGCCGCACTTGGACTTCGTGTCAATCGGTACCAATGACCTTACGCAGTACACGATGGCAGCAGACCGACTGTCACCGCAGCTGGCCTACTTGACCGACCCATGGCAGCCTGCTGTTCTGCGCCTTATTCAGCACACATGTGTGGTGGGCCGAGACAACAACGTCCCGGTTGGCGTGTGCGGTGAGGCAGCAGCTGATCCGATGCTGGCCTGTGTTCTTACTGGTTTGGGGGTGACCTCGCTGTCGGCTGCGTCGACTGCCGTTGCTGGCGTTGGCGCACAGCTGGCTGAGCTCACCTTCGAGCAGTGCGAGAAGATGGCGGAAGCCGCCGTTAACGCGGAGGGACCGTCCGAGGCCCGTACGAACGTTATTGCTTTGCTAGAGGAATTCTAGATACCCGCACTCTGTCTCTAGTGTGTCTCTAGCGTGACGCGAAAACCGCCCTCAGCCCTCGACTTTTAAAGTCGAGGATTGGGGGCGGATTGTGTCATCGCTGGACCGGAGGCCTAAGCCTCGTCGCAGGATTAAAATCCTATGACCTAATGAAGCTTCTTATTTGTCCTTGGCAATAATGACGTCGATACCGTGCTCCTTGAGGGCCTCGATGAAGGACTCAGGCGCAGCTGCATCAGTAATGACAACGTCGATGTCATCGAGTGAGGCAAAGCTGACCAGGTAGTCATTGCCCAGCTTGGAAGAGTCGCAGAGAACAACAACATGATGAGCGTTAGTTACGAATGCTGACTTGATCGCAGCTTCTTGAGAATCGGCAGTAGAGAGCCCGTGATCGATGGTCAGTGCGTTGGTGCCAATAAAAGCAACGTCGGCACGCATAAGCGCCATGGTCCGAAGGGCGGTATCGCCAACAACGGCTTGGGTAATGGCACGAACGGTACCGCCGAGCAGCTGGACGTCAGACACCCCATTGCTGGCTAGAGAAAGCGCAATGGGAAGACTGTTAGAAACAATACTGAACTGTCCGGCGGAGAAACGTTGCCCAATCAAGTCGGCGAGGGCATTAGTCGTTGTGCCTGCATCGAGGAAGATACTTCCGCCATCTGGTAGTTGATCAAGAGCGGCCCGTGCGATAGCCATTTTGGCGCCAGTTGCAGATCGTTGACGCGTGTCCAAAGTGAACTCCGCGGTCTGGAAAGACTGGGAAGCCACAGCGCCACCATGGACGCGGTGGACAACACCTTCTCTGTCGAGGACAGCAAGGTCCCGGCGGATGGTTTCGGCTGTGACATCGAAACGTTCCGAGAGTTCGGTGACGTTGACTCGTCCCTCCACGGCAGTCAACGAGGCAATCTGACGACGGCGCTCTTCGGCGTACATAGTTCCTCCCTTTGAGGGGCTCCATCGGGTCTGGTCGCAGCGTCAAGTCGGAATGGAGTAATTCGCGAGTCGGCTTAGCGGATGGAGCAACACGTGTTGCTGTGATGTTCCCATTCTCCCATTGCGTGCGGACAAAACGGAACTAAACAAATAGAACTACACATTAAAAAGGCTTAATCTCACGTCAAACCTAGCTCTGTCCAGCAAATTTGGGAATCTGTGATCTTGGCCGCTAAGCGGGCATAAATCGGGCATCTACACACACAAGGGGGTAAGAGCATAAATAGTCCCCGCTCAATATGTCCACATTGAGTGTGGAGCGAAGGGGAAATCGAGCGGGGGAAATGGAGGGAGGAAAGAAAGTTGTGGGTATGCGACAGCTAGAGCTTGCGGAACACCGAGACGACCTTGCCCATAATTTCTGCTTCGTCACCTTTGATGGGCGAGTAGGCGTCGTTATGCGGAAGGAGCCACACGCCTGAAGAGTCACGGTGGAACTCTTTAACGGTGGCTTCCTCGCCGTCGAGGAGGGCTGCTACGAATTCTCCTTCTTCCGCTACGGACTGGGAACGGATGATGACCCAATCGCCATTAAGGATGCCGGCATCCTGCATGGAGTCACCCACAACCTGCAACATGTAAAGCTCCCCATTGCCCACGATGTCATCGGGCATCGGGAAATAGGTGTCAATGTTTTCTTCCGCAGTGATGGGGGAACCAGCGGCGATGCGTCCAACGACTGGGATGTATGTCGGCGCCGAGGCTTCTTCAGGAACATCTCCAGTTGCAGGCTCGACGACGCTCATGGTGACGGCGGACTTGCGGCCAGGTTTCTTGGACTCATCAGCGCTAGGGAAGTGGCGAACATCAACGGCGCGCGGCTTGTTGGGATCGCGGCGCAGGAAGCCTTTCTCCTCCAGCTGCTTGAGTTGGTAGGCCACGGAAGAGGTGGATTGAAGTCCGGTGGCATCCCCAATCTCGCGAATGCTTGGTGGGTAGCCTCGAAGCATTACGGCATCGTGGATGACTTCGAGAATGCGACGCTGGCGAGCGGACAGAGATTCGAGAGTGGGTTGATCGCTCTTCTTCGGTTTGCGGGCCATGTTTTCTCCTTGTGACTCGGGGAAGGGCGGTGGGCGCGTTTATTGGGTGGGGTAAACGGGGTCTGTCTCTTATACACATCTCCGAGCCCACGAGACTCCTGAGCATCTCG
>ERZ1031113.21-NODE-21-length-93501-cov-32.888139_pt1 | contig 93501 bp, 98 predicted proteins | sample MGYA00518225_ERZ1031113 | MGnify/ENA primary metagenome ERZ1031113 (study PRJEB33718, sample SAMN03159751) | human skin metagenome | collected 2014-05-20 | study: EMG produced TPA metagenomics assembly of the PRJNA266117 data set (Human skin bacterial metagenome...
ACCCGCGACCTCCGGCGTGACAGGCCAGCATTCTAACCAGCTGAACTACCGCTCCGCGTTGTTACCTTTTTTGCTTTCAGCCGGCCTGGACCGGGGAGAAAACAAAGCCTCCAGCTTTTGGCCGGAGGCCTCGTTGAATGGCGGAGCGGACGGGACTCGAACCCGCGACCTCCGGCGTGACAGGCCAGCATTCTAACCAGCTGAACTACCGCTCCACACTCAAACTTTTACCGCGGTGCTGTGGTGGGTGCTGAGGGTTTCGAACCCCCGACCCTCTCCGTGTAAAGGAGACGCTCTACCGCTGAGCTAAGCACCCCAGCGAGCCGCTTAGTTTACAGCATCCTTCAGGGCCTTACCAGCCTTGAACGACGGATTCTTCGAAGCAGCGATCTTGATGGTGTCGCCGGTCTTCGGGTTGCGGCCGGTGCGGGCAGCACGGTCGCGGACCTGGAAGGTACCGAAGCCAACCAGGGTGACCGCATCGCCGTCCTTCAGCGCCTTGGTGACGGCAGCAACGACGGCATCGACAGCGCGGCTGGACTCGGCCTTGGTCAGGTCTGCAGCTTCAGCAACGGCATCGATCAATTCGGTCTTGTTCATTCTCTACAACTCCTTTGGCGGTGGGTTCCGCTTATTCGACAGGGAAGCAACCGCACGCGCTCTGCATGCGGCCGCCATGTGGAAACGGTTCGCCGAATTCAGCGATCGCCAGACTGCGATCACTCATTCGCGAGTGCTGCTTTTATACCAGTGGCCCTACCCCCACGCAAGCTGGAAAGCCAGCAACGACGCGGGTTTCGGGCCATTGGACAGCGCGCGTCAATGCTTGACGCGCGCGTTTCCACTCGGTTTGGCCTTGCTGCGCACCGTGACACGTTGCGCACTCTTGCGCGCCTTCTTCGGTGCCAACGGACGCTCCAGCGCCAGGTCCAGGACTTCTTCGATGTACTTCACCGGCACGATCTCCAGATCGCGGGTGACGTTGGCCGGGATGTCGGCCAGGTCCTTGCGGTTCTCCTCGGGAATGATGACCGTGCGGATTCCGCCACGCAGTGCGGCCAGCAGCTTCTCCTTCAGTCCACCGATGGCCGTGACGCGACCACGCAGGGTGATCTCGCCGGTCATCGCCACGTCGGCACGCACCGGCACCTTGGTCAGCATCGATACCAGCGAGGTGACCATCGCCGCGCCGGCACTCGGGCCGTCCTTCGGCGTAGCGCCATCGGGCACATGCAGGTGCACGTCGTGCTTCTGCAGGAAGTCGCTGTCGATGCCGAAGCCGACGGCGCGCGAACGCACCACCGACAGCGCCGCTGAAGCCGATTCCTTCATCACGTTGCCGAGCTGGCCGGTCAGGATCAGCTGGCCCTTGCCCGGCACCAGCGTCGATTCGATCTGCAGCAGATCGCCACCCACCTCGGTCCAGGCCAGGCCGGTGACCAGGCCGATCTCGTTCTCTTCCTCGGCACGGCCGAAGTCGAAGCGACGCACGCCCAGGTACTTGTCCAGGTTCTTGCTGGACACGCTCACCAGCGCCTTCTTCTTCGCGCCCTTCTTCGCCTTCGCCGGCTGCGGGCCGGCCAGCGCGATCTCCTTCACCACCTTGCGGCAGATCTTGGCGATCTCGCGTTCCAGGTTGCGCACGCCCGACTCGCGCGTGTAGTAGCGCACGATGTCCTGGATGGCGTCACTGCCGATCTCCAGCTCTTCCGGCTGCAGGCCATTGGCCTTGACCTGCTTGGGAACCAGGTAACGGGTGGCGATGTTGAGCTTCTCATCCTCGGTGTAGCCGGGGATGCGGATCACTTCCATGCGGTCCAGCAGCGGGCCGGGAATGTTGAGCGAGTTCGAGGTGGCCACGAACATCACTTCAGACAGGTCCAGGTCCACTTCCAGGTAGTGGTCGTTGAACGCGTTGTTCTGCTCAGGGTCGAGCACTTCCAGCAACGCCGAGGACGGATCGCCGCGGAAGTCCATCGACATCTTGTCGATCTCGTCGAGCACGAACAGCGGGTTCTTGCTGCCGACCTTGTTGAGGTTCTGCACGATGCGGCCCGGCATCGAACCGACGTAGGTGCGACGGTGGCCACGGATCTCGGCCTCGTCACGCACGCCGCCCAGCGACATGCGCACGAACTTGCGGTTGGTGGCCTTGGCGATGGACTGTCCCAGCGAGGTCTTGCCCACGCCCGGCGGCCCGACCAGGCACAGGATCGGGCCCTTCATCTGCTTCACGCGCGACTGCACCGCCAGGTATTCAAGGATGCGTTCCTTGACCTTCTCCAGCCCGTAGTGATCGGCATCGAGGGTGTCCTGCGCCACCTTCAGGTCCTTGCGAACCTTGCTGCGCTTCTTCCACGGCACGCCCAGCAACCACTCCAGGTAGTTGCGCACGACCGCCGCTTCGGCCGACATCGGCGACATCTGCTTGAGCTTGTTCAGCTCGTTGCGCGCCTTGGCCTCAACGGCCTTCGGCATGCCGGCCTCGGCGATCTTGCGCGCCAGCTCTTCAAGCTCGCCAGGCGCATCGTCCAGGTCACCCAGTTCCTTCTGGATGGCCTTCATCTGTTCGTTGAGGTAGTACTCGCGCTGGCTCTTCTCCATCTGCGACTTCACGCGGCCGCGGATGCGCTTCTCCATCTGCTGCACGTCGATCTCGCCGTCGACCAGGCCGACCAGCATCTCCAGGCGGTCACCGACGGCCAGCGTTTCCAGCAGGCGCTGCTTGTCGGCCAGGCGCACGCTGATGTGCGCGGCGATGGTGTCGGCCAGGCGCGCCGGCTCATCGATGCCCGACAGCGTCTGCAGCAGTTCCGGCGGCAGCTTGCGGTTGGTCTTCACGTACTGCTCGAACAGCGACATCAGCGAGCGGGCGATCGCCTCGACCTCGCGCGCTTCGCGCTCGTCGCTGGCGTCGATCTCCACGGCCTGGCCGTGCAGCGAGCCGTTGCGCTCGTCAACGTGGGTGACCTGCACGCGCGACAGGCCTTCGACCAGCACCTTGATGGTGCCGTCGGGCAGCTTCAGCAGCTGCAGCACCTGCGCCAGCGTACCGACCTGGTAGAGGTCGGCCGCATGCGGGTCGTCGGTTTCGGCCGACTTCTGCGCCAGCAGCAGGATGCGCTTGTCCGCCTCCATTGCCTGTTCGAGCGCGTGCATGGACTTGTCACGGCCGACGAACAGCGGAATGACCATGTGCGGGAACACCACTACGTCGCGCAGCGGCAGGACCGGCAGGTCGAGGGTTTCACTTGGGGAACGGGCCATGGGGGCTCCAGGGAAGGGGGAAAACCGCCTCCGGGAGGGCATCTTCCGGAGACAAAAAAAGCCGATGGCCCCGTTATGGGGCCATCGGCTTTCAGATGCAAGGCATTCCTTGAAAATCCTTTCCAATCAATAACCTGGAAGGATCACTCGGCGCCTGCGGCCTTCTGTTCAGGGACCGCCGGGGTCTGGTAGATCAGGTACGGCTCGGACTTGTGCTCGATCACCGATTCGTCCACCACCACCTTGCTGACGTTTTCCTGCGACGGCAGGTCGTACATGGTGTCCAGCAGGACCGATTCGACGATGGTGCGCAGGCCACGGGCACCGGTCTTGCGCTTGAGCGCCTTCCTGGCGATGGCCGACAACGCGTCCGGACGGAACTCCAGCTCGACGTTCTCCATCTCGAACAGCTTCTTGAACTGCTTGGTGATGGCGTTCTTCGGCTCGGTCAGGATCTTGATCAGGGCCGGCTCGTCGAGCTCCTCCAGGGTCGCCACCACCGGCAGGCGGCCGACGAACTCCGGAATCAGGCCGAACTTGATCAGGTCTTCCGGCTCGACTTCGGCCAGCACCTTGCCCACTTCCTGCTTGCGCTCGCTGCTCTTCACCTTGGCGCCGAAGCCGATGCTGCCGACGTCGGTGGAACGGGCCTGGATCACCTTGTCCAGCCCGGCGAACGCGCCGCCGCAGATGAACAGGATGTTCTTGGTGTCCACCTGCAGGAATTCCTGCTGCGGATGCTTGCGCCCGCCCTGCGGCGGAACGCTGGCCACGGTGCCTTCGATCAGCTTCAGCAGGGCCTGCTGCACGCCTTCGCCGGACACATCGCGGGTGATCGACGGGTTCTCGCTCTTGCGCGAGATCTTGTCGATTTCATCGATGTAGACGATGCCCTGCTGTGCCTTCTCGACGTCGTAGTCGCACTTCTGCAGCAGCTTCTGGATGATGTTCTCCACGTCCTCGCCCACGTAACCGGCTTCGGTCAGCGTGGTGGCGTCGGCCATGGTGAACGGCACGTTGAGCAGGCGGGCCAGGGTTTCGGCCAGCAGCGTCTTGCCCGAACCGGTCGGGCCGACCAGCAGGATGTTCGACTTCGCCAGTTCGACGTCGTCGTTCTTCTGCCGGCTCTCGATGCGCTTGTAGTGGTTGTACACGGCCACGGCCAGGGTGCGCTTGGCGCGGTTCTGGCCGATCACGTACTGGTCGAGGACCTCGAGGATCTCGCGCGGCTTGGGCAGCGAACTGCGCGCCGACTGCGCCTTTTCCTCAAGTTCCTCACGGATGATGTCGTTGCACAGCTCCACGCACTCATCGCAGATGAATACGCTCGGACCCGCAATCAGCTTGCGCACTTCATGCTGGCTCTTGCCGCAGAAAGAGCAGTAGAGGATCTTGCCGGTGTCCGTGGAACGACCTTGGCGGTCTTCGCTCATGCTTCGCTTACCCAGTTACCCCACCCGCTGAACGGGGGTTCGATTCGAGAATAGCACAGGGCCGAGGGGACACCAGTCCCGCCCGACCCTGCAGGAACGGGGCCTCCCTGGCCCCGTGAAGGCCGGTCAACCGGCCTGGATCGACTCATCCGGACGACGCTCCAGGACCTGGTCGACCAGACCGTAGGCCTGCGCCTCGAAGGCGCTCTTGAAGTTGTCGCGCTCGGTGTCGCGGGCGATCGTCTCCAGCGACTGGCCTGTGTGCTTGGCCAGGATCTCGTTCAGGCGCGAACGCAGGGTCAGGATCTCACGCGCGTGGATGTCGATGTCGGTGGCCTGGCCCTGGTAGCCGCCCAGCGGCTGGTGGATCATCACACGCGAGTTCGGCAGCGCATAGCGCTTGCCGGCTTCGCCCGCGGCCAGCAGCAGGGCGCCCATCGAGGCGGCCTGGCCGATGCAGGTGGTGCTCACATTCGGCTTGATGTACTGCATGGTGTCGTAGATCGCCATGCCGGCGGTGACCACGCCACCCGGCGAGTTGATGTAGATGTTGATGTCCTTTTCCGGGTTCTCCGATTCCAGGAACAGCAACTGCGCCACCACCACGTTGGCCATGTGATCGTCGATCGGGCCCACGAGGAAGATCAGGCGCTCCTTCAACAGGCGCGAATAGATGTCGTAGGCACGCTCGCCGCGGCTGGTCTGCTCGACCACCATCGGAACCAGGTTCAGGGCTTTGGTTCGGTTGTCCATTACGTGAGGTACCTATCTTGGGGGGCAACAACCCCGCGCCGGCAAAGGCGCGGGGCATCCGGTGATCCGCCGGCTTACTGGCGGATCGCGTCCTGGAACGACAGCTTCTCTTCGGTGTGCTGGGCACGCTCGGCGATCCAGTCGATCACCTGCTCTTCCATCACACGGTTCTGCAGGCCAGACATCAGCTGGGGGTCGTTACGGTACATCTCAATGACCTGCTCCGGCTCTTCGTAGGTCGAGGCGATCAGACGCATCGTTTCGTTCAGGCGCTTGGCTTCCAGGCGCAGGTCGTTGATGCGGGCCACTTCACCGACCAGCAGGCCGACCAGCACGCGCTTGGCGGCGGCGTCCTTGAAGCCTTCGTGGGCATCGGCCGGGATCTCGCCGACGTTCTGGCCGTTGCGGCGCAGCTGCTCGACCTGCTGGGCCAGCATGGCGCGGGCTTCGTTCTCGACCAGGCGCGGCGGCATTTCCACCGACGAGTAGGCCGCGATCAGCTGCTCGCCCACTTCGCGGCGCAGGCGGTTCATCAGCGCGCCCTTCAGCTCACGCTCCAGGTTGGCGCGGATGTCGCTGCGGAACTGCTCGACGTCGCCACCCTTCACGCCGAAGCTCTTGATGAAGGCTTCGTCGACCGCCGGCACGACCGGCTCGGACACGTCGGCAACCTTGACGGTGACCTGCACGGTCTTGCCGGCCAGCACCGGCACGCGCCAGTCAGCCGGGAACTCGACGTCCAGGGTCTTCTCTTCGCCCTTGGCCAGGCCGACCAGGCCCTTTTCGATGGTGTCGAACATCATGCCCTGGCCGAGCACGATCGAACCCTTCTCGGTGCCCTCGGCCGGCAGGCGCTCTTCGCCGGCCTGCGACCAGGTTTCGACCGCGACCAGGTCACCGTCCTGCGCGCCACGGCTGACCGGGGCCCAAGTGCGACGCTGGTTCTGCAGGTTCTCGATCATCTGGTCGATGTCGGCGTCGGTGATCTCGGCGGTGTGGCGCACGACGGTCAGCTTGCTGACGTCGATGTCGCCGAAGTCCGGCACCACTTCCACGGTGGCCACGAAGGAGAACTCACCCTCGTCGCCCTTGTCGATGCGCGGGCTGCCGACGACGCGCAGGTCGTGCTCGCGCACGGCCGCGTCGAAGGTCTCGCGCAGCAGGCCGTCCAGCGCCTCGCCACGGACCTGCGCGCCGAAGCGCTGCTCGATCACCTTGGCCGGCACCTTGCCCGGACGGAACCCCTTGATGCGGGTGGTACGGGCGATTTCGCCCAGGCGGCCGGCGATGTGGCTCTGCAGACGCTCTTCCGGCAGCGAGAAGCTCAGGCGGCGTTCCAGGTTGCCGGTGGATTCGATCGAAGCTTGCATGTTGACTCCTGCCACCGGTGGCCCAGGCCCCCGGCTCGATGATTGGGATGAAACGGTTGTTAGGACACGACGTCTGGGACGCGCCTGCTTGCCGCAGCCCTTTAGTTTCGCCCAATTCGGCCTGCACTGCCAGCGCGTGCCGGTCAAGGGGGCGCCGATGGCCCGATCAGGGCGGGGACAGGCCGGCACTGGTGCGAAAGGGGGGACTCGAACCCCCACGCCTTGCGGCACTGGAACCTAAATCCCGAAGCCCCTGCCGATTAGTGCTGACCACTCAACTACTTACAGCGTTCCAGTCTATCAGGTGACGCTTCGGGTGACATATAGGTGACGCCGGGTGCCGCGACAGGTGACACCAGGTGACGCCGAATAAAGTGGTCATCTTCGGCGGACCTCCTCCTAGGACAACCATTCAGAACTACTCATTGCTGTTCACCACCGAGGACTACTACAGTTCCACATAGGTCCACCCAGGACCAACAACCGAACCACTCAGGACCGTACCGGGCAGCCCCCGGTGCGGTCCTCCCGTTTTGACTTTTGCATCCCCCGAGGGCAAACGATGACGACTTGGCAAGAGAACGACCTGCACGCCGCCCAGCTCGAACTGGAGAAGGAAAGCACCAGCCTGGGCATTGCCCGCTACGAGAAGATCAGGGAGCAGCGCCAGGAGGCCGAGACCGGCCCCGGCCGCAAGCTGGTCATGGAGAGCATCGACGCCACCGCCGCCGCGATCATGGCGTTCGTGGCCGAAGCCGACACCGGCAAGCCGGGCAAGCGCCACGCCGCCCTCAAATTCATCCGCCACCTGAACCCCCACGCCCTCGCCTATCTGACCAGCTTCACCTGCGTCAACGCGCTGGTCGCCGATCACCGCAAGGCGGTGTCCGTGGCGATCACCCTGGGCCACGAGGTCGCCAACGAGATCAACTTCTCCCTGCTCCGCGAGAAGCACCCCGGCCTGTACCGGGTCGTCCAGGAGCAGCTCAAGAAGTCCACCTCGGCCCGGCACTCCACCGCCGTCATGCGGCACGTCATCGCCGACGCCGAGTTCGCCCCCGAGGACGACAAGCGCCTCTACCTGTCCGACAAGGACGCGCTGCTGGTGGGCATGAAGCTCATCGAGCTGTTCGTCGAGGCGACCGGGCTGGTCGAGCTGGTCACCGTCGCCGAGCGCGGCAAGCGCCACCTGCTCATCGCCGGGAATCAGAAGGTGCTCGACTGGCTGACCAAGGCCCACGACAGCGCCGCCCTGTACCAGCCGGTGCTGATGCCGATGGTCGTCCCGCCCCGTCCGTGGACCACGCCCCGCGACGGCGGCTACCTGACCGACATCGGCGGCCGGGCTGACCTCGTGCGTACCCGCAACCGCGCCTACAAGCGCGAGCTGGCGCTGGTCGATATGCCCAACGTCTACCAGGCCCTCAACGCCATCCAGGCAACCGCCTGGAAGGTGAACGTGCCCGTCCTAGAGGTCATGCGCGAGCTGTGGAACGCAGGCGGCGGTGTCGCCGGGCTGCCGGAGCGTGAACTGATGGACCTGCCGAGCCGCCCTGCCCTGCTGGAGACCGACCCGGACTACTTCAAGGAGCACCACGCCGACGAGTTCAAGGAATGGAAGCGCGACCGCGCCAAGGTCTACGAGGCCAACGCGCGCAGCGTGTCCACCCGCCTCGCCGCCGCGCAGAAGATCGCCTTGGCGGAGAAGTTCGCCGAGTACCCCGCGATCTACTTCCCTCACAACCTCGACTTCCGCGGCCGGTGCTACCCCCTGCCCCCGACGCTGACCCCGCAGGGTGATGATGCGGCCAAGGGCCTGCTGACGTTCGCCCAAGGCGTGCCGCTCGGCGAGGACGGTGCCTACTGGCTCGCCATCCACGTCGCCAACTGCTTCGGCGTGGACAAGGTGTCGTTCGAGGAGCGCGTGGCCTGGGTGCGCGAGCACGAGGAGCAGATTCTCGACAGCGCCCTCGATCCGCTGGACGGCCAACGCTTCTGGATGGACGCCGACAGCCCGTTCTGCGCGCTGGCAGCGTGCTTCGAGTGGCTCGGCTACAGCCTCAACGGCCGCGATCACGTCTCCCATCTGCCCATCGCGCTCGACGGCTCCTGTAACGGCCTCCAGAACTTCTCGGCCATGCTCCGCGACTCCGTGGGCGGTGCAGCCACCAACCTGATCCCGCAGCCGAAGCCCGCCGACATCTATTCGCGCGTGAAAGACGTGGCCCAGGAGAAGCTGCGCGCCCGTGCCGAGAGCGGCGACCCGCTGGCGATCAAGCTGGACGGCCAGCTCACCCGCGACATCGTGAAGCAGCCGGTGATGACGCTGCCCTACGGCGTCACGAAGTCGGGCATGCGCGCCCAGGTGCTCTCCAAGTTCAAGAAGCTGGGCATGGAGGACGATTGGGAGACCGCCGAGTACCTGGCGACCCTGCTGTGGGAGTGCATCGGCGAGGTCGTGATCGCAGCCCGCGCGGCGATGGACTGGCTGCGTGACGCCTCCAAGGTCGCCTCGTCGGCCGACCTGCCGGTGAGCTGGACGACCCCCGCTGGCTTCCCGGTCCTCCAGGAGTACCGCGAGGAGGAAGGCGTCCGCATCCGGCCGCACGTCGGAGGCCGCGAGGTGAATTTAGTGGTCAACATCGGCGGTACTAAGCTCGACCGTCGCAGGCAGACCCTCGGGATCAGTCCGAACTTCGTCCACTCCTGCGACGCCAGCCACATGATGCTGACCACCTGCCTCGCGGCAGAGAACGGCATCGAGTCGTTCGCCATGATCCACGACTCCTACGGTACGCACGCGGGCCAGGCAGCAATCCTCGCCGCCGCACTCCGGCAGGCGTTCGTCGATCAATACAGCGGCGACGTACTGGCCGACTTCCGACAGCAACTCGTCGAGCAGCTCCCGCCAGAAGCGGCAGAGAAACTCCCACCCCTCCCGCCGCATGGCGACCTGGACCTCAGCCTGGTGCTGGAGTCGCGCTATTTCTTTGCCTAGTCCATCCCCCTTTGGCAATTGATACCCCAAGCGAGAACATCAACATGAGCATCAACTACCAGCACGCACTGAACACCTACGTTGCCCAGGACCACTTCGGTGTGGTCCTCGGCATCTACAACCCGGCCGAACACGGCACGGTCGAGGAGTTCAAGCACCGCATGACGGAGCTGCACGCAGGTGCGTGATCGCGTCATCGACGGACTGCACTCACGTTCTGCCGAGAGCGCCGCACGCGGCGCTTTCGTAGTGATCGACAGCGTGCAGTCCCTCGGCCACCCGGCCGATCAGGTGATCGGCTTGGCGTGCGCCTTCAAGAACTTCTGCGAAGTGCTCGGCCTCGATCCGATGGAAGTGCTGCGGGTCGTCTCGCGCATGGAGCAGGACTGCCGCTACCGGCAGGTCAACACCCTCAACGCCGTGCGCCGCTACGCGGAGCGCGAGCTGAAACCGCACTACCCGTGATGCGTGACCCGATCACCGACGCCTTCATCGACGAGGCGCTCATCGGCTTCGACATCGACGAAGCCTTCGGCATTTCCGCCGACACCCCGTTGACCGCCGCCGCTGACCTGTGGCGCGCGGGCATCTATCTCCCGACCAACTACGAGACCGACAACTGATGGCAACCAAGAAGCGCGAACGATTCGTCTCCCCCAAGGGCACCGCCGTGTGGCCGCGCCTGAACGAACCGGACACCAAGTTCAAGCCGGAAGGCGAATACACCGTGAGCCTGGCGTTCGACCCGAACGACAAGGACTTCAAGGCGCTGGCGAAGAAGCTGGAAACCCGGCGCGACGAGCTGTTCCAGGAGTTCCTGAGCGAGAACCCGAAGAAGAAGAAGGGTGCCGAAGTGGCCCCGGTGTTCACCGAAGAAACCGACGAGAACGGCGATGACACCGGCCGCGTGCTGGTGAAGTTCAAGATGAAGGCCAGCGGCGTCAGCAAGCGCACCGGCAAGAAGTTCACCATGCGCCCGGACATCTTCGACGCCCGCGGCAAGAAGATCGACAACCCGCCGCAGATCGGCGGCGGCAGCGAACTCAAGGTCTCCTACGAGATCGGCGGCTCGTTCGTCGAATCGGCCAAGAAGTTCTACCTGACCTGCTACATGGTCGCCGTCCAGGTGATCGAGCTGGTCGAGTTCGGCCAGCGCAACGCCAAGGACTACGGCTTCGGCGAGGAGGACGGCTACGAGGCCGCCGACAGCGCGCCGTTCAGCGACAGCGATGACGACTCGGACGACGACAGCGACTCCGACGACGAGGGCGATGACGGCGACTACTGATCCGCTGTCGGTCATCGTGAACACCGCGAGGGGGGCCAAGCATTTGGCCTCCCTCACGTTCCCGTTTGACCCGGTGCCCGCCTCGCGCCCGAAGGTTTCGCGCTGGGGCGTCTACTACGGCAAGACCTACAAGACCTGGAAGGAAGCCGCAGAGAAGCATCTGCCAGCCGGTGATCTGGACCTGTCGCCGACCGATCCGGTTTTAGTGGTCATCATCGCGGTATGCAAACGCGCCAAGACCTCGAAGGCCGCGTTTCCCAAGGGCGACGTGGACAACCTCGCCAAGGGGCCGATGGACGTTGTGACCAAAGCCACCGGCTATTGGGCCGACGACAAGCAAGTCATGTGGCTGCTCTCCGGTAAGCGCTGGGCGCAGCCGGACGAAGAACCACGCACCGAAGTCCACCTCTACAAACTCTAAGTGCGCCTCAAACCTCTGGAATCGGTAGAGGCGCTGTTCGTCCTCGCCAGCATGACCCGCCCCGAGCAGGTCACGACCGGCGAAGAACTCGCACGCCTGCACCGCTCGCAGGGCTACTCGAAGATCGCCGTCCACTTCGTCATCGAACGTGACGGCTCGATCTACGACGGTCGCCCGCTGAATCAGCCCGGCGCTCTCGCCGGTAAGCACAACCAATCCGCATACCAAGTCTGCCTCCTGGGCGGCGTCAACGACGCCATGCAGCCCGAGGACAACTTCACCGAAGCCCAACACGCCGCGCTGCGACGCCTGCTCGCCGCCTACGGCAAGCCCGTCGTGTGGGCACCTGACTTCCCTCGATAGGAGAACCCAACGTGAAACCGCTGCCCCCGCAAACCCAGGTCGTCCTGGATCACCTGCGTCGCCACTCGCACCTGACCTCGTGGCAGGCCGAAGGCGTCTACCGCATCCGCCGCCTCGCCTCGCGCGTCGATGAGCTGCGCGCTGCTGGCTTCGAGATCGAAACGCAGACCTGCGAGGACGCCTCGGGGCAGCGGTACACGCGCTATCGCCTGTCGCGCCGTCAGCGCCGCAGCAAGGCTCCGCTCCTGGAAGCGCGCCGCGCTCCGAAGCAGTACCGCGTCGATGCGCTGCTCCAGCTGTATCGCAACTACTGCACCGACGAGCTGGGCCTCGACGCCAACGATGCGACCGAAGAAGTCGCCGCATTCACCAAGTTCCTGCTGGAGAAGAACGCATGACCAACACCGCTACCACCGTCATTCCGTCCGCGATGCGCCTGGCTTTCGAGCGCGCATGGGCGCGCGCCGACAAGCCGTTCCGCGGCCTGGGCCGCACCGTCAAGGGTGCGCTGAATCGTCGCCTCGGCATTTCCTACCGCAAGCGCATGTGGTCCGTGGAGCGTGCAAAGCGCTGACTCCGAATACCTCCACAAAGAGCCGTGCCCGAACTGCGGCAGCAAGGACAACCTTGCGCGCTACAGCGACGGGCACGGCTACTGCTTCGGCTGCGGTCACTACGAGCCAGCCGAAGGCGAGGAGGTCTCTCAACCCACCAGCAGGAAAACCATGAGCGACTTTGCGAAGGGTGAACCGCAAGCCCTGGCGAAGCGCGGTATCACTGAGGAAGCATGCCGTAAGTACGGCTACTGGATCGGCAAGGACAAGCACGGCAAGACCGTGCAGATCGCCAACTACAAGCGCGATGGCGGCATCGTCGCGCAGAAGCTCCGCTACCCCGACAAGAAGTTCTCATTCATCGGCGACTCGAAGGCGTGCGGGCTGTTCGGCCAGCACCTCTACGAACCGGGGCGACGCCTCGTCATCACCGAAGGCGAGATCGACGCGCTCTCCGTGGCGCAGGCACTCGGCCTCCGCTGGCCGGTGGTGTCCGTTCCGAACGGAGCGCAAGGCGCGGCCAAGTCCATCAAGCGCGAGCTGGAGTGGGTCAACGGCTTCGACGAGGTTGTGCTCATGTTCGACATGGACGAACCGGGCCAAGCCGCCGCGCAGGAAGTGGCGCTGCTGCTGACTCCCGGCAAGGCCAAGATCGCACAGCTCCCGGCGAAAGACCCGAACGAGCTGCTCCAGCGTGGCGATGCCGAGGCGATCACCCGCGCCATCTACGAAGCGCAGACCAAGCGCCCCGATGGAGTGGTGACGTTCGGCTCCCTCAAGGAGAAGGCACTCAAGCCGGTCTCGATGGGCATGCCTTGGCACGACCCGCGCCTCACCGCGCTGACCTACGGCAAGCGGTACGGCGAGGTCTACACCTTCGGCGCGGGCACCGGCATCGGCAAGACCGACTGGCTGATGGAGGAAGCAGCCTTCATCGCGCAGGAAACCGGCGACCGCGTTGGCCTGTTCTTCCTGGAGCAGCAGCCGGTCGAGACGGCGAAGCGCATGGCAGGCAAGGTTGCTGGCCGCCGCTTCCACGTCCCCGATGGGAGCTGGACGCAGGAGGAGCTGGAAGCCGCGTTCGAGATTCTCGACAAGGGCCAGGTGTTCATCTACGACCACTTCGGCTCGTCCGAGTGGGACGTGATCGAAGCCAAGATGGCCCACATGGTCGTCGCCGAGGGCGTCAAGCACATCGTCCTCGACAACCTCACGTCGTTTGCGGCCGGTGCCGAGGACGAGCGGAAGATGCTGGAGGACACGATGGCGAAGATCGCGCAGTTCGCGCAGCGCCACCTCATCTGCATCTACCTGGTCTCGCACCTCGCCACGCCGGAAGGCAAGCCACACGAGGAAGGCGGGCGCGTGATGCTCCGCCACTTCAAGGGCAGCCGCGCGATTGGCTTCTGGACGCACTTCGCGTTCGGCCTGGAGCGCAACACGCAGGCCGAGAACGAGGCCGAGCGCAACTGCACGACCTTCCGCGTCCTAAAGGATCGCTTCACCGGCCAGTCGAACGGCCAGGTTCTCTACTACAGCTACGACCACGCATCCGGCCGCCTGCTCAATGCAGATGCTCCGGGCGAATACGGCGACTTCGCCGACGAGTCATCCGATGTATCCACCTCCGACTACTGACGGCCGCTCGGTCGTCGGCTTCATCCCAGCTGATGCGCCGCTCTCCTTCGCTGAGAGCCTCGTTCTCCCCTACCAACTCCCGCGCTCCGACCAAGCCTGCCGTGTCATGTACGGCAAGCCTGGGCGGCGCGTGGTCATCCACATCAAAGCCGAGGAACTACCCCAATGAAAGAGATCGTCGCCATCGCAATCGACCTGCTGACCGCTCCGTTCCGCAAGGACACCGTGACCGACGTGGTGAAGGTGCTGGAGGGCCAGGTGGACAAGCTGTTCAAGATCAGCGCCGACCGCATCGCCACCGCATCGACGCTGCGCGACAAGGCCGATGTCCTGCACTCGCAGGCCGACGAGCACGAGGAAGAAGCCGAGCGCGCCCTGCGCGTCGCCGAGCGCTTCACCAACCTGATCCGCTAAGGGACCAACCATGACTGCCGAGCAACACGCTCGGTCCCTGTTCGACGTGTTGCCGGCCGAAGTCCGCCACCTGGTGATCCTGGGTGGCGGAAGCCTGCGCGCGTTCTACGACGGGACCGAAATCAAGGACATCGACTGCTTCTTCGTGTCACTGGCGAGCTACACCTACGTGGCCGCGTACCTGAGCGGCCGTAACGACTGGACCAGCGAGGCCGCTCCGAACGGCATCCGCAACTTCCGCTCGCCCGAGGGTCACCTCGTGAGCCTGATCGGCTTCGAGTTCGGTACGCCGCACGAGCACTGCGCCCGGTTCGATCTGCGGTGCTGCGCCCACGTCGCCATCTACGAACCCAGCACCGACGAGGTGGTGGTCGTATCCCTCGAAGGCGCGGTTGCCGACGCATCGGAGAAGCTGCTGTTCGTGCTGAACAACAACGGCACCGAGCGCACCATCCGCCGCATCACGCACTACGTCGAGGATTACGGCTACACGCTGCATCCCGACCAGCCCGAGCAGGACGAACTGTTCGAGGACGACGACTTCCCCGGCCACGCGCCGCAGGGCGTCCACACGCCGCCGAAGGCCCCCGAGCCGGAGTACATCCTCCGCGCCCGCCGCCGCGTCCGCGCAATCCCCGTAACCAACCACGGCTACCCGTAAGGAGGACCGCCGTTGATCCTCGTATTCGACTGCGAGACCAATGGCCTCCTCGACGAACTTGACACGATCCACTGCATTTCCCTCCAAGAGGTAGATGAGACCGGCGCACCGCGCGGTCCCATCCTGTCCGCCAACGATCACGGCACGGGCGAAATGACAGTCCGTCAGGCCGTCGAGAGGCTCAAGAAGGCCAAGCGCGTTGTCGGCCACAACATCGCCGGATTCGACATTCCGGCTATCGCCAAGGTGTTCCCGGACTTCAAGGTCCAGGCGTACTTCGACACGTTGCTGATGTCCACGCTGGTCTACCCGGACCTCAAGGACCGCGACTTCAAGGCCCGCAAGAAGCAGGGAGCGAACCCGGTGTTGCCGGGCAAGCTGATCGGCCGCCACGCCCTCGAAGCGTGGGGCTACCGCCTCGGTCGCTGGAAAGGCGACTACGCGGCGCAGATGGCCGCACGCGGCCTCGATCCCTGGGCACAGTGGTCTCAGGAAATGGACGACTACTGCGACCAGGACGTTGCGGTCACGCAAGCGCTGTTCGCGTTGCTGATGAGCAAGGGCCTCCCTACCGAGGCCATCGAGCTGGAGCAGGCCGTCGCGCCGATCCTCTCGCGTCAGCAGCGCTACGGCTACCTGTTCGATCAGGAGAAGGCGCGTGAGCTGGAGTGCATCCTCGTGTCCCGGCGCACTGCGCTGGAGGCCGAGCTGCGCAAGGTCATTCCGCCGTGGAAGGTGGTGAAGCGCAAGTTCGTACCGAAGCGCGACGACAAGCGCCGCGGTTACGTCAAGGGCGTGGAGGTCACGACCTACAAGGACGTGGTGTTCAACCCGGCAAGCCGCCAGCACATTGCTGACCGCTTGACTGCAATGTACGGCTGGCAGCCCCAGGAGTTCACCGAGAAGGGCCAGCCGAAGATCGACGAAGAAGTCCTGGGCGCGCTCAAGTTCCCGATCATCCCGCTCCTGCTGGAGCACTTCATCGTCAACAAGCGCCTCGGCCAGCTCGCCGAAGGCGACGAGGCGTGGCTCAAGGCCATCAAGAAGGACGGCCGCATCCACGGCAGCGTGAATCAGAACGCAGCGGTGACCGGCCGCATGACGCACTCGAAGCCGAACATCGCTCAGGTGCCGAAGGTCCAGCACTCGAAGGAGAAGGGAATCCTCAAGGGCCAGGAAGGCGGCTACGGATTCGAGTGCCGCTCGTTGTTCTGCGTCCCAACAGGGAAGCTCCAGGTCGGCGCGGACGCCTCGGGATTGGAGCTGCGCTGCCTGGCGCACTTCATGGCAAAGCACGACGGCGGCGAGTACGCCAAGGTCATCCTCGAAGGCGACATCCACTCCGTCAACCAATCGGCGGCAGGACTGCCAACCCGCGACAACGCCAAGACCTTCATCTACGCCTTCCTCTATGGGGCAGGCGACGCGAAGCTCGGCTCCATCGTTGGCAAGGGTCGCCAGGCCGGGGCGAAGCTCCGCTCGAAGTTCCTGGCCGGGCTGCCTGCGCTGGAGAAGCTGGTACGCGGGGTCAAGAAGCGCGCGGCCGAGAAGGGATACCTGATCGGTCTCGACGGCCGGAAGCTGCACATCCGCAGCGACCACGCCGCGCTCAATACCCTGCTCCAGTCGGCCGGTGCGCTGGTGATGAAGAAAGCCCTGGTGATCCTCGACGCCGACCTGCAAGCCGCAGGGTTGGTGCCGGGCGTCCACTACGAGTTCCTCGCCAACGTCCATGACGAGTGGCAAATCGAAGTGGACGAGGACAAGGCCGAGTTCGTGGGCAAGACCGCCCAGGCTGCCATCCGCAAGGCTGGCGATTACTTCGGCTTCCGCTGTCCGCTCGATGGCGAGTTCAAGATCGGAAGGAATTGGGCCGAGACGCACTGACCCGCGGCAAGCGGGACATTGCACTCGCCCTGGTGCGCCAAGCGAAACGCCGGGCAGCTAGGAAGGGACTGCCGTTCGACCTCACGTCGGACGACATCGTGGTCCCCGACTTCTGCCCGGCACTGGGCATCCCGCTGTACCGCGCTGTCGGGCGCAAGGCCCAAGGCCCCAACTCACCCACGCTCGACCGCATCGAACCTGACCTCGGCTACGTCCGGGGCAACGTGCGCGTGATCTCCGCACGCGCGAATCAGATCAAGTCCGACGCGACTCCCTCGGAGCTTCTGCGAGTCGCCTGTTACGTCCAAGAGAACCGATGAACCCAACCAACATCCTGCGCGCCCTCGCGGCGCTGCTGGTCGTTGCCGCGCTCGCGGCAGGCGGCTTCGCAGCCTGGAAGTACACCGCAATGGCCCAGCGCGTGACGGAGCTGGAGGAGTCGGCAAAGGAACTGGCCGACCTCAAGCAGACCGTCGAGACCCTCAACCGCGAAGCCGTGCGCCGCTCTGCCTTCGATGCAGCGCTGCGGAACGCCCGCGCCACCACCAACCGCTCTGTGGAGATTGCAGCAAATGCTGACCCGGAAACTGGCGATTACCTGTCTCGCCGCATTCCTGACGAGCTGCGCCGCGCACACCTCGAAAGTCGTGCCGGAGCAGTTCCTCCAGCCGACCGTCATTGAGGGCACGCACTCCTCACTCGACGCCGTGATGGCTGACCCGACCACCACCACCTACGACCTCTACCGCTTCGGCGGCAACGCCGAGGACGGCCTCCAGCGTTGCAACGCCGACAAGGCGAGCGCCCTGGAAGTCCTCAAGGAATCGAACCGATGAACGAGAACCGGCTTCGCGTGCATTTCATTGGCGGCCCCGCTGACGGCGATGTCCGCGTGATCGATCCGTGTACCACCTACCGCGTGGCTGTGCTCGAACACCAGCCCGAGGTTCATGCCTACAACGCCAAGTGCCCGTGCTGCACCGAGCGCATGCTGCGCCCCGTGGAGTGGAGCACCGCGACCTACTTCATCCGCCGCGTTAGCGAGAAGTGCTGGGTCGCCGTACACGAGAGCATGGTATGAAGCGCGCTCTCCTGATCCTGGCGCTGTGTGCTGGCCTCGCTGCGTGCGATATGAAGCCCTGGCCGCCGAGTGCGGACTATGGCTCGTGCCTGAAAGGGCACAGCGAGAACTCCTACATCATCATGTGGCAGTCGATGTGTACGGGGAACTCCTGCACGCAGATTCCGTACACCATCCCGACCACCGACTTCGTGTGCGACGAGCACGAGTACCCGCTCGGCGACGGCCCGGAGTACCAGGCCGGAATGAAGCGCTACGCCGCCGAGCTACAGGCGTGGTATGAGCGCTACCCGGAGAAGCGGCCATGACTTCCTACGTCACCTATCGGCCACCGCAGGCGGCCGGTTCCTGGGTCATTGGCGGCAACTTCTTCGTGCAGGTCCGGGAGCGTCCGAACTGGCTGCACCGCTGGTTCGCGCTGGCGTTCCTGGGATGGCAGTGGGTGGACGCATGAACAAGCGCGGCCCCCTGCTACTGATCGACGCCGATGTGCTGCGCTACCAGCTCGCGTTCTCGAACACCGCGAACATCGACTGGAACGGCGACGGCAACAAGGTCGAAGCGATCCAGCCCGAGCGCGCGAAGGCGAAGCTGGAGGACTACATCGACGAGATCGTCGAGAAGTTCGGCGCGCGTGATTACCTGCTGGCCCTGTCCTGCAAGAAGCACAACTTCCGCAAGGACATCGACCCAACCTACAAGCTCAACCGTGCCAGCAAGGACAAGCCTGCCCTGTGGTACGTGCTCGACGAGTTCGTCTACGACGAGTTCGGCGACAAGATCGTGGAGATCGAGAACCTGGAAGGTGACGACGTGCTGGGGCTGCTGGCCTCGCACCCGAATCCGAAGCGCGCGCCAGGCAGCCGCATCGTCGTGTCCATCGACAAGGACATGCAGACGATCCCCGGCATCCGTCTCTACAACCCCAACCGTCCCGACGTGGGCGTCCGGCCGATCTCGGCTCACGACGCTGACCTGTTCTGGATGAAGCAGGTGCTCACGGGCGACCAGGTGGATAACTACCCCGGCTTCCCCGGCATCGGCCACAAGGGCGCGGACGAGCTGCTCATGCCCATCCACGAGGCGTACCGCGATGCGTCCGTCGAGGAGCACCTCGGCGCGCTGTGGAACACCGTCGTCACCACCTACACCACCCGCATCCCCCGCGGCGGCACCGAGCCGCTGTCGAAGCACGATGCGATCCGCCAAGCACGCCTCGCGCGAATCCTGCGCTACGGCGACTACAACCCCAAGACCAAGGAAGTGAAGCTGTGGAAACCCTGATCCTGTTCATCACCATCGTCGCCGTGCTGGCCGTGCTGTTCGCCTTCGTCGCCTACGGCGCTGCCTGGCTGTGGTGGCGCAGCCTCAACACCCTCGAACGCACCCTGTACCGCTCGGCTGGCAGCGTCAAGCTGTGGCCGGCCGCTGTCGGCGTTGCTGGCGCGGCTTGGCTGATCGCCCGGTGTTTCGCCTGACGACAACCAAGCCACCTGATCCTGCTTACCGCAACTCGTCCACGTAGAACTGCTTCCAGTGTGCAATCTCTGACGGATTCCGACTTACGGGTTCTCGGCTATTGAAAACCCAAAGCTGGATCGCCTTCGGCGTAGTCAACGTTTCATACGTGCAGCTGAACTCAGTGAGCTTATCTGTGATGAGCTGCTTGGCCGCATCGTAGCGCTCTCGCTGAATTCCTTGTGCTTGCCCTGATGCCACGAGCGCATCCATCGCCTCCTGTAGGCCATAGAGCTTCTGTGCAAGCTCAGAGATTTCCGCTCCGTTTGTGTTACTCGGCGTAGAACTCGCCATACCTGTCTCCTTCCATAACGAACACGAATTGTACCCGGCTAAGGCCGGGTTTCTCTTTTGGAGTCCCCATGAAGATCATCGGAATCACCGGCCGCGCCCGCAGCGGCAAAGACACCCTGGCCGAGTTCCTGGTCAGCGACCACGGCTTCGTGAAGCTGTCCTTCGCGGCCCCGATCCGCGCCTTCGTGGCGGACATCACCGGCCTGCCGGTGTCCGCGATGGAGGACGGCCCGCTCAAGGAGGAGCCGCTCGACTGGCTCAACGGGCAGACCCCGCGCCGCCTGATGCAGACCGTGGGCACCGAGTGGGGCCGTGAAATGATCGACCGCGACCTGTGGGTCAAGGTGGTCGCGCAGAAGATCCGTCAGGCCCGCCGCGACGGCGCTGCTGGCGTCGTGGTGTCGGACGTTCGCTTCGACAACGAGGCGCAGTTCATCCGTGAGTGGGGCGGCCAGGTGGTCCAGGTGCTCCGCGACAGCGCGGCCCCGGTCTCGGCGCATGCCTCCGAGGCAGGCGTCCACGGCGACCTGATCGACACCGTGATCGACAACAACGGCCCGATCCACCGCCTGCGGATGGTCGCGGAATCGCTGGCCCGACTCTAAGGGTTTAGTGGTCATCATCGGGGGAAACGACAGTTTCCCCACCTATTCATAACCCAGGAGTTCTATGCAAATCCCTCTGCACTCCTACGACCTGATCGACCTCCTGGACGAACTGCACCCCGAAGTGATCTACGACCCCGCCAAGCCGAAGGAGGAGTTCCTGCTCCGGCAGGGCGAGCGCCGCCTGATCCTCCGGCTAAAGGCGCTGCGGAAGGTCGAGCAGATGGAGCACCGCGCCCGCTAATCATGTGCAGCAAGCCCAACATGCCGGACCAGCAGGAGAAAGACCCGATCCTGCTGACCCGCCAGGACACCCAGCCGACCGGCCACGCGGCCGATCAGCGGCGTAAGTCCAAGGTCCGACTGGACCTGAACAACGCAACGCAGTACCAAGGACTGACCATTCCGAATGGCTGACGCCAAGCAGACCTCGGCCGAGAAGCAGACGGCCGCGAAGCGCTACGGCGATCTCAAGTCCAACCGCAAAGAAGCCGAGACGCGCGCCAAGCGCTGCGCCAAGGTTACCCTGCCCCGCCTGTGGGTGGACGAGGGCGCGAAATCGCGTACCCCCGGTTCCGCCTACATCGACACCGGCCCGAAGTGCGTCAACGCCCTGGCCTCGAAGATCGTGCTGGCCTGGCTCCCGCCGAACGCCTCGGTGTTCAAGCTCGCGCCTGACCAGGCAGTCGCCGAGAACATCGCCGAGCAGGCTGGCGTGGAGACCTCCGAACTGGAGGCCGCGCTGGTGGACGTGGAGCGGGTCATCGTCAACGACCTGGAGACCAGCGGCGTCCGCCCGGTCCTCAGCGAGGCGGCCAAGCACGCCATCGTCCTCGGCAATTTCCTGCTCTACGACCCCGACGAGGGCAAGCCTAAGCTGTATCCGCTGACCTCCTACGTGACCGACCGCGACGGCCTGGGCAACGTGCTGGAGATCATCACGCTCGACAAGATCGCCCCGGCCATGCTGCCGGACTCGATCCGCGCGGCGGTGATGCAGAAGCTCGCCCAGGAACGCGACGAAAAGACCAAGAACGACGACGTGAACCTCTACACCTGGGTGCGTCGCTCGGAAGATGGCAAGGAGTGGGAAGTGGTCCAGGAGGTCGAGGGCGTCGAAGTCCCCGAGACCGTGGGCACCTACCCCATCGACGCCTGCCCGTGGATTCCCCTGTGCGCGCCGCCGTCCCTCGTGGACGACTACGGCGAGGGCTTGGTCTACGACTACGTGGGCGCGTTCGAGTCGCTGGAGGCGCTGCGCAAGGCGATCCGTAAGGGTGCCGCCGCGCTGGCGAAGATCATCATGTTCCTCAAGCCGACCTCGACGATCCGCGAGCGCCAGCTCACCGAGGCCGAGTCCGGCGCGGTGCTGCGTGGCGAGGCCAGCGACGTGACCACGCTCCAGCTCCAGAAAGCCTACGACCTGAACTTCGTGCGTCAGGAGGCCGAAGGGCTGGCGAACTCGCTGGAGCTGATCTTCGGCGTGAAGTCCGCCGTGCAGCGCCCCGGCGAGCGCGTGACCGCCTACGAAATCCGGGTGCTCACCCAGGAACTCGACGACGCCCTCAGCGGCTTCATGGCGATGTCGGGCGAGCAGCTCTTGCTGCCGCTGATCCGCCGCCGCCTGCACAAGCTCCAGAAGCAGGGTCGCCTGCCCGAGCTGCCGCAGGAACTCATCAAGCCGCGCATCACCGTTGGCATCGCCGCCCTCGGCCGCGGCCACGACCTGAACAAGCTGATCGAGTTCGGTCAGGCAGTGGATGCGCTTGTCGGCGCAGAGGAGAAGGCGCGCCGCCTCAACAGTGGCGAGGCGATCTCCCGACTGGCCGCCGCTTCCGACATTTCCACCAAGGGCCTGATCCGCTCCGACGACGAGCTTGCTGCCGAGCAGCAGGACGCCTCGGCGCAGGAGGCGATGGTCCGTGCCGCTCCGAATATCGCCTCAGCGATGACCCAAACCCCGTAACCCCGAGAAGGACGCAATGTCGAACGAAACCACCGAGAAGCCCGCCAAGCCGACCAAGGAAGCCCCGAAGGCTCCGAGCGTCGAGCGTAAGGGCAAGGCCGAGATCACCCGCAAGACGAACGGCCTGGTCATCGTCAACTACAAGCCCGAGGACAAGTAATGTCGCAGCCGGGCAAGTCCGAAGTGACCGTCAGCCTTGACGGCATCAACGGCCAGCCGACCCCAGGTCAGCAGCCGCCGCAGAACTCCCAGGACACCCAGCAGCCCGCACCGGGCGCGCAGGGTGGCACCGATGGCGAGCGCCTGTTCGGCGGCAAGTACAAGACCGTGGAGGAGCTGGAAGCCGCCTACGCACAACTGAGCACGCCAGCCGACGACAAGGGTGGCAAGGGCGGCCCCGCGACCATCGACGACGCCACCGCGGATGACGCGCGTGACGCCTTGGCGCGGGCTGGCCTGAACCTGGACGACTTCGCCACCGAGTTCAACTCGAACGGCTCGCTGTCCGAGGAGAGCTACAAGAAGCTCCAGGACGCGGGCTATCCGAAGGAGCTGGTGGACGTGTACGTCGATGGCCTGCGCGCTCGCGTGCAGACCTACGAGAACGCCGTCTACTCGCCCGCAGGTGGCAAGGCCGGTTACGACGGCCTGGTCCAGTGGGCTAAGACCAACCTGAGCGCCGAGCAGAAGCGGGCGTTCAACGAAGCGGTGCAGTCCGGCGACGCCGGCCGCGCAGCGCTGGCAGTCCAGGGCCTCGTCGCCCTCCGTGGCGGCAACGGCCGCCTTCTGAATGGCAAGACCGCATCGAACGCCGATGCAGGCCCCAAGCCGTTCCAGTCGCAGGCGCAGGTCGTCGAAGCGATGCGCGATGTGCGCTACCACCGTGATCCGGCTTACCGCGCGGAAGTCTCCGCCCGCCTGGCCGTGTCGCCGCTGTTCAAGTAATCCACTCAACCTCAAGCAAGGACTAAATGTCGGACGCAATCCCCTCCCGCCTGGGTCAAGCCCAGGCCAACGGCGACGCCTGGGCGCTGTTCAAGCAGAACTACACTGCTGAAACCATCACCAGCTTCGTCGAGAACTACAAGCTGGACGGCCGCGTGTCGGTGCGCAACATCGAGAGCGGCAAGTCCGCCTCGTTCCCGAACGTCGGCACCATCGGCTCCGAGTACCATGTGCCGGGCACCGAGATCAAGGGCCTGGTGGTCGAGCACAACGAGACCATCATCACCCTCGATCCGATGCTGATCTCGCACGCCTTCATCGCCAACATCGACGAGGCGATGAACCACTACGACGTGCGTTCCGAGTACACCCGTCAGCAGGGTGCGGAGCTGGCGCTCAAGCGCATGCAGAACGAGCTGCGCTGCGCGATCCTGGCCGCTCGTACCACCGAAGGCAAGGTCGAAGGCCAGCCGGGTGGTGCCATCATCAAGGCCGCCACGATGGCCTCCGATCCGACCGTGCTGGCCGATGCGTTCCGCAACGCCCGCATGCTGTTCGACGAGAAGCTGCTGCCGGACAACCCGCAGGAGTTCACTGGCGCACTGGCCCCGGCTCAGTGGTATCTGCTGACCGAGAACAAGGACTTGATCGACCGCGACATCAACGCGGAATCGAACGGCTCCTACGGCCAGGCGATCATTTCCTCGGTCGCCCGCATCCCGCTGGTGAAGATCAACGCGATGCCGCGTGTCGATGAGTCGGCCCTGGCCTCGATCCCGGCCAAGTACCGCGGCAACTTCGCGGACACCGTGGGCGTGATCTTCCACCGCTCGGCGGTCGGCACCCTCAAGCTGCTGGACCTGTCCCTGGAGGACGTGTACCAGGGCGAGAAGCAGGGCACCCTGATGCTGGCGAAGTACGCGCTGGGTCACGGCATCCTGGCTCCGCGCGGTGCCATCGAGCTGTCGAAGGCCCCGTAAGCAATACCGCGCCGTTGGGCAAATCCCGCGGCGCTTCAATCTCTCTCCATCTACGGGGGACATCCACATGGGTGTCCCCCGTTTTTTTGCCCCGAATCCATGAACCTCGAACTCACTCCGACCACGGAACTCGAAGCCGTCAATGTGCTGCTCGGTGCTATCGGCGAAGCGCCGATCAGCGACCTCGAAGCGCTCGGCAACCTGTACGCCTCGCAGGCGCGCGACACCCTCCGCGCGGTGAGCCGCGAGGTCCAAACCGCTGGCTGGTGGTTCAACACCAGCGAGTCGTTCACCTTCACGCTCAACGCGGAAGGCAAGGTGCTGCCGCCGCAGTCGATCCTCAAGCTCGTCCCCGCACGCGGAAGCGAGCCGCTGGTGATCCGAGGCACGCGCCTCATCAACCCGCTCACCCTCGCCGACACGTTCTCGTCGGCCCCCACCGCCGACTTCGTGACCTGGTTCCTCGCCTACGAGGAGCTGCCCGAGTCGGCCCGCCGCTACATCGCCGTGCGCGCTGCGCGTCTGTTCCAGACGAGCGTGCTGGGTAGCGACCAGCTCTACGTGTTCACCGAGAAGCACGAGGAGGAGGCATACCTCATCTTCGCGCAGGAGCACGCCGACTTCACCTACGCCCGCGGCCACAACTTCCTCAGTGGCTCGACGGACGTGTCTGATATTTGGGACCGCTGATGCCGCTAATCACGGGGGACTATCCCTCGTTCCTGGGAGGCGAGTCGCAGCAGGACGATACCGTCCGCTCGCCGAACCAGCTCACCAAGGCGATCAACGCCTGGCTGCATGCCGCAATGGGCGCTGGCAAGCGCCCGCCCGCCGAGTTCGTTGCTGGCCTTGGCGTCACCCTCGATCACGACTGTGCCTTCCACTCCATCGTCCGCGATGAGAACGAGCGCTACATCGTCGCCGTGGGTCACCGCAGCATCCGCGTGTTCGACCACGAGACCGGCAAGGAATACACCGTCAACGCCACGGGCGACGCGCTCAACTACCTGGACACCCAGGGACAGCGTGCGTGGTCGTGCTTCGCGCTGGCGACGTTCTCCGACACCACCTTCATCGTCAACCGGCTGGTAGACGTGAAGCAGAGCGATGAGCTGTCGCCCGGTTCGCTGTACGGATCGGCGCAAACGATGTCCGACCTGCCGAAGCCCGGCGACAAAGGCTCGGCCGTTGTGCCGACCGGCGCGATCTACAACATCATCGGCTCGTCCGAATCGCAATTCGACGACTACTACGTCCAGAAGCAGTCCTCCTCGGTCTACCTGGAGGTCGCCCGGCCGGGCATCAAGCACCGCTTCGATGCCAAGACGATGCCGCACATCCTCAAGCGCATCCCCGATCCAGTGCATGCGGACGGCTTTTGGTTCTCCTTCGGTGGACCGGAGTGGACCGCGCGCCTCGCGGGTGACGAGCAAAGCAACCCGTTCCCGTCCATCGACGGCCAGCGCATCCGCGAGGTGTTCAAGCACCGGGACCGCCTAGGCTTCCTGGCCGGGGAGAACGTGCTGATGTCCGAGGTCTCCGATCCGTTCAACCTCTGGCGCACTTCGGTGACCCAGGTGCTCGACGCCGACCCCATCGACGTGAGCGTCAGCGGGTCTAACGGCGTCACCACGCTCTACCACGCAGTCCCGTTCCAGTCGGCCCTGTTCCTTGCCGCTGCGGGCGGCCAGTTCCTCCTGACCGCCGAGCCGTACCTGGCCGCCAAGAACGTCAAGAGCGATCCGGTCAACAGCTACAGCAGCTCGCCGTACATCCGGCCGAAGCTGATGGGCGAGTCGCTGTACTTCACCGAGGACAGCGGCGCATACGCCAGCGTGCGCGAATACTTCATCGACGACCTGTCGGTGACCGACGACGCCGCCGACGTGACGGCGCATGTGCCCAAGCTGATGCCGGGCCGCATGCGAGCGATGGCGAGCGCAAGTGGTGCCGACTGCGTGTTCTTCGCTCCTGACGAGCCGACCGACGCGCAGCTCTACGTCTACTTCGTCCGCTGGATCGGCGACGAGAAGCAGCAGTCCGCATGGACGCGCTGGTCAATCTCCGGCGTCGGTCGCATCGTCCACATGCACGCCATCAACGACGTGCTGTACGCCGTCGCGGAAGCCCCAGGCGGCGGCTGCGAGCTGCTCAAGTTCCGCATGGTGCTCAACCAGCACGACACGGATGCCACGGGCGACTACAACTTCCTGCTCGACCGCATGCTGGTGGTGCAGCCCACCTATCAGCAGTTCGGCAACGAGACCTGGATCGACCTGCCCTACATCGTGCCCGATGGCATGACGGTCACCGTCCTCAAGACGGACGACTGGCAAGACCCCGGCGCGTACCTGGACATCACCAAGGCGCGCTGGGACAACGCCCGCACCCGCCTTGCGCTCCCCGGTAACCACACCGAGGGCCGCGTGGTCGTCGGCATGGACTACGAGCACCGCCTCACCCTGACCAAGCCCATCGTTCGCGGTGGGCAGAACCAGGCCGTGCTGGTGGGCCGCACGCAGGTGCGTGACATCGAGGTCGCCTACAAGGATGGCGCGTACTTCGAGCTGGAGGTCGAGCAGCACGGCAATGGCCGCGTCGAGACCTACGTGGCGTCGCACTCCGGTGCGTACACCGCGCGCGTCCTCAACGACTCGGTGTTCCGCACCAGCGCCCCGACGTTCCACTCCGGCTCTCGCCGGTTCCCCGTGCTGGGCGACGCCAACAGCGTCCGCATGCACCTCGTCAACCGCCTGCCGTTCCAGTGCTGGTTCCAGTCAGCACAGTGGCGCGGCATGTTCGTCTCCCGCAGCCGAGTATGACCCTGACCTATCGAAGCCCCACCGCCAGCGACATCCTCCACGTCGCCGAGAACATGCGGCAGGAGGACATCCTGGAGGTGGCGGCTTCGCATGGTCACACCCCGCTCCAGGCGCTCGCATTTGCAGTGACCGCGAGCGACCGCAGTTTCGCCGCGATGCACGACGGTTCCCCCGTGTGCATCTTCGGCTTCAGCCAGCACGCCGAGGGTATCGCCTCGGTTTGGCTGCTGGGCACCGACGCCCTGGTGGCTCCCACGTTCTGCCGCACGTTCCTCCGAGAAGCTCGGCGGATCAGCGACGAGTGGTCGGCCACCTTCGGCACCATCTTCAACTTCGTCGATGTCCACGCCGTCACCACGCGGCGATGGCTCGGCTGGCTTGGCTTCCGCGAGAGCGGCGTCGAGTCCGCCTACGGCTTCGCCAAGACACCCTTCGTCCGAGTAACCAAGACCCCATGTGCAACCCCGTAGCAGTCCAGGTCGGTATCGCCGCAGTCAGCGCGATGGCGACCATGTACGGCCAGGATCAGAACAACAAGGCCATCGAGGAAGCCGCGGAGCGTCAGCAGGAGCAGATCAACGACCAGGCCGCCGAGCGCACCCAACAGCGCATGGAGGAGGCCCGCGCACTGCGATCCGCGATGCGCGCCTCCGCAGCAGAAGCGGCAGTGTCCGGCAACTCGGTCGAGCTGCTGGCGAACGACATCATGGCCCAGGCTGGCCGTGACGTGGCCCTCATCGAGAAGAACCGCAGGAACGGAGTCGTCGAAAGCGGCTCCGAAGCACGCGCTCGTATCCGCACCGGCAATGCCGAGGCGCTGGGCGGCGTGATGCAGTCAGGCGCGAATGCCTACAGCAACATCCAAACCTACAAGCGCTATTCCATTCCCGGAGACGAGTAACCCGTGGCTCGCACGAAACCCCAAGAGATCATCCGCCGCGCGCAGGTGCCGCAGCGTCTCGCCGAGCGCCCCGTTCTGGCGGTGCAGGCTGACCAAGCGTCCTCCGCTGGTGCCGGTGTCCTCTCTCGCACCGCCGCTGCGGTGCTGACGCGCGTCTCGGATTCCGTCAACTCGCAGATGATCTCAAACAGCCGCGAGCAGTACAGCGCCGCGGCGACCCAACGTATGCAGGAGGACGCCGAGGGTACGCCCCGGCAGGCCGAGGACTTCGTTGCCCAGCAGTCGGAGTCATGGCGTCGCGGCTACCTCAAGGCAGACGGCATCATCCGCGTCCGCGACTGGCAGATCGAAGCGGCCAAAGAGATCGCCAAGGCCGAACCCGGCACCGACATCGAGCCGCTCATCAAGGAGCGGATGGCTGCGCTGACGCAGAACCCCGAGTTCCAAGACCCGCAGGTCCGCAAGGCCCTGATGCCGGTCGCCATGCGCGCCGCGCAGCAGGTCCGCCAGCAGTGGCAGGCCGACTCGATGCGGGAAATGCTGGTCCGGCAGAAGGAGTCGCTGACCGCGATCATCCGCGACGGCATCAAGGGCGGCACGTTCCTCACTTCCGAGGGCATGAACGGCCTGTACGCGATGCTGGACCAGGAGGAGTACGCCTATCTCAACAAGCGCGACGTGGACGAACTCTACGTCGAGGCCGCCAAGGAGGAGCTGGCCGCAGGCAACCGCGATCCTCAGTCGATCCTGGCGTTCCTGGAGCAGGACCGCGGCGACGGCCAGCCCGGCTTGATGAACACCGAGCACGGCGACGAGCTGCGCGCGGCGGCTGCCGCTGGTGCCCGCGTGATCGCACACCGCGAGGACGAGGCACGCAAGCAGGCGATGGCCGAGGCAGAGTGGACGCTCCAGGGCCTCGCGGATCGCGGCCAGCTCACCCACAAGACCATCGACACCTGGGCCAGTAAATTCGGCCTGAGCGGTGGCGACCTCCAGTCCTTCAAGCGATACTGGAACAACCAGCAGGAGCAGACGCTTCGCCGCTGGGAGCAGGAAGCGAAGGAGCGCGCCCGAGAGGAGCGCATCCGCAAGCTGGTAGCCGGGGGCAATCCCTACGAGATCAGCGACGCCGACCTCAAGAAGCAGGCCGGTAAGGAGTGGGAGGAAACCCCGCAGGCCGCACGCGGCCAGGTGCTCCAGAAGTGGGCACGGCAGGGCATCGTCATCCCCCAGCTCGAACGCATCCTCAAGCGCGCTGACCCGGCGTTCCAGGAGAACTTCCAGAACGCCGCGACGCTGTACGAACAGCTCCGCAAGGTCTCGCCCAAGTACGCCGATACGGTCGCTGGCGGCGAGGCTGCCGCAATGCTGGACCAGTACCTCTACGACACCCGGCGCAGCGGTCAGTCTCACCAGGAGGCCGCTCGCGTCCTGACGCAACCGAAGCGGGAAGTCGAGGAGGCCCGCTCGGTCATCAACGACACCTGGAAGTCCGGCATCAAGGACTACCTGGAGATCGACGGCAAGCCGCGTGACCCGCGTGAGCTGCACCGCATCCGCCAGGAAGCCGAGCGCATCGCCTCGCGTGGCGGAGTGTCCGGCGAAGCTGCCATCCGTGCAGCGGTCGGTCAGATCGACGCCCAGCGCACGACCGTCAACGGCCGCCGCGTGCCAAACATCGGCATGCCGCAGGGTGCCGAGCCAGCGGTAGACGAGCTGATCCAGACGGTCGCGCGCAAGCTCGGCCGCGACCCGGATGAGCTGTCGGCCCTGCCCAATCCCCGCAATCCGGGGCAGTGGCAGATCGTCGGCCCCGACAACTGGCTGATCCCTGACCCGGACACCGGCCGCGCCATCGGTTTCGACCCGCGTGCCATCGCGGCACAGCACCAGCGCTGGAAGGGAGACCTTGCGGAATCCCAGGCGCGTCGTCGGGTCGAGCAGCGCACCACCTGGGCGGACCAGTCCCGGAACATCCGCGACCTGCGCTCGCAGTCGGCGACCACGGAAGTCCCTGCGGCCATCGCCAAGCGCGACGCCAGCGCCGCCGAGGCTCCCGCCTTCGAGCTGCCCAAGTTCGACCTCACCAAGCCGCTGGTTCCCAACGCGGGCACCAAGCAAACCACCACCACCCCGGCAGTCCCCGAGGACTTCCTGGAGTACCTGACGAGGAAGTAAGACCGCATGTTTGAATCCCTACCCGGCGCAGACGAGAACATCGTCAAGCCGGCAACCCAGCAGCCCATCGTGCAAGCCGTGCGCGAGCGCAAGGAGCAGCGAGAGGCCGCGGAGCGCCGGAAGGATCAGACGACCGTATGGGACGGATGTGGCGCTGCCCAGGCAAAGGGCGGCATCGGCTTCATCGACCGCTTCATCACCGAGCTGGGCTACGAGCCGCAGCAGGGCTATCGCATTCCCGCAGACGCGCGCAAGCGCTGGGAGTCGATGGGCCTGCGCCCGGAGCAGTGGGAGCTGTTCGGCCGGGCCACGTCCGACGAGCACCTCTCCTATCTGGAATCCGTGGCCTTTATGAATCAGATGGCGGACGACGACCTGGCGCAGTTCGGCCTGGGCGGACAGATCGCCCTCGGCTTCACCGACCCGGTGGCAACCGGCCTCGATCTCGCCACGGGCGGCCTGGGGTACGCAGCCAAGGCCGGACGCCTCGCCAACGCGGTGCGTTCCGGTCTACAGGCTGCGGGCACCTCCGCGCTGATGTCGGCCGCAACCTCCACCTACGACCCCGAGCAGACGCTCGCGGATGGCGTGCAGAGCGCCGCCCTGTCGTTCGCGTTCGGTGGTGCCCTCGGCGCTCGCCGGGGTGCCCTGTTCGACGGCGAGGTGAAGCCTGACGTGGTGAAGCGGCTGGCCGGTGACGACTCGCTGTCCGCCGCCCGCGTGGCAGGCACCGCCGCCAACGACCTCACGCCAGGCGTCCTCCCGCTGCGCAACGAGAGCGCATTCGAGCAGGAGTTCACCGACAAGGCGCTGGTCAACGCGCACATCACGCCCCACTTCGCCACCGTCCGCCGCGACCTTGCTGCCCGCATGGGTAGCGCCAAGTCGCCGCTGGTGCGCGAGGCGGGCCGCCTGCTGTTCCGCGATGGCGTCGGCTACACCGATCGCTCCGTCGCGGTCCAGGAGTCCACCAGCGAGTTCGCCAAGCGCCACCTGGCCGTCATGGAGACGGAATGGCGGAGCGGAGTGAACGCCGCATGGGACGCCTACAAGCAACGGACAGGCACCCATTGGTGGAACTTCTCCGAGCGCGCAAAGTTCAACGAGGAGGTCGGCCGTGCCGTGCGCGGTGCGCCTGACGTATCACCGGAAGCCGCCAAGGCGGCCGGCAGCGTCGCCAAGGCGATGCGCGATGCGCTCAAGCTGGCGCAGGACAGCAACCTCGACGGCTTCGCCAACGTGGCGCAGAACGGCAGCTACCTGCCGCGCTACTGGAGTGGCAAGGGCTTCAAGCGCCTGTTCGGCGAGATGCAGCTTCACCAGGACGACGTGATCGAGCAGCTCATCAAGCCCGCCATGCGTCGCGCCTGGGAGGCCACCACCGACGAAGGCGACGAGATCGACGACGAGCTGCTCGGGGCGGTTGCACGCTCCTACCTCAAGCGCGCCCAAGCGAACTTCGAGGGCGACGGGATGGACCTGCTGGTCCGCCCGCTGGACAGCGATTCGGTCGAGGAGATCGGCAACATGCTGACCGAGGCGGGCGTCTCGCCCGTGCGGTCGCAAGAGCTACTGTCCAAGCTGGAGCGCAAGACCTACGAGTCGGGCAAGCTCGACCGCGCGAAGAAGCGCATCGACCTCGACGAGACCTACTCCACCACCATCCGCAACGAGGCTGGCGAGGACGTGCAGGTCTCGATGGCCGACCTGTTCGACAACGACGTGGACTCGGTGATGACCCGCTACATGCGCGAGATCACCGGCTGGTCGGCGCTGTCGTCGAAGGCTGGCATCAAGAACCGCGCACAGCTCGACCGCTTCGTGTCGAAGCTCAAGAGCGACGCCCGCAAGTCCGGCGACGACGTGAAGGACATCGAGCGCCTGATCGACATCGGCCTCAAGTCCACCTTCGGCCGCAGCACCGAACTCGATCCCGCCAGCCGAGGCGCACGCTACGCGCGGTTCCTGCGCAACTGGAACTTCGCCCGCGTGATGAACCAGGTCGGCTTCTCGCTGTTCGCCGAGCTTGGCCCGACCATCGCGCATGCCGGTCTCCGCAACTTCTGGAACTCCGTGGGTGCCGCCCGCGACTTCCTGGTGCGCGGCGCTGACGGCAAGCTGTCCTCGCAGGAGGCGCGCGTCATGGAGCGGCTGTTCGCACCCGGCACCGACTGGCTGCGCAACCCGCCGTTCCTGCGCCTGGACGAGGATGCGCTAGTGCCGCAGACGTTCAACGTCAAGCACGGCGAGAAGATCGACAACGCGATGAACATGGCGACGCACGTCACCTCGGTCGCATCCGGCATGGCCCCGATCAACACGATGCTCCAACGCATCGCCGGTCGCGCCACGCTGCTGCGGCTGCTGGACATGGCGAACGCCAAGAAGCTGTCGGACGCCGAAGTGGCCCGCCTGCGCACCTGGGGCCTCGACGAGAAGGCCCAGGCCGACGTGTTCGGCTACCTCAAAGGCAAGCGGCAGATCGAGCAGATCGACCCGGACAAGCTGCCGTTCCAGACGCGCGAGCGCATGGCGGCCTTCCTGTTCCGCGTGACGCGACACCAGGTTCTCGAAGGTGACGCCTCGGACAGCATCGAGCTGATGCACTCCACCACCGGCCGCATCGTCACGCAGTTCCGCAGCTTCATGGTCAACAGCTACACCCGCCACTTCCTGAACTCCGTCCACCACTACGACGACTGGCGCACCTACGCGATGGTCGTGCTGTCCACTTCGGCAGCAGGCATGGGCTGGGCGGCTCGCACGTACATCAACACTGCGGGCAACCCCGAACAGCGGAAGAAGCAGCTGACGCAGGAGAACTTCTACAAGAACGCTGTCGCGCAATCGAGCTGGTCGAACGTGATCCCCGCGGTCACCGACGCCGTGTGGGCGGACGCCTTGGGTAACGACCCGGTGTTCGCCAACAACCGCTCGACCGGCCTGGAGAACGGCGTGATGGGCATCCCGTCCATCGACCTGTTCAACAAGGTCTACGGCAGCACGCGGATGATCGGTTCGGCCATCCGCGACGATGAGGAGATCACCGAGAAGCAGATGCGCGACTTCTGGAAGATTTGGTGGTTCAACAACATGACGGGCGTCCGCAACATCGCGGATCAAGCCCTACAGCAGTTCCCTGACCGCAAGGACGGGACTGATCGACCGTAACCAGGAGGCCCTTCGGGGCCTCCACCTTTTTGAGGACGCATGATCGAACTATCGCGCGGCCTTTCCTTCGTGCTCTACACCTACGAGGGAGGCCCTACGCGGTTCACCGTGCCGTTCCCGTACATCGCCCGCGAACACATCCGGGCGTTCGTCGGTGAACCGGACGCGGCCCGCGCTGTCTCCGTGTCGTGGGTGGACGCCAGCACCATCGAGATTCCGTCGCAGGATGGCGTGCTCGACGCACCCTACACTGTGACCATCCGGCGATTCACGCCGATTGACGCCCTCCTGGTCAACTACAAGGAAGGCGCAAACCTCCCGGCGCGCGACTTGTCCAAGTCGTTCCGCCAACTGCTGTACGCACACCAGGAACTCGCCGAGTTCGGTGGTGGCAGCGGCCTCCCCGGTGGCGGCCCCGGTAACCCCGGTGGCGACCCGGACCTCAACGCAATCATCGAGCAGCTCCTCCGCTCGCCAGCACTGCAAGACCTGCTGACCCGCATCGACCTTATCGACGTGAACGCCGAGGCGATCCTGGAGGAAATCATGCGCTCGCACGAGTTCTTCGACGTGCAGCGCGACTATGGCGACAAGATCAGCACGGCCACCCACGAGATCGGACTGCTGACCGAAGGCAACAAGGTCATCGCGCAGCAGATCATCGACCTGTTCGCGCGGGTGGACTACGGCGAGCAAAGTAGCCAGGCACGATTCCTGGAGGTCAATCGCGCCATCGCTGACGAGCGCTCCGCGCGCGTCGAGGCGATCACCGAGCTGCAAGGCCAGGTGGTCGAGAACGGCAAGACGATCTCCGCAGCGCTCAACCAGCGCATCGACGAGGTGGAGAGCACCACCGAAGCGGCGCGTGCGGCCACCGAGCAGCGCCTCGGCGCAGAGATCGAGGACAGCGCGGCGCAGGTCCGCACCGCGGTCATGGCCGAGGTTGACGCAACCAAGGCCCGCGTGTCCGACGTTGAGACGGCAGTAGTCCGCCACGGCGAGAACATCGCTGGCCTGGCCGAGACCACCGAAGCCCTGACGGACGCCGAGGGTGCCAACACGGCATTCCGACAGCAGATGGCGGCCAGCTACGGCGCGAACGTGCCGCAGGGGATTGCCAATGAGATCGACGGCCAGGTGTCGGCGGTTTCGGCCGCCTTCGAGCAGCGCATCGACACCGAAGCGTCCGCGCGCGAAGCCCTGGCTTCCCAGGTATCCACGCTGGAGACCAGCACCGCGCCGACGATCTTCTCGGACGCGCAGCCCTCCCCGCCCGCTGGCGGCTTCAAGGTTCCGACCTTTTGGGTCAAGACCGTGCAGACCGGCGCGTACCTGACGCAGATTTGGGATGGCACCGGCTGGCGCAAGGCCGACCTGGATGTCACCTCTCCGACCGGCGCGCTGGTGCAGCAGCTCAACACCACCAAGATCACCGCCGAGCAGGCACAGGCCATCGCGGCCACGCAGGTCCAGGCGTTCAAGGACGGCGACTTCGCCACCATCCGGCAGGAGTTCAACGTGGTCGCCGGGCAGCACTCCGGCATGTACGGTCAGTGGCAGGCCAACTACTCGGTCAAGATCAACGCGGGCACCATCAACGGCGTCCCCGTGGTCGCCGGTATCGCCCTCTCCGCCAACCCGCAGACCGGCAGCGACTTCATCGTCACCGCGGATCGCTTCGCCTTCGTCCACCCGCAGTACACCTCGGGCGGCACCTTGGCGAGCATCAAGTATCCGTTCGTGATCGGCACTGTCGGCGGCCAGTCCACCGTGGGCATCCAGGGTGCGCTGGTGGTGGACGGGACGATCACTGCGGACAAGATCAGGGTGAACTCCCTGGCCGCGCTCACGGCAAACGCAGGCACGATCAACGGCGGCACGTTCAAGACCCACACCCTCGACGGCAACGGCAACATCGTCAACGCTGCCGAGTTCCGCGTGGAAATCTCCAACCTCGGCGACTGGCCCCTGTGGGTCGGCTCCGGCGCGAAGAACGCCAACAACGCGGTGTTCTACGTGGACCGCAACGGCGGCGCGTTCTTCCGAGGCCGCGTCAATGCTCCCAACATCGTTGGGCAGTTCCAGTCGGCGACCGGCGTGTGGTGGACCGGGGCAACGAGCCTCTGCTACCAGGCGGGCAACAACTTCATCCCGCTCGGCGATTGGGTGGCGATCCACGAGTTCTGGCTCGGCGCTCCGGTGCTGGCTGGCGAGGGTCATACGCCCTCCGTGTCGGTGACCGTCACCGCGAACACGCGCGTCTACGGGCTGCACGTCATCTTGGAGGAGCTGCGCGACTCTGTGTGGGTCGTCATCGCCTCGCACGAGCCGCCGATGTACCGCGCGTTGATTCAGCAGATGGGCGGCGACGGCAACACCTTCACTGCGTCCAACTTCTACACCTACGAGCAGTCGGTGACGCTCTCGGCGTCCGGCGCATGGACAGGCGGTGCCCGCGCATTCCGCGTGCGGTGCCGCGCATCCAGCCCGCCTCCGCAGGTCCACGGCTACGACGCCCCGGCCTACCCGAACTACCTCATCACGTCGATTGGCGGCTTCGCCTTCGGCATCCGATAACCCTCAGAGAGAACCCAAGCACCGCATGAGCACTACCCCCGGCTACGTCTCCAACGCCGAGCTGGCCTCGCGCCTCTCGACGCTGGTAGACCGCTGGAACCGGCGCGAGAATCAGATGATCGCGCTGCTGACTCAGGAGGAAGGCACCGTCGTCGTGACGGACGGCCTGGGCAACAACCACACCCTCCCCTCGTTCCCGCAGCTCCAGAAGGACGTGGCCGGGCTGACCGACGAGCTGACCGGCTCGGTCGTGCAGGTGCGCGACCTGGTGTCCGTGGCAACCGGCATGGCGAACGCCGCGCAGGCGTCCGCAGATGACGCCTCTGGCTTCGCCGACGCTGCCGAAGCATCCGCCGTGCGCGCTGCGGAATCCGCCGCGAGCATCGACGACGACGTGCAGGCCACCGCCGACGCGGCGACCTTCGCTGCTGCCAAGGCGGCCGAGGCTTCCGACAGCGCGACCGAGGCGGCAAGCTCCGCAGTGGACGCCGCCGCTTCGGCGACGGCCTCGGCCACCTCGGCGCTGGCTTCGGCTGGCTCCGCAAGCCAGGCGGGCACGTCGGCCACCGCAGCGGGTCAGGCGCGTTCCGACGCGCAAGCAGCGGCGACTGCTGCCGCCACGTCACGGGATCAGGCGCAGACCATCCTGGGCTATGCGACCGACGCGGCCGACCGCGCGGAAGCTGACGCCACCGCTGCCGCAGCATCGGCTGCCGCAGCCGCCGACAGCGCGACCGCCGCAGCGACCTCGGTCACTCAGGCGACCACCCAGGCCAACCGGGCGGAAGCCCAGGCGTCCGCCGCGGCGACCAAGGCTGGCGAGGCTGCTGGCTCGGCGACCACCGCAGCCGGTCATGCCTCCGCTGCGTCCGGCTCGGCGTCTGCCGCCTCGATCTCGGCGCAGACCGCATCGTCGGCCAAGGCCGCTGCCGAGGCTGCCCGCGACAAGGCTGGCCTGTACGCGAACGCGCCGCAGGGCACCGAGGTCTCGCCGGGCGAGTTCTCGGCGAAGCATTGGGCCGCCCAGGCGCAGGCTGCCGTCACTGGCTCGCTGGTCTACATGGGATCGTGGGATGCCGGCACTGGTGCGTTCCCGGCCAACCCGGTGAAGGGTCACTTCTACAAGGTGGTCGGCGAAGGCACTGTGGGCGACATCCACTGGCGAGTCGGCGACCAGGCGCTCTACGGCGCTACCTGGGAGAAGATCGACAACACCGATCAGGTCACCAGCGTCGCCGGTAAGCAGGGCGACGTGACCCTCGTGGCTGGCGACATCGGCGGCCTGGGCGCGCTGGCGACCCGCGACGACGTGGACTTCAACACCCACGTCACCGGGAAGCCGACGACCTACCCGCCGAGCACCCACACGCACACCAAGGCGCAGGTCGGCCTCGACAAGGTGGACAATACCGCCGACCTCGACAAGCCGATCAGCACCGCGACGCAGACGGCGCTCGACGGCAAGGCGGCGGCGACGCACACGCACACCATCGCCAACGTGACCGGCCTCCAGTCCGCGCTCGACGGCAAAGCGGCGGCGTCCCACTCGCACACCATCGCAAACGTAACCGGGCTGCAAGCGGCGCTCGACGGGAAGTCGGCAATCGGCCACACGCATACCGCCGCCGAGATCGCCAACGTCGTCAACGTGACCGACGATCAGTCCATCGGTGGCGTCAAGACGTTCGCCTCCGGGCAGATTCGTGTGCAGGGATTTGGCGGCGAGGCCACGTCCGGCGTCATGTACCTGGGGTCGCTGGATCGCTATGTGTACGTGCCGCCAGCTGCGAACTCGCTGGAGTTCCGATTCGGCGATGGCACGGGTGGCGTCGCGTCCCTCAACGCTGGCGGCACCGTCTGGACCTCGGCGAACTTCAACCCGGCAGGAAAGGCCGACGCCGGTCACACGCACACCATCGCAAACGTCAGCGGCCTCCAGTCCGCACTGGACGGCAAGGCGAGCCTGGGTGGCGCAACCTTCACCGGGCAGGTCACTCTGGCCTATGGCGCGCCGCTGCGGTTGACCGGCATGGGTGCAGCGGGAACCGCGTACATCCACGGAACGAACGGCGCTGGCGATGACGTTTGCTCGATCACCCGCGTGAACACGAACAGCTGGTACAACCTGTACTGGAACGGTGCTGCGAACATTGCGGGCCGCCTGACGGTCGGCGATCAGATTTACCTCAACGCTGGCTGGTTCCGCTCCCAGCAGTCCGGCACCGGCTGGTACTCGGAAGCGCACGGCGGCGGCATCTGGATGCAGGACAGCACCTGGGTTCGCACCTACGGCGGCAAGGGATTCCTTATCGCTGGCCCAGGCGGTAGCGGTGGCGACCTCCGTTTGGAGAGCTACTCGCCAACCATCACCTGTTACGACTCCGACAACGGGACCACGCACTGGCTCCATTGCAACGACAACAACCACGGCTTCCTCGCCAGCAACGCCTTCTCGTGGTGCGCCTACCGCGACGGCAGCAACAATTGGGTCGCCACGGGCAACATCGTCGCCTATGCGTCCGATGCGCGTCTAAAGAAGAACATCGTGGACGCCTCGGCCTCCAAGGTGGCCGACTTCTTCGACCGCTTCCGTGTACGCGAGTTCGATTGGGATGCCAAGGCAATCGCCGAGCTGAATCCCACGTTCCACCCGAGCGCGGATCACGAGGTCGGCGGCATCGCGCAGGAGGCCGAGGAGGTCTACTCGTTGATGGTCGCCACGCACGCAAACGGCATCAAGACGATCCAGTGGGAGAAGGCTATTCCCTTCCTTATCGCTGAGGTGCAGGCGCTGCGTAAGCGCGTCGCGGACCTTGGGGGAGGTGCCTGATGGCCCTCCCCGGCTCCGGCCCTATCTCCTGGGAAATGATCCGCGCCGAGTTTGGCGGCGGCTACCCGATCTACGCGGACCAGTATTACCGAGGACGTGGATTGGTGCCCGACGTTCCGGCCAACTACGGCGTCCCCACGAGCGGCCCGATCTACGCCTCGCAGTTCTACAACGCGGTCAAGGCGACGCCGTTCCAAGCATCGCTATCGCCGAGCTACCTGATGGGTAACTGGCCTCAGTCCACCAACGGCACGGTCAGCGAGTCGTTCAGCGTTTATTGCTCGGGCGGCACCGGCAACTACTCCGTGGTCTCCCGCTCCGTCACAGGCGGCGCGTCGATCTCCGGCAGCGGCCTCGGTGGCACTGTGACCGCCTCTGGGCGGAACACCTCCCGCATGGGGCAGTTCACAGTCGTCGTCACCGATGGCGTCACGCAGATCACCCTGACCGGCAACTACGAGTACAGCTTCGGTCGTCCGCTCTAACGCATCCACCACCTACAAGAGACCTAATGCACGATGAAGTGAAGCTGGTCGGCGCTCTCGCGGGCGTCGGCCTCATCGTGGGCATCGCAAAGATGCTCACGTCGAACGATCCGATCACCTGGAAGCAGGCGCTCGGCCGCGCAATCCTCTCTGGCGCTACCGGCCTTGCCGCTGGTGCCATCGTCATTTTCATCCCCGGCGTCTCCTTCGTCGCCCAGGTCGCGCTCGCGTGCATCCTGGCGTCGCTCGGCACGTCCGCGCTGGAGACCGTACTGAACCGCGTCGTCAACAAGTGACCGCCCCCAAGGATGCCTTGGAGCGACTGCACGCCGCAGTCGCTGACAAGCTCGCCGACACCATCGACTCGATGGAGTCGGACGCGAAGGGCCTGGCCTCGATCCTCAACGTGGCCCGGCAGTTTCTCAAGGACAACGGCATCGACGTTGCGGCCACGCCGCCCGGCTCACCGCTGGGCAAGCTGGCCGACAAGGTGTCCGAGTTCCCGTTCGATCCCGCTGAGGATGGGCGGCTGAACTGATGGAGGGCATGACGAGCCTCCACGTTCGTCACCCTTTCGAGGACTTCCGCAACTTCGCCTGGTACGTCTGGAAGGAGCTGGGGCTACCAAGCCCCACTCCGATCCAGTACGACATCTGCGAGTTCCTGAAAACCGGCCCGCGCCGTCGCGTCATCATGGCGTACCGCGGCGTCGGCAAGTCCTGGGTGACGGCCGCCTACGTCTGCTGGCTCCTCTGGAAAGACCCCCAGCACAAGATCATGGTGGTCTCGGCATCGAAGGAACGCGCCGATGCGTTCTCGGTGTTCGTCAAGCGCCTGATCGAAACCCTGCCTGAGCTGCAACACCTGCGCCCGCGTCCCGACCAGCGCAACTCGAACCTGGCGTTCGATGTCGGTCCCGCGCAGCCCGATCAGTCGCCCTCGGTGAAGTCGGTCGGCATCAACGGCCAGCTCACCGGCTCCCGCGCCGACACCATCATCGCGGACGACATCGAAGTCCCAAAGAACTCCATGACCGTCGTGCAGCGCGAGAAGCTCGCCGAGCTGGTCAAGGAGTTCGACGCGGTGCTCAAGCCTGGCGGCGAGATCATCTACCTCGGCACTCCGCAGACCGAGGAGTCGCTCTACAACAAGCTGCCCGAGCGCGGCTACGTCATCCGCATCTGGCCTGCGCGCTACCCGAAGGACACCAAGCACCGTCAGGTGTACGGCGACCGCCTCGCGCCGATGATCGCCGATGCGTTCGACGCGAACCCCAAGCTCGCCTGGAAGAACTGCGAGAGCGTCCGCTTCTCCGATGAGGACTTGATGGAGCGCGAGGCGTCCTACGGACGCTCCGGCTTCATGCTCCAGTTCATGCTCGATGCGTCGCTGTCCGACGCCGAGAAGTACCCGCTCAAGCTGTCCGACCTGATCGTGATGGACGTGGACCGCGAGGTCGCTCCGATCCGCGTGGTCTACAGCAGCGGCCCGGAGTACATCGTCAGCGACATCCCGTCCGTGGGCTTCACTGGCGACCGCCTGTACCGGCCCATGTACCTCGCCTCGGAAATGGAGGAGTTCACCGGCAAGGTACTCGCCATCGACCCCTCGGGCCGAGGTGGCGACGAAACCGGCTACGCGGTCGTCGGCATGCTTCGCGGCATGCTCTACGCGCGCCGCGCTGGTGCGACCAAGGGCGGCTACGACGACGACACGCTGGAGACCCTGGCGCACATCGCGCGCGCCGAGAAGGTCTCCGCAGTCCTCATTGAGGCGAACTTCGGTGACGGCATGTTCGCCAAGATGCTCTCCGGCGTCCTGGCGCGCGTGTACCCGTGCTCCATCGAGGAGGTGAAGCACTACGGCACCTCGAAGGAGAACCGAATCATCGACGTGCTGGAGCCGGTGCTGAACCAGCACCGCCTGGTGGTCGATGCCTCGATCATCCGCGCCGATCAGAAGTCCGAACAGAAGTACCAGCTGTGCTACCAGCTGACGCGCATCACGCGCGACCGCGGCGCACTGCGCCACGACGACCGCCTCGAAGCGCTGGCGATGGCCGTGAAGTATTGGGCCGACCAGCTCTCCCGAGACGTGTCCAAGGAGGAGCAGCGCTACCTGGAGGAGCTGCTCGACCGCGAGTACGCCTCCTTCATCCAGTCCGTGACCGGCCGCATGCCGTCACCCGACAACTACCTCGACATCCTGTAGGAGACCCAATGTCCAACACGCTCGCTGCGTGGCTGATGGCGCTCGCCGCCGCTGGCCTGCTGTACCTGTTCCTGCGCCGCAAGAACGACGACGACAACGACGGCCCGAGCGCACCCGCGCCGGTAACGCCGTGCGACTGCAACCACGCTCCCTGCTGCCACACCCAGGGCGGCCAGTCGAACCCCTACGCGCCGGTATGACCGACGCAAAGCTGCCGAGCCTCGTGGAGGTCAGGGACAACCTGATCCCCGCGGCGGCCCGGCTGCTCCCCGGCGTGGCCTTCACTCCCGAAGCGAAGGTCATGCTGCTCGCCATTGGTCTCCAGGAATCTCGCTTCGAGCACCGCAGGCAGATCAAAGGCCCCGCACGCGGCTTCTGGCAGTTCGAGGCGGGCGGCGGCACCGCAGGTGTACTCCGTCACCCGGCGACCTCCGCACGCGCCTCACAGCTCGTCTCCGCGCGTCTGGAGCGTCCCTCGACCGCTGCGGTCAACGAGGCGCTCGCCTCCGACGACGTGCTCGCCTGTGCGTTCGCTCGCCTGCTGCTGTTCACCGATCCGCGTCCGCTGCCCGCCCTGGGTAACCCCCAGGCCGCATGGGACTACTACGTCCGCAACTGGCGGCCGGGCAAGCCGCACCGTGACACCTGGGACGCGCTCTACGCGAAGGCCCTGGCAACCATCCGCAACACCTAACCGGAACCCATGAACTTCAAGACCATCTACAACCGCGCCAGCGAGCGCCTGGTGCGCGCCTACGAGCGCGCTAAGGGGTACGTAGCGCTACGCATTGCCCTCGCCTCGCAGTGGCTCCTGGAGCGCCTGCGCGAGACCTCCCGTCGCACCTACACCGGCTGGCTGTTCGTCGTCGTGTTCCTGGCGCTGCCCTACGTCGTCCTCGGCGGCCTGTGGGAGCACCTGCGGAATGCCGCGGAGCGCCTGTGGGATGACGTGAACGACATCGAGTGGGCTGCGTTCACCCCGAGCTACTGGCGGGAGCACATCAAGCAGTGACCACGCTGGCCTTTGACGGCCGGCTCGTTGCTATCGACTCGCAGGTCACCGCTGGTGATCTGCGGTACGAGGAGGAGAAGTTCTACCGCACCACCGACACCACCGGGCGCGACCTGGTGGTGTTCGGCGCGGGCACCACTTCCCACATCCAGCGAGCCGTGCGCGAGCTGTCGGAGGGATTCGACGAACTGACCAAGGGCGAGTACACGATCCTCGTGGTCGGCCTGCGGGACAACCCGGTGGCCTTCTACCACGACGGTCTCCCTCTCGACCTTCGGCGCGACTTCCTCGTCGCCGGTAGTGGTGGTGCGATTGCCCTGGCCGCCATGAAGGCAGGCCACAACGCGACCGAAGCAGTCCTCATGGCCTGCTCGACGGACCTCTACAGCGGTCCTCCGGTGCAGACCTACGACACGGTTACAAAGCGTTTCCTAAAACGCCGGACCTGAACTACTGGCGCATGGACGCGCCTAAACAGGAATGCCGATTTGGCGAGTCCTATCAAGGGCGCTCATGAGTTCTTTGATGCGGTACGGCTTCGGGAGAAAGGTCGCCCACTGGTGAGCGTCAGGGAGCTGCGGGTTCGGCACCCCGGACGCGAACATGTAGGGAATTCGGTGCGACAGCAGGTAATCGGCGACGGACATTGATGCTCCGTCCTGCGTCTGGATGTCTAAGATCGCCGCGTGAAATGCTTTCGCCTCTATGCGGTCGAATGCATCGGCAGCGGAGGCGACCACATCGACCTCGTAACCCTGCATCGCCAGGATTTCCTTCAACATCCCTGAGAGGTCAGGATCATCTTCCATGACCAACAACGAGCCGAGCCGACCCTGGCTGTATGCATCCGTAGCCATCGCGCGTTCTCCCACGCCTACGTTCCCCAAACGGTTCGTACCGTACACGACGGCCAGTTAAAAGACAGGAAACGACTCTACCTGAAAGTGAACAGTTCAGCTATCACGCCAATTCTTCATCCTTGAACCACCACATTACAGCCAAGACGACAAACCAAACGATCAGCGGGACGCCAATCGTGAATTCCACGAGTAGGCCTCTCATGTGCTCGTGCTGCGCGGCCTCAGTCAGTGCAGAATCCAGAATTGGCACCGCATCGGCCACCACGCTGTACGCGGTCGTGTCATCGTTTATGACCTCGCGGGTACGTTCGACCAGCTCCCGTGCTGCTCGAAGCTTCGCGTGCTGATATGCGGCGGGCACTCCAGCACAGACCAGCGAGAGGACAGTGACCAGCGCCGCCAAGCGAATGAGGAGGGTATTGAGCGATGCCATAGATGCTCGTTGTAATGTCTATGCCAACCGCTAAGTTTATTCGACCACGGAGCACTGGGAGGGCTTGACAAGGGTGCTATCATAGTAAGACCTAAGTATTACTCTAGCAGGACTATAGAGTTCTATTCATTGGTATTCACCATCAAGTAGAGCTACAGTTCTCCTATGCACTCCTGGGGTGTTCCTCTGTCCTCCTTGGGTGCCACTGCGGCGGACTAGACCTCCGTCCCATCCTTGATGACCCATAGCACCACGCCCGCACCAATCCAAGCGAGCGCCGGGATGCCCAAAGCGAGCTGGAGAAACAGGTTGCGGGAATTGCGGTTGCTGATGAGGTCATTCGTCGCGGCGTCAAACGTCCGCACCGCCTCATCAACCAACACCTGCGGCGAGGCGTCGTTCTCGATGATCTGCTCGTTCCAGGAACGCAACTCCTCAGCGCTCCTTACGCCGGTCTGAAAGTACGCGGCAGGGAGTCCTGCGAGCACTAAGGCCAGGACGGTGATCGCGGTAGCGGTTCTTATCGTGTATCGGCGGGCGTACATAACGTCTCCTCGAAGTGACAGAGGTGGTCGAAAGGTTTGCGGCAAATTTCCGAAGGAGTATCCAACTACTTGGAACGGCGCGATCACCCCCCGTAGGGGGTCGCCCCCTGTAGCGTAAGGCACGATGCGCCCCCTTCGCGTCACCTGCGGCGTCACCACCTCGGCTAACCTACTGATTCCAAAGGTGAACCACCGGATTAGGTATCCAGTGCCTAGGCAATCCCATGCGATACCTGGGCAACCTGCGGACATCCGCGCTCAAACGTTCGCGCCCCTGTCTGTCCCTATCTGTCTTTTTGCCCTGACCGCCACGCGCCCACCTCGGCACCACCTCGGCACACCTGCCGACCACCTCGGCACACCCTGCCCGGCCTATGCCCACCTGCCGCCCACCACGGCCAGCCAATGCGCCACCACGGCCCACGCAAGGCCCGCCACGGGCACCCCTACCGCCCCGCCTATAGAAGCTCCCCACGCGCGCGCTAGGCGCTCCCTGCGACCATCCAAAATCGTTGCCATCGGGGTATTGACAGCCATGCGGGGATTGATCTAATCTATACCCGTCGCCAGCAACACGGCGGCAGCGGAAAAGGCGGCGACAGACGTGCGACCGATGGATCGACAGCACCTAGAGCTTATCCCGCCAGCACTGAGGACTAGCCCCAAAGGCCCCTAAGCGCACCGCAGGTAACGTCCGGCTCAACCATCCCCCTACCGGGAGTGATTGACAAACCGGGAGCAAAAGGGCATAATGCCCACCATCGAACAACGGCCGCAGGGTGCGGTCGGGACAGTAGGAAAGGGGCAGGCAGGAGCGCCGCCCACGGCAGAACGCGGGGAGCTGGGAACACTAGCCGCGCCGGGAAGTGTAAGGGCCGATGAAGGCCGCCACGGATACCGGGTCACCGCCAGAAAGAGCGGGGCCATCTGTACGGGATTCCTAGGCGAGCTGGAGGCGCTCCCGGAAGCTGGCGACGGTCAGATTCCATGCCTTACGAGCATGAGTCTGACCGCCAAAGCGCCCCTACCGTTGTGATGGGGCGTTTTGGTGGTCCGATTCACTGGAGAGCAACCCATGACGATGATCCCGTTTGATATGACCGCCCGCGACTACTACGTGGCCGGTTGCATCCGCCGCGGCATCCGCGAGCACCGCGCCCGACTCAACGAGCGGGAGCGCCAGGCACACAAGAACCGCACCCAAGTTGCGCCTTGTCCATCCCCCGTTGTCATCTGATCCCCTTTCGTCAACCCGGTTTTCCACACCCCGCCGACGTGTGACGGCGGGTCTTTTTTGGAGCTACCATGAGCACCAATGGACCACTGGAGGACTTGCAAGTGCGCAAGCTCACCGCTGAGATTCGCAAGATCAACCGCGAGAGCGACAAGCTGATGATGGAGACCCGGTGGTATCCGCTGGTGGTCGCCACGGCCTTTGTGGCTGGCATCGTCACGCTGACCAAGCTGTTCCTCTAACAGCGCCCTACCCCAATCCCCCGAAGCCGCCGCAAGGCGGCTTTTTTGTTGCCCGGAGAAAGCTATGAACAAAATTCCTTCCGCCCTGATCGCCGCCGCTCTGCATGTGGCCCCCAAGAATGACGTTCGCTTCTACTTGAATGGCGTGCTGATTGAGTCGCACGCCGATGGTGCGATCATCGTTGCTACAGACGGCCACCGCATGCTTGTGGTGCGTACCAGCCTGCCGTGGGACATTGGCAAGATCATCGTGCCGCGCAATGCGTGCGAGCTGGTCGCCAAGATGAAGGGCGATGTCTATTTCAGCGCCGTGGGCGATGCCAGCCGGTTCAAGGCGGAGCGCGGAGGCCAGGCCATTGAGTTTGCTGCCGTTGATGGAACCTACCCGGACTGGCGTGCTGCGGTGTCCAAGCCGAACGAACTCAAGCTGTCCGGATTCGCGCCTGCCGTCCTCGAAGGCGTAGTGAAGGCGGCCGGTGTAATTTGCAAGGCATTCGGCGGCAAGGCCACTTCACTGATTCCGGTGACTGGCGGCGACGTGGCGGCCATGTTCGGTATTGGCGGCATCACCGATCCGAGCATCAGGTGCGCGTCTTTGATCGTCATGCCAATGCGCGACTCGTCATACCCGGAAGCCCTGTGCAGCGACGCGCTCCGCGCTTAACCCGAACCCATCAGCCGCCGCAAGGCGGCTTTTTTGTTGCCCGGAGAAAGCCATGAACCTCGACAACTACGCCCCCGAGAGCGCGAAGCGCATAGCCGTGGCGCTGGTGGATGCCGCCCTCGCCGCTGGTTACTCGCTCGGCGTCTACGACGGCGAAGAAACCACGGTGCGGCACAGCCGCGACCGGCAAGAAGTGTTGGAGGCCCTCGCCTCTACCGACCACGATCACCTGCGGTTCTACCGCCCGGACGCAACAAAGGCGGGGTTTGTGCTCCTGATTTGGGAGAACGGGGACGACGCCGCGAGCGACTGGAGCGACAACGACGAGACCAACGCGCTGGTGATGCCGGTGCTGCGCGGGCTGGGGGTGCTGTGATGGAACTGCGCACCTACGGAACCCGCAACGTGTTCCTGGCACAGCCGGGGCGCTATCACGAACAACTGGCGGCGACCGCGATGACGCCGCAGCAAGCCGAGGAGTTCGCCACCGTGGTCAACCGCGCAATCAGGGATACCGACTTCGACCCCATCGACCTCGCGCAGCTGGCGAGCGGGTGGACGTGGCCCGAGCCGATGAGCACCGCGCCGCTGGGCATTGAGGACTCCGAATTTCTTGTCGAGGTGGCGCGCATGCTGCACCGCCTCTGGCAGGAGGTCGGCGAGCAGTGGAGCGGCGTTTGGGCCTACGACATCGCCGACCCGCTGGGCGGGTGGCTGTCGAGGAACGGCATCAACCACGAGACCGCCGATGGCGTGGCCCGCGCCGAGCAGCAGGCCCGCGCATGGATCGCCGAGGGCATGGGAGCCGCGCGATGAGCTACCGCGAGGAGGACATCTTGTTCGAGACCGAAAAGGCATGGGTGCTGCGCAAGGGGCCGAACCATTTTGAGGTCTACAAAATCGGCCTCACCCACTCGACACGCCACGGCATTTTTCACAACATCCCCGGCGCACTGGATCGCGCCATCGAACACGCAAAGGGCCTGTCGCAATGAGCAATGACAACGAGCTGGCTGTACCTGCCGGTGACAAGCTGGTCACCCTGGGCGACCGATCGGTCTCCTACGGTCCCCGCCAAGAGTTCGACGGGAGCGTCGAGCCTTGCGCACCGATGGCCGCGCAGTTTTGGGGCGTCTACCGCTGGGCCGGTAAGGACCGCTGGTGGTGGATTGCCGACGTGGCCGACGAGGACACCGCCCGCGCAGTGGCCGCCGCCTACCTGCTGAACGTCAAGCCCGATTGGGCGCACTGACCGATAACCACCCCTGATCCCGAGGCCCGCCTAGTGCGGGCCTTCGCATTTCTGGAGCACACCATGCAAATCTACGTTGCCTGCCTTGCCTCATATAACGCTGGCGTCCTGCACGGCGAGTGGATCGACTTGGAGGGACGCGACGCCGACGACGTGCGCGATGAGATTGCCCGCATCCTGCGCGAGTCGCCGCACCCGAACGTGACCGTTGATTGCCCGGATTGCGGCGGTACTGGAACCACATACGTCCCCCGAGTATTCGGCGGGGCGGAATGCACGGCGTGTGGCGGAAGCGGCAAGGTCGCCAGCGCCGAGGAGTGGGCCGTCCACGACTACGACGACGTGTTCGGGGATACCTGGGGCGAGCACCCCGACCTGGACAAGCTGTGCGCATTGCAAGAGCGGCTGGACGAGTTGCACAACGACACCGAACGCGCTGCCTACACGGCCTTCTGCGACCACGAGGGCCTCGACGATGTGACCGTGGAGCAGTTCCACGAAGCCTACGTGGGCCAGTTCGATAGCTGGGCCGACTTTGCCGAGAACTATGTGGACGAATCGGGGCTTCTCCACGGCGTGCCCGACGCCCTCTCCCGCTACTTCGACTACGAGAGCTATGGCCGCGACATTCGGCTCAACGGTGACGCGTTTGAGGTGAGCGGCTTCTACTTCTGGAGCCGCTAACGCCGCTTCCGCAAGACCCTGCGCCAATACAGGTATGTGCGATGCGCCGGCACCGAGCTAGTCCACACCCATACGACTAGGTGAAGGGCCGTAATGGCGACTTCTACGCGGGGGTCAATCATCGAACGGTCCTTGGGGTCGGGAGTGGCGATCACGCCCTTCAGCCCTAATCATAAGGCCAATCTCGATATTTGGCACTCATTGTTCCATTTGTAGCACTTGCATAACAGGAGACTTACATATGCGTAACGCAGATTTCACCGCAAACTCGACCCTGGTGATCGTCAACGTGGCCCTCCGCGTCCACCAGTTCGGCCCGTTCTTGGTATTCGAGCGGGAGGTTTTGGTCCTGCATGAACGGACCTACGAGGTGCCCGAATGATTCGGACCATCAATTTCGACCATAACGAGAAGCGCGGCGCTCTCCGCGCGATGCTCGGCCTACTCAACGAGCGCGTCCAGTTCTCGGTCGTCCCCGAGGACTGTGGCTGGCGGGTGTCGTATCCGGTCCCACCCGCGGCCCCAACGGAGACCCCGCGGCCATGACTTCACTGCACCAGTCGGGATCAATCTCTCCCGTGGTACTTGATTCCTACGGACGCGCCATCATTGTGGCCTGTAGTCTGCCCGACGGCAGCGTCATGCTGTCGGGCTGCGCATCCGCAGACGACCAGGGGGGCGTTCTCAGTCTATGAGTACGGTGAGACGGACAATAGCCAGCGCGGTAGTCCGCGTAGGGCAAGGACTGTTTTTGCATCCGTGGTCGGGGCCATTGTGACCCTGGCGGCGATGCTGGCACTACCGTTCTTAAAACACTGAAACGTAAGACCTTTTTGTGGAGCGCAGCCGGGGGTGGCGGCGCATTACAACGCCGTGAGCAGGGGACAGGACGGCCCCTTCGCAGGGCAGAAGTACCTGGACCTGTTCGTGAAAGCCTTTGGATATGAGATCGGAATCGACCCCTCCCCCACGCCTTGGCAGCGTGGTTTCTGGATGGACAAAATTGGCAAGAATGCCATCAACATTGGCTTGGGCCTTGTAATCCTTACATTGCGGCTCCAAGATAGACCCTGATGGTTTCCCAAGGGGGAACCATCCCCTTACGGAAAATGAGCGCACCATGAATCTCTCGCAGAAAGAACTGACGGCCATTCTCACAACCGCACTGTCAGCCTTCCGGGAAGAGATCGACGAGGACATCACCGCCACCCGCATCCTCACCCTACTCGCCGTTGTGGACGAGCCGGGCATTCAGCAGGTGGACCTTGAGCGCGTCCTCGGCGGACTCTCTCCCTCCGCAGTGAGCCGCAATGTGCTCGACCTGTCGTCTATCAAGCGTAACCGCGAGCCGGGGCCTGACTTCCTAGAGCAGCGCCCTGATCCCGCCTACCGCAAGCGCAACCTGATCTTCCCGACGACCAAGGCGCTGCACTGGCTGGCTTCGCTCGCAGAACGTGTCAACCGCAAGGTGACGGCGCGCGTCGCAGCCGCCTAACCCCCAACACCCCGTTGTGCCCCGAGGCCCGCCTAGTGCGGGCCTTTTTCATTTCTGGAGATACACATGGCCCTTCGCCTCAAAGGGACCGCGCCCAAGCCGGGTGCGCCCGATAAGCGCTACTACATGCTCGACGTGCAGGAGGGATACCGGCGCGTGCGCTTGTCCACCGGCACCCGCGACCGCGTGGCAGCCGAGCGCAAGGAGCAGGCGGTCCTCGACGCCCTGCGCGACGACCCCGAGATTGCAGAGGACGCGCTGCGGGAGCTGATTCGGGGCAAGTCCCGGTCGGTGCAGATGGCCGTGGCGAAGGCCAAGGTCCGCCAGCGCACCCTCAAGGACGCGATGGACGACGCGCTGGACGACCGCAACTTTTGGGGCAAGCTCCGGTCCATCGACACCGTGCGTACCAACTGCAAGGTGGTCCAGAGCTACCTGGGCGAGGAAACGCCCATCAACGACATCACGCAGGCCGCGGTCAACGACATGGCGCAGCGCATGCTCGCCGACAAGGCGGCTCCCGCCACCGTGAACCGCAAGATGCAGTGCCTCCTTGCCCTACTGAAACGCGAGAGGAAGGCCGGCCGGTTCTTGGGAGAGCTGCCCGAGTACAGCTTGGCCGACGAGAGGGACAACGCACGCACGTTCGTCCTGAACGTTGAGGACGAGGAATTGATCCTGGCGCGGCTGCTGGAGTGGGACACGCTCCCGAACGGCCCTGCCGGAGGGCACCCACGGGTGCGCGACGGGGCGGACTACCGCGACCTGTTCGTGTGCCTCGCCGACCTGGGCTGCCGCATGAGCCAGGCCATCGGCATCCGGTGGTCCGAAGTAGTCGATCAGGGCGGAAGGCTCCACGTCCGCTTCTGGCGGCACGCTACGCTCAAGAAGGGGCGTCCCCGCACCCTACCCTGCACCGCCCGTGTCGCCGAGGTTCTACAGCGGCGCAAGGACGCCCTGGCGGCCACATCGGACGGCCCCTTCACGATGCTCAATCGCACGCGCGCCGACCGGCTGTGGCAATGGGCCATCAAGGGGACACATCTCGCTTCCGAGAAGGAGTGCGTACCGCATGCGCTCCGCCATACGTGCGCCACTCGGCTGCTGCTGGCGACCGGCAACATCAAGCTCGTGCAGGAGTGGCTCGGACACCGCGACATCCAGACCACCTCAGCGGTCTACGCGAAGGTACTGGCCGAGCAATCGCTCCAAGGCATGTCTGCACTGGAGCAGTTCCGCCTCCCAGCCGCCTCGAACGGAACAGGTGACGTTCCGAGACAGGGATCAATTGCCAAAGCGGGAATCCAATAGGACAACTGACCGTCGCCAGCTTATTTTTCAATCACTTAGGCAATCTGTGCTCGGCCAGATGGTGCGAAAGGCGGGACTCGAACCCGCACGAGGTCACCCTCACTGGAACCTAAATCCAGGGCGTCTACCAATTCCGCCACTTTCGCGTGGCCGGCACAGGTGTTCATTGTCGCAGGCGGCGACTGGAATCGGAAGGCCTGCACAAAGCTGAATCCACTACGCTCCGCGCCATCGCTGCATCGCGGCCAGCCCGGCGGGTGCGCGACCCGCCGGGCTGGCCGCAGCCTACTGCTGCGGTACCGTGCGGGCCGGCGCCGCGCCTGAGCCCGGGTCGACGGCCGCATCCACCTTCCGGACCTCCACGCCCCCATCGTCGGTGCGACGCAGGGCCACCGACGCCGGCGCAGCCCTGCGCACATCCACCGAACCGTCCGCATTGCGCTGTACGTCCACCGCGCCGGGCAGGACCTCCCCCTCCGCGGGCCGGGCCGGCCGCAACTGCATGGCGTCGTCGATCTGGCGCGCCGGAATGCGCTCTGCGCCCGGATCACGCTCGACAGCCTGCGCGGGATCATTGCCCGGCGTGCAGGCCGCCAGTGCCATCAACGCGAAGGGAATCCACACCGTGCCGTGCAATCGAGTGATCTCAGCCATCAACATCTTCCTTCCTGCATGCGCCATCGGCGCGGAAGATCTATTGGGTGCGATGCAGGACGCCATGCGGTGAGAAGCAGTGCACAGCATTGAAAACACTGATGACGCGTATGCCCCTGATTTCAGCACTGCTTCAGTAGATCCACGCCATGCGTGGATGAAGCGCAACCCGGCGTGCGGGCAAGAAAAAAGCCACCTGGATGACCAAGTGGCTTTCGTCTGGTGGGCTGTCAAGGATTCGAACCTTGGACCTATTGATTAAGAGTCAACTGCTCTACCAACTGAGCTAACAGCCCGAAATCGGGGCGCGAATTATGACCCGATCCGCTCGGTGGGTGCAAGCACTTTCTTCAACATCGTTGAAACCAGCACTGCGATCCCGATGCGTTGCAGATCCACGCCAGGCGGGGCCCTGCAACGTGTGGCCCATTGAAACGAAAGGGTCACACCTATAAGAAAAAAGCCACCTGGCGTACCAGGTGGCTTCCGTCTTGGTGGGCCGTCAAGGATTCGAACCTTGGACCTATTGATTAAGAGTCAACTGCTCTACCAACTGAGCTAACGGCCCGTGAAACTCAGACGCGCATTGTAGCGTGCTTTCTGTTTATTGCAATACCGTTTCGGCTGCGCCGATGCGGTTGAATCAGTGGGGTGGCTGAGGGGATTCGAACCCCCGACCACCGGAATCACAATCCGGTACTCTAACCAACTGAGCTACAGCCACCACTGAAACTTTCGCTCCACCGCCGATACCGCCAGCACTGGAACCTTGAAACCTTGCCTGGAGACTGTCACCGAAGTTCCGGTCCGCCGAAGCGAGTCCGATATTCTGGTGGAGTCTTTACGCTTTTGCAAGCACTTCTTCACATCCGCCGATGCGATCCCGCTGTCCCGCCAATGGCGCGCCCGACAGGAATCGAACCTGTAACCGCCGGCTTAGAAGGCCGGTGCTCTATCCAGTTGAGCTACGGGCGCCCGAACCGGAACGGTGTCCAATCCGACGTGACGTGGGATTGGTCGGGGTAGAGGGATTCGAACCCCCGACATCCTGCTCCCAAAGCAGGCGCGCTACCAGACTGCGCTATACCCCGGTCTTGCAATCCCCTCAAGTCAGGCCCGGGGAGTTGGTCATTGTCGCCAAGCGCGTTGGGAACTGTCAACGAAGGATGCGCAGTTCCGCGGCCTGCCACAACGCCGAAAGCAGTCATCGGCTATGCTCACGCCCATCGGCCGGATGGCCGCCCTGACCCTCATTCGCACGGAGAACACGCATGCGCAGCGGCAACCCGGCTCTTTCCGAGTCGACCTTCCTCGACCTCGCCAGCGGTTCGGTGGTGACCAGCCCCGACCAGGCAATGACCCTCAACGGCACCGTCAACAAGACCGGTTTCCTGCTGCTGTTGACCGTGCTGACGGCCGCTTTCGCCTGGAACCAGACCATCGACGACTACGGCCAGGTCATGGCCGGAGCCAGGTTGTATGCCATGGGCGGCGCCATCGGCGGCCTGGTGCTGGCGCTGATCACCATCTTCAAGAAGGAATGGTCGCCGTTCACCGCGCCGATGTATGCGCTGGTGGAAGGCGTGTTCCTCGGCGCCATCTCGGCCCTGTTCAACGCCAAGTTCCCGGGCATCGTGTTCCAGGCCGTGCTGCTGACCTTCGGCACCCTGTTTGCGCTGCTGTTCGCGTACCGCAGCGGCGTGATCAAGGCCACCGAGAACTTCAAGTTGGGCGTGGTCGCCGCCACCGGCGGCATCGCCCTGCTCTACCTGGCCTCGTTCGTGCTGGGCTTCTTCAACATCAACGTGCCGGTGATCCACGACTCCAGCTGGCTGGGCATCGCCTTCAGCCTGTTCGTGGTGGTCGTGGCGGCGCTGAACCTGGTGCTGGACTTCGACTTCATCGAAACCGGCGTGGCCCAGCGCGCGCCGAAGTACATGGAGTGGTATGGCGCATTCGGCCTGATGGTGACCCTGGTCTGGCTGTATGTGGAGTTCCTGCGCCTGCTGTCGAAGATCCAGCAGCGCTGAGTCCAGCCACGCCGAGAGAGACAAGCCGCGATCCGCAAGGGTCGCGGCTTTTTTGTAGAGTCGAGCAAGCCCACACGTCCCCTGCCCCCATGCCCGACACCTTCCACAGCTACCGCCCGGCAGAGGGCCACCGTCTGCCGCATGACCCGTTCAACGCCATCATCGGCCCGCGCCCGATCGGCTGGATTTCCAGCCGCGACGCACAGGGCACGTTGAACCTGGCGCCCTACAGCTTCTTCAACGCCTTCAACTACACCCCGCCGATCATCGGCTTCTCCAGCCAGGGCCGCAAAGACTCGCTGCGCAACATTGAAGCCACCGGTGAATTCGTGTGGAACCTGGCCACCTTCGACCTGGCCGAGGCGATGAACGAAAGCTGCCGTGCGGTCGCGCCGGATGTCGACGAGTTCGTCCTTGCCGGTCTGACGCCACTGGCCTCAACGCAGGTCACACCGCCCCGCGTGGCACAGAGCCCGGTAAGCATGGAATGCCGCTGCACGCAGATCGTCCGCCTGCGCGATGCCGCCGGCCAGGACACCAACGGCTGGCTGGTGCTGGGCGAAGTGGTGACGGTGCATATCGATGAACGGCTGCTGGTCGATGGCATCTACGACACCGCTGCGGCGGCCCCGATCCTGCGCGGCGGCGGGCCTGCCGACTACTTCCGCATCGGTGCCGGACAGCGCTTCCGCATGTTCCGCCCGACCTGACGTTCAACCGGTTACGACCGCGCCAGCAGCGCCGGCATCGACGACGCCAGCAATGCGATGCCCGACGCGGTCAACAGGCTCAGTACGATCTGCCGGAAGCGCGCCTCGCTGATGCCGATGTAGACGCGCGCACCCAGCAGGGTCGGCACCATCATCGCCGGCGCCACGATGGCGAAGTACGGCAGCATCTGCCGGCTCACCAGGCCGCTGCCGACATAGGTGGCCATGGTCACTGCCAGCATCGCCAGGTTGAAGTTCTGGATGACCGCGCGCTGCTCGTCCTTGCCGAAGCCACGCAGCGTGCTCCACAGCGTCGGCACCGGTCCGGCGAAACCGCCGATGCCGCTGAGCACCCCACCTGCCATGCCGGCGATCGCGTCACCGATGCGACCACCCACGCGGATCGGCGGCAATGATCGCGCCATCAGCATCACCGGGCACCACAGCGCAAGGAAGCCGCCCAGCAGCGCCTTGAACCAGTCCATGTCCAGGTGTGGCAGTACCATCACGCCGAGCGGAATGCCCGCCAGGCCGCCCAGCACGAACGGCAGCAGCAGGCGCAGGTTGAAGCCACGCCGCACGGTGAACACGGCCACCAGCTGACCGACCAGCGCGCCGAACACCGACAGCGCAGCGGCCAGTCGCGGCTCCAGCCCCCATGCCCAGAACGACATCGCTACCATCCCGAAGGCGAAACCGGTCAGGCCCTGTACGAATCCGGCGACGATCGCGCCAAGCGCGACCAGCAGATACACCGACTCCATCATCACCCCGGCTGCAACCGCGCGACTACCCTGCCGCGCTCACCTGTGCAGCGTAGTGCGCCGCGAGATGCTCGACCAGCGCACGCACCTTGGGCGCCAGTGCACGTGCATGCGGGTACAGCGCGAAGTAGCGTCGCTGGCCCGCATGCCAGGCCGGCAGCACGCGGATCAAACGACCGGCGCGCAGATCCTCCTGCACGGTGAAGGCGGTGAACAGGCTGATGCCCATGCCGGCCAGCGCGGCGGCGTACAGTGCGGGCGTGGCATCCACGCGCAGGCGCTGCCCGGCTTCGATGCTCGCGGTTGCGCCGCGCGGCCCCTGCAACTGCCAGGGCGGCATTGCTGGCGTGGGACTGAAACCCAGCAGCGTGTGATGAGCCAGGTCCGCTGCCTGCCGCGGCAGTCCGTGGTGTGCCAGGTAGGCCGGTGCGGCGACCAGGATGCGCGGGCAGCTGGCCAGCTCGCGCGCGACCAGCTGGCTGTCCGGCAGTGAAGCCGCGATGCGCAGGGCCAGGTCGAAACCACCACCGACCACATCGACCAGCTGGTCATCGGCCGACAGGTCCAGCGTGACCTGGGGGTAACGCTGCAGGAATGACGGCAGCCAGTGCGGCAGCTCCTGGCTGGCCACCACCTGCGGCACGCTGATCCTCACGCTTCCACTGGGCTGCGCCTGCCCGGCACGGGCACGGTCGTCGGCTTCCTGCAGGCGGTCCAGCAGCGTTGCCGCCTCACGGTAGTAGTCGCGCCCGGCCTCGGTCAACGACAGCCGGCGGCTGTTGCGATCGAGCAGGCGCACCTGCAGGTGTTCTTCCAGCTGCCGCAGTTGCCGCGACATCGCCGAGTGGGTGGTACCGAGGCGCTCGGCTGCCGCGGTGAAGCTGCCCGCATCGACGATGGCGCGCAGTGCACGCAGGGCAGCGAAGTGATCCATCGGCGGGCAGCTCCACGTGGCGGAGCCCGCGGCATGCGGGCCCCGCCAGCTTATCAAGCGCCGTCGCCGGCCTTGCGCACCGGCAGTGCCAGGATCGCGTCAGTCGTCATGACATCGCCGAAGGCGTCCTCGATCTGGGCCAGAGCGGCTTCATGCAGCGTGCGATGGCCGATGCGCCGGCCGCCAGCCAGGTCCAGGTCACGGCTGGCGCTGGCATCGGACGAGACGATCACCCGGTAACCACGGGGCGCGGCCGCCGCGTCGCGCGCGGCACCAGCCACGCAGGCATGGGTCTGCAGGCCGGTGACGATCAGGGTGTCGATGCCGGCGTTCTTCAGCAGCGGGTCGAGCACGGTGGAGGACGCGCCGGCGAACACGCTGACATTGTCCTTCTGCACCACGGTCTCGCCCTGGCGCGGCTGCAGGTCGCGATGGAAGGCAGCATTGACGCTGCCCTGTGCGAACAGCGGCGCACCCGCCGGCAGCACGTGCTGCACATGGATCACGCGGATGCCATGAGCATCGGCGAATTCGACCACCCGCTTCGCCTGCCGCAGCGCGGCCACGCCATCGGGAATGACCATGCGGCCACCGGCAAAGCCCGGTGCGGCCGTGGCATCGAAGTACTCATTCTGGAAGTCGATGACCAGCACGGCGGTCTTTGCCGCATCCAGCGAGGTCGCGACCGGCGCGCCAGCCATGTGGCGGATGGTGGGATGGGCCGGCTCGGCGGCGGCGACCGGGGCGGTGGTGGCCATGCCGATCAGGCTGGCCAGGCCGAAGGCGGTGAGGTTCATGTTCGAGCTCCAGTGCGTTGGGAAGTGGGCACAGGATGCGGAGCGCATGACGCACGAACCAGCCGCGTAGCGGCACATGTTCTGTGCAATGTACGCACAGACAATTTCCATGTAGAGCCACCCCATGGGTGGCTGCGGACCAAGGCCCCGTCATTCCACGCACGGCGTGGATCTACCGGGCCGGCCCACAACGCAACGGGGCGCCCGAAGGCGCCCCGCTGTGGATCCAACCGAGGTCGGCCGGCCGCTTACAGGCGGCTGGCGATGGCCTGGGCAAAGCTCATGGTGGTGCCGGTGCCGCCCAGGTCGCCGGTCAGCGAATCCTTGGCTTCCATGGTCGCCACGATGGCCTTGCGCAGGCGCTCGGCGTTTTCCGGCTGGCCGACATGGTCCAGCATCTGCGCGGCTGCCAGCAGCAGCGCGCACGGATTGGCCTTGCCCTGGCCGGCGATGTCCGGCGCGGTGCCGTGCACGGCTTCGAAGATCGCCGCGTCCTTGCCGATGTTGGCACCCGGGGCCAGGCCCAGGCCGCCGACGAGACCGGCGCACAGGTCGGAGATGATGTCGCCGAACAGGTTGGTGGTGACGATCACATCGAACTGTTCCGGACGCATCACCAGCTGCATGCAGCAGTTGTCGACGATCATTTCCTGGAACTCGATCTCCGGGTACTGTGCGGCGACTTCACGGGCGACGTTCAGGAACAGGCCCGAGGTCGACTTGATGATGTTGGCCTTGTGCACGGCAGTGACCTTCTTGCGGCCAGTGCTCTTGGCCAGCTCGAAGGCGTAGCGCACGATGCGCTCGGAGCCCTTGCGGGTGATGCGGGTGCCGGAGAAGGCGGTTTCGCCGTCGGCCGACACTTCCTGGCCTTCGGCCAGGTAGGCACCTTCGGTGTTCTCACGGACGGTGATCAGGTCGACGTTGTCGAAACGCGACTTGGTGTTCGGGAAGGTGTGGGCCGGACGCACGTTGGCGTACAGGTCGAAGTGGCGGCGCAGGCTGACGTTGATCGAGGTGAAGCCACCACCGACCGGGGTGGTCAGCGGGCTCTTCAGCGCGACCTTGTTGCGCGCGATCGATTCCAGGGTCACTGCCGGCATCAGGTCGCCGTGCTTTTCCAGGGCCACCAGGCCGGCGTCGGCGTCTTCGTACTCCAGGCCAGTCTTGAGCTGGTCGAGCACGAACAGGGTGGCGTCCATGATTTCCGGGCCAATGCCGTCGCCGCGGATGACCGTAATTTTCTGCGTCATTGATCGATGTTCCGAACAGGGGGAAAAACGCCGTCCGGACGTGCCCGGAAACGCCGGCGCAAAGGAAGTTTCACCGGCAATTATGCCTGAGCCGGGGCCGAGGTCCCAAATAGACCATGGTCCCAGTGCCCGGCCCAGGCAGAATTGCCCGCGCATTCCGCCTTATCCCCGCGCCTGTCGGCGCGCCCCCTTGAACAACAAGGGGGCTCCTGGGCTGTTGGATCGTGGGAAGGCCCCTCGCGGGTGCGGTAGTGCCGGCCGCTGGCCGGCAACCCCGGCCATGCCGGATTCAGGGAATACCGGCCAGCGGCCGGCACGCCCCTCAGTGCTCGTGCGCTGCCGGGGCGGCGGCGCCACCTTCAAGCTGGTCGAGGAAGTCGACCGCGCGGCGCAGGTGCGGGATCACGATCGATCCGCCCACCACCAGGCCGACCGAGAAGGTCTCGAAGAACTCCTCGCGGGTCACGCCGGCGTCCTTGCACTGGGCCACGTGATAGCTGATGCAGTCGTCGCAGCGCAGCACCATCGAGGCCACCAGGCCCAGCAGCTCCTTGGTCTTCACGTCCAGCGCGCCGGCCTGGTAGGTCTGCGTGTCCAGCGCGAAGAAGCGGCGCACCACCTGGTTCGGCTCACCCAGGATCCGCTCGTTCATGCGCTTGCGGAACTCGGTGAACTCGGCGATGCGGTCCTTGCTGCCGTCGTCGGCCGCGCTCATGCCTGGCCCTGCCCGGCCAGCAGCGGCTCGAGCTTGCCTTCACGGTGCAGGGCCATCATGTCGTCGTAGCCGCCGACATGGACGTCGCCGACGAAGATCTGCGGCACGCTGGTGCGGCGGGTCAGCGCCATCATCTTCTCGCGCTCGGCCGGGTCCAGGTCGATGCGGACCTCGGTCCACTGCTGGCCCTTGCTCTTCAGGAAGTTCTTGGCGGCCACGCAGTACGGGCAGACGGCGGTGGAATAGATGGTGATGGCGGGGGCACCGCCGGCGGTCTGGGCTGTCACGGGAAACTCCACGATGGATCGACGGTCTACATATGGTACCGGTGCGCTGGAATTTCCACGCCACGGCCGCAACACTGTGGATTAACGAATGGTTGCCCCCCGCCCTGCCACGCTTGGCGCGCCCCGCCCGAGGAACTCCTGCTTGCGAGCCCTGCTGCTGACTACCGCCGTCACCCTGGCCCTGGCCATGCCGCTGGCCCAGGCCCAGGAGAAGCTGCCCGACATCGGCTCCTCGGCCGGCGAGCTGCTGACCCCGGCCCGCCAGGCCGAGTACGGCGCGATGATGCTGCGCGAGCTGCGCAACTACGGCTACCTGCTGGAAGATCCGCTGGTCAACGACTGGCTGCAGACCATGGGCACCCGTCTCGGCTCCAACAGTGACCAGCCACGGCAGCCGTACACCTTCTTCGTGATGAACGACCGCCAGATCAACGCGTTCGCCACGCTGGGCGGCTACATCGGGGTCAATGCCGGCCTGGTGCTGACCGCCGAGCGCGAGGACGAGGTCGCTGCGGTGCTGTCCCACGAAATCGCCCACGTCACCCAGCAGCATGTGCTGCGCGGCGTCGAGCGCGCCCAGCGTGACCAGATCCCGATCCTGCTGGGCATGCTGGCAGCGGTGGTGGCCGCCCAGGCCAGCAACAGCACGTCGTCCGGCAACGCGACGATGGCCGCGATCAGCTCGGGCATGGGCTTGATGCAGCAACGGCAGATCAACTACACCCGCTCCAACGAGTCCGAGGCCGACCGCCTCGGCATCCGCACCCTGTCGCGCAGCGGCTACGACGTGGATGCCATGGCCGGCTTCTTCGAACGGATGTCGGCGGCCATGCGTGGCAACGAAGGGGGCTACAGCGTGCCCGAGTTCCTGCGCACCCACCCGGTCAACATCACCCGCATCAGCGAAGCCAAGGCCCGCGCCGAGCAGATGAAGAAGGATACGGTGCTGCTGACCACCAGCACCCCCACCGGCGAGCGCAAGGAGCGGGTGGACCCGGCCGATCCCAGCCTGGGCGAGCCGCTGCTGCGCGGCAACAACCCGCTGCTGCCCAGTAGTGTGCTGCGCCTCCCGATCGGCCAGCTCAACCGTGGCGCCAGCGGCGACTTCGACTGGGCACGTGAGCGCCTGCGCGTGCTCAGCGCGGATTCCACCCCCGAGCTGGAACGCGAGTATGCCGACCTGGCCAAGCGGCAGAAGGACGGTCTCAACGATGCGCAGCGCTATGGCCAGGCGCTGGCGGTCATGCGCGGTGGCCGTGCCGGCGCCGGCCAGGCCCGGCAGACCCTGGCCGGCCTGCTCCAGACCCATCCCGGCAACCTGTGGTTGGCGCTGGGCCTGGGCGAAGCGGAATCGCGGGCAGGCCAGGCGGCCCAGGCCAACAGCCGCTTCGAGCAGCTGCTGCGCGAACACCCCAACAGCCGCCCGGTGGCACTGACCTATGCCGAGATCCTGAACGAACAGGGCAACCGCGAGGCCGGCCAGCGCGCGCAGGCGATGCTGCGCCCCCTGTTGTCGCAAAGCGGTAACGATCCGGTCTTCCAGCAGCGCTTTGCCCGCGCCAGCGAGCTGGCCGGCGACAGCGTGCGTGCCAGCGAGGCCTATGCCGAGGCCGCCTTCCTCAGCGGTCGGCCGGAACAGGCGCTGCTGCAGCTGCAGGCGCTCAAGCGCAACCCGGCGCTGGATTACATTGGCCGCGCGCGGGTCGATGCCCGCATCGAAGCGATCACCCCGACCGTGCTGGAGCTGCGCCGCCAGGGCGTGCAGGACCCGGACCTGGACCGGCGCTGAGCGCTGCATGACCGGCCGATGGCAATCCAGGCCGGTTCCGGCCGGGCAGTCACAAACATGTCATCAAACCGTAGTCTACTGGCACCACTCCAGTAACCGAGCCCTACGGTGTCCTCGTGCAGAAACGCATCCTGATCGTCGATGACGAGCCCGCGATCCGTGAAATGGTCGCCTTCGCCCTTCGCAAGGGCGATTACGAACCGGTCCACGCCGGCGATGCCCGGGAGGCCCAGACCGCGATCGCCGACCGCGTTCCGGACCTGATCCTGCTGGACTGGATGCTGCCCGGCACCAGCGGCCTGGACCTGGCCCGTCGCTGGCGCAAGGAAACGCTGACCCGCGAAGTGCCGATCATCATGCTGACCGCCCGCGGCGAAGAGAACGACCGCGTCGGTGGCCTGGAAGCCGGCGTCGACGACTACGTGGTCAAGCCGTTCTCGGCGCGCGAACTGCTGGCGCGCATCCGTGCGGTGATGCGCCGTGCCCGCGAGGACGACGAGGACGGCAGCGTGGCAGTCGGCCCGATCCGCATCGACGGCGCCGCCCATCGCGTGTTCGCCAACGACCAGCCGGTGCCGATCGGCCCGACCGAATACCGCCTGCTGCACTTCTTCATGACCCATCCGGAGCGCGTCTACACCCGCGCGCAGCTGCTGGACCATGTATGGGGTGGCAGCGTGTACGTGGAGGAGCGCACCATCGACGTGCATATCCGCCGCCTGCGCAAGACGCTGGAACCGTTCAACGCCGAGAACATGGTGCAGACCGTGCGCGGCGCCGGCTACCGGTTCTCCACTGCCACCTGAGTCTCGTCGTGCCGGCACCGCGCACCTGCGGGTGCCGGTGCCGGCAACTCTGCTATAACCCTTGGTTCACTCCAGTGAACCGCCGCACCTCAACGACGAGACCGCAATGCCCCGCCACATCCGCTCTGCCTGGTTGAAGACCCTGGCCACCGTTGCCGCGGTACTGCTGTTCGCCGGACTGGTGGGGTGGTTCACGGGCCATCTGTGGTTGTGCATCGCGCTGGGCGCACTGGCCACCCTGGCCTGGCATTACTGGCGCCTGCGCAGCGTGCTGCGCCGCCTGACCGCACGCCAGCGCTGGGATACCGCCGAAGAAGGCACCGGCGTCTGGAACGAACTGGACCGCCTGCTGTATCGCAACCAGGTGGAAATGCGCGTGCGCAAGCGCCGCCTGCTGGACATGCTGCGCAGCTACCGCGCCGCCGCCGCCGCATTGCCCGACGCGGTGGTGGTGCTGGACCGCAACAGCCAGCGCGTGCAGTGGTTCAACGAAGCGGCCACCGCCCTGCTCGGCCTGCACCATCCCGGCGACCTTGGCGAGGCCCTGGTCGAACGCTTGCAACCGATGCCGCTGGCCCACTGGCTGGCCGGTGGCCGCAATGCCGAACCGATCCTGGACGTGCCCTCGCCGGTCGATCCGGCGATCCGCCTGAACCTGCGCCTGATTCCCTATTCGTCGGATTACTGGCTGCTGATCGCCCGCGACGTCAGCAAGCTGCTGCGCCTGGAACAGGTGCGCCGCGACTTCGTGGCCAATGTTTCACACGAGCTGCGCACGCCGCTCACCGTGGTCCACGGCTACCTGGACATGATGGATCCGGAGGACTTCCCCGGCACCGGCCCGATGCTGGAAGAAATGCGCAAGCAGAGCCAGCGCATGGCCCAGTTGGTGGAAGACCTGCTGACCCTGTCGCGGCTGGAATCGCAGGAGCACAGCGAGGAAGAGACCGTGGCCATGCAGCCGATGCTGGCGACCCTGCGCCGCGAGGCCGAGGCGCACAGCCAGGGCCGCCACCAGATCAGCATCGATGATCTGGCCGGTGTCGACCTGCAGGGTTCGACCAAGGAACTGCACAGTGCCTTCTCCAACCTGGTCACCAACGCGGTGCGCTATACCCCGGCCGGGGGCCGCATTTCGGTGGAGTTCCGCCGCGAAGGCGACGGCGCCGTGCTGGCGGTGCGCGATTCCGGCTACGGCATTCCCGCCACCCACCTGCCGCGCCTGACCGAACGTTTCTACCGTGTGTCCAGCAGCCGCTCGCGCGAGAGCGGCGGCACCGGGCTGGGCCTGTCCATCGTCAAGCACATCCTCGGCCTGCACCACGCACGGCTGGAGATTGAAAGCGAAGTCGGCAAGGGCTCGGTGTTCTCCTGCCATTTCGATGCCGACCACGTGCGCCCGCGCGAGTCCGCCCCCCTGACCTCCATCGAAGAATGACGCCATGAGCAGCCTCGGATCCCTCCCCCTCCCCGTGAGCCCGGACAACGATCCGTTGCGCGACCCGTCGCTGTACATCAACCGCGAGCTGTCGCAGCTGGATTTCAACTTCCGCGTGCTGGCGCAGGCCATGGACCCGCAGGTGCCGCTGCTGGAGCGCCTGCGCTTCATGTGCATCTCCTGCACCAACCTCGACGAGTTCTTCGAGATCCGTGCCGCCGCCGTGCGCCACGCGCAGGAATTCGGCCTGCCGCCGGCGCCGGACGGCATGAGCCCGCAGGCCATCCTCAACGCCATCCATGACCGCGCTGCGGAGCTGGTGGACCAGCAGTACCGCTGCTGGAACGAGACGCTGCGCCCGGCGCTGATGGAGGCCGGCATCGGCGTGCTCGGTCGCCATTCCTGGACCGACCGCCAGAGGCGCTGGCTGCGCGCCTACTTCCGCAACGAGATCATGCCGGTGCTGTCGCCGCTGGGCCTGGACCCGGTGCACCCGTTCCCGAAGATCCTCAACAAGTCGCTGAACATCGTGGTGGTGCTGAAGGGCACCGATGCGTTCGGCCGCGCCGGCCACCTGGCGATCGTGCGTGCGCCGCGCTCGCTGCCGCGCATCATCCAGCTGCCGGAGAAGCTCGGCGGATCGCAGAACTTCGTGTTCCTGTCCTCGGTGCTGTCGACCTTCGTCGATGAGCTGTTCCCGGGCATGGAAGTCCAGGGTGCCTACCAGTTCCGTGTCACCCGCAACTCCGAGCTGGTGGTGGACGAGGAGGAAGTGGAGAACCTGGCGCTGGCGCTGCGCGACGAACTGGTCGACCGCGGCTACCGGCCGGCGGTGCGCCTGGAGATCGCCCACGACATGCCGCGCGAGATCGTGCGCACGCTGCTGCAGAATTTCGGCCTGACCGAGAACGCGGTGTACCGCATCGACGGCCCGGTCAACCTCAACCGCATCATCCAGCTGTACGACCTGATCGCGCAGCCAGACCTGAAGTACCCGCCGATGACCCCGCGCACGCTGCGCGACAGCGACGGCATCTTCGAGACCACGGCGCGCCAGGACCTGCTGCTGCACCACCCGTTCGATGCCTTCACCGCGGTGCTGGACCTGATCCGGCAGGCGGCGATCGATCCCAACGTGCTGGCGATCAAGCAGACGCTGTACCGCACCGGCAAGGATTCGCTGATCGTCGACGCACTGATCCAGGCCGCGCGCAACGGCAAGGACGTGACTGTAGTGGTCGAACTGCGTGCGCGCTTCGACGAAGAGGCCAACCTGGGCCTGGCCGATCGCCTGCAGGAGGCCGGGGTGCAGGTGGTGTACGGCGTGGTCGGCTACAAGACCCACGCCAAGATGCTGCTGATCGTGCGCCGCGAAGGCCGCAAGCTGCGCCGCTACGTGCACCTGGGCACCGGCAACTACCACAGCGGCACTGCCCGCGCGTACACCGACATCAGCCTGATCACCGCCGATCCGGACATCGGCAATGACGTGCACCTGTTGTTCCAGCAGCTGTCCGGGCTGGCCTCGAAGATGAAGCTCAAGCGCCTGCTGCAGTCGCCCTTCACCCTGCACACCGGCATCCTCGGCCGTATCGAGCGCGAGACGCGCATCGCCGCCGCCGGCCGCCCAGCGCGGATCATCGCCAAGATGAACGCGTTGAACGAACCGCAGGTGGTGCGCGCGCTGTACGCCGCGTCGCAGGCCGGCGTGCAGATCGACCTGATCATCCGTGGCGCCTGCACCCTGCGTCCGGGCGTTCCGGGTGTCTCGGACAACATCCGCGTGCGCTCGATCGTCGGCCGCTTCCTGGAGCACAGCCGCGTCTACTGGTTCGGCAACGACGGCGCGCCGGAGATGTACTGCGCCAGCGCCGACTGGCTGGAACGCAACCTGCTGCGCCGGGTCGAGACCTGCTTCCCGATCCTCGATCCGGAACTGGCCAAGCGGGTGTACCGCGAGGTCCTGCAGAACTACCTGGACGACAACCTCAACGCCTGGGAACTGGACGCCGACGGCCTCTACCACAAGCGTGCGCCGGCGCACGACGAAGCCCCGCATTCTGCGCAGATGGCATTGATGCAGGGGCTGTAGTCCTGCCCCGGTGGACCCCGACCGCAGGTCGGGATTCGATCAGCGGTCGCCCGGGGTCAGATCCCTTTCCTGCGGGAAAGGGATCTGACCCCTTGCAATCCTGCTGCACGCCTCCTTCCAAAATGTGAAGGCCGCGCGGTGACGAGCACACCGCCGCTTCGGCTAACATTCGCCCATGCCGCATACCTCCACGACTCCGCCCGCATTGCAGGATGGCGACCTGCTGGCCGCCATCGACCTTGGCTCCAACAGTTTCCACATGGTCATCGCGCGCTACACGCTCGGCCAGCTGCGGGTGATCGACCGCCTGCGCGAGACGGTGCGCATGGCCGACGGGCTGGATGGCAAAGGCGGACTGTCTTCCGCCGCACGGCAGCGCGCGCTGGAATGCCTGGCCCGTTTCGGCCAGCGCATCCGCAATGTGCCGCCGCATCGGGTGCGCGCGCTGGCCACCAACACGGTGCGCCAGCTGCGTTCTCCCCAGTCGTTCCTGGTCCCGGCCGAAACTGCACTGGGACACGCCATCGAAGTGGTCAGCGGCCGCGAAGAAGCCCGCCTGATCTACCTGGGCGTGGCCCACGCGCAACCCCCCAAGCCCGGCCAGCGCCGGCTGGTGATCGACATCGGTGGCGGCTCCACTGAATTCATCATCGGCATGGGCATGCAGACCCTGGAGCGCGAAAGCCTGCAGGCCGGTTGCATCGCCAGCACCCGGCGCTTCTTCCCCGGCGGCAAGCTCAGCAAGAAGCGCTGGAAGGACGCGCTGGCCGAGATCGGCCGCGAGTTCCAGCCCTTCGCCAGCAAGTACCGCGCGCTGGGCTGGCAGGAGGCGCTGGGTTCTTCGGGCACGCACAAGGCGATCAGCGAGATCTGCGCGACGATGAAGCTGAGCAAGGGCGCGATCACCGCCGAGGCCCTGCCGCAACTGCGCGATGAGCTGCTGAAGGCCAAGAAGATCGACGACATCCAGTTGCCGGGCCTGTCCAGCGACCGCCGCCCGATCATCGCCGGCGGCATCCTGGTGCTGGAAGCGGCGTTCCAGGCACTTGGCCTGCAGAAGCTGCTGGTCAGCAAGGCCGCGATGCGCGAGGGCATCCTCTACGACATCGTCGGCCGTGCCGGCGAGAACGACCTGCGTGATGAATCGGTGGCCGCGCTCAGCCAGCGCTACGGTATCGATACGGTACAGGCCGACCGCGTGCAGGACACTGCTCTGTCACTGCTGGAGCAGGTGCAGGAACGCTGGAAGCTCGATGCCGATGATGCGCGCATGCTCGGCTGGGCCGCACGCCTGCACGAACTGGGCCTGATGATTGCCCACAGCGGCTACCACGTGCATGGCAGCTACGTGCTGGAGCACTCGGACATCGCCGGCTTCTCCCGCCAGGAACAGCAGATGCTGGCCGCGCTGGTGCGCAGCCATCGCCGCAGCGTGACCAAGACCGCCTTCGACGCCCTGCCCGAGCGACTGCTGCTGACCGCGCGCCGGTTGGCGGCCCTGCTGCGGCTGGCGGTGCTGCTCAACCGCGCGCATGAGGACGACCCGCTGCCGGCGCTGGAACTGACCGCCGACGACAACCGGCTGTCGCTGATCGTGCCGCAGGCGTTCATCGATGCCCGTCCGCTGCTGCGCGCCGACCTGATCGGCGAGACCGACGGGATCGCCGGGCTGGGCATCCAGTTCCGTCCGTTCGTAGCCTGAATACGCCGTCGCCTGTTGTCCACAGGACAGCAGGAGTGACGCACTTCGCACCCCCACTTTGCGCAGTCTGGCGGTTTTTTGTGCTGCTTCGCATCACGACGGCACCGTATCGCGTATCGCACCTCTCACGTAAGCGCCTGCTTTTGTTCACGTTTTGTGAAGGATGGGGGTGTCCCGTGACATAAATCGATACGAACTCTTTACAGAGCATTAACTAACGAGACTACTATCGGGTCACCGGCTCGGTCATCAACCCAGCTGGCTCCTTCGACGCCCACTTTGGCGTCTTGTGCACGACCTGAGAGAGAGAGCTCGCCATGACTTCACGCACCACCGCACTGGGGCAGGCCATCCGCTATGCCCTGGCTACCACCGCAACGTTGGCCGCCCTGCCCGCGTTTGCCCAGGACGGCAGCAACGCAACGCCCACCAACCTCGACCGCATCGAGATCACCGGCTCGCGCATCCGCCAGGTGGACGTGGAAACCGCCCAGCCGGTGTTCGCGATCAGCCGCAACGACATCGAAAAGCAGGGCTTCAGCTCGGTTGCCGACATCCTGCAGAACGTCACCGCGATGGGCAGCCCGACCATCAGCCGCGCCAATGCGCTGACCGCGGGTGAAAACGCGGGTGGCACCTACATCGACATGCGCAACCTGGGCACCCAGCGCACGCTGGTGCTGGTCAACGGCAAGCGCATGGGCATCAGCACGTCCGGCTACCAGGACATCTCCACGCTGCCGGTGTCCGCCGTGGAGCGCATCGAGGTGCTGAAGGACGGCGCCTCTGCGATCTATGGCTCCGACGCCATGGCCGGCGTGGTGAACATCATCACCCGCTCCAATGTCACCGGTGTGACCGCCAACGTCTATCACGGCCAGTACAGCCAGGGCGACGGCGCACGTGACCGCTTCGACGTGGTCGCCGGCTGGAGCAACGATCGCGTGTCGTTGACCTTGTCCGCCGAGCATGCCGAAGAGAAGGGCGTGTGGGCGCGCGATCGCGGCTTCAGCAAGTACGGCATGACCGATCGCCATCCGTACGACAGCAGCAACTGGACCACGATCAGCCAGTACGGCCAGTTCACCGGTCTGCGCGGCCCGGGCTGTACCGCCACTGCGGGCTGCGGCTATTCCCTCAACCGCGGCGCGGATCCCACCAACCCGGCCAATTACCACCTCACCGATAGCACGCCGTTCACCGGTGACGTGAGCAACGCCAACGACCAGATGCACGTGATGTATCCGGTCAAGCGCGACTCGGTCTATTTCGACGGCCGCTTCAAGATCACCGACAACGTCAACTTCCGCACCGAGCTGGGCTACAACCAGCGTGAGTCCACCCGCCAGATCGCGGGCTATCCGCTGCAGTCGAGCACCGCCGGTGTCGGCTCGATGTCGATCAACAGCTACTTCAATCCGTTCGGTCGCCAGCACGGGTATGCCACCCCGACCGCCGTGGCATGGAACCGCCGCACCTGGGAAGTGCCGCGCGTGACCACCAGCGAGCTGAAGACCTACCGCGCGGTGGCGTCGTTCGACGGTTCGTTCGAGATCGGCAGCCGCTACTTCGACTGGGAAGTGGGTTACCAGTACAACCGCAATGAACTGGAATCGGTGGCGACCGGCAACCTGCACAAGGGTCGCGTCGCCGGCGGCGTCGGCCCGTCGTTCTACAACGCCGCCACCGGCAAGGTGCAGTGCGGCACCGCCGCTGCACCGATCTCCTATGACGTGTGCAAGCCGTGGAACCCGCTGGTGCCGTACGGCACGACGGCTGCCGATGGCCTGTACGGCAACGAAGAACTGCAGGCGTGGCTGTTCCCGGAAGAGATCACCAAGGGCCGTACCACCTCCAAGAACTTCTTTGCCAACATCGCTGGCAGCATCGTGACCCTGCCGGCTGGCGACCTGGGCTTCGCGTTCGGCGTGGAAAGCCGCAAGGAAGAAGGCAAGTACACCCCGGATGCCCTGGCCCAGACGGGCGCGACCACCAACCTGGCCGCGGGCCCGACCGGCGGTGACTACACCGTCAACGAGGCCTACCTGGAAGTGAACGTTCCGGTGCTGGCCGACCTGCCGGGCGCGAAGGAACTGACCTTTAATGGCGCAACCCGCTTCTCGGACTACAACACCTTCGGCAACACGCTCAACAGCAAGTTCGGCTTCAAGTGGAAGCCGATCGACTCGCTGATGGTGCGTGGCACCTGGGCCGAGGGCTTCCGTGCACCGACCATCAGCGACCTGTTCGGTGGTGGTTCGGAGACCTTCGCGCAGTTCAGCGATCCGTGCGACACCCGCTTCGGTTCCTCGGCCTCCAGCGCGGAAGTCCGTGCACGTTGCGCACGCGACATCGCCAATGCGAATACCTTCCGCCAGCTGCGCCAGGGTGGCACCCCGGTGAACACGTCGACGGACGCGACCCCGGTGCCGTTCACCTCCGGGTCGAACCCGCTGCTGACGCCGGAAACCTCGACCAGCAAGACGCTGGGCCTGGTCTGGAGCCCGAGCTTCATCCAGGGCTTCAACGCCTCGCTGGACTGGTGGAAGATCCGCATCGACAACACGATCATCGCCGACACGCCGACCCAGATCCTGCAGGACTGCTACGAATCGGGTATCGACGCGCGCTGCTCGCGCTTCCAGCGTGACCCGGTGACCGGCATCGTGACCAACCTGAAGTTCGGCAACCGCAACGCGGGCTTCATGGAAACCGAAGGCTACGATCTGGACGTGAGCTACCGTCTGGACACCCGGTTCGGCAAGTTCAACGTGAACTCGGCCACCACCTACGTGTCCAGTGCGACCTACCGCACCTCCAACGACAGCTCGATCGTCCCGATCGTCACCAACGGCATCGGCAGCGCTTTCCGCGTCCGTTCCAACCTGGTGCTGGGCTACGAGCGGGGCAACTTCGGCGCGAGCTGGACCGCGCGTTACTATTCGGGCGTGAAGGAAACCTGCTCGAACATCGCGCTGTACCCGGACGAGTGCTCGGATCCGGGTGTGTACGCACCGTGGTACAAGGGCGCACGCAACTACAACGAGCGCGGCGCGGTCACCTTCCACGACGTGCAGGTGCGTTACTCGCTGCCGTGGGACGCCACCGTGTCGGTCGGTGCCAACAACGTGTTCGAGAAGACCGGCCCGATCATGTACAGCAAGCCGAACTCGGCCTTCTCGTACTACGGTGGTTACGATATCGGCCGCTTCATCTACATGAAGTACCAGCAGCGCTTCTGATCCATCGCGCTGTGACGGAAGCATGACGACCACGGCCCTTCGGGGCCGTGGTTTTTTATTGGCCGCCGCGCCCAGGCGCTGGCCGGCGCCACCGTCATCTGATGGTCGCAAAGCGGTCATGTCGGCTACATCGCCAGGCCCGAGCATGCCGGAAACCCGGAGGCCCGCCATGCGCTATGCCATCGTCACCGAGACCTATCCACCGGAAGTGAACGGCGTCGCCCTCACCGTGCAGGGGCTGGAACAAGGTCTGCGCGCAGCCGGGCACGAGATCGACCTGGTCCGCCCCCGCCAGTCCAGCGAAGCGCTGGATTCGGCACCCGGCACCTTGCTGGTTCCCGGCGCCGCCCTGCCCCGCTACCCCGGCCTGCGTTTCGGACTGCCGGCACCGATCCGGCTGGGCCGCCATTGGCAGAAACAACGCCCGGATGCGGTCTACATCGCCACCGAAGGTCCGCTCGGCTGGTCGGCACTGCGCACTGCGCGCCGCCTCGGCATTCCGGTCGCCAGCGGCTTCCACACCCGCTTCGACGAGTACCTGCCCGACTACGGCGTGGCGTGGCTGCAGGCCGCAGCCATGCGCTGGATGCGCCGTTTCCACAACCAGGCCGATGCCACCCTGGTGCCGACCCGCGAGCTGCAGCAGTTCCTCGGCGAACAGGGCTTCGAGCGCGTGCGCCTGCTGGCCCGCGCGGTGGACAGCCAGCAGTTCGATCCAGGCCGGCGCGATCCCGCGCTGCGCGAGGAATGGGGCGTGGATGGCAACGGCCTGGTGGCGATCTATGTCGGCCGCATCGCTGCTGAAAAGAACCTCGGCCTGGCAGTGAAGGCATTCCGCCGGTTGCAGCAGATCCGGCCCAAGGCACGCTTCGTGTGGGTCGGTGATGGCCCGGCCCGCGAGAAGCTGGCACATGAAAACCCCGACTTCATCTTCTGTGGCATCCAGCGCGGCGATGCGCTGGCCCGGCACTTCGCCAGCGGCGATCTGTTCCTGTTCCCCAGCCGCAGCGAGACGTTCGGCAACGTGACCCTGGAAAGCATGGCCAGCGGTGTGGCCACCGTGGCCTTCGACTACGGCGCCGCGCGCGAGTACCTGCGCAATGGCGAGAACGGCGCAGCCGTGGACAGCGACGATCAGTTCATCGATGCCGCCGTGCGACTGGCCGCCGATGACGCGCAGCGCCGCGAACTGGGCGGCAATGCCGCACGGGCGATGAAGCGCCTGCATCCACAACAGGTGGTGGCCGAGTTCGATGCGCTGCTGGCCGAACTGGCACAGTCGCGGAGGAACGGCCATGCGCACTACGCCGCTTGAGCTGCTGGCCGGGCGCGAAGCACGCTGGTGCCGGCGCGCAAACCACTACTGCCGGCGGCGCCGCGTGCGTCGCCTGTTCGCGGTCATCAGCCGGCTCGGCGATGGCGTGTTCTGGTACGTGCTGATGGCCGCGCTGGTGGTGCTGGACGGCTTCGACGGCCTGCGCGCCTCGGTGCACATGGCCGCCACGGGCCTGGCCGCGCTGCTGCTGTACAAGGTCCTCAAGCGCTGGACCCGGCGCCCGCGGCCCTACGCGGCCGACCTGCGCATCCGCGCCTGGGTGGCGCCGCTGGACGAGTTCAGTTTCCCCTCCGGACACACCCTGCATGCGGTGTCGTTCACCATCGTGGCACTGGCCTACTACCCGTGGCTGGCGCCGCTGCTGGTGCCGTTCACCTGTGGCGTTGCACTGTCGCGGGTGGTCCTGGGCCTGCACTATCCTTCCGATGTGCTGGCAGCCACCGCCATCGCCATCGTGCTGGCTTCGGCCAGCCTGACCTGGCTGCCGCTGCCGGTGTGACGACCGGAGCCAGGCAAGGCCCGGCGCCACCATCATCATTGATGGCCTAGAATGCGGGCATGACCACGCTGTTCATTTCCGACCTGCACCTGGACCCCAGCCGTCCGGAGATCACCGACCTGTTCCTGCGCTTCCTGCGCGAGCAGGCGCCCGGCGCCGATGCGCTGTACATCCTCGGCGACCTGTTCGAGGCCTGGATCGGCGACGACACGCCCTCGCCCGCCGCCGATGCGGTGGCCGATGCGTTGAAGGTGCTGTCCGACAGCGGCGTGCCGGTGTACTTCATCCGCGGCAACCGCGACTTCCTGCTCGGTGAGGACTACGCGCGCCGTGCCGGCCTGCGCATCCTGCCCGACCCGTGCATGATCGAACTGTACGGCCGCCCGGTGCTGCTGCAGCACGGCGACCTGCTGTGCACCGATGACATTCCCTACCAGCAGTTCCGTGCACAGACGCGCGACCCGGTATTCCAGGCGCAGTTCCTGTCGCAGCCGCTGGCCGCACGCATCGCGTTCGCGCAGAAGGCGCGCGAAGCCAGCCAGGCGCGCCAGTCCGAGATGAAGCAGGACGATCGTGCGCAGTTCGAGTCGGTGACCGACGTGGCCCCTGCCGAAGTCGATGCCACCTTCGTGCGCCATGGCGTGGACACCATGATCCATGGCCATACCCATCGGCCGGCGATCCACACGCTGCAGGCCGGTGGTCGCGAGCGCACCCGCATCGTGCTGGGTGACTGGTACGAACAGGGTTCGGTGCTGCGCGTGGATGCCAGCGGCTGGACGCTGGATACGCTCGCGCGCGAATAACGGATCGCAAGGTGCCAACCAAGGTTGGCATCTACCAGAGCAGGTGCATGCGCCCGGGTAGACGCCGGCCTTGGTCGGCGCCTGGACAGTGTCAGCGGAAGGCCGCGATGGTGGCCTTGGTGTTGACCAGCACGCGCTGGTTGTCGGCGGTGCTGGCGTTGCCCATCGGGATGCCGTTGTAGCTGATGTTGGGGTTGGACCAGTAGTTCAGGCGCGGGCAGCTGCGGGTGCAGTTGTAGGCCATGATCGTGCGCCAGCCGGTGCCGGTGGCCGGCTCGTAGCGGTAGCCGTGGCCATAGGCATAGGGCGAGGTGCTCGAGTCGGTGGCGATGTCATGCCGCGCACTCTGCAGATGGCCGATCTCGTGCGCGAACGAGTAATAGCCGGTCGCGCAATCCCAGTACACGGCCGCGAACGCGGTCGACGCCGTCGAGCCGATGCCCGAGGCCAGGCCGCAGTAGGCGGTGTTGTTGATCAGCAGCACGCCCACATCAGCCGTGTAGGTATTCCGGCTGGTGTGGATGCTGTCCATGTAGCCATCGCTGGTGCCACGGAAACGCGCCAGGTCGGTATCGAAGCTGCCCGATTCGGTATAACTGGTGGTTTCGTAGCGGGCCAGTTCCATGGTGATGCCGACGTTGCTGTTGACATAGCCCTGGTTCGATTCGGCCACGGCCAGCTGCACCAGTGACTGCATGTTGCCGCCATAGGCGGCGACGGCGGCATTGGTCGCCACCACCAGCACGCGGATGGTGGCCGGCGTGCCGGACGACGCCTGCGCGATGCCGAGGCGATCGTTGTTGCCCATCGGGATCTTCGGCAGCTGGTTGTAATCGGCCGGATGGTCGGCCGGCATCCGCGACTCGTCCACTTCCACAAGCACGTGGCGGTTGCCCAGCGGGCGCAGGCGGTACAGCTTTCCATCCTTGCGGATCGAGCCGGTGATGGTATCGCCCGAGCGCACCAGGATCAGCGAATTGCCGGGGTCGTCCTGGCCGTTGGAGGTGGCCGCGGTCAGCTTGTCCGAGGGCGAACGGAACTGGCCGTACCAGATGCTGCCGCCATCGGGCAGCGCTTCCACCTTGCTGCGCACGGCCTGCACGCGCTGGCCGAGCAGTTCGAATTCCAGCTGCGGCTGTGCAGTCGCGGCTGCATCAACGCGCACTTCCTGTACCGTCGCGGTGGACGGGGTGGCCAGCAGCTTGCCCAGCGCGGGCTCACTGTTTGCCGATGCGCGGCTGATGACCGTCACCGGCTCGAACAACGGTGCCGCATGCGCGGCCGCCGCCACCGACAAACCCAACACCAGGCCACCTGCCGCTTTGCCAATCGATCTGGACAACATTGCGTCGCTCCTTGAATGATGTGAACAGCGTTGATGCAGCACGACCCGGTGTGCCGGGTTTGGCCATATGGCCTGCGCGGCTCGTGTGAATTCAATAGGCGAGTGGAATGAAAGTCAGGATTTGTGATCGACCGCATCTGCGTTCAGTCAGGTCAAAAGCGTCACTACACTTCGCCAATACACCGCTTTCGCGCTACCGTGACGCAGCCACGACGGGGAATGCACATGGCACCATCGCAGGACACGGACGAAGATGTCGGCTCGCTGCGGATCGGCCTGTTCTTCGATGGCACCCGCAACAACGCGCACAACCTCGCGCGTGGTCGACCACAGCAGCCGCGACCGCGCCCGGCGCAGCTGCGTGCGGATGATGATTCGACCTACCAGAGCCGGCTGACCAGCAGCTACGACAACGGCCTGACCAACATCGCACGCCTGCAGCAGCTGTACCCGGACAGCCGCCGCGATGCGATGGCCACGCCTTCGCTGTCGATCTACGTGGAAGGTGTCGGTACCCGCGATGACGCCGACGACGACCTGATCGGACTGGCGTTCGGTATCGGCGCCAGCGGCGTCCGCGCAAAGGTGCAGCGCGCGCTGCAGGTGGTGCTGCCGGCTGCGCTTGCAGAACTGTCCACGCGTTGGCGGCAACCGCTGCGTCGCGTGCAGCTGGATCTGTTCGGGTTCTCTCGAGGCGCTGCCGCCGCACGTGATATCGCCAACCAGCTGCAGGGCTGGGATACCACGCGTTGGCGGCAACTGCTGCAGTCGTCCGGCCTGGTCTGTACGCCGGACTTCGCCCCTGCCCTTCCGGTGCTGCGATTCATGGGCCTGTTCGATACCGTGGCTGCGGTCAGTGGTGGCCGCGCCGACGAACAACCGCAGCTTGCCTTGTCCAGTGGCATCGCTGCACGCGTGGTGCAGTTGACCGCGCGCGACGAGCATCGCCAGCACTATCCGCTGACCACGGTGGCACCGCCGTTCACCGAGATCGCTTTGCCCGGCGTGCACGCCAACATCGGCGGAGGCTACAACCAGCTGGAGGAAGGCCCCAAGCTGCTCAGCCGCCCACGTCGCCAGCAGCTGCGCCGCCCCGCCGTTGCCGACTACCAGATTCCCCCGCTGGCGATGCTGCAGGCCACCACGGCTTACGCTGAAACGCAGGCCGATGCCGAACGCTGGCGGCAGCAGCTGGGCGTGGACGAAAAGGAAGTGTGGGTGGATGTCTGGCACCAGTGGCAGCAGCAGCGCCGCGCCGGCAGCCGCAGCGTGCTGCTGTCCCCGGTGCTGTACGTGACTGCCGCCGTGGTACTGCGGCGGCGCATCGACTGGCGCTACCAGTTGATCGCGCTGCAGGTGATGCAGCAGCATGCCATCGATGCCGGCGTGACCTGGCGCGCCAGCGCTGCCGAGGTTCCCGGCTGGGAACTGCCGTCGGCCCTGCAACCGATCGCACGGCGGCTGGTGGCAGGGCAGGCGTTGACCCAGACCCAGGAGGCGCTGCTGCGCCGACGCTACCTGATGCAGTCGGCGCACTGGAATTTCGACGCGCTGGGCGACACCGCCCTGACCTATGCCGCCGATGCCGGCGTCAGCGAACTGCCCTACCGGCCCGGTCCCGGCCTGTTCTACATCAACCGGCCCACCGTGGATGGCAAGCGCGTGGTGCTGCCCAACGCATGAAAAAGGGGACGGAGGGGATTAAGTCGTTTGTGGCACAAACGACTTAATCCCCTCCGTCCCCTTTTGTTCAACCGGCCTGTTCGACCAGGTTGGCGAGCTCGTCGGCGTCGAAGCCGGCCAGCAGGCGCGCTTCGATGTTGAACGGCCCGTGCAGGTAGCCGCCGGCGTATTCCACCAGCAGCGCCTTGAAGCGCGCACGCGGCTCGACGCCGGCGCGATCGCAGTACCAGCGGTACCAGCGCGAACCGGCGGCAACGTGCGCCACTTCCTCGCGCAGGATCACTTTCAGTACGTCGGCGGTTTCACCATCACCGACATTGCGCAGCTTCTCGATCATGCCCGGTGTCACGTCCAGGCCGCGCGCTTCCAGCACGCGCGGTACCAGGGCCATGCGCGCCAGGCCGTCATGCGCGGTCTTTTCGCACATTTCCCACAGGCCGTTGTGCGCGGGGAAATCGGCGTAGTCGTGGCCATGCGCCTGCAGGCGCTCGCGCAGCAGCATGAAGTGCCGCGATTCGTCGTCGGCACAGCTGACCCAGTCGGCATGGAACGCTGGCGGCAGGCCGCGGAAGCGGTACACCGCATCCCAGGCCAGGTCGATCGCGTTGAGTTCGATGTGGGCGATGGCGTGGATGAAGGCGGCGCGTCCTTCCACGCCGCCCAGCCCGCGCCGGGGCACTTCGCGCGGATGCACCAGCACCAGCCGTGCCGGCCGGCCAGGCATGCGGATCGGTTCCGGCGGCGGCGCATCGGCAGCCACCTTCAGGCGACCGGCACGGAACGCGGCGGCATACGCCTGGGTCAACGCGACCTTGCGCAGCGGGTCGGCTTCGGCCAGGCACTGCTGCGCCGCGCGCAGCAGGTCGCCACCAACGTCGGGTACATCGACCACGCCTGGACCTCAGGCGCGGCGCTTGTGCTTGGCGTCGTCCGAACGCAGCTGCTGGATGCGCTCGAAGTAGCCCGGCTCGATACCCGTCGGGTAGTGGCCGTTGAAGCAGGACGAATCGAAGTTGCGCAGCGCCGGGTTGCCCTCGCTCACCGCCGCTTCCATGTCCTCCAGATCCTGGTAGATCAGCCAGTCGCAGCCCAGGTGGGCCTCGATCTCTTCCACGGTGCGGTTGTGCGCGACCAGCTCTTCGGCCGCCGGCATGTCGATGCCGTAGATGTTCGGGTAGCGCACCGGCGGTGCCGCGCTGGCCAGGTAGACCTTGCGCGCGCCCGCATCACGGGCCATCTGCACGATCTGCTGGCTGGTGGTGCCACGCACGATCGAGTCGTCCACCAGCAGCACCACGCGGTTGCGGAACTCCAGGTGGATCGGGTTGAGCTTGCGGCGCACCGACTTCACGCGTTCGCCCTGGCCCGGCATGATGAAGGTGCGGCCGATGTAGCGGTTCTTGATGAAGCCTTCGCGGTACTTCACCCCGAGCACGTTGGAGATCTCCAGCGCGGCATCACGCGAGGTATCCGGGATCGGGATGATGGTGTCGATATCGTGGTCCGGGCGCAGGCGCAGGATCTTCTCGCCCAGCTTGATGCCCATGCGCATGCGCGCCTTGTGCACCGAGACGTTGTCGATCATCGAATCCGGACGCGCGAAGTACACGTACTCGAAGATGCACGGGGTGTGCTCGGCCGGCTCGGCGCAGATTTCCGAGAACAGCTCGCCGCGGGCGGTGATCACCAGGGCTTCGCCCGGCTGCACATCGCGCACCCGCTGGAAGCCCAGCACGTCCAGCGCGGCCGACTCGGAGGCCACGATGTACTCGTCGCCCTCGGCATGGCTGCGCTTGCCCAGCACCAACGGACGGATGCCGTACGGGTCGCGGAAGGCCACCAGGCCCAGGCCCAGCACCACGCTGACCACCGCATAGCCGCCCTTGCAGCGGCGGTGCACGCCAGCCACCGCGCGGATCGCGGCTTCCGGGCTCAGCTGGCGCTGCTGTTCCAGCTCATAGGCGAACACGTTCAACAGCACTTCGCTGTCCGAATCGGTGTTGACGTTGCGGCGGTCCTGCTCGAACACCTGCTGGCGCAGCGCCTCGGTGTTGATCAGGTTGCCGTTGTGGGCCAGCGCGATGCCGTACGGCGAGTTGACGTAGAACGGCTGCGCCTCGTCCATGCCTTCCGAGCCGGCCGTCGGGTAGCGCACATGGGCGATGCCGACGCTGCCTTCCAGGGTGGACATGGTACGTGCATCGAACACATCGCGGACCAGGCCGGTGGCCTTCTGCACCCGCAGGCGGCTGCCACTGGCCGTGGCGATGCCCGCGGCATCCTGGCCGCGATGCTGGAGAACGGTCAAGCCGTCATACAACTGCCCGGCGACGTTCTGGTTGCCGACGATTCCGACGATGCCACACATGGTGCGAAGTCTCCGCTGGGCTGTGCCCAGTTACAAGGAAGGTGGCCGTACCTGGCCGCGGTGGTCGCCGCGCCTGCGGTCGACATTGGCCGGATCGCCCGGCTCGATACTGTCTGGCAGTGCTGGGGCGTCCGGGCGCACTTCGGCCGGATCGTATGCGTCGCCCTGTTCCGCTTTCGCGGGCCGCAGCCATCCGCTGCCCGCCACTACCTGGTTGAGGATGCCATTATCGCCTGCCGCGCCCGGCTTTCCCAGATCGGCGCCTGCGCTCTTCCCCAGCTCCATCAATGCAGATGGGGACAGCATGTCGGTCGGCAAGGTCTTGGGCAGCAGGTCGGCGCCGGGCACCTGCCAGTGCGGCAGCTTCCCGTTCATCCAGGCCACGGCCGGGTTCAGCACCGGGCGGACCGCCGAGCGCTTCCAGGAGGGTTCGGCGGTCAGCGGGGTGAAGCCGGCCAGCAGCACCAGGATCGCCGCGATCAGGCCGCCACGCACGGCGCCCAGCACGCCGCCCAGCAACCGGTCCAGGCTGGTCAGCATGCTGCGATGGATCATCGCCTTGATGACCATGCCGATCACCGCGACCACGATCATCACGCCAATGCCCACGCCCAGGTAGCCGCCAACGAAATGCTCGCCGCCGGGTGCGGCCGGGGCCGCCCACCAGCGTGCCGCATCGTTGCCGAAGGCGAAGGCCGCCCACGCGGCCAGCAGCCACGACAGCGTGCCGATGACGATTCCAACAAAGCCACGCAGCATCCCGAGCAGGGTCGAGGCGGCGATCACGATCAGCAGCACCACGTCGATCATGGCGCCCCGCTCCTTCGGCGGCGCTGGCAACGGGCCTGCGCGTGGATCATGGGTGCGGTCGGACCATGCCGGCCACGCCGACCTTGGCGGCGACCTGCGCCTTCAGCTGCTCGGCGTCAGCGCGGTTGGCCACCGGTCCGACGCGGACGCGATGCAGCGTGCCCTTTTCAGTGCGTACCTGCTCGACGAAAGCACTGAAGCCGGCGGCGCGGACCTTGTCGCGCAGCGCGTTGGCATCGTTGGCCTGGCCGAACGCGCCCAACTGCACGGCGAAGCCGACGCCACTGGCCGCCGGTGCTGTCGGCGTGGCAGGCGCCGGCTTGCTGGCGGCGGCCTCCGGCTTCGGCTCGGGCTTGGCGTCCGGCTTCGGAGCCTCGGGCTTCGGTGCCGGCTTGGGCGGCTCTGGTTTGGTGGTCGCCGTCGGCGTGCTTGGCGGCAGGCTTTCGCTGCGCACCGGGTTGCTGGTGGCCGACGGCGTGGTGGCCGCGGCCGGGGTACTGGTGGTCGGCGCCGGCGTGGCGGCAACCGCCGCACTGCTGCCTGCCACCGCATCCAGGGTGATGACTTCTGCCTTCACATCGGCGCGGATCTTGACCGCCTGCAGGCGCGCGGCTTCGGCCTGGGCACGGTCGGCATACGGCCCGACACGCACACGCCACGCCTGGCGCCCGCTGATGGTGGTGGTTTCGGCGAAGCCTGGCAGCTGCGAGCGCTGCAGGTAGGCGATCACCGCATCGGCGTCGGCCTTGCTGCCGTAGGCGCCAAACGTGACGGCGAAGTTGCCGGCGGCAACCGCCGGAGACGTGTCCACGGTCGGCGGCGTAGCCGGCGCGGCCGTCTCCTGCAGCGGCTTGGCCTGCCCGGTCTGCAGGCCGGTGGCTCCACCGGCCGGAGCAACCAGCGGCAGCTCACGGGTTTCGAACTGGCCATCGGCCGGTGCGTCCGGCGCGGCGATCGGCACCGAGGCCACACCGCTGTCCGGCGCCGGTCCCTTGACCAGCATCGGCAGGAAAATCACGGCCAGCGCCACCAGCACGATGGCACCAATCAGACGCTGTTTCAGAGGCGTATCCACGTGAGGCGGCAACTGTCCGGAGGTTGCGGTCGATTATACGGGTGCCGGACCGGACGGCGTCGGCATTGGCTGAACGCGGATCAGGCGGCGCCCTGCAACCATTGCAGCGCGGCAGCGGCGGTATGGAAGGAGCCGAACACCAGTACGCGGTCACCGCGCCCGGCCTGGGCCAGTACCTGTGCCAGCGCCTGCTCGACAGTATCAGCGCGCTGGGCCTTGGCCGCCGCCGTACCGGCCAGGCGGGCCTGCAACTGGGCAGCACTCTGCCCGCGCGGGCCGTCCAGTCCGGCCAGGGTCCACTCGCCGACCACGTCCTGCAGCGCCTGCACAACGCCCACCGCGTCCTTGTCCTGCAGCGCGGCGTACACCGCCAGGGTGCGCCCGGCCGACGCTTCGGCCTTCAGCGCGCGCGCCAGCTGGCCCGCCGCCTGCGGGTTGTGCCCGACATCGACACGGACCTGCACGCCGTCACGCTCGAACGCCTGCAGGCGGCCAGAGATGCGCGCCGCCGCGACACCAGCAGCCCACGCCGCACGCGGCACCGGCTTGTCCAGCGCGCGCAGCGCAGCGATGGCGGCACCCGCGTTGGCCAGCTGGATCGGGCCGGCCAGCGCCGGGGTCGGCAGTTCCATGCGCAGGCCGACATCGCGCCAGCGCCAGCGCTGGGCATCGATTGGTTCGTAGAAATAATCGCTGCCGCCGCGGATCGCGTTGGCGCCGACCAGGTAGGCACGTGCGAGCACGCTCGACGGCGGGTCGGTCTCGCCCAGGATCACCGGCTTCCAGCCACGGATGATGCCGGCCTTCTCGGTGCCGATCGCTTCGCGGTCCCCGCCCAGCCATTCGGCATGGTCGATGTCCACGGTGGTGATCACCGCCACGTCAGCGTCGACGATGTTGACCGCATCCAGGCGACCGCCCAGGCCCACTTCCAGCACCGCCAGGTCCAGCCCGGCGTCGGCGAACAGCTGCAGCGCGGCCAGCGTGCCGTACTCGAAATAGGTCAGCGTGATATCGCCACGCGCGGCCTCGATGGTGTTGAAGGCGGCGACCAGCGCCGCATCCTCCACATCGTGGCCGTCGATGCGCACGCGCTCGTTGTAGCGCAGCAGGTGCGGCGAGGTGTACGCGCCGACCTTCCAGCCGGCAGCACGCGCGATGGCTTCGATGAAGGCCACGGTGGAGCCCTTGCCGTTGGTGCCACCGACCACGATGGTGCGCTGGGCCGGCGCCCCCAGGCCCATCGCCGTAGCCACGGAGCGCACGCGCTCCAGGCCCATGTCGATGGTCGCCGGGTGCTGGCGTTCAATGTAGTCCAGCCAGTCGGCCAGGGTGGTCGGGGTGTTGGTCACGGCAGCGGTTCCAGCAGAAGCAGTTGATGCGAGGGGATGGATCAGAGTGCGCGGTGCTTGGCTTCGCCGAAGAACGGCGTGTGGTGGGCACAGTCGTTCAGGCGCACCACTTCCAGGCTGTCCAGGTCGGCGCCTTCGAGCAGGTTGAGCGTGGTCGGCGCCTGGCGGAAGGTCCACAGGCGGGAGATCGGCAGGCCCAGCACCTTGCACAGGATCACGCGGTTGACCGCGTCATGGGCGACCACCAGCAGGGTGTCGTGCTCGCCGAGGCCTTCGGTGGCGCGGGCCAGGCCGCGCCAACTGCGCTCCAGCACCAGGCGCAGCGATTCACCGCCGGGCATCAGCACGGTGTCCGGCTCCTCGCGCCACGCCTTCAGGCGCGACGGGTCCTTTTCGTTGATTTCGCTGGCCAGCAGGCCTTCCCACTCGCCGTGGGCGATTTCCTGCAGCTCCGGCTCGGTCAGCAACATGTCGGCACGGGCGGCACCGAGTGCCAGCTGCGCGGTGCGCTGCGCGCGTGACAGCGGCGAGGCGACGGCACGGGTGATGTCCACCGAGGCCAAGCGGGCGCCCAGGGCCTGGGCCTGGGCTTCACCGATCGGCGAAAGCGGGATGTCGATCTGGCCCTGGTAGCGGCCTTCGGCGTTCCACGGCGTTTCGCCGTGGCGGGCAAGCAGGATGCGCATGCGTGCAAGGGGTCCTGGGGGGAGGAGGTTCCGCGTTTCGTTCACATCCTGTGAAGTGCGCGGAACAGGGATGATACCCGTTCGGCGCACCGGGCCGTGCCGGGCATGAAAAAACCCCGCGACGTGGATCGCGGGGTTTTGGAAACTCCGGCTATCTGGTCGGGGTTGCCGGCCAGCGGCCGGCACTACCGCAACGGGTTTATTTCGCCAGGTTCAGTTCCTTCAGCAGCGCCGGCGCCGGCGCCACTTCCTGCATGATCCACTGCATGTAGCGGCTGTCGACCGCGATCATGCGGGTCATCACCGGGTCGAACACCCAGTTGGAGCTGACCGATTCCCAGTTGCCGTCGAAGGCCAGGCCGACCAGCTTGCCGTTGGCGTCCAGCACCGGTGAACCCGAGTTGCCACCGGTGATGTCCAGGTTGGACAGGAAGTTCACCGGGACCGAGCCCACGCGCTTGTCTTCCAGGCCGCCGTAGCGCTTGGCCTTGACCGCGTCGAGCAGGGCCTTGGGCGCATCGAACGGATCGACGCCGGTGTCCTTGGCGACGATGCCCTCCAGCGTGGTGAACGGGGTGTAGGCCACGCCGTCCCTGGGCTCATAGCCCATCACGTTGCCGAAAGTGATGCGCAGCGACAGGTTGGCATCCGGGTACACGAACTCGCCCTGGCTCTTCTTGTAGTCAGCCAGTGCCTGCAGGTACAGCGGACGTGCGGTCAGCGACTCGCCTTCGCGGATCTTCTTCTGCTCTTCCTGCTTCAGCAGCGACGGCATGATCGCCACCGCGTACTGGATGGCCGGATCGGTGCTGGCTTCGAACGCGGCGCGGTCGGCCTTGAACCACTTCAGGCGTGCATCCAGGCTGCCCAGCTCAGTGCCCGACAGCTTGCTCACCAGTGCCTTGACCGCGCTGGCATCGCTGCCGCCCAGCCAGGTGTTCAGCACGTCGTTGTTGCGCTGCGCGGCCGGCAGGGCGACGTACTGGTCCAGCCAGTAGGTCTGCAGCTGCTGGTCCATCTTCGCCACATAGCGGCGATCCATCTGCTTCAGGCCGCCTTCCAGGGTCGGCAGGTCGCGCTGCTGGTAGCCGACCTCGCGCTCGGCGTCCGGCTTGGTGCGCTCGATCGACAGGCGGTACAGGCCGATGGCGGCGTTGACCGCCGAGGTGTTGTTGAACTGGCCGACGAACAGATCGCGCTCGCGGGTCGCCTTGCTGGTATCCAGGTGCTTGACCAGCTGCGCGTGCGCTGCCAAGGCCGGCTTGCCGGCGGCGCCCTGCTTCTTCAGCCAGGCCAGCACGGCGGCTTCTTCAGCCTGCTTCTGGCCAGCAGCGTCGATGCGCTTGAAGCCTTCCAGCTGGCCGGCGTAGTTCTTGGCCACGTTGTTCATGCTGGCCGCGGTGGCGGCGTACTTCACCTTGACGTCGGCGTCGGCCTTGCCCGCCTCATCGATCATCTTCAACACTGCGTTGTAGTGCCTGGCGATGGTCGGGTAGGTCCAGCTGGCGGTTTCGTTGAACTCACCGGCCAGCGCGTAGCGGTTGGTGCGGCCCGGATAGCCTGCCACCATCACGAAGTCACCGGCGCCCAGCGGCTGGTCGGTGAACTTCAGGAAGTGCTTGGGCTGGTACGGCACGTTGTCGGCCGAGAATGCGGCCGGCTTGCCGTCCTTGCCGACGTAGGCGCGGTAGAACGAGAAGTCGCCGGTGTGGCGCGGCCACATCCAGTTGTCGACGTCGCCGCCGTACTTGCCGACGCTGCCCGGGGGCGCGTAGACCAGGCGCACGTCCTTGATTTCCATGTTGCGGAACAGTCGGTAGGTGTTGCCGCCGGAGAAGGTGTACAGGCGGCAGCGGAAGCCGTCCTCGGCTTCACACGCGGCGACCTGGGCCTTGTCGAAGGCGTCCAGCGCACGGCTGCGGGCCAGCGGGTCGTTGCCGGCGGCGGCAATGGCGGCCTTGGCCTGGGCGGTGACGTCGGTGATCTGGTCGAGCACGTAGACGCGGGCGTTCGGGCCGGCGCTCAGTTCATCGCTGTGCTTCGGCGCGTTGAAGCCGTCCTTGATCAGGTTCTTCTCGGCGGTCGAATTCAGCTGGATCGCACCGTAGGCGCAGTGGTGGTTGGTAACCACCAGGCCCTGCGGCGACACGAAGCTGGCGGTGCAGCCGCCGAGGGCGACGACCGCGCCCATCGGGTCGCCGGTGAGGTTGGACAGCTGCTCCGGGGACAGCTTCAGGCCGGCCTTCTGCAACGGACCGGCGATTTCCGGCAGCTGCTGCGGCACCCACATGCCTTCAGCGGCATGGGCGACCTGGGCCAGCCCGAGGCTGGCGACGATGGAGAATGCAAGCAGGTTCGAGCGCATGGAGCAGCCCCTGGTAGTGGAACCCTCGATTGTAGCCCGCCGCCCTGCCCCGGCCCGAACCCCGGAAGTCATGGGCCTACTTCTTGCTCTGCCATGCGCACATCGGCCGCGCACATGGAATCGTCCAGAGGAGGCGTGGTCACCCTGGCCGGGACCGTTGGCGCCATGGGCCGGGCGCATGCGACTGGCGGGTTGGGCAGGACGCCCAACCCCGGTCTTGCCGTGTGCGCAGGATAGCGCGCACGAGCAAGGCGCCATCGAGCACCATGGATGGGCTTTTGCGTGTCCCGGCCAGGGTGACCACGCCCCCTCCCCAGGAATCAAGGAGGCGCTGCTGTTTGCAGCACGTTCGAAACGCCCGTCGGCGCACGCCTTTCGTTCCGCCATTGCACCCGCAGCGCAACATGGGAAATCCGCGCGGCACCCTATAATCCGCGCTTTCCCCCTGATGAGTTCCACCCCGATGGCGCAGCAAACGATGAAGGCCCTGGTCAAGCGCGAAGCGGCCAAGGGCATCTGGCTGGAAGAAGTTCCGGTGCCGACCCCAGGCCCGAACGAGGTCCTGATCAAGCTGGAAAAGACCGCGATCTGCGGCACCGACCTGCACATCTACCTGTGGGACGAGTGGAGCCAGCGCACCATCAAGCCGGGCCTGACCATCGGCCATGAGTTCGTCGGCCGCATTGCCGCGCTCGGTTCGGCGGTGACCGGCTATGAGATCGGCCAGCGCGTCTCGGCCGAAGGTCACATCGTCTGCGGCCATTGCCGCAACTGCCGTGGCGGCCGCCCGCACCTGTGCCCGAACACCGTCGGCATCGGCGTCAACGTCAACGGCGCCTTCGCCGAATACATGGTGATGCCGGCCAGCAACCTGTGGCCGATTCCGGACCAGATCCCGTCGGAACTGGCCGCGTTCTTCGACCCGTACGGCAACGCCGCACACTGCGCGCTGGAATTCGACGTGATCGGCGAAGACGTGCTGATCACCGGCGCCGGTCCGATCGGCATCATCGCCGCCGGCATCTGCAAGCACATCGGTGCGCGCAACGTGGTGGTGACCGACGTCAACGACTTCCGCCTGAAGCTGGCCGCCGACATGGGCGCCACCCGCGTGGTCAACGTCGCCAACCAGTCGCTGAAGGACGTGATGAAGGAGCTGCACATGGAGGGCTTCGACGTGGGCCTGGAAATGAGCGGCAACCCGCGCGCGTTCAACGACATGCTCGACTGCATGTACCACGGCGGCAAGATCGCCATGCTCGGCATCATGCCCAAGGGCGCCGGCTGCGACTGGGACAAGATCATCTTCAAGGGCCTGACCGTGCAGGGCATCTACGGCCGCAAGATGTACGAGACCTGGTACAAGATGACCCAGCTGGTGCTGTCCGGCTTCCCGCTCGGCAAGGTGATGACCCACCAGCTGCCGATCGACGAGTTCCAGAAGGGCTTCGACCTGATGGAAGAAGGCAAGGCCGGCAAGGTCGTGCTCAGCTGGAACTGACCCGAAGGGTCAATTCCCCCGCATGTTTCCTTGTCCCCGCGCCTTTGGCGCGCCCCCTTGAACAACAAGGGGGCTCTTCCCCAGATGGGATCAAGAACACCGCGGAACTGAAAAAGGCGCCCGATGGGCGCCTTTTTCGCAATGCGTGCCAGGCAAGCTTGGCACCTACCGTAACGCCTGCGGCGTTACTTGCCCACGGCCACGGTCAGCAGCACCCGGCTGTGGGCCAGCTTGCCCGAGTTCTCGCGTCCATTGCCGTCGGTGCCGTAGTAGCCCAGGCCGACGTTGAACAGGCCGAACTGGCGGCTGACGCCGACGTTCCAGTCGGTATAGTCCTTGGCGATGCCGTCCTCGAAGGTGCTGCGACCGACGTTGGCATTCAGCGTGAAGTCCTTCGGCAGGCCCCAGCTGCCGCCCAAGCCGTAGTACCAGCCATCGGTGCCGCTGTTCCACTGGTCGTTGGTGTAGGCCACGGTCAGCTTGTAGGTGTCGTCAAGCGTGGTGGTGGTCACCAGCTCGTTGTAGTTCTGGTGGCTGGCACCGAGGTAGGTGTAGCGGTTCAGCAGCACGTCGAAGTTGACGCGCGAAGTGACGTCCACGCCGTAGCCGATCTGGTAGTCGATCTCGGTGTTCGGATCGCCCGGACCGAAGTCCACGCCCGAACCCCAGACACCGGCATACAGGCCCACCGGCGAGGTGTAGGTGAAGCCCGCCTGCAGGGTCGGCTTCTCGTCGGTCTGCGACACGCCACGGAACAGGTAGTCGGAAACGGCGGTGACATTCCAGCTGTACGGCGATTCGTTCTCCTGCGCGCTGGCGGCGAACGGGGCGGCCAGGGTCAGGGCAGCGGCAATGGCGAGGCAGGCACGGGCGTGCTTCATGAGCGTCTCCGGTGGGGGCGGTGGCGTGGCGTGGAAGGCGGGAGCGGCCGGAGCGCGACAGCTCCGGTTCACGAATTCTTAACCACTTTGCTATTGCGATGCAACATGCACTGCCCATGGCGATGCCCCATCCAGCCCGGTTGATGACCGGCGATGCCCGGTAGAATCAGCGGTTTCCCCGTTCAGAGCCGTGCCCACGCCATGACCGACGTCTCCTCCGCCCTGACCCGCCACTACGCCGAGGAACTGGACGCCATCCGCGCCCAGGGCCTGTTCAAGTCCGAGCGGATCATCACCAGCCCGCAATCGGCCGAGATCACCCTCGACGACGGCCGCAAGGTGCTGAACTTCTGTGCCAACAACTACCTGGGCCTGGCCGACCATCCGGACCTGATCCAGGCCGCCAAGGACGCACTGGATACCCACGGCTTCGGCATGGCCTCGGTGCGCTTCATCTGCGGCACCCAGGACCTGCACAAGCAGCTGGAGAAGCAGATCGCCGATTTCTTCGGCAAGCAGGACACCATCCTGTACGCGGCCTGCTTCGATGCCAACGGTGGCCTGTTCGAGCCGCTGCTCGGCGAGAACGACGCGATCATTTCCGACGCGCTGAACCATGCTTCGATCATCGACGGCGTGCGCCTGTGCAAGGCCAAGCGCTTCCGCTACGCCAACTGCGACATGGCCGATCTGGAAGCGCAGCTGCAGGCCGCCGATGCCGCAGGCTGCAAGACCAAGCTGATCACCACCGATGGCGTATTCTCGATGGACGGCTTCATCGCGCCGCTGGACGAGATCACCGCGCTGGCGAAGAAGTACAACGCGCTGGTACACATCGACGAATGCCACGCCACCGGCTTCCTTGGCGCTACCGGCCGTGGTTCGGCCGAGGTCAAGGGCGTGCTGGAGAAGATCGACATCATCACCGGCACTCTGGGCAAGGCCATGGGCGGCGCGCTGGGCGGCTTCACCTGCGCCAGCGCCGAGGTGATCGAACTGCTGCGCCAGCGCTCGCGCCCGTACCTGTTCTCCAACTCGCTGCCGCCGCATGTGGTGGCCGCCGGCATCAAGGCGTTCGAAATGCTGGCTGCCGCTGACGACCTTCGCAGCACGCTGGCCGAGAACACCGCCTACTTCCGCGAGAAGATGACCGCCGCCGGTTTCGACGTGAAGCCGGGCGTGCATCCGATCAGCCCGGTAATGCTGTATGACGCACCGTTGGCGCAGAAATTCGCCGAGCGCCTGCTGGAAGAAGGCATCTACGCGATCGGCTTCTTCTTCCCGGTGGTGCCCAAGGGCCAGGCCCGCATCCGGACCCAGATCAGCGCCGCGCACAGCCGCGAGCACCTGGATCGCGCGATCGATGCGTTCACCCGCATTGGTGTCGAACTGGGCGTGGTCAAGGGCTGATCATGCCGGGGTCGGATCCCTTTCCTGCGGAAAAGGCCCTGACCCCGCTGGTCAAAGCGTGCCGACCAAGGTCGGCACCTACCGGGCTGGATGGCTGCCGACCACGGTCGGCACCCGCCGTGGCCTGAGGGCGTGCCGGCCAGGGTCGGCACCGCCAGGCGTCACTTCTTTTTCTTCTTGCCCTTCGGCTCTTCCTTGCTGGCCACCACTACCGGCTTGGCGGCGGCGTCCTGGCCGTTGCCCTTGGCAACGCGGATGCCGTTGGCCTTCATCCAGGCATCGAACTCATCGGCGGTCATCTTCTTGTCGCCGTTGCTCATCAGGAAGCGGTAACTGCCGCGACCATCCAGCTCCGGGGTCTTCACTTCCACCACCGGGGTCTCGGCAGGCGTTTCCGCCTTGGCCACCTTCTTGTGGCCGCCACAGGCGGCCAGCAGCACCATCGGCAGCAGCAGGCCTGCGCAGCGCAGGGTTTGGTTGAGGGTCGGGTGGTACATGGACAGGCTCCGTTCGGGAAATTCAGCAACCAGGCGCCCCCTACGCCTGGAACGGTGGCCGGCGACTGCCGGCCGCGGGCGATGATCAGCCCGGTGCAGCGGCCCCCAGCCGCTGCTGGTCGCTGACCTCCAGCACCCGCCATTGCCCCTTGCCGAGATCGCCGAGCAGCAGCCCACCGATCGCGACCCGGACCAGGCGCAGCACCTGCAGGTCGAAGGCCGCCAACAGGCGGCGGATATGGCGGTTGCGTCCCTCGTCGAGGACCACCTCCAGCCATGCGGTCTTGTCGCCACTGCGCAGTACGCGCACGGCCTGGGCGACGAGGAACTCGCCCTCGTCCTCGACACCGGCGCGCAGCGCGGCCAGGGTGTCCTCATCGGGAAGACGATCCACCTGCACGTGATAGGTCTTCTGTGGGCCGGTCTCCGGATCGGTCAGGCGCGCCGCCCACTGCGGATCGTTGCTGAACAACAACAGCCCTTCGCTGGCCTTGTCCAGGCGCCCGACCGGCGCGATCCACGGCAGGCCGGCACCATCGAAGCAGCGATACACCGTGTCGCGACCACGCTCGTCCTGCGCCGTGGTCACCACGCCGCGCGGCTTGTTGAGCACCAGGTACAGCCGCTGCGGCGCATCCATCGGCCGGCCATCGACTTCGATCGGCGGGTGCGGACTGGCAATCGGGAACTCGGGATCACGGATGATGCGGCCGGACACGCGCACGCGGCCATCGGAAATCCATCGCGCGGCCTCGCTGCGTGAGCACACGCCGGCCTTGGACAGCACGCGCGCCAGGCCATGGCGCACGCCATTGGAGACATCCGGAACCGCACGCCCACGCGATGCGTGGGAGCGGGCAGCGGGGGCAGCAGGTGGGCGGCGCGTGCGCAAGCCTCTGCTCCCCGCCGCGCTTACTTCTTGTCGACCGGCTTGGTCTCAGCCGGTGCTTCGGCCGCAGCCGGAGTGGCGGCCGGAGCCGGACGCGCCTTGACCACACGCACGCCACGCGCCTTCATCCAGGCGTCGAACTCTTCGGCGGTCATGCGCTTGCCGTTCTGGCTCATGTCGAAGCGCCAGGGCGTGTTGTCGAATTCGGTCTGCGGCTTGTAGGCCGCCGGATCGTTCGGCTTCACCGCCGGTGCGCTCGGAATGGCCTTGGCGATGTTCTGGCACCCATCGATGCGCAGGCGCTGCAGCACCTGGTCCAGCGACTGCGACGGATCGTAGTTGCTGCTCAGCACGCCGGCCGGCATGCCCAGCTGGTTGCCACGGATGTAGAGCTCGTCGGCCACCGGCGCGATGGTCGTGGCCGGCAACGGCAGCGGCGAGGCGCTGGTGTTGACCGAGCAATCGACCGCAGCGTGGGCGGCGGGAACCAGGGCCAGCGCCAGGAAGGCGGCCGATGCAGAGCGCAGCATGAAGGGCATCCAGGAAAGGAAGTGACGCGGCGAGTTTAGCAATGCCGCGACAGCTTTCAAGCGCCACTTTCAATGAATACGGCAACTCATTGGTTTTATGGGCAAAATCCCGACGAACGGTTACTCCCGCGCCTGAAACGCCGGGTTCCGGACCGCAGAAACAACAAGACCCGGCCGAAGCCGGGTCCTGCTGTGTCCTACTGGCAGAGCGTCAGAACTTAGTTCTGGACGTTCAGCTCGGTACGACGGTTCTTGGCGCGACCTTCCGGGTTGTCCGAACCATCCGGGTTGGTGTTCGGAGCAATCGGACGGCTCTCGCCGTAGCCGATCGGGCCGACCAGGCGACCGGCGTCGACGCCGTTCTTGGTCAGGTAGTTGTACACGGCGGTGGCGCGACGCTCCGACAGCTTCTGGTTGTAAGCGTTGGTACCCTTCGAGTCGGTGTGACCGGCAACTTCAACGCGCAGATCCGGGTAACGCTTCAGGATCTCGGTGGCTTCGCTCAGGATCGCCACGGCGTCCGGACGCAGGTTCGACTTGTCGAAGTCGAAGTTGACGCCCTTCAGATCGATGGAGACCGGAACCGGGCAACCGTCCGGACCGATGGTCTGACCCGGCTGCGAGTTCGGGCACTTGTCGTCGCAGTTGTTGACGCCGTCACCGTCGTCATCCAGGTCGGCGCAGCTCGGGGCAACCGGAGCCGGAGCCGGAGCAGCCGCGACCGGAGCCGGGCCCAGCGGGATCACGACGCCGACCGAAGCCAGCACGTCGCCGAACCAGCTCTCGTCCTTGGCGGCGATGCTCTGGTCGTCGAAGTCAGCGCGGTAGGCCACTTCGGCGCGGACAGCAACACGCTTCTCGAAGGTGGTCTGCAGGCCGACGCCCAGCTTGGCGGCAACGTTGCCGTCCTTACGCTGGCGCGGACCGTTGTTGTCGATTGCAGCGTACTCTTCTTCCGACTTCTGGTAGCCCAGGCCACCGACGATGTACGGGTTCCAGCCGCGGCCTTCCTTGATGAAGTGGCGACGCAGGTCCAGCGAGACGCCGTACTGCGACCAGTTCAGGTCCTGGTTGCTGTCGAAGTTCGGGTTCTGGTAGTTCAGTTCACCGTCCAGCGACCAGTTCGGGCTGATGAACTTACCCAGGCCCAGGGTCACGAACGGAGCGTCATTGGTCAGACGGTCGCTGTCCTGGAAGTTGAAGCCGGCCGAACCGGTCAGGTACCAGCGGTCATCGAACTCCTGCGCCGAAGCTGCCTGGGCGAAAGCCAGGCCGCCCAGCAGCGCGGCAGTAAGGATCTTCTTGTTCATTGAGTACAGCTCCTATTTCGGGGGTATGAAACCGGTAGAGGCATGGGCCAGCACTAGTGCGTCGATGTACGACAGCCGATTCAGCACGCCACCGCCGCGAACATTATGCTCAGGCGGGTGAAGGCCATGTTAACAGTCCCGTAACATGTGAAGTGTTGCGCCCGACCGTCGACCGGTCCGACGTTGAAACCCTATACAGGATGATGAAAATCCGCAAGACCCACACGCTGCAAGGGTTTGACGGGGTTTAAGCGCGAAAACCGACATACTGCGCAGCACATTGCATCGCACGGTTCAGCAGGTTTGCGGAAACGTGAGGAACCTTATGATGGGATCACGAACCCAGCCGGAGCCGTGATGAAAGCCGTCGCCCTGAGTCGTGAATACGCACCTGCCCTGCGTGATGTCCTGCTGCCGCCGCCGCTGCCTCCTCGCGGCCGCGATCTGCTGGTGCGGATCGAAGCGGTATCGGTCAACCCCGTCGATGGCAAGCAGCGGGCCGCTACCGATCCGGCCACCCTTGAGGTTCCCCGGGTGCTCGGCTGGGACGCCGCCGGTGTGGTCGAAGCCATCGGTGACGAGGCCAGCCTGTTCGCCTCTGGTGACGAGGTCTACTTCGCCGGTGACGTTACCCGGCCGGGCTGCAACGCCCAGTACCAGTGGGTGGACGAGCGCCTGGTCGCCCGCAAGCCGACCACGCTCGATTTCGCCGAAGCCGCCGCACTACCCCTGACCACGCTGACCGCCTGGGAGCTGTTGTTCCAGCGCATGCCGCTGCATCTGGATGATCGCCGCCATGGCGGCCAGCACCTGCTGGTGATCGGCGGTGCGGGAGGCGTGGGCTCGATGGCGATCCAGCTGGCCCGCCATGCCGGCTTCGAGGTGATCGCCACCGCCTCGCGCGAGGCCTCGATCGACTGGTGCCGGCAGATGGGGGCTACGCATGTGATCGACCATCGGCAGCCGCTGCAGCCCCAGCTGCAGGCACTGGGCATCGACGCAGTGCAGGTGGCGCTCAACCTGGCCGACACCGATCACTACTGGGACGAACTGGGCCAGCTGCTGGCACCACAGGGCCATGTCGGCCTGATCGTGGAGCCGCGTGGCGCACTGCGCATCGGCGATCCGTACAAGGCCAAATGCATCGGCATCCATTGGGAGTTCATGTTCGCGCGCTCGCGCTTCGCCACCGCCGACTGCATCGAACAGCATCGCATCCTCAGCCGCGCCGCCAGCATGATCGATGCCGGCCAGCTGCGTGGCACGCTCAGTGAAACGCTGGGCACGATCAATGCGGCCAACCTGGACATCGCGCATCAGCGCCTGGCCAGCGGGCACACGGTGGGCAAGCTGGCGCTGGTGGGCTGGGACAACTGACGCCGTGATGTAGGCCGAGCCCACGCCAGGCTGCTACGCCTGCCGCCACCAGCAGAGCACGGGCGCGGCCCTGCTCAACCGCCCGCCTGCAGGATCGGCGCGGCCTGTACCAGCGGATTGGCTGGGATCTGTATCTATGGGCTCAAGGAAATCAGGGATACGGTGGAAACAGATCTGTCTCTTATACACATCTGACGCTGCCGACGAAGAGGATAGTGGAGATCT